>Ga0180221_1000647_pt1 | contig 27810 bp, 26 predicted proteins | sample eDN5th37CKraftMG_FD_151339 | JGI IMG/M metagenome (GOLD analysis project Ga0180221, IMG submission 151339) | Enriched Miracle-Growth compost microbial communities from Emeryville, California, USA - eDNA 5th pass 37_C Kraft MG (version 2) (version 2) ...
GCCGGCCGCCTGCGCAACATGGACATCCAGTCCATGGGCGGCACCCGCAAGACGGTGGAAGCAGGCATCGCCTTCGTGAAGGAGGTGCTGGCGGAATCCAACCAGGTGCACCGCCAGAAGGTGCCGGCCAGCCATCTGACCATCGCCCTGCAATGCGGCGGCTCGGATGGCTATTCCGGCATCACCGCCAATCCCGCGCTTGGCGCCGCCTCGGACCTGCTGGTGCGGCATGGCGGCACCGTCATCCTCTCCGAGACGCCGGAGACCTATGGCGCCGAGCACCTGCTGACCCGCCGCGCCGTCTCCCGCGAGGTGGGCGAGAAGCTCGTCTCGCTGATGCGCTGGTGGGAGGACTACGCGGCCAAGGGCCAGGCGGAGCTGAACAGCAACCCCTCCCCCGGCAACAAGGCGGGCGGGCTGACCACCATCCTGGAGAAGTCGCTCGGCGCCATGGCCAAGGCCGGCACCACCAACCTCACCGCCGTCTATGACTACGCCGCGCCGGTGACGGAGAAGGGCTTCGTCTTCATGGACACGCCCGGCTACGACCCGGTGGCCGCGACCGGCCAGGTGGCGGGCGGCGCCAACATGGTCTGCTTCACCACCGGCCGCGGCAGCGTCTTCGGCTGCAAGCCGGCGCCCTCCATCAAGCTCGCCACCAACAGCGCCATGTACGAGCGGATGGAGGAGGACATGGACGTCAATTGCGGCACCATCCTCTCCGGGCGCGAGACCGTCGAGGAATGCGGCCAGCGCATCTTCGACCTGATCCTGCGCGTCGCCAGCGGTGAGCGGACCAAGAGCGAGAGCTACGACTTCGGCGCGGCGGAATTCGCGCCTTGGCCGATCGGCGCGACGATGTAGTGCGCGGCGCCAGGGGAGTTGCGCCAGGGCCGGGGGATGATTCCCCCGGCCCTTTTTGTTCAGGCGTGGTCCGAGGGCCGGCCGGCGGTTTCCGGCAGCAGCACGGTGCAGACGAGCGTGATGAGCCCCACCAGGGCGATATAGCTCGCGAGGATCCACGGCGCGCCCTGGGCGAGCGCCAGGAACCACCCCGCCCCCAGCGTGCCGACCGAGCCGATCAGCGCGCCGATCTGCTGCACGAAGGAGATGCCGCTGGCGCGCATCCGCGTCGGGAAGAGCTCCGCGAAGAAGGCCGCCTGCGGCGCGTACATGGCGCTGTGACCGATCGCCAGCGTGCCGAGAAGCGCCATCCAGATGAACTCCTGGCGGTCGGCATAGACGATCCAGAAGGTCGGGAAGACCAGCAGCAGGTTCACCAGCGCGCCCAGAAGATAGACCGGCTTGCGGCCGATCCGGTCCGAGAGCGCGCCAAACAGCGGCAGCGAGACCAGCTCGATGATGATGGCGATGAGTGTCGCCTCCGTCATCACCGCGCGCGGAATGCCGCGGCTGACGGCATAGGCGGTCAGGATCACCGCATAGGTGGTGAAGACCGTCGCCTCCAGCAGCTTGGCCCCGCAACCCAGGATGACGGCGCGGCCATGCTCGCGCAGCACCTGCGCCAGCGGGTTGCGCGTACGCTGCGCCTCATCCTTGTGGAACAGCGGCGATTCCGAGAGGTGCAGGCGGATATACATGCCAATGCCGACCAGAATGGCGCTCAGCAGGAAGGGGATGCGCCAGCCCCAGCTGAGGAAGGCCTGTTCCGAAAGGGTCGAGGTCAGCAGCGCGAAGAGGCCGAGCGGCAGCACGAAACCCGCCGGCGCGCCGAGCTGCACCAGGGCGCCATAGAAGCCGCGCTTGGCGGCGGGCGAGTGCTCGCAGGTGATCAGGATGGCATTCCCCTGCTCGCCCCCGATGCCGAAACCATGGATCAGCCGCACGGCGACCAGCACCAGGGCGCCTGCCGAGCCGAGGGTCTCATAGGTCGGCAGCAGGCCGACGATGAAAGTGGCGATGCCGACCATTAGCAGCGTGATCACCAGGGCGGATTTCCGCCCCCTGCGGTCGCCGATGATGCCGAAGGCCAGGCCGCCGATCGGCCGTGCCAGGAAGCCCGCCGCATAGGTACCAAGGGAGACCAGGGCGCCGACCAGCGGGTCCAGTTCCGGAAAGAACAGCTTGTTGAAGACCAGCGCCGAGGCCGTTGCATAGATGAAGAAGTCGTACCACTCCACGGTGCTGCCGATGCAGGAAGCCAGCGCCACCCGCCTGAGCATGGCAGGCGAGACGTCCCTCTCCATTCCGGTCGCCGCTGTCGCGACAGTCGCAGCCGTCATTTCTTGCTCCCTTTACATCCGCCCCTGCGGTGCATTTCTGTCGGGCCTGGCTCTTGATGGCCGAAGGGCAAAGCCGCCCCGGCACCATCGAAATGAGCGGGGAAGCGTGCGGCGAGGCGCGGCAGGGCGGAGAGCACCTGAGCCAGATGCTCCTCCATGGCCACCTCCGCGGTGGCCGGGTCGCGCTGCGCGATGGCGGCCAGAATGGCCTTGTGCTGCGCGACCAGCAGCTCCATCGGCGTCGCGTCCGGCAGGCTGAGATAACGCACCCGGTCCATCTGGAACTTGACCTCCTGCAGCGCCGTCCAGGCCTCGTCATGGCCGATGGAGGCAGCCAGGGCCTGGTGCATGGCGTCATCCGCCCGCAGGAAGCCGGCGTGATCGTTGCGCGCCGCGGCCTCCTCCTGCGCGGCGATGCAGCCTTGAAGCCGTGCGAGGGCCGCCGCATCCGCCATCATGGCTGCCTGCCGGACAACGGCACGCTCCACCGCCTCCCGCACGAAGCGGCCACTCAGCACCTTCGGCAGGGAGATGCGCAGCACCTCGGTGCCACGCTGCGGCAGGGCTTGCACCAGGCCGGCCTCGGCGAGACGGATCAGCGCTTCCCGCACCGGCTGGCGACTGACGCCGAGGCTGCGTGACAGGTCCGCCTCGGAAAGCCGCGTGCCGGGAGGGAGCTCATTCGTCAGGATGCGCTGACGCAGGATGCGCAGGATCTGCGGACCGACCGGGCCGCTGGGATCCAGACCGACCGACACCGTATCGTCGCGACTCGCCACGCTTCGGACATCCCTCCTGACGATCTTTGCCCCGCCGATAGGCCGGGATCCGCAAGGGGTGGCATACTACCATACCAGTCCTCCGGAAAGGCCACTTCCCGAAGTGTGAAGAGTCTGACCGATCGGTAAGGCCGGAGGCCTTGGAGGGTGCGAGCGCGCCCTTCCGCACCTCCCCCAAGCGCCGGGCCGTGGCCTCAGACGGTCAGCAGCCGCCGCACCGCTTCCTCGTCCAGCGAGCCGGCAGGCCCGGCCAGCGCCACCTCGCCACGCGCCATGATGGCGAGCTGGTCGCCCAGCTCCCGCGCGAACTCGTAATACTGCTCCACCAGCACCACCGCCATGTTGCAACTGCCCGCCAGCAGCGCGATCACACGGGCAATGTCCTTGATGATATTGGGCTGGATGCCCTCGGTGGGCTCGTCGAGGATCAACAGGCGGGGCCGCGCCGTCAGCGCCCGGGCGATGGCGAGCTGCTGCTGCTGCCCGCCCGAAAGGTCACCGCCGCGGCGCCGCAGAAACTGCTTCAGGATGGGAAACAGCTCGAACACATCCTCCGGCACCTTGCTGCCGCGCGGTGCGGCGGCGAGCGCCGTTTCCAGGTTCTCGCGCACGGTCAGGAAGGGGAAGATCTCCCGCCCCTGCGGCACGTAGCCGATGCCGGCACGGGCGCGGTCGGCCGGGGAGAGGCCGGCGATGTCCCGCCCTTCCCAGAGGATCTTCCCACCCCGGATGCGCTCCAGCCCGACAATGGCCCGCATCAGCGACGACTTGCCGACGCCGTTGCGCCCGAGCACGCAGGTGACGCGGCCCGGATCGGCCGCCAGCGAGACGCCGCGCAGCGCCCGGCTGGCGCCGTAGAACAGGTCGATGCCCTCGACACGCAGCATGGCTCAGCGCCCCAGATAGACTTCGATCACGCGCGGGTCGTTCTGCACGTGGTCAATGGAGCCTTCGGACAGGACGCTGCCCTCGCAGAGCACCGTCACCTTCTGGCCGAGAGCGCGAACGAATTCGAGGTCGTGCTCCACGACCACCACCGAGCGCTGCCCGGCGATGCGGCGCAGCAGCGCGGCGGTGTGCTCGGTCTCCTGGTCGGTCATACCGGCGACCGGCTCGTCCACCAGCAGAAGTTGCGGGTCCTGCATCAGCAGCATGCCGATCTCCAGCCATTGCCGCTGGCCATGCGAGAGGATGGCGGCGCGGTCCTGCGCCCGTTCGGAGAGGCCGATCTCCACCAGCACCGCCTCGATGCGGCGGCGCGCCTCCTGGCTCAGTGCCCAGCGCAGGCAGGACCACGGGTCGCGCGGCGCCTTGAGGGCCAGTTCCAGATTCTCGAACACCGTCAGCGCATCGAAGACGGTCGGCTTCTGGAACTTCCGGCCAATGCCGAGATTGGCAATGCTCGCCTCGTCCAGCCTGGTCAGGTCATGGTCGCCGAAGCTGACGGTGCCTTCGGTCGGGCGGGTTTTGCCGGTGATGATGTCCATCATCGTCGTCTTGCCCGCGCCGTTCGGGCCGATGATGGCGCGCAGTTCACCCGGCTCGATGACCAGCGAGAGATTGTTCAGCGCCCGGAAGCCATCGAACACGACCGAAACGCCATCGAGATAGAGGATGCTCCCCTTCATTGCACCTCTCCCTTGCGCAGCAGCCCGATCAGCCCGCGCGGCAGGAACAGCGTGACGGCGATGAACAGCCCACCGAGCACGAAGAGCCAGAGATCCGGCGCGACCGAGGTCAGCCAGGTCTTCACCGCATTGACCGAGAAGGCGCCAAGCAAGGCACCGATCAGCGTGCCGCGCCCGCCGACCGCCACCCAGATCACCGCCTCGATGGAATTGCCCGGGCTGAACTCGCCGGGATTGATGATGCCGATCAGCGGCACGTAGAGCGCCCCGGCCAGCCCCGCCAGCATGGCGGAGAGCACGAAAACCGTGAGCTTCACATGAGTGGTGTCATAGCCGAGGAAGCGTACCCGGCTCTCGGCATCCCGCACGGCCACCAGAACGCGGCCGAGCTTGGAGCAGGTGACGCGGCGGCAAAGCCAGAGTGATCCGGCCAGCACCGCCAGCGCGGCATAGAACAGCGCGGCGCGCGCCTCGGCGGTGTTCAGCGGGAGGCCGAGCAGTTCCTTGAAGTCGGTGAAGCCGTTATTGCCGCCGAAACCCATGTCATTGCGGAAGAAAGCCAGCATCAGCGCATAGGTCATGGCCTGGGTGATGATGCTGAAATAGACGCCGGTGATGCGGCTGCGGAAAGCCAGGTAGCCGACCACCCCGGCCAGCAGCCCCGGCACCGCCAGCGCGATGAACAGGGCGAAGGGAAAGCTAGAGAAGCCCCACCAGTACCAGGGCAGTTCCTTCCAGCCGAGAAAGACCATGAAATCCGGCAGGATGGGATGGCCATAGACACCGCGCGGCCCGATCAGCCGCATCAGATGCATGCCCATGGCATAGCCGCCGAGGGCGAAGAAGGCGCCGTGGCCGAGCGAGAGGATGCCCGCATAGCCCCAGGCCAGGTCGATCGCCAGCGCCAGCACCGCGTAGCAGATCCACTTGCCGGAAACGGAGACGACAAAATCGGAGACATGGAAGGCGGACTCCGCCGGCAGCCGGTTCAGCAGCGGAAGCAGAGCGAGCAGGACGAGCCCGGCCAGCAGCAGCCCGCGCAGGACGAGCGCACGGCTGGGGCGCAGCCGCGGCGCCCCGGTGATGGTGGCGCTCATTGCTCGGCGGCCCTCCCCCTCAGCGCGAACAACCCTTTCGGCCGCCGCTGGATGAACAGCATGATGCCGACCAGCACGGCGATCTTCGCCAGCACCGCGCCCGCCCAGGGCTCCAGCAGCTTGTTGACGATGCCGAGCGTGAAGGCGCCGATCATCGTGCCCGCCAGCGAGCCGACGCCGCCGAAGACCACCACCATGAAACTGTCGATGATGTAGCCGGTGCCGAGATTGGGCGAGACATTGTCGATCTGGCTCAGCGCCACGCCCGCCATGCCGGCGATACCGGAGCCGAAGGCGAAGGTCATGGCGTCCACCCGGCCGGTGCGGATGCCCATGGTGGAGGCGATGCGCCGGTTCTGCACCACCGCGCGCATCTCCAGCCCGAAGCGGGTGAAGCGGATGGCGGCGACGGTCAGCACCAGCACCAGCAGGCCGAAGAGGATGATCCAGAGCCGGTTCTGCGTGACCACGATGCCGCCCGGCAGGGAAAGCGTGCCCTGCATCCAGGCCGGGCTCAGCACTTCCTGGTTCTGCGCGCCGAAGATCAGTCGCACCGCCTGCTGCAGGATCATGCCGACACCGAAAGTCATCAGCAACGTCTCAAGCGGCCGGCCGTAGAGATGACGGATCAGCCCGCGTTCCAACGCCATGCCCACCGCCGCCGTCACCAGGAAGGCGGCAGGGACGGAGAGCGGCAGCGACCAGGGCGTCAGCCAGGGAATGCCACGCAGCGCCTCCTGCACCACCACCGTGGTGTAGGCACCGAGCATGACCATCTCCCCATGCGCCATGTTGATCACGCCCATGACGCCGAAGGTGACGGCAAGGCCGAGCGCGGCGAGCAGCAGGATGGAACCGAGCGAAAGGCCTTGGAACACGGTCTCCGCAATGCGCCGCAGCTCCAGGCGCCGATCGATGACAGCCACCGCCTCGTCGATCGCAGGCGCCAGGGCCGGATCGGCGCCGCGGGCCTCGAGCAAGGCCGAGCGGGCTTCCGCCGAGCCGCTCTCCGCCAGCACCTCGATACCCTTGCGCTTCGTGGCCTCGTCCGGCGCACTAAGGCGGGAGGCGGCGAGCGCCAGTTCCAGCCGCGTGCGGACCTCCGGCGCGGTTTCCCGGCCCAGCGCCTGCTCCAGCAGCGGGAGATTGCCAGTATCCCGGCTGCGGAACAGCGCATCGGCCGCGGTGAGGCGCCGTTCCGCCTCGGGAGCGAAAAGCTGCAGCCGTCCCAGGGCGCCGCGCAACGCCGCGCGGACACGGTTGTTGATGCGCACCACCTCGCCAGGCGTGGCCGGCGCGCCGGAGACGGCCTCGCCGACCGCGCCCTTCTGCTCGACCAGCAGCGCACCGTCGGCGCGCTTCTGCAACCGCCCCTCGGCCAGCGCCTGCAGGATCGGCAGGGCGCGCGGATCGCCCAGTGCGCCGAGGCGCTCCACCGCCTCCGCCTGGGCACCATAACCGCCGGACAATCCGGCAAGCGCGGCGGTGAAGGCATCCTGCGCCCGCGCCGGCGAGGTGGCGGAGAGCAGCAGCAGGATCAGTGGGGCCAGGATGCGTCGCATGGTGGCGTGCGGCCGCGGCCTTCCCCAAGGAGCTCCCCCCGGGGCGCACCGCGGCCTCCCTCCTCACTTCTTGCGGTTGGCGTTCTCGGGGATGTAGGGCGACCAGTTCTCGGCCTTGATCGCCTGCGGGGTCTTCCAGACGATGTTGAACTGGCCGTCCTCCTGGATCTCGCCGATCATCACCGGCTTCGACAGGTGGTGGTTGTTCCACATCTGCTCGGCATAGCCACAGGGGGCATCCACCTTCTGGCCGTACATCGCCTCACGCACCTTATCCACGGCGGTCGTGCCGGCCTGGGCCACGGCCTGCGTCCACATCCTGAAGCCCGTGTAGGTGGCCTCCATCGGGTCGTTGGTGACGCGCTTGTCGTTCTTGATGTAGGCGCGCCACATCTTCTTGAACTCGGCGTTCTCCGGCGTCTCCACCGACATGAAGTAGTTCCAGGCGGCCAGATGACCGACCAGCGGCTTGGTGTCGATGCCGGCCAGCTCCTCCTCGCCGACCGAGAAGGCGACGCAGGGGATGTCCTCGGCCTTGATGCCTTGATTGCCCAGCTCGCGGTAGAAGGGCACGTTGGCATCGCCGTTGATGGTGGAGACGATCGCCGTCCGCTTGCCCTCGCCGGCGAAGCGCTTCACGCGGGAGACAATGCCCTGCCAGTCGGAATGGCCGAAGGGCGTGTACTCCTCCATGATGTCCGCATCGGCCACGCCCTTGCTGTTCAGATAGGCGCGCAGGATGCGGTTGGTGGTGCGGGGATAGACATAGTCCGTGCCGAGCAGCGCGATGCGCTTGGCCTCGCCGCCATCGGCGCTCATCAGGTAGTCCACCGCCGGGATGGCCTGCTGGTTCGGCGCCGCGCCAGTGTAGAACACGTTGCGGGACTGCTCCTCGCCCTCATACTGCACGGGGTAGAAGAGCAGGCCGTTCAGCTCCTCGAAGACCGGCAGCACGGATTTGCGGGAGACCGAGGTCCAGCAGCCGAAGGTCACGTCCACCTTGTGGACCTGCAGCAGCTCGCGCGCCTTCTCGGCGAAAAGCGGCCAGTTGGAGGCCGGATCCACCACCACCGCCTCGACCTTGCGGCCCAGCAGCCCGCCCTTGCCGTTGATCCACTCGACCATCATCAGCACGGTGTCGCGCAGCGCCGTCTCGCTGATCGCCATGGTGCCGGAGAGGGAGTGCAGCACGCCGACCTTGATCGGCGCGCCCTGGGCGAGGGAGGGGCGGATGGCGGGCATGGCCAGCGCGCCGGCAAGCCCCAGAGCCGCACGGCCGAGGCCGCGGCGGGAGGTTTGGCTCCAGTCCGTCATGGGTCGTTCTCCTAGCAACGGCGAGGGGCCGCCTTGTGGCCGGCAGTCTTGGGGCGGTCCTTCTGGAAGCGAATACGTCAAATGACGTAGCCGCCGCGTGCTTGACGCTCCCGCCGGCGCTGCCCCACTCTCGCCCCTCCCCTTCCGGGCGCAGAGCCGAGGACAACGCCCCGCATGGCGACACGCCAGCGCATCCTGCGCATCCGGCGCGACTACAACCGCTGGGTCGCCGACGAGACGATGGAGGACTATGCCCTCCGCTTCACCGCCGAGAGCGCCCGCAAGTGGTCCGCCTTCCGGGTGGCCAATACGGCGCTTGGCTCGATCTCCTTCCTGGCGCTCGAGGCGATCGGCGGCGCGCTGACGGTCGCGCATGGCTTCACCAACAGTGTTGCCGCCATTCTTTTCGTCAGCCTGCTGATCTTCGCGGCCTCCCTGCCGATCTGCCTGAGCGCGGCGCGGGCGGGGGTGGATATCGACCTGCTCACCCGGGGCGCCGGCTTCGGCTATATCGGCTCGACCATCACGTCGCTGATCTACGCCAGCTTCACCTTCATCTTCTTCGGCATCGAGGCGGTGATCCTGGCGGCCATGCTGGACAGCTTCTTCGGCGTCCCGCTCTGGCTCGGCTATATCCTCTGCGCCGTGGTGGTGGTGCCGCTGGTGACGCATGGCATCACCTTCATCAGCCGGGTGCAGACCTGGACGCAGCCCATCTGGCTGGTGCTGAACGTGCTGCCGCTGCTGGCCGTCATGGTCGCACACCCCGAATGGCTGGCCGAATGGACGGACTATGGCGGCACGCAGGGCACGCCGGGCTTCGACCTGCTGGCCTTCGGTGCCGCCGCCTCGATCCTGTTCGCGCTGATCACCCAGACCGGCGAGCAGGTGGACTATATCCGCTTCCTCCCCCCGCGCGCGACACAGCGGCGCTGGATCTGGTGGGGTGCGCTGCTGGCCGGTGGGCCGGGCTGGATCGCCTTCGACGTGCTGAAGCTGCTGGCCGGCTCCTTCCTGGCCTATGCCGCGCTGCGGGCCGGGCTTTCCGCCGCCCAGGCGGTGCAGCCGGCGGAGATGTACCGCCTCGCCTTCGGCACCCTGCTCGCCTCGCCGGCCCTGGCACTGGTGGTAACGGCGGTTTTTGTCGCCCTCTCGCAGATCAAGATCAACGTCACCAACGCCTATGCCGGCTCGCTCGCCTGGTCGAACTTCTTCTCGCGGCTGACGCACAGCCATCCCGGGCGGGTGGTCTGGCTGGTGTTCAACATCGCGGTCGCGCTGCTGCTGATGGAGCTCGGCGTCTACAACACCATCGAGCAGGTGCTGTTCGTCTATTCCAACGTCGCCGCCGCCTGGATGGGCGCGCTGGTGGCCGACCTTGCCGTCAGCAAGCCGCTCGGCCTCAGCCCGAAGGGGATCGAGTTCAAGCGGGCGCATCTCTACGACGTCAACCCGGTGGGCGTCGGCAGCATGGCGCTCTCCGTCCTTGCCTCCTTCCTGGCCTATTACGGCTTCCTCGGCGCGCTGGCGCAGGCGATGTCCACCTTCATCGCCTTCGGTGTGGCCTTTGCTGCGGCCCCCGCCATCGCCTGGGCGACGGGCGGGCGCTACTACCTGGCGCGCAAGCCACGCGCCTCCTGGGCCGCAAAGCCCGGCCTGCAATGCGTCATCTGCGAGCACAGCTTCGAGCCGCGCGACATGGCCTATTGCCCGGTCTACACGGGCCCGATCTGCTCGCTCTGCTGCTCGCTCGACGCGCGCTGCGGAGATGGCTGCAAGCCGCATGCGCGCCTTTCCGCCCAGGTGATGACGCCGCTGCGCGCCGCCCTGCCCGCCCCGGTGCTGCGCGCGCTGAGCACGCCGGTCGGCTCCTTCATGGTGGTGTTCCTGCTCTTCGTTGCCACCATCAGCCTGGTCTTCCTCGGTATCCGCGCGCAGGCGCCGGCCAATCCGGATCTCAACGCCGCCTTCTGGAAGGCCTTCTTCGTGCTGGCGGTGATCGGCGGCGTCGTCGCCTGGGCGCTGGTGCTGGCGCATGAGAGCCGCAAGGTGGCGCAGGAGGAGACACGCCGGCAGACCACCCTGCTGCTGAGCGAGATCCGCGCCCACCAGCGCACCGACGCAGCCCTGCAGAAGGCCAAGGAAGCCGCCGAGGCCGCCAATCTCGCGAAGAGCCGCTACGTCATTGGCATCAGCCATGAACTGCGCTCGCCGCTCAACGCCATTCTCGGCTACGCGCAGCTGCTGGAACGCGACCCTGCCATCCCAGAGCGCAGGCGTGACGGGGTGCGCACGATCCGCCGCTCCGGCGAGCATCTGGCGGCGCTGATCGAGGGGCTGCTCGACATCTCCAAGATCGAGGCCGGGCGCATCGAGTTGTATCGCGATGCCGTGCGCCTGCCGGAATTCCTCGATCAGATCGTGCAGATGCTGCGCCTGCAGGCCGAGGCGAAGAGCATCGCATTCACCTTCGATGCACCGGTGCGGATGCCCGAGCTGGTCTACACCGACGAGCGGCGGCTTCGGCAGATCCTGATCAATCTGCTCTCCAACGCCATCAAGTTCACCCGCACGGGTGGCGTCACGCTGCGGCTGCGCTTCCGCTCGGAGGTGGCGGAGTTCGAGATCATCGACACCGGCATCGGCATTGCCGAGGCCGATCTCGCGCGCATCTTCGAGCCCTTCCAGCGCGGCGCCAATTCGCATGCGCCCTCGACTCCCGGCGTCGGCCTCGGCCTGACCATCTGCAAGACGCTGGTGGAGGTGATGGGCGGCGAGATTTCCGTCAGCAGCCGGCTCGGCGAGGGCAGCCGCTTCCGCGTGCGACTGCTGCTCTCCGGTTGGACGGGCGGCCCCGCCGAGGTGGAGCGGCGCATCACCGGCCGGGAGGATGCGACGCGCCCGCTCCGGGTGCTGGTGGCCGATGACGACGCCGCCCATCGCGCCCTGGTGGCCGATCTTCTGGAGCCGCTCGGCTTCGAGGTGCGGCAGGCGGAGGGTGGCGCCGAATGCCTGGCCCTGGCGGCCGAGGCAGCGCCGGACCTGTTCCTGCTGGATATCGCCATGCCCGGCATGACGGGCTGGGAACTGGCGCGGCGCCTGCGCGAGGAGAGCGGACAGACCGCCCCGATCATCATGGTTTCCGCGAATGCCCTGGAGCTCGGCCCACCTGGCGAAGGCCAGCACCACGACGACGTGCTGCCGAAACCGCTCTCGCTGGCCGCGCTGCTGGAGAAGATCGGGCAGTTGCTTGGCGTTACCTGGACCTTTGCCGAGACCGCGCCGGCCGCACCCCCGGCCACCACGGCGCGGCTGACCCCGGAGCAGGCCGCCAACCTGCGCCAACTCGCCGCGATCGGCTATGTTGGCGGCATCCGCGAGCGGCTGGATGCGCTGGAGGCGGAGGCACCGGAAGCCCGCGCTGCCATCGCCGAGTTGCGCGCCCTCATCGCCGACTACCGGCTCGACGCCTTCATGGCAGCCTTGCCGGAGGCCGAGCCCACAACCCCGGAGCCCGGCACCGATGCCTGAGCATCCTCGCGCCACGGAACGCCGCGACATCGTGCTGGTGGTGGACGACGCGCCCGGCACTCTCGGCCTGCTGAACGACACGCTGGAGAGCGCCGGCTACATGGTGCTGGTGGCGCAGTCCGCCGCCGCCGCCATGACGGTCATCGAACGCATCACGCCGGATATCGTGTTGATGGACGCCGTCATGCCCGGCATGGACGGGTTCGAGGCCTGCCGCCGCATGAAGCGCAATGCGGCGCTGATCTCCGTGCCCGTCATCTTCATGACCGGGCTGACGGAGAGCGAGGACGTGGTGCGCGGCTTCGATGCGGGGGGCGTCGATTATGTCATCAAGCCCGTGGTGCCAGACGAGGTGCTGGCCCGTATCAGCGCACATCTCGCCAATGCCCGCCTGACGCGCAGCGCCCATGCGGCGCTGGACGCGGCCGGCCGTTACCTGCTGGCGGTGGACCGGGAAGGCGGGGTGCTCTGGGCCACGCCGCAGGCCACCGCCCTGCTGCGCGCCGCCATCCCTCCTGGCACCGAGGAGGAGGATGCCGGCCTGACCGGGCTGCGCATCCCGAGCTGGGTACCGCTCGCGGCGGGCGAAGCACCGCGCCTTGCCCCGGTCACGCTGGCCGATGGACGCCGGGTGGAGTTCCAGCATGTCGGCCAGATCGAGGCGGACGAGCTGCTGTTGCGCATTACCGCGTCGCATCCCGGGCGCGAGGAGGCTGTGCTGCGTGATCGCCTCGGCCTGACGGCGCGCGAGGCGGAGGTGCTGCTCTGGCTCGGCAGAGGCAAGTCGAACCGCGATATTGCCGAGATCCTGGTCATGAGCCCACGCACCGTGAACAAGCATCTGGAGGGGATCTTCAGCAAGCTCGGGGTGGAGAACCGGGCCTCGGCGGCAGCTTTGGCCGTGCGCGTCCTGGGCGGCGGCTGAGCATGGTTGCGGCACCCCCTCTGGCCCGCCCCTTGCATGAGGGGCCGCCGATGTCCGCTTCCCCTCTCCCCCGCCACCAGCGCGCCCATGGCCGGGCGGAGCTGACCTTCGTGCGCACCCCGCGCGGCAGCGCCTTGCGGCACCTGTTCCATGCCGCGCCGCTGCGCGTGCTGTTCCCGGTGCCGGAACCGGACGACCTGACGCTTGCGGCGCTGGTGAATGTCGGCGGCGGGCTGGCGGGCGGCGATTCCCTGGAGACCGTGGTGCGGGTGGAGGATGGCGTCAGCGCCAGCCTGACCACGCCGGCGGCGGAGAAGGTTTACCGCAGCCTGGACGCGCCCACCCGGCTCGCCAGCATGCTGACCGTGGCCGAGGGCGCCACGCTGGAATGGCTGCCGCAGGAGACCATCCTCTTCGATGGCGCGCGGCTGGAACGGCGGATGCAGGTGCATCTCGCCCCCGGCGCCCGGCTGCTGGCGGCCGAGATGCTGGTCTTCGGCCGCGTGGCGCGCGGCGAGCGGCTGCGCCAGGGCGCATTGTTCGACTCCTGGCGCCTCTGGCGGGACGGACATCTGCATTGGGCGGATGCCACCCGGCTGGCCGAGGAGCCCGCCGCAAGCCTGGAATCGCCCTTCGGCTTCGCCGGCGCCGAGGCCTCGGCGGTGCTGCTCCTGGCCGGCAGCGACACGGAAGCCACCGCCGGGCGTGACCTGCTGCGCGAGGCCGGCCATGCCGCTACCCTCGCCCGCCCAGGCCTGCTGGTTGCCCGCTTCCTCGGCGGGGCGCGCGGCGTGCGCGAGGCCCTCGCGACCGCCATCCCCGCATTGCGCGCCGGCATCTTTGGCCTGCCGCCCCGCCTGCCGCGATTGTGGACGAGTTGAGGACCCGCACCGCACCATGACCCGCAACCCGCTTCCCAGGATGGCCCGATGCATTTGACCCCCCGCGAGAAGGACAAGCTTCTGGTCGCCATGGCCGCCGAGGTGGCGCGCCGGCGCCTGGCGCGCGGCGTGAAGCTGAACCACCCGGAGGCGGTGGCGCTGATCACCGACTATGTCGTGGAAGGCGCGCGCGACGGCCGCAGCGTGGCCGAGCTGATGCGTGACGGCGCCACCGTCCTGACCCGCGAGCAGGTGATGGAGGGCATCCCCGAGATGATCCACGAGATCCAGGTGGAGGCCACCTTCCCCGACGGCACCAAGCTCGTCACCGTGCACAACCCGATCCGCTGAGGAGCGCGCGCCATGATTCCGGGTGAGATCATCCCCGCCCCCGGCGAGATCGAGCTGAATGCCGGCCGCGATGTTACTGAACTTGAGGTCGCCAATACCGGCGACCGGCCGATCCAGGTCGGCAGCCACTATCATTTCCAGGAGACCAACCCGGCGCTGGCCTTCGATCGCGCTGCTGCGCGCGGCAAGCGGCTCGACATCCCGGCCGGCACCGCCGTGCGCTTCGAGCCCGGGCAGAGCCGCAAGGTGCGGCTGGTGCCCTTCGCCGGCGCGCGCATCGTGCACGGCTTCCGCGGCGAGACGGAAGGGAGCCTCTGACATGCCGGGCCGCATCTCCCGCACCGCCTATGTCGGCATGTACGGCCCCACCACGGGCGACCGCATCCGCCTGGCCGATACCGAGCTTTTCGCCGAGGTCGAGCGCGACCTCACCACCTATGGCGAGGAGGTGAAGTTCGGCGGCGGCAAGGTGATCCGCGACGGCATGGGCCAGTCCCAGCGCACCCGCGCCGAAGGGGCGATGGACACGGTCATCACCAATGCCCTCATCATCGACCACTGGGGTATCGTGAAGGCCGATGTCGGGCTGAAGGGCGGACGCATCGCCGCCATTGGCAAGGCCGGCAACCCCGACACGCAGCCGGGCGTGGACATCGTCATCGGCCCCGGCACGGAGATCATCGCCGGCGAGGGCCGCATCCTGACGGCGGGCGGCATCGACCCGCATATCCATTTCATCTGCCCGCAGCAGATCGAGGAGGCGCTGGCCTCGGGCATCACCACCATGTTCGGCGGCGGCACCGGCCCGGCGCATGGCACGCTTGCCACCACCGCGACGCCCGGCCCCTGGCACATGGCGCGCATGCTGCAGGCGGCGGAAAGCTTCCCGATGAATCTCGGCTTCCTCGGCAAGGGCAATGCCGCCCTGCCGGCCGGGTTGGAGGAGCAGATCCGCGGCGGCGCCTGCGGCCTCAAGCTGCACGAGGACTGGGGCACCACGCCCAAGGCCATCGACACCTGCCTCGCCGTCGCGGACGACTATGACATTCAGGTGGCCATCCACACGGACACGCTGAACGAGAGCGGCTTCGTCGAGGACACGATCCGCGCGATCAAGGGCCGCGCCATCCAGGCCTTCCACACCGAGGGGGCCGGCGGTGGCCATGCGCCGGACATCCTGCGCGTGGTGGGCGAGGCGAATTTCCTGCCCAGCAGCACCAACCCGACCATGCCCTACACGGTGAACACCGTGGACGAGCATCTCGACATGCTGATGGTCTGCCACCATCTCGACCCGCGCATCGCCGAGGACGTAGCCTTCGCGGAATCCCGCATACGCAAGGAAACCATCGCCGCCGAGGACATCCTGCACGACCTCGGCGCCATCTCGATGATGTCCTCCGACAGCCAGGCGATGGGCCGCGTCGGCGAGGTGATCATCCGCACCTGGCAGACCGCGCACAAGATGAAGGTGCAGCGCGGCCGCCTCCGCGGCGAGGCCGGCGAGAACGACAATCTGCGCATCCGCCGCTACATCGCCAAATACACGATCAATCCCGCCATCGCGCAGGGCGTCAGCACGCATGTCGGCAGCGTGGAGGTCGGCAAGCTGGCGGACCTGGTGCTCTGGACGCCGGCCATGTTCGGCGTGAAGCCGGACTACGTGCTGAAATGCGGCAGCATCGCCATGGCCCCGATGGGCGACCCGAATGCCTCCATCCCGACGCCGCAGCCCGTGCACTACCGCCCGATGTTCGCCGGCTTCGGCCGTGCGATGCAGGCCAGTGCCGTCACCTTCGTCTCGGCGGCGTCGCTGGAGAGCGGCGACCTTGCCGGGCGCCTCGGCCTCGCGCGTGAACTCCTGCCGGTGAGCGGCACGCGCAAGATCGGCAAGCGCGACATGGTGCTGAACGATGCACTGCCAGAGATCGCGGTGGATCCGGAGACCTATGAGGTCCGCGCCGATGGCGAGTTGCTGATCTGCGAGCCGGCGGCGGTGCTGCCGATGGCCCAGCGATACTTCCTGTTCTGAACGCGGTCGGGGGAATGGCTTCCCCCGGCTTTCTCCGCCGGAGAACGACGAATATGACTGACGAGAGCCTCCCCCGCGCCACCCAGGTGCTTCCCGCCGGGGAATGGCAGGCGCGCACGGCACGGGACGTCGTGGTGGTCGATTTCGACGACCGCCACCGCCGCCGCAGGCGCTACACGGGGCAGAAGGGGATGTCTTTCCTGCTGGACCTGCCGGAAGCCCGCGTGCTGCGCGACGGCGACGGGCTGCTGCTGGAAGGCGGCGGGGTGATCCTGGTGCAGGCGGCGCCGGAACCGCTGGTGGAGGTGCGCGGGCGCGATCCGCAGCACCTGATGCGGCTGGCCTGGCATCTCGGCAACCGGCACCTGCCGGCGGAACTCGGCGCCGAGCGCATCCTGATCCGCGATGACCATGTGATCGTGCGGATGCTGCAGGGCCTCGGCGCGACTCTCGCCACGGTGGAGGCGCCCTTCAACCCGGAAGGCGGCGCCTATGGCGAGCACAACCGCCATGAGGGCCACCACCACGGCCACGAGAACGAACACGAACACGGCGATTGCGACTGCGGCCATGATCACGGCCATGGCCACCATCACCACTGAAGCCGCGCTCCAGCGCCTGCTGACCTGGCTTTCCCCGGCCTATCCGGTCGGCGCCTATACCTACAGCCACGGGCTGGAGACGGCGGTGGAGGACGGCGCCGTGCGGAACCGGGCGACGCTCGCTGCCTATATCGGCGCGGTGCTGGAAGCCGGTGCCGGGCGGGTCGATGCGGCCCTCCTGGCCGCCGCCTTCCGCGCCGCCGCGGCGGCGGACGAAGCCGCGCTGGACGCCGTGGCCGAACTCGCCGCCGCCTGGCGCGGCACGGCGGAGATGGCGTTGGAGACCATGGCCCAGGGCAGCGCCTTCCTGAAGGTGACCAACGCCGCCTGGCCCGATCCGCGCCTGGCCGCCTTCACCGGGCGCCGTGCCGGAAATGTCGCGCATCCCGTGGCTTTCGGCGCGGCGGCGGCCTGGCATGGGGTGCCGCTGCGCCCGGCCCTGTTCGGCTTTCTCTCCGCCTTCGCGGCCAATCTGGTCTCGGCCGGGGTGCGGCTGGTGCCGCTTGGCCAGACGGACGGGCAGATCGCCACGGCGGCCCTGCTGCCCGCACTGGAAGCCGCGACGGAGGCCGGGCTCAGCGCCGACCTCGACACGCTCGGCAGCGCCGCGCCGATGCTCGACCTCTTCTCCCTGCGTCACGAAACGCAATACACAAGGCTCTTCCGCTCATGAGCAGTGATCATCCGGTCCGGCCGACTCAGGCCTCCGCGCGGGAAGCGCGCTCCGAGCATCGGACGGATAACGGCCCCTTCCGCATCGGCATCGGCGGCCCGGTCGGCTCCGGCAAGACGGCGCTGACCGACAGGCTCTGCAAGCACCTGCGCGACACGCACAACATCGCCGTCATCACCAACGACATCTACACCAAGGAGGATGCCGAGTTCCTGACGCGCAGCGGCGCGCTGGCGCCGGAGCGGATCATCGGCGTGGAAACCGGCGGCTGCCCGCACACCGCCATTCGCGAGGATGCCTCGATCAACCTTGCCGCCGTGCAGGAGATGACAGCGCGCTTCACTGGGCTGGAAGTGCTGTTCATCGAGAGCGGCGGCGACAATCTGGCCGCGACCTTCAGCCCCGAACTCGCCGACCTGACGATCTACGTGATCGATGTCTCGGCCGGCGACAAGATCCCACGCAAGGGTGGGCCGGGCATCACCCGTTCCGATCTGCTGGTGATCAACAAGACCGACCTCGCACCGCTGGTGGGTGCCGATCTCGGGGTGATGGATCGCGACGCCCGGAAAATGCGTGGGCAGCGGCCCTTCATCTTCACGAATCTCAAGGCCAATCAGGGCGTCGCCGAAATCGCCGACTTCATCCTTCAGGCCGGCGGCATCGAGAAGCGCGCGAAGAACTGACAGAAAAGAGATGCGGGATTCGGGGGGAATTCCTTCCCCCCGATCTTTTACCCGCCGACGGTACGCTGCGTCTGCTCGCCCAGACCCTGGATGCCGAGGCGGATGGTCTGCCCGGCCTTCAGGAATTTCGGCGGCTTCTGTCCCATGCCCACGCCGGGCGGCGTGCCGGTGGAGATCACGTCGCCCGGGTGCAGCGTGATGAACTGGGAGACGTAGGAGACCAGCTTCGTCACGCCGAAGATCATCGTGCGGGTCGAGCCGTTCTGGTAGCGCTCGCCATCCACCTCGCAGAACATCGAGAGGTTCTGGGGATCGGGCACCTCGTCCTTGGTCACCAGCCAGGGGCCCAGCGGGCCGAAGGTATCGCAGCCCTTGCCCTTGTCCCAGGTGCCGCCACGCTCGATCTGGTACTCGCGCTCCGACACATCGTTGCAGACGGCGTAGCCGGCCACATAATCCAGCGCTTCGGCCTCCGAGACGCGCTTGGCGCGGCGGCCGATGATGACGGCCAGTTCCACTTCCCAGTCGGTCTTGGTGCTGCCGGCGGGGATCTCCACGTCGTCATTCGGGCCGCAGAGCGCACCGAGGGACTTCATGAAGATGATCGGCTCCTTCGGGATGGCGGCGCCGGTCTCGGCGGCATGATCGGCATAGTTCAGGCCGATGCAGATGAAATTCGTCATGCGCGCCACCGGCGGGCCGAGGCGCGGCGAGCCGCTCACCGCCGGCAGCTTGGCGGTGTCCAGTGCCGCGAGCTTCGCGAGGCCCTCGGGCGAGAGCACGTCTCCCGCCAGGTCGGGCACCACGCCGGAGAGGTCGCGGATGGTGCCACCGGCATCCAGCAGGCCCGGCTTCTCCTGGCCCGGCGCGCCAAAGCGCAGAAGCTTCATGGTTCAGCGTTTCCTTGTCAGTTGGTCCAGCCACCGTCGATGACGATGGCTTGTGCGGTGACGAAAGCCGATTCCGGCGCCGAGAGATAGACCACCAGCGCGGCGATCTCCTCCGCCGTGGCCAGCCGGCCCATCGCCTGCCGCGCGACGAAGCCCGCCCGCGCGGCCTCCAGCCCACCCGCCGCGGCGGCGTTGGCGGCGATCCGCTCGCCGAGGGAGGGCGTGTCCACCGTGCCGGGGCAGACGCAGTTGCAGCGGATGCCCTTGGCCACGTAGTCGGCGGCCACGCTCTTGGTCATGCCGACCACCGCCGCCTTGGTAGTGCCATAGACGAAGCGGTTCGCCACGCCCTTCACGCTTGAAGCGGCGGAGGACATGTTGACGATGGCCCCGCCGCCCTGCGCCAGCATGCCCGGCAATGCGGCGCGGATGGTGCGCCACATCGCCCGCACGTTGAGTGCAAAGGCGAAGTCCCACTCCTCGTCGGTGCAGCTCAGCGCGTCGTTCTGGTGCACAAAGCCGGCGCAGTTGAACAGCACGTCGAAGGGGCCGGCCTCCGTGATGGCGGCGGTCACCGCGGCATCGTCCAGGACGTCCAGCGCCCGGGTGGTGATGCCCTGCGCCTCAAGCCCGGCGAGCTTGGCGGCATCGCGGTCGGTCGCCACCACCTGCGCTCCCTCGGCGGCATAGGCGAGCGCCGTGGCGCGCCCGATCCCCTGCCCCGCCGCGGTGACGAAGCACCGCTTCCCGGAAAGCCGTTCCGCCATGCGCCCGCCCCTCCTAGTGGTTGTGGCGGCTCTCGCCGCGCGTCTCGAGGATGTTCAGGTAGAGCGTTGCCGGCTCCAGGCAGCCGCCGGTGCCGAGCTGTCCCACCATGGAGCGATAGATCTCCTCCCAGGGCGTCTTGTGCACCAGCTTCGGCGGGGTCCAGGCGGCGCGGCGGGCGGCCAGCTCCTCCTCGGGGATCAGGACATCCACCTTGCGGGTCTTGAGATTGATGCGGATCGGGTCGCCCGACTTCAGCAGCGCCAGGCCGCCACCCACCGCCGCCTCCGGCGAGACGTTCAGGATCGAGGGGCTGGCCGAGGTGCCGCTCTGCCGCCCGTCGCCCATGGTGGGCAGGCTGTCGATGCCGGCTTTGATCATCGCGCCGGGCGGCTGCATGTTCACCACCTCGGCGCTGCCGGGATAGCCCACCGGGCCGCAATTGCGGATCACCAGCACCGTGTGCTCGTCCACGCCGAGGTCCGGGTCCTCGATGCGGTCGTGGTAGTCCTCCGGCCCCTCGAAGACGATGACCTTGCCCTCGAACACGTCCTCCGGGTCGGAGAGGAAGCGCTCGCGGAACTTCTTGTCGATGACGCTGACCTTCATCACCGCGCTGTCGAAGAGATTGCCCGAGAGCACGACGAAGCCGGCCTGCTCCTTCAACGGCTGCGAATAGGGGCGGATCACCTCGCGGTCGGGCAGCGGAGCCTGCTTCAGATCCTCCGCCAGGGTCCTGCCGGTGACGGTGCGGACGTCGCCATGCAGCTTGCCGGCGTCCATCAGCTCCTTCATCACCGCCTGCACGCCGCCGCCGCGATAGAACATCTCGCCCAGGAAGCGCCCGGCCGGCTGGCAGTCCACCAGCAGCGGGATTTCGGCGCCGATGGTCTGCCAGTCCTCGGTGGTCAGCTCCACGCCCATGTGGCGGGCGATGGCGACGAGATGGGGCGGGCAGTTCGAGCTGGCGCCGATGGCGCTGGCCAGCACGATGGTGTTCTCGAAGGCCTTGCGCGTCATGATGTCGGAGGGGCGCAGGTTCTCGCGCACCATGTCGACGATGCGCATTCCCGTGGCGTGCGCCATCTGCCCGCGCTCGCGATAGGCGGCGGGGATGGAGGCGCAGCCCGGCAGCGACATGCCCAGCGCCTCGGCCAGCGAGTTCATCGACAGCGCCGTGCCCATGGTGTTGCAGTGGCCGACCGAGGTCGCACTGCTCGCCACCATCTGCATGAAGCCGTCATAATTGATCTCGCCGGCGGCGAGCAGCTTGCGCGCCTCCCAGACGATGGTGCCCGAGCCGGAAAGCCGTCCCTTCCAGTGCCCGTCCAGCATCGGGCCGCCGGAGAGCACGATGGCGGGGATGTTCACCGTGGCGGCGCCCATCAGGCAGGCGGGGGTGGTCTTGTCGCAACCGGTGGTGAGCACGACACCGTCGATCGGATAGCCGTGCAGCACCTCGACCAGCGAAAGATAGGCCAGGTTGCGGTCCAGCGCCGCCGTGGGGCGCTTGCCGGTCTCCTGGATCGGGTGGATCGGGAATTCGAGCGGAATGCCCCCGGCGTCGCGCACGCCCGCCTTGATCCGCTCGGCCAGCGCCAGATGGTGCCGGTTGCAGGGCGCGATGTCGCTCCCCGTCTGCGCGATGCCGATGATCGGCTTGCCGGACTGCAGCTCGCCCCGCGTCAGGCCAAAATTCAGGAAACGCTCGATATACAGCGCGGTCATGCCCGGATCCTCCGGGTCGTCGAACCAACGCTGGCTGCGCAGCTTGAAGCTCTTTTTCGTCTGGTCCATCGCGTGCGATCCGCTTCTCCCACAGGGGGCGAAGGGTCCGCCGCGAAGCGGGGGCTGTCAACAGGGGGCGGCGAAGGCGGCTGGCGCTCCCGCCGCCGGAGCTGTCACTTCCGGCCCTTGACGTGCACCTTCGCCGGCTTCGGCAGGGGTGTGCGCTGCAGCTTCGCGATCGCCGGCCGGGGGCGCCCGGAGGCTTTGGCGATCTCCTCGTCCTGCGCCTCGATCAGGGCGCGGGCCGGCGCATCGCCATCCAGCCCGCCGAGAAGCTCGCGCGGCACCTTGCGGTTGGAACGGCGCGAGCCGTCCTCGTAGACGACATCGAACAGCACATAACTGCCGGTATGGTGCGCAACCATGGGGGTCACTCCTGCCGCCCGGCAGCCCTGCCGCCTATGCCGGGTGCCGTCTCTAACGCGTTGCTTCACCCTCAGGCGGCAGGATCACCGGCTCACCCATGTCGGGGTCCTCGCCTGCCTCGATGGCGGCCTTGCGCCGCGCCCGCGCTTCCTCGCGCTCGCGCGCCTTCATCTCCGCCTTGGCCTGCTTCGCACGGGCTCGCTCCGCTCGCTGCTGACCGTAATTGGGCGTACGTGCCATCCGGGCCCACCTCCAATATGTTCTGTTCTGTGCGGGAGCGGGAGGTCAGGCGGGAATCGTGCGACGGCGTCGCGCGCCGGAGCCGCGCCCCGGCACCTGCCAGCTCGCTCGGCAGCGGTTTGGGAAATACCACCGCCCAGGAAAATGGTCTGGCGAGGCAAAGCCTGGGAAGAAGGGTTTCTCCCTGAGCTCTCCCGCCGTCCTGCAAGCGGCGACACAAAGAGATGCGGGGGAGTTGCCTCCCCCGGCCTGTCTTCCGACAAGGAATGTCAGAACGGTGGCTTGGCAGCCGGAGCCGCCAAGCCGCGAGACGGCCGGAAAAGCTCAGGCCTGCTTCAGGTTGCCGGCGGAAACCTTGCCTTCGCGACCGCGCTGCAGCTCGAACTCCACGCGCTCGCCTTCCTGCAGGCCCTGCAGGCCGGAACGCTGCACATCGGAGATGTGCACGAACACGTCCTTCGAGCCGTCCTCCGGCTGAATGAAACCAAAACCCTTCGTCGGGTTAAACCACTTCACGGTACCGATCGGCATCGCGGTGCTCCGTCAGAATGCGTCGCCGCCGCGCGACATGCACGGCGGATCAACCTCGAATGGGAACGGGCACCAGGCACGCAACGTCCCCGTACGGATACGGGGTAGGCGAGCTGGACAGGCAGGCCGAACCAAAACAGTCGACAGACCATATTTAGGCGTGCCTCATCGCCACCGCAACCTTTGGAAGAGGGTGGCGGCGCAAGATCCGGCGAGCGCCGCCGCGCCCACCGGACCGCATCAGGCGTTGCGGGCCACCGCGAGGCTGCCTTCGGTGGCGTAGTAGGCCAGCCCTGCCAAGGGCAGAGCGAAGCCCACCCAGGCCGTCAGCGGCCAGCCGCCGGCGGCGTAGCTCCACCCGCCCAGTGCCGAGCCGATGGCGCCGCCGATGAAGAAGGTGGCCATGTAGATCCCATTCAGGCGCGCGCGGAATTCCGCGCCGAGCGAGAAGATTGCCCGCTGCCCGAGCACGGCATTGGCCGAGACGCCGAGGTCCAGCAGCAGTGCCGCCGCCACCAGCAGCGACAGCGCGAGGTGCGAGCCCGGTTCGGCGAGGCGGGTCACCAGGAAGGACAGTGCCACCAGCAGCATGGCGATGCCGGTGGCGGGTCGGGTCCAGCCCCGGTCGGCCAGGCGGCCGGCGAGCGGCGCCGAGATCACGCCCGCCACGCCCACCAGGGCGAACAGCGCGATACCGCTCTGCGACAGCCCGTATTGCGGCCCGGAGAGCAGCAGCGGCGTGGTCGTCCAGAACAGGCTGAAGGCGGCGAACAGCCCGGCGTGGTAGAGCGCCCGCCGCCGCAGCACCACATTGCTGCACGCCAGCCGCCCCATGGAGGCCAGCAGCGCGCCATAGCCCATCCCTGACACCGGATGCCGCGCCGGCAACGCCAGCCGCAGCACCACGCAGAGCGCGACCATCGCCAGGGCCGACAGAATGAAGACCGCGTGCCAGGACCACAGCGCAGTGATGAAACTCGCCGCCGGTCGCGCCAGCATAATGCCCAGCATCAGTCCGCTCATGACATTGCCGACGACGCGGCCGCGCACGCGCTCCGGCGCCAGATGCGCCGCATAGGGCACCAGGATCTGCACCGCGACCGAGCCGAAACCGGTGATCAGCGAAGCCGCGAGGAACATCGCCGCCGTGCCTGACAGCGCCGCCCCCAGCACCCCCACCACCGCCAGCGCCGTCACCGCCACCACCAGCCGCCGGTTCTCGATCAGGTCGCCGAGCGGCACGATCAGCAGGAGCCCGGCCCCATAGCCGACCTGCGACATGGTTACGATCAGCCCGCCCGCGGCGGGGGAGAGGCCAAGCTCGGCACCGATCGGGCCGATCAGCGGCTGGGCGTAGTAGAGGTTGGCGACGATCAGGCCGCAGGCGCCCGCCAGCAGCATCGTCAGCCAGGCCGGCGGAGCCGCTTCGGCGATAGCCTCGGGTGCGACATGGGCGGGTGCATTCATGCGGGACTCCGGTCAATGCTGCACCGCATGATGGGGCCTCCGGTACCGCCTGTCTCACCACCGGCGCGCATGGCTGCGGACCGCCAGACGCCGGACACGCGAACGTCGCGCGACTTACCGGCGGCTTTGCGTTAAACGCCGCCGCGCCATGCACACGGAACAGACAATGAGAGCCCCGCGCCAGGGCTGGGGGCAGGAACTGCGCGCGACCCTGGCGCTCGCCTGGCCGCTGGCGCTCACCAACCTGTCGCAGATTGCTCTGGTCCTGACCGACACGCTGTTCCTTGGGCAACTCGGCGAAGTGCCGCTGGCCGCGGCGACCCTGGGGGGGAATCTCTATTTCATCGGCATGGCCCTGCCCTTCGGCCTGGCCTTCGCCGCCTCGGCCATGCTGGCGCAGGAGCGCGGCCGCGTGACGCGCCACATGCGCGAGATGCGCCGCACCGTCCGGCAGGCCTGCTGGGCCATGCTGCCGATCTTCGCGGTGCTGGGCTTGGTGCTGTGGCACAGCGGGACGATCCTGCGCGCCACGGGACAGGACCCGGCCATCGCCGCGGCAGCGGAGCTGTACAATCGCGCCCTGCTCTGGGGCATGCTGCCCTTCTATGGCTTCATGCTGTTGCGTGGCTTCCTGGCGGCGCTGAACCGGCCGGGGCCGGCGCTCTGGATCTCCACCGGCGCGATCGGGCTGAACGCGCTGCTCGACTATGCGTTGGTGGCCGGCGGCTTCGGCCTGCCCTCCCTGGGCGTGGTCGGCGCCGGCATCGCCAGCAGCCTGGCCAATCTCAGCATGTTCCTGGGCCTGGTGCTCTGGATCAGCTTCGACCGCCCCCTCTCCCGCTTCCATCTGGCCGGCCGCTTCTGGCGCACCGACCCGCAGCGGATGCGCGAGATCATCGTGCTGGGCCTGCCGATCGCCGGAAGCATGCTGCTGGAGATCGGCATCTTCAGCGCCACGGCACTGGTGATGGGGTGGTTCGGCCCTGGGGCGGTGGCGGCGCATGCGGTGGCGCTGCAGGTGTCAGGCGCCTGCTTCATGGTGCCCATGGGCATCGGCCAGGCGGCGACCGCCCGCGTCGGACTGGCTGCCGGCGCCGCGAGATCCGCCGCGGCGCGGCGCGCCGGCTGGACGGCGATCGGCCTCGCCGTCGCCTGCATGGGTCTGACGGCCCTGCTGCTGCTGACTGTGCCCGGGCACATCGCCGGCCTTTTCCTGGCACCGGAACTGGCCGAGACACGGCAGCTCGCGGCTACGCTGCTGACGGTCGCCGGGGTGTTCCAGCTCGCCGACGGCGTGCAGGTGGTAGCCGCCGGCGCCCTGCGCGGCCTGAAGGATACGCGGGTGCCGATGTTGTTCGCCGCCATCGGCTACTGGGGGCTGGGGCTGCCGATCGGGCTCGCCCTCGGCTTCGGGGCGGAATGGGGGCCGCAGGGTGTCTGGATCGGGCTGGCCAGCGGCCTCGGCAGCGTGGCGCTGCTGATGACCCTGCGCTGGGCAGCGCTGGCCGGCCGAGGCGGACTGCGGATCCGGCGCATCGCACCTCATCCGGGGTGAGAGCGCCGCCGGCAGCTCCCTTTTCATTTTCTCCGGCTTGCACGGCGCTTCCAAGCGCCAGGGATTCGCAGCAGACCAGTCAAGCTCACGCCAGGATTAGCAACCGGAAGTTGTACTGTAATACAGAACGTTGCGCAGAAAGTTTATTCCGCTTTCCGATATTTTCCGGGTGTACCGGCCGCGCAGATTCCATTAGAAGATGAACTCACGAAAACGTGAGACCGGGTGCGGAGGCCAGAATGGCTCGAATGCTCGCTGATCATGCAGACGCCCTGGTGGGCATCAACCAGGCCATGCTCGATGACCTGCCCGAACTGACCCACGCGCACCGGATGCGCTGCGCCGCCTATCTGAAGATCGGCGCGATGCATGGCGTCACCCTGGAGCTGGAAGCCCCGCTCGACGAGGCAGGCGAGGTGCCGGCCCTGGTCCAGCAGGGCCTGGTGATCCGCTGCATGATCCCCCGTGGCGCTGACCTGGAAGCACTCCGGCTCTCCCTCGCCGGCGGCCTGGCCGGCCGACTGATCCGCAGCGTGCTGAACGGACACCAGCTCGAGCTGACGGCGGAAGGTGGCCGCGGCTGGCTGACGCGGAGCGCCGAGCGGGCCCGCGAGCAACTGCTCGACGCTCTCGATGGCCTCTCGCGCGACAAGCTGCCGGGGTGGGGCGCGCCGCTCTCCTCCAGTGCCATGGTGGCGGAAGCCAGCCTGCACGGCTGAGCCCAGGGCAGCCGCCCCCCTCTCCCGGCGCAGCCGCTCGATCAGCGTCCGCGCGCCACCCCCGGCGGCCCGGGCCGGATCAGGGCCTGCCCACCCCCTGGCCGCGACCCGGCACAGGCCCTACAGCTTGGGGTCAGCCACTGCAGCCGGGGACTCCGTGCATGACCGAAGCCGCTTCCACCAAGCCCCGTGTCGCGTTCATCGGGACGGGCGGCACCATGGCCTCGCTCGGCCGCGACGGCCTGGACATCCAGGACTATGGCGCGCAGGGCAAGGTGATGGATGCCGACACGATTGTCGCTCGGGTGCCGGAACTGGCGCAGGTGGCGGAGGTCTTCTCCCGCCCCCACAGCGCCGTCATCTCCTCCCGCATCGGCTTCCGCGAATGGCAGGCCATGGCCCGCGAATGCGACCGCGCCGTGGCGGAGATCCCGGACCTCGCCGGCATCGTCATCGGCCATGGCACCTCGACGATGGAGGAGACGGCCTATGCCCTCTCGCTCAGCCTGAAGATCCCGGTGCCGGTGGTGATGGTGGGGGCCCAGCGCCCCGCCTCCGCGCTCTCCTCCGACATGGGCATGAACCTCGTGAACGCGGTGCGGGTGGCCGGCAGCCCGGAGGCGCGCGGCCTCGGCGTGCTGCTGCTGCTGAACGACGAGATCCACGCCGCCCGCGACGTGTCGAAGACCTCCACCTGGCGGCTGCAGACCTTCCGCACCCCCGATTTCGGCGCGCTCGGCCATGCGGATGGCGACCGTATCGCCTTCTACCGCCGCCCGCTGCGCCGCGTCGCGCCCGACACCGAATTCGACATCCGCGGCCTTTCCGCCCTGCCGCGCGTGGACATCGCCTATTCCCATGCCGATGCCGACGCGACAGCGATCCGCGCCTTCGTGGAGGCGGGGGCGCGCGGCATCGTCAGCGCCGGCTTCGCGCCCGGCAGCCCCACCCCGGCCGAGGCCGACGCGCTGGCCGAAGCGGTGGAGCAGGGCGTGGTGGTGGTGCAGTCCAGCCGGGTGGGCAGCGGACGGGTGGTGCGGACGCAGAAGATGCGCCAGCGCGGCATTCTCGCCGCCGACAACCTCACGCCCCAGAAGGCGCGCATCCTGCTCGCCCTGGCCCTGACGGTGACCGAGAACCCCGTCGAGATCCAGCGGATCTTTGACACCTACTGAGGTGCCGCCG
>Ga0180221_1000650_pt1 | contig 27773 bp, 23 predicted proteins | sample eDN5th37CKraftMG_FD_151339 | JGI IMG/M metagenome (GOLD analysis project Ga0180221, IMG submission 151339) | Enriched Miracle-Growth compost microbial communities from Emeryville, California, USA - eDNA 5th pass 37_C Kraft MG (version 2) (version 2) ...
GCCGATGCTGCCAGGCTGGTTGCGCAACACCACCCGCCAGGGCATCCTGGCAACCCCGGACTCTACTTATGAGTGGAGGAGAAAAGGGGAGCACGTCACGGGTTGTCTCTTTTTCATGTGCATGTCATTGGACGCCGCGACGAACGCAGGGGAATCTCATGTGCTTCAACCAGCCGGGCAGCTTCCGTTATATGGGAGACTGTGAAGCGATTCCAAGCTGACGCGCCAGTTGATGCCTCGGCTCCAGCCTCTGCCGCGTCGGGCGCCCCCCCCTCCCGGATGCCAGGAAAGCTCGGATTGACTAGGAATACCGTCGCCGAACCGACAACGTCGGATCATCGCTCTGACACGGAATACAAACCCAATCGGCAAGGCAAATTCGTGAGCACTGATCGCTGGAGCATGCTGCTTCGCTCACGCTACCAGATCGGCGCCGGTCTGATTATCGCCGTCTTTTTCCCGGCGCTGGTGCGCACTTATATCGCTGGCGTCACAATAAATCAGGCGACACAATACAACACCATCATCGGTAGCGGCATCGCACTCATTCTTGGATTCCTGGGCTTCCGCCGCTTGCATATCTTCCCAGGGATCGCGTCGGGTGGCTACATCATTACCGCCGTTTCGCTTACATTTGGGATGCTTGCGGCAGTCTTCTTCTTTTTCCGCTTGGAGTATAGCCGGCTCCAGTTTGTCAGCAGTTATGTTCTAACGCTGGCGTTCTTCATCTTCATTCATGTGCGCTATGTAGCGTACAAACCCGTCAAACTCGGCATCATTCTCGGGCCGTCAGTGCCTACTCCCCCGGCATTTGAAAGGGTCATCTGGTATCCGATCGAAGCACCCAACGCGCCATCTCCACCCGTCGAGGGCGTAGTGGTCGATCTGAGCGCTGATCATGATGATGCATGGAGCAATCGCATTGCCACCTTCGCGCTTGAAGGCATTCCAGTCTATCATATCAAACAGGCTACAGAACAGCTCTCCGGGCGAGTGGAAATCGATCACCTTGGCGAGAATACACTTGGCTCACTCAATCCGAATGATGTTTATCTAAAAACCAAAGCAGTCATAGATGCTATGATCGCAACAACATTTCTGGTAATATTACTGCCGTTATTTTTCATTACCTCAATTGTGATCAAGATAGATTCGAGAGGATCGATATTCTTCCGCCAGGAGAGAACAGGGTTTCGCGCACGGCCATTCATGGTTTTCAAATTTCGTACAATGCACGCGGCCAGCGACGTTCCAAGCAAAGACGTCCGGCAGCTCGCCATGACGCAAGATCGAGATCCCAGGATTACGCGGGTTGGCGCCTTTCTCCGTCGCAGCCGGATCGATGAGTTGCCTCAATTGCTGAATGTCGTTCTGGGTGAAATGAGCTTGATCGGGCCACGTCCCGAGGCCGTTGCCTTAACGAGATGGTATGAAGAGGAGATTCCATTCTACCACTATCGCCATATTCTTAAACCGGGAATTACAGGCTGGGCGCAGATCAATCAGGGCCATGTTGCAGATGTGGAAGATGTTCGAACAAAGCTCGATTTAGATTTTTATTATATCAAAAACTTCTCGGTGTGGCTTGATATATTGATATTGATCAAAACTATTCATATCATTCTAACAGGGCAGGGAGCCAAGTGATTCCGTGGACGAATCATTGACAATCCATCGTCGAAAATTCCTCGGTATTATTGCTGGTTACGCAGCGCTTCCAGCCTGTGGCGACACTGCGATCATCCTTGATACATCACCTCATCCTGAGGGACATATCCATGAAATCGACCGTTTCATAAGCAGCGGCGATGATTGTGATGGCCGCGCCATCAATAGAGCGATCGACCATGCCCACGAGCAAGGTGGCGGAATAGTCCTGCTGGATTCACGCGAATATAAGACTAGTGTTCCGATAAGCCTAAAATCCCGCGTGAGGCTACGTGGCCGAGGCAAAACACGGACAAGGATCCGGCAAACCGGCACCCCCGAGGCCTGGTCGCGCTTTTCGGCAGGAGCGATCATCTCGACCCGTAATGAGGGGGTTTATGAGAGCATCCATATCGAGGACCTGTCACTTCAGGGCGCATATCCGACACCAATACCAAGCGATGCCCCCTTCTTTGCGAAGAATGGGATCGCGATCCTGAACGCGCGCAACTCTTCCATCCAACGTTGCGCTGTGTCCGACGTCGGCACCGGGATGGGCTTTTTCGGGCGCGCGGCAAAAGGCCCGCACCGTAACCTTATCAGCGATTGTACAGTCCGTAATGCAAGCTCATGGGTGGGGCTCGGAAATCCCGGTACGCCACGCGGAATCACCATGGCGACGGACTATTCGACCATCAGCAACTGCGTCGTCGATGCATCGCATACCGGATATTATGTCGCCACCGAACATGGCGTGTACAGAAATTGCGTGGCGCGCGGGTGGCGTGACGACGGCTTCTATGTGAACGCAAATTTCTGTCACCTGGATCGCTGCCAAGCGATCGCCGCGGATAAGCGGGTTCAGGGCTCCGGAAGCGGGTTTGCGGTCAATCCCAGTCATCACAATCTCTTCACCGGCTGCGAGGCCCTGCGCTGCCCAAATTCCGGAATGCGTTTCCGCCATGCAGGCAAAATGGCTCCGACGGATAACCGCGTGGTCAACTGTTCATTTATCGATTGCGGTTACGGCTTCCTTGACGACATGATCGGCACGGACCCCTATCCCGCTGCCGTCGCGCGTCGCAACGAGTTTACCGGAAACACCGCTCGCGACTGTCAACTCTGCGGCTTTCTGTTCATCCGGGAAACCGATGGCATTTTTCGTAAAAATCGAGCGATCTCTAACAACCGCGGCGGTGTCACGGCCCAGCACAAGGGCGGCATCGCCTTCGCTGAATATTGCTTGAACAATGTGATCGAGGACAATGAGTGCGACGATCCTGAAAAGGTGAAGACCCAGAAATGGGGCCTTTACATTTACCCCCAGAGTGTCACCCGCGCATCCGTCGCAAACGTCGGCAATCGGATACGCCATCGTTCAAAATATGGCATCGACGTCATCTGACGAACCATTGAAAGTGACGCGTTCACCACAAAAGCGTGGATTGGCTGGATACCAGCTCAATTCAACCTGATACGGAGCGATTTCAATAGCATTGGCGCCGGCAGCGCCGCGTGGCCGCCCTCAGGCTGGACAGAATATAGCTGTACCGCCCCCTCCCCTGCCGCGACGATCACATGATCGTCACGAACCGCGACGACAGCCCCGGGCACCCCCATATGGATTTCCGGCTCGATCCGAGACGACCAGATCGTCAGCTTCGATCCGTCGGGCAATCGACTGTAGGCCCCGGGATATGGCCGTGTTTGCGCGCGGATGAAATCATGTATCCGCCGCGCGCTCCAGCGCCAGTCGATCGCGCCATCCTCGGGAACACGCAGACCGCAATAGCTCGCCGTCCGCCGCGGTTGCGGGTGCAAGATCGGTCCGCTCGCGAGCAATGCCCTCGAAAATCCTGATATCATCTCGGCCACAAGGGCATCCACCTTGATCAACGCATCGTTAATCGTTTCATCGACGCCCAGCGGGATCAGTTTCTGCTCGACAAGCGGGCCATCGTCGATCCCGGCGGTCAGCTGAAAGAAGCTCACGCCGATCTCGGCCCGGCCCGAGATGATCTGCCATACCAGCGGCGCATTGCCGCGGAACTCGGGCAGCGGGGAATAATGAAAGCCCAGGAACAGGATGTCCGGAGCCTCGTCCACCGACAGCAGCTGATACCAGCCATGCACGATCGCAATATCGATCCCGTCGCCCTTGAGCAGCGGGATGATATCCGCGCGGCGTATCCCGACATGCAGCGGGACGGCATGTCGCGCCGCCAGTTCGGAGAACGCATTCAGCACGCAGCGTTCATCGTTCCGGTCATCCGGACACAGGATAACGGCCACAGTCTGCGGCGGGACGGCTTCCAGCAACGCGTTAAGGGCATTCAAGCCGCTGCGCTTGCTTCCCAGAAACGCGATCCGCGGCACGATCAGCCCAAAATCTGCTGGATTGTGCCCGCTATCCGCTCGACCGGGACGTCATCATAGCATGGCAGCGTGAGCGTCGTTGCCTGCAGCCGCTCCGCAACCGGCCGAACCGTCTGGTAGCGCTGCCGAAAGTAGGACGTACCGCTCAGGCAATAGGTGCCAAGCGTGGTTTCGATCCCGCGCGCCTTGAGCTGAAGAACCAGATCATCGCGATCGACTCCGTTTGGAACCCTGAAAACCAGCGACTGTACATTGTAACGCACCTCCGCGCCGACCTGTTGCGGCATGAAGCCCAGCGGAACGAGCCTCTCGATAAACGCGTCACGGACCTGCTTGCGCTGATCAATGATCGCGTCCAGCCGAGCGAGCTGCTTGCGTCCCATGATGGCCTGCAGCTCGGGCAGGCGGAAATTGTACCCGAACTCGACGAAATCCATGCCGACGCCCCGCATGCCGTCGGCGCCGTGCATTAGCTTGACCCGCAGCCATTCGGCCCAATCATCGCGGTCGGTGGCGATCGCACCGCCTTCCCCCGTGTTCAGCAGCTTGCGAGGATGAAAGCTGAAGCAGGTCAGATCGGCGATCGACCCACAGCGCCGGCCCCGTTCGGAACTGCCAATCGCGCAGGCCGCGTCCTCGATCAAAGGTACGCCGCGTGCCTCGCAGACCGCCTTAATGGCATGAAGCCCGGTCGGATTGCCCAATGCGTCGACGAAGATGACCGCCTTCGTGGCCGGCCCGATCCTGGCCGCCAGATCTTCTGGCGACATGTTGAAGCTGTCCGGCGCGACATCGACGAACACCGGTGTCGCGCCCAGATCCTCAACGACGTTGGCGGTGGCCGGAAACGAGAAATCGGCGACCGCGACCTCATCGCCGGGCCCGATATCGAGCAGCTTGAGACACATCCATAGGGCGGTCGTCGCCGAGGTCATCAAGGCGACGTGGCGGGCGCCAACATACGCTGCCAGTTCGGTGGTGAACTCACGCACATGCTCGCCGCGCGTGAACATGCCGCTTTCGAACACCGCCCGGAAATCCGCCTCGACCTCATCGAAGCGGAAATAAGGCCGCATCAGCCGGATATCGTTCACGCCCGACCCTCGAACGCCGCCCGATAATGGTTGAGCGTCAACGCCAACCCCTGATCGAATGGAGTAAGGCTATAGTTGATCATCTGCCGCACGCGCGCGTTGCTGGCGTTGTGGTACAGCACATCCGATGGCCGGGGAGGCTTGCGGACGATCTCTCCGCGATAGTCGAGCTCCTCGCAGATCCGGCCGATCAGGTCGGCGATGCTGATCTGATTGTCGGTCGAGATGTTGACGGTTTGCCCCGCAGGCAGCGCCGCATACAGCTTCACGGTCGCATCGACCGTATCCAGCACATAGATGAAATCGCGACTCTGCAGCCCGTCGCCATGGATTTCCGGCGTGCCGCCGGTCAGCACCCGTCGCGCGGTAATGGGAATGATCCCCGCCAGCGGTCCGCTGTGATTCTGACGCGGACCGTAATTGTTGAACGGCCGCACGATGAACGCGTCCACATCGAACATGCGCACATAGCTTTCGACCGCCAGGTCCGCCGCGGCCTTGCCGGCGGCATAGGTGGTGGTCGGATTGCGCGGATGGTCCTCATCCATCGGCTCGTACACCGCCGTGCCGTACACTTCGGACGTCGAGAAATGGCACAGGGTGCGGAAGCGGCCCCGGCGCTGCAGTTCTAGCAGGTTCAGCGCGACACGAACATTGGTATCGAAGGCGTTTGCCGGATTGACGAACGAATAGTTCAGCGCCTTGGTCGCGCAGTTGAACACGATGTCGATCATGTGCGCTTCGAAGATATACTCCAGGCTCGCTGCAAACTCCGCATCGTCGCGGTAAAAGGTCGCGCGGCCGCTCGCCAGCGCATCGGCCAGGTTGGCCTCGTTGCCGGTGAACAGATTGTCGATGACGATCACTTCCCGCGCGCCCTCACGCAACAGGCGATCGACCAGATGGCTGCCGATGAAGCCGGCGCCGCCAGTGACGAGAATGCCGCTACCGACGATCGATTGCCGCAACGTCACTTCAAAATCTCCTGCTGGATGCGGTCGCAAATGCGCGCGGCATCGACCGCCGCCTGAACACCGGGGCCGGATGGACCCGCGTCGCCCTGGCAACGCCCGACGAAGCTCTGCAACTCGCTAAGCAAGGCTTCCTGCGGCGGCACCTCAACCGTCTGCTCGAGCGCGCTGATGATATAGGGCTCCCCCTCCTCCTGCCGTATCTCGGACTGGCGGTTGATGAGCAGTTCCTTACGCAACAACTCGCAGTTGATGAACATGTCGACGCAGGTCGCCTGGATCATACGCATCTTCTTTTCGGTGACGCGGCTCGCCTGGATGCGCGAGAATCGGCCATTCTCATGCGTCAGCATCGCCGACGCGAAGTTGATCATCTCGCCATCAGCCACACCGCGGGCCGACACGTCTACAACGGGCCCGTTCAGATACAGCGCAAGATCGATGTCGTGGATCATCAGATCGGTGACCACATCCACATCGGTAATGCGGGCGCTCAGCTTGTTGGTGCGGGCAAAGTCGATGCTGATAACCTGCTCCGACTTGACGATGATGGCGTGGAGTTGCTGCACGGCCGGATTGTAGCGTTCGATGAATCCGATCTGGAGGTCCAGTCCCTCACTTTCCGCGAAGCCGGCAAGCTCCAGCGTTTCGTCCAGCGTGTGCGCCAGGGGTTTCTCCACAAAGATCTTCCGCACGAACGGCGCCACCTTGCGGACATAGGCGCCGTGCGTGCTGGTAGGCGTGCAAATCACCACCGCGTCAGCCTGCGGAAGCAGAGTTTCGAGATCGTCAGACCAGACCGTGGCATGCAGTTCGGCCGCGCGCGCTGCCTTGGCCTCGTCCAGATCGTACACGAATGTCAGTTCAACGCTCTTCATGAGCGAAAGCACCCGCAGATGGTTCTGGCCCATCTTGCCAAGGCCGATAAGGCCGACCCGCACCGGCTGATTCCGCGTCATTGTCCGCCGTCCTGAATTTTGTTGCCGTCACGATCGATCCGAGAGACGAACCGGGCGGGATTACCCATTACCAGGGTATAGGGCTCCACATCGCGCGTCACCACGCTGCCTGCGGCAACCATCGCATATTCCCCGACGGTGATACCGCAAATCAGGGTGCTGTTCGCGCCGATCGAACATCCGTTTTCCAGTACGGTGGGCGTGATCTCCCATTCGGCATTGAACGAACGCGGCACGCGATCGTTGGTGAAGGTAGCATTCGGTCCGACGAACACATCGTCGCCGATCGTAACACCGTTGTAGACCGAAACGCTATTTTGGATCTTAGTTCGGTTTCCGATGCGAACGCCGTGATCGATATAGACATCCTTCGACAGGATGCAGTCTTCGCCGATCTCTGCATTCTCACGAATCTGGACATTGATCCAGACGCGGGTTCCCTTTCCAATTTCCGCCTGATCCGACACATGGGCGGACGGATGCGCCGCGAATGGCGCATCAACGTTCGAAGTCATTGGAACTCCCCGAACAAAACCTATGGTGAACGCTTGATACCGGTCGCATAGCGGCCGGCCCACCCCATCGGCAATGGTAAATCATCGATGGTGCGGCCGACTCGTTGTTCCAAAGCGCTTACGAGTGGCTTCGCCCAGAAGACGCAGCATATATTGCGGCAACACCAATTGTCGTCGCCAGCGTGAGGGCTCCTTGTAGAGCCGGTAGAGCCACTCAAGATTGTTCTCAACCATGAAGCGCGGCGCGCGTTGCTTGACGCCCGCCAAGATATCCAGCGCGCCGCCGCAACCGACGATGAACACGTTCGGTACGGCCTCGACAATTTGCGCGGCGACCAACTCCTGCCGGGGCGATCCCATGGCGAGTAGCATCACCTGCGGCCTTGCCTCGGCAATCGCGGCTATGAACCGCTCGACCGGTTCATAGCCGTTGAGACGGCCGACTATGGCGATACCGGGATGGCGCGAAGCGATCGTCCGGGCCGCGCCGACGTTGACCTCCTCGGATGCCCCGCCGACGAAAACCCGCCACCCCTCATCATGCGCGGTCTCCAGCAAGGTGCGGGGAAGATCGATCTTGGCACTGCGCGCGCCATGCAGCACACGCAACCCGATGACAGCGCCCGCCCCATCCGCGACGGGAAGCGCCGCGCCGCCGACCACCGCCCGTAATGCCTCATCACGTTCGAAACGCTGGATTTTCTCTGCATTGATCGCGACGGAGTAGCCACCCAGCCCCTCAGCCACCCGCTCGCGCAGCACGCGCTTAACGGACGCAGCATTGGGAAATGCAACGCACGGACAACCCAGCACCGAATATGTTTGCGTTCCCGGCATCACTGCGCGCGCCCTGCGTCGCCCGCCAGATAGGCGAGATTCCACTCCTCGAGCACCCACAGCGCGAATAGCTGGCGCTCGAGATTGCCGCTGCGCGCGGCACGATGCCGGTCAAGCAGCGAACGCGCTGCGCCGACGTCCAGATAATCCCGTGTGAACGAACCTGGCCGCTCGACCAAGTCCGCCACATGATTACCCAGATGATCCCGCAACCAAGCCGCGATCGGGCTCTGGAAGCCCTTTTTCGGCCGGTTCACGATGGCGTCGGGCAAAAGCGAACGGCACACCTGTTTGTGCATCACCTTGCCGGTATTCGCCAATAGGCCGCCCCGACGCCATTTACCTGGCGTCTGCTCGACCAAGCGCAGGTAATTCCGGTCGAGCAGCGGGACGCGCACCTCCAGACTCCGCGCCATCGACAGTTTGTCGCCCAACATCAGCAGATTGTCGGGCAGGCTTGCGCGGGTTTCCATTGCCAGCAGTCTTTCCAGGAAAGTGCCATTAGCCGGAAGCAAATCCGCGAGCGGAGTCAGCGCGCGCATCCCTGCGCTACCCGGCGCGGAACCGGGACGAATGGCTGCACGATCAGCATCATCGAAAAGCATGTGGAGCCGCGCCCACCGTTCGACCTCGCCACCCGCCCGCCCTGCGGCACGAAGCCGGGACCAACTGTCCTGGAAGCGTCCGAACACAGGAAGGCGTTCGGGCAGCAGATACGTAAGCGGCATAACGATCCGCTGCAGCGCGGCGACACGATGCCGGCCATAGCCACCCCAGGGTTCGTCAGCGCCCTGGCCGCTCAGCACGACCTTGCGCTCCTTGGCCACCGCCTCGCATAGCAAGAAATAACTGAACATCGAGCTGGTGACGACCGGCTCCTCAAGGTGACGGACCAGCAAGCGCATCCCGTCGATCGCGGCATCCGCGTTGATGTGCAACTCGTGATGCCGAGTGCCGAGCAGGCGGGCGGTTTCGCGCGCTTCAGCGAACTCGTTTGACCAATGATCCTGGTCATAGCCGATGCAGAACGTATCGATCCGTCCCCCTGCCCGGACCGCAGCGGCGACGACAGCAGCCGAATCCACGCCCCCCGACAACAGCACGCCAACGGGAACATCCGCGACGAGCTGATCCTGTACCGCCTTCAAAAAGGCGTTACGCACCAGGCCGGTTTGCACTGCATAGGTGCGCGATCGATTGATTTTGGGAGCGATCTCGGCGAACATCCGCTGATCGCTGACTTCACCCGACAGTTCGATCCACAAACAGTGGCCTGGCTTCAGCTTGCTCACTCCCTGAAACATCGTTTTAGGGCCCGGTACGAACCGAATGTCGAGAAAGATATCCAATGCCTGCGGATCGACCTCGGCCACATAGCCAGCGGCTCGCAACGCTACCACTTCCGACCCGAATGCCTGTGTTCCATCAGGCAGTTGCGTATGATAAAGTGGCTTGATGCCCTCACCGTCGCGCGCGAGCAGCAAGCGCTGCTGGTCATGGTCAAACGCTGCGATGGCGAACATGCCGTTCAACCGGGGTAGCACGTCCTCACCCCAGCGATCGAGCCCGGCCAGGATCACTTCGGTGTCGCACTCGGTACGATAGGGATATTCGGCGAGGTCCCCTGCGCGCAACTCGCGATAATTATAGACCTCGCCATTGTAGACCAGCGTCCATCGCCCGGAAGCCGAGCGCATTGGCTGCGCGCCGCCCTCCAGGTCAATGATCGACAATCGACGGTGCGCAAGCGCGATACCCGGCTCGCTCCACAGCCCCTCTCCATCGGGGCCGCGATGGGCTAGCGCATCACCCATTCCCGCAACGGCTGCTTCAGAAGCGGCAGGGCCGACCAAGCCCGCAATACCACACATGCTATTTCGGCTCCTGCACCATGTCGGCGTAAATCGTCTCTAGCCTTGCAGCGAGGGCAGTCATCGAAAATCGCTGTTCGATGCTCTTGGCCGCCCCCTCCCGATCAAAGGCCGATAGCCGGCCAAGCATGCCAAGGATAGCTTCGCCCAAAGCCGCTGGATCCCCAGGCGTGACGAGTGGCAGTCCGAGCGGACCGATCACCTCTTCAGGCCCACCGCAGCGGGTCGCCACCACCGGCAATCCACAGGCCAGCGCCTCTGCGGAAACAAGGCTGAAAGTCTCCGCCAGACTCGATACAACCAGCAGGTCGTGCCGCGCATAGACATCCGGCATCGCATCGTGCGAAACCGACCCCAGCCAATGCAGGCGATCGGACATACCCATGAGCGAAGCCCGCTGAGCCAGCGGCTCCCGCAAGGGCCCGCCTCCAACCAGTGACAGGGTCCAGTCGATTCTCGCAGGTAGCCGACATACCGCCTCCAGTAGATCGTAGACGCCTTTGCCCTCGGTCAAACTCCCGACGAAAAGCAGGCGGGCGCCTGTTGAAGGCGACGATCGCTGAAACCGAGCAAATAATCGCGTATCGATACCATTATACAGGATTTGGGCATGCGCCGCTCCCTGCGGGAAATAATGCCGCATGTCGCGGACAAGGCTGTTCGACACACCAAACAATCGCCCCGCGGAGCGATAGGCGCTATCGATTTGCCGATGGCCATGCGCCGTCCACCAGAAGTCGCGCAACGGCCCCGAATGTTCTGTCATGCACCAAGGAATATCGCTGTTCGCCAACGCCATTCCGGTGACCACACCCGCCGGGCGGACAGCGTGAGCGTGGACCAGATCGGGAGCCTCTTCCTTCAGCACCGCCCTGAGCCTGTTCGCGAGAAGCTGTGGGGCGTAGAAGCCGAAAAGGCGATGCCACGGCGCGGGCACGGCGATCCGGACATGCCTCAAGCCAGCCTCAACAGAGCGGCAAACCCGAAGCAACGGCATGGAGGCATCGCGATCAAACGCGACTACGGCCACATCCAGCCCGCGTCGCGCAATCGCCAATGCTTGTTCCTTGATGAAAGAGCCGCGCGTCGGCGCGCGATCACTGCTATACCACGACGGAACGAGCACGATCTTCAATTGGCCGCTCCTTATATGCCAGCGCCAAGAACATCGCCAAGGTAATCAGCGGCGTCGCTGCAAATGCCACATGACCGACAAATATAGAATACATGATAGCTGCAATGAACACGAACGACCATTCAGTATCGATTGCCTTTCCATTCGGCAAAATGGCTTTGCTGCATTTGTATCCCCATAGCAACATTCCATAGAACCATCCGGCGAATATTATACCACCACCGCCAAGAGTATCTATCAGGTCCGATTCTACCGAACTTCCATCGATCGCAAACCAAAAATTCTCAAAACCCATTCCGAACAGCAATTCGCCAAAACTGTATGTTTCAATAAAGCGAATGATCGCATCGAGATCGATGAAGCGACCGCCGGTAAGGGTGGTGTCGACACCATAGGTATTAATGAAGAAAATAGATGATTCTGCTGCAGGAAGGTACGGCAATACGGCAAGAAATATACTTCCTGCGAAGATCGATGTTATAAGCGATACTGACAAGAATACGAACAGATTCGCAAACCTATTGAACCTTAACCATCGCCCAATATACCAAAGACCAAGTATTGGAATCACTACAAATCCGGATTTTGTTCCCAATGTGTAAATTAGAAATAGCGTCGAGAGAAAAATCAATCCTGATTGCCAAAGGTTCTTCACCATCCTGGTCTGCATATACCACCAGGACAGAACGAATCCTAACGTCACCTCATTGGCTGCCTGATAAAATCCTTTCGCGCCATAACCCGCATTATAAGTGACGAGCGAGATGCCCAGCCAATTCGTGATAAAGATGGAAAGGGTGGTGGCGAACCAGGTGGATACAAAAAAGATTCGCGCAACCTTTTCGACCTCGCTGTGCCCAAGGGACATCATCACAATCAAAATTGCGCTGAGCAGGATCGGGCCGCGTGCGATGAAAACCATATCGTCGCTCAGTCCACCGTACCCGGTGGACTGGCGAACCCCGGCTCCCAGGATCAGAAGCGTGATGATGACGACTGAGAATGCCGCATATCCCGTGCGGATACGGCCAGCGATGGCGAACAGCATCAAGAGGAGCAACGATCCCGCCTTGTAGGCCGTGGCGAACCATCCGATCTCGTAAAAGGTTGACAGCGCCCCCGATACGATGTCGGCCAACGGTAGAAAGCCGTAGAACAGCATGAGCAGCGGCAGAAAGCCGCTGACCTCATACCGAGCGGGAAGCGCCATCGGGCGGCGCGTTAGCACGCTGTTTTCCGAACCACCCATTCTACTTCCCGATTCATGCGGTCCACCCAGGAAACCAGATTCGCCTGGGCCCAAGACCGCGCGCCCAGGCGCAGTCGATCTCGTGCGTCGGAATCCTCGACCAGCGTCCTTAACGCATCGTCCAGGCGATCGCCATCGCCCACCGGCAATAGCAGGCCGTTATCCCCATGCGTAATAACGGTACCAGTCGCCCCATTGTCGAGCGTGATGATCGGCAATTCGCACAAAAGCGCTTCGAACAAGGGATTTCCGCAATTGCTGAAATCATACAGCGACAGAAAAATGTCCGCACATTGCAGCGCCCCCGCCACTCCGGATCGATCAAGCGCGCCCAGGAACCGTACGCGATCCCCGATACCCAGCGACTGTGCGAGTGCCTCGAGTTCTTGCCGCTGCTCGCCATCGCCAACGATCAGCAGGCGCACTTGGGGGTGACTGTCGCGCAATCCGGCCATGGCGCGAAGCCCGCGATCCACGCGCTTGATCGGATCCAGGCGGCTCAACATCAACAAGTGCAGATGGGCCGGGTCCAGCCTAAAACGCGCCAACGCAGCCCCGCGATCGGATTTGGCCTGGAACAGTTCGGGACTGATACCGTTCCGAATATGCAGCAGCCGATCGGCAGTTACCGCGGAATTCCAGTACTGCCACACCTCGTCACCGCGTGTGCCATCATTGGTCATAATATAGGCATCAGCCCGGGCGCGTAGCGACAGCAACGATTCAGCCTTCCGCAGCATGAACCATCGCTTGCGATGCGATTCCCCCAGCACCGAGACACCCTGAATCCGGTGGATCGTCTGTTCCCGCTTCCGCCGGAACAGACGCGACAGAGAGGCGGTGATGATCGCTGAAGCTTCATAAGCGTAGAAAATCGATGGGCGTCGCTCGCGCAGCATGCGTAGCGTGGTCGGCAATGCAAACAACGGAAACAGTAGCAGCCGGTCGAGCTTGGCCTGCAGATTTGCAGGTAGCCAACGCCATCGCGGAATTGAGAAACGATGCACCGTGACACCGGGAATATCGATCTCAACCGATCGTTCGTGCGCGACACCCAGCAACGACCGCTTCCAGAAGGTGACATAATCGACCGACCAACCGGCGCGTGCATAGCCAGCCAATGTCTCATAAAGGCTGGGAGCCCCCTGCCCTGGGCCGATCGACCAAGGCTCGAGAAAGCTGACGATCAGGATACACCTGCTCGGATCGGTTTGGTTGTCCATCGGCTCAGTTTCCGCGGCGCCCAGCACCACCGCCGGTTCCGATCAACGTCTTCACGATCCGGCCAGCCGCGTCGCCACCGCCATACAGATCGAGATCAAACAGGCCCGGATCGACCTTGCCCGCAATCGCCTCGGCAATGCGAATGGGATCGGCACCAACGAGTTGGTTCACTCCTGCCGCCACCAACTCGACCCACTCGGTTTCATCGCGTAGCGTCACGCAGGGGACCCTGTGAAAAAAAGCTTCTTTCTGGACACCACCGCTGTCGGTCACGATCATCGCCGCATTGCTCTCCAGCGCGATCATTTCAAGATAACCGACCGGATCGATAGCCTGCACGTTTTCCGGCAGTTGGATATCGAAGCTTGCCAGCCTCACCCGAGTGCGCGGATGCAGCGGCAGGACGGTCCTGCGCCCGGCAGCCGCAAGGCCCGCGAGGATCCCGGACACACGATCACGATCGTCCACATTCTCTTTACGGTGCATCGTGCACAGCACATAACTGCCCGGCTCGATATCCGGTGCCTGAAGCTGGTAGCCGCGCTCTCGTGCAACCTGAGCAAAGTGTAGCGCGGCATCGTACATCACGTCGCCGACCAGATGCGCCTTTTCGCCCCCAAGCCCTTCCGACGACAGGTTATCCATCGCTACCTGCGAAGGTGCGAACAACAGGTCCGAACAATGATCGGCCAGGATACGGTTGATCTCCTCCGGCATGGCTCGGTTGAACGAACGCAGGCCGGCCTCAATATGCACCAGCGGAATCCTAAGCTTGGAAACGGCAATTGCGGTCGCCAACGTCGAATCTGTATCGCCATAGACGATAACCCAATCAGGCCTCTCATCAAGAAGTACCTTTTCGAGAGCTTCGATCATACGGCCTGTATTTTGCCCATGAAGGCCACCACCAATTCCCAGGTTGTACTGGGGCTCAGGAATAGACAGTTCGTCAAAGAAGATATCTGACATGTTGCGATCGAAATGCTGGCCTGTATGCACGAGAATTTCTTCTATACCATTATCTAGGAGAATGGCTCGTGAGACGATCGCTGCCTTAATGAACTGGGGACGCGCGCCCACTACAGTTAAAATTTTCATGCTCGATCCCACAGATGGCAGGGGTTGTTGGTCAGAATCGACCATCGTACGGTCATGATAGCCGCACGATGTTCACAACGGTCAAGGCACCGATAATCAAGAAGGGTACAGACAGCACGACCTTCAGTCTATAGATCCTCTGGCTGAAATATATATATAAACCCAAGCGAATAACCGCAGCGGCCGTTGCCGAAATAATTGCCCCCCATACGCCATAATATGGTATGAGCGATAGGCTAATCACTGCACTAAAAATGCCCATTGTTAGGTTTATTTTACTTATAAGGCTAGTATTCTTGGCAATATCTATGCCCATAAAGAAGATATATAAATTTGATATAGTTGTTGAAAGAACAATAAAGAAAACATATTTTCCAGCCTCAACAAACATCGGGCCCGCCAGCAACTCTACGAGTTTATTGGCGAACAACGTTAGTATTATCATAATAACAATGCACAGCGTAATCGTAAGGTGGAACAATCGCGCGACCAGTATACGCGTCGCTTCCGTTTCGTGCGATCGATAGACGATCGGTGTCATCGCAGAACTGGCGACGACAAATGCCATTGCAGCAATCGAGCCAAACTTGGCGGCAACTCCGTAGAAACCAAGTTGCACAAGTCCAGCATATCCACCGACCAGTATCCGATCGAGGCCGAGGGACACCGCCACACCGAACGAAGAAATAACGATCGGCAAGGAGTATCTCAGCATTTCACGGGTAACTTCTGGATTGGGCATCACCCAAAGCATGCCGAACATGCGGCTCAAGAAAAATAATGCTAGCGCCACACCTGCCAAATTACTTGCAATCTGAGAAAAGAAATACTCGCCTATAGTTAGACCATTAAGTGACAATATGATGATTGTACCCAGATTCAAAACGATGATCGTAATGTTCATCGTCACTGCCGCTACAGCATTTTGAAGAAATCTAAATTGTGTTTGCAACGTCGAAACACAGGCCAGCGTCGTCAGATAAACAAGGACGCTAATGGTGTAGGGAAGATAGTGGGGTTGTAGCCGCGCGATGCGAAACAACTCCTCGCGCGCAAAATAAGTGACTACCGAAACCGCGATAAACGCCCATAATGTGAAGGCAATCGTCGAATAGATAATCGATTTTTGACGCGAAGGATTGTCGCTCTCGGGAAGCAGTCGTGCCATTGCCTGTTTGATCTCAAGTGGGACGATCAACAAGGCAAAAACCGAGATTGCCGCGACATACTCCATGAAACCCAGGTCGGCGGGCCCCAGATGCCGCGCATAAATGGGCAGCAAAAGGATGCCTACCGCCCTGGCGAGCAGGGTAGGAAGCGAGTAGAGGACCGCATCCCGGGCGAACCGGCGCATCATGCGATAGATGCACCCGCAGCCGCTTTAACGATCCGCCGGCGAATTGCGGGTCGGTCGGAGAGATGCAGGCCATCTTCTCCGACAACGGCAAGATAGCGGCTTACCTGATCCCGCCAGGCTGCTTCTGAAAGTCCCCAACCGCCGATATAATCGATCGCCTCGGGATCCTCGATCCACTGCTCGGGGACGCGCCCCTCAGCCAGCTTCAGAAAGCGCGCTGCAACATGTACTGGCGCCCAATTTTCGGCCAGGAATGCCCGGGTACGCACACCCTCTGCGCGACGATGCGCTTCATCGGCTATGAGACGCCGGAGTTCGGTCTCCAGCATGTCGGGGTCGATAAACACCGTTGGAGCTGGGTCCTGGTCAGGATTGTCCGTCTCGAACTTGCCCGCATACAAGCTGCCGACAATGACCGGCTTACCAAAGGATGCGGCTTCTGCCCCGAACGTGGCCAATGGCAGGTCGGAATAGAGTTGATCGACGACGATATCGCACAAAGCGAGCTGCCGCAGGACTTCGCTATTGGGCACGCCGGACAGTTCGAGAAGTTCAACCGCCACCCCCTCTTCGCGCAATCGCGCCACGGCCCCGCGAATCTGCAGGGTGCCTTTGGCGATCGGACGTGAAGGAGCGTGCAGAACCCGCACGGGCGCTTCTCTCGGCCGCTGTGGCGCCTGCGCTTCGGCCGATACGGCCTGCGCGATCGGCATTGGCAACCCGATGTGAGAGAGGCGAACGAAAGGCTTCGTCGAAAACTGCGCCGTGCCCGTGTGGTTGACGATCACGGAAGCGTAGCGCTCGACCCGCGCCATCTGCTTCCGAATGGCATGCGTCTCAGCGGCGATTCTATGCGGGTCGAATGCCCCCTCATGATCGTCGAGATGCTTTCCGCTCAGATAAGGCGGGCGGGCATCGGATCCCAGATATACAACGATGATTCGCTTCCCCAGAAACTTGAGCAAGGGAAGCTCGAGAAACCGAAAGAAGGAACCATAGCCGGAAAATATGAAAACGTCGTAGCGGCAAATAGCGTAGATCAGTCCGATCAGACGGATGACCTTATCGGCCACTCGTGCAGCACTCCGCCATATCCCGCCCTTGGCAGCCAAGCGCGTCCAGAAATCGAAAGCCGATCCCATAAAGTATTTTGGGACCGTGTAATTGAACTTATGCGGCGGAATATAGAGAAAATGCTCGCATGGCACGCAGAGCGCCTCGAATCCATTGCGAAGCTGGCCGAGATAGCCTGCAACTTCGCCCGGACCGATCGAGATGCCTCGTACCAAACTTCACCTGCTCGTGCCAAAGAAGTTGCCTGCCGACCCGGAAGAACGCGACGCAACCTGCGTTAGAGGGTTTCCAGCACCGCGTCGGCAATCCGATCGATCTGCTCATCGGTGAGATATGGGCTCATCGGCAGGCTGATCACGCGGCGTGACAGGTCTTCCGCCACCGGCAAGCTGCCCTCAGGCTGATCGAGATACCCAAACACCGGCTGCAGGTTCAATGGCACCGGATAATGGATGGCTGTTGGAATGCTCCGTTCTTTCAGCAATTGCTGGGTCTTTGCACGATCGGAAACCAGCAGCGTGTATTGCGCATACACCGACAGATTATGCTCTTCGACGAACGGCGTTACCGCCTTGCCCGACAAGCGTTCATCATAAGCCTTGGCGATGCGCTGACGCGCTTCCACCTCGGAGGGAAAAATCTCCAGCTTGGTCAGCAGCACAGCCGCCTGGATCGCATCGAGGCGGCCGTTGATGCCCAGCCTCGGGTGATGATAGTGCCGATCCTGCCCATGCACCCGGATTTCGCACATCAGCTTGGCCAGATCATCATCGTCGGTGAACAGCGCTCCGCCGTCGCCATAAGCGCCCAGCGGCTTTGACGGGAAGAAGCTGGTCGAGCCAATATGAGAGAGACCGCAGGAGCGGCGCCCCTTATACGTCGCGCCAAATGACTGGGCGGCATCCTCGATCACAACCAATCCGTGCGCGTCGGCGATCGCATTGAGCGCATCCATATCGGCACATTGGCCATAGAGCGCTACAGGCATGATCGCCTTGGTCCGCGGCGTGATCGCCGCTTCAACCTTCGCCGGATCGATATTGTAGGTTCGCGGATCGACATCGACGAACACCGGCCTGGCCCCGATCAGCGCGATCATCTCACCGGTGGCGATGAAGGTAAACGGCGTCGTGATGACCTCGTCACCCGCCCCGATGCCGCAGGCCATCATCGCGATCAGCAACGTGTCGGTGCCGCTGCTGGCGCTGATACAATGCTTGACGCCGACATAGTCCGCCAGAGCCTGCTCCAACTGGCTGACTTCCGGCCCCATGATGTACTGACCGTGCTCGAGAACCGCCGCGATCCCGGCATCGACCTCGGTCTTGATGCGGGCATATTGGCTCTTCAGATCAATGAAGGGGATGTTGTTCAACATGAGCAAATACCGTTCTTCAGGGTATAAAGGGTTCCGGTTACGGGGCAGGTCGTCGTCGCATCGCCTTCGAGCGGCAGTTCAAGACGCTCGCCGTGCTGGCTCATCCAGCCGATCTGGCGCGCTGGCACGCCGGCCATCAACGCATAATCCTTGACATCGCGATTGATGACCGCGCCGGCAGCGACGAACGCATATCGGCCGATGGTGACGCCACAAACGATTGTGGCATTCGCCCCCAGCGTCGCGCCTTGCCGCACGATCGTTCGGCGATATTCCTCCTTGCGCGGTACTGCGGAACGCGGGTTGTAGACGTTGGTGAACACCATCGAAGGGCCACAGAACACGTCATCTTCAAGCGTCACCGCGTCATAGACGCTGACATTGTTCTGAATCCTACAGTTATCGCCGATCACCACGTCGTTGCCGACATAGACGTTCTGCCCCAGCGAGCAGCGAGATCCGATGCGTGCGCCCGCGCTGACATGCACCCAGTGCCATATCCGGGTGCCCGCCCCGATCGCCGCGCCCTCGTCGACGATCGCAGTGGGGTGCGTTTTGCTGACGCTAGAGGCCATCGTCAAGATCAATATTCAAGCGGAAGCGAGACGGTCTTGCCGTCTCTTGCCGAGAGATAGGCGGCGACTAGCAGTTCGAGCGACTTCAACCCTTCCCGCCCATCGGTTTCCGCTTCTGCCTCGCCTTGCAGCGTCTCGACGACGTTGCGATAGTAAAGCGGGTGGCCGAAGCCATAGACCGACGTGGTCTCATAGCTTGCGGCGGCCAGATCGGCGTCATAGGGCGCGCTGTCGGCGAAGTCCCATACCTGGATCTCGTTGACCGCGACCCCCCCGATCCGGACCGTACCCTTCTCACCGAGAATGGTAATGCTGCCCTCGAGATTGCTGGGATAGGTCAGCATCGTCACGCTCATCGAGCCGAGTGCGCCAGAGCGCCAGCGAACATTGAGCACGCCAGTGTCCTCCACCTCGATGTCGCGGGTGGTGCTCATCATGGCCTGAATCTTATCGACTGGGCCAATCAGCCAATCGAGCAGGTCAACATAATGGCTGGCCTGATTCATGAATGCGCCGCCGTCAAACTCCCATGTGCCGCGCCACTTCGCCTGGTCGTAATAGGATTGCGGGCGCGTCCAGAACACGTTGATGTTGACGAGGTGAATCTTGCCGAACCGACGATCGCTGATCGCACGCTTGAGCAACTGAAGCGTCGTATTGCGGCGGTTCTGCTTGACGACAAACAGCCGCACCTGCGCTTCGTCGCATGCCTTCACCATTCGGATGCCGTCGCCCATCCGCGTCGCCATCGGCTTTTCGGTGATCACATGCACCTTGTTTGCCGCGGCAAGCTCCGCCTGTTCGGGATGGAGGCCGCTCGGCGTGCACAGCGCCACCACATCGAGGTGTTCGCGCTCCAGCATCTCGGCCATGCTCGCATAGCCGGGCACGGCCTCGCTCTCATACGGCCGACGCGCCTCCGCGTTTACATCGCATACCGCGACAAGCTCAAAATCATTCGCGTGCGCTTCGATCGAACCGAAATGATTTTTCGAAATCCGCCCGCACCCGACAACGCCGATGCGTATCTTTCGCCCGACAATCGGAGTGAAAATCCTAAGCATGATGCTCTTTCACGATTAGCGCGTCAGAAGCGAAAAACGGAAAAGCCCGCGGCTTCCGCTTCGGCGCGTGGATATAACGATTTCAGGTCCGCGAGAACTGGCTGATCGCTGCGGCACAACAGGCGTAGCGCGTCGGGGGTCATCGATCGATATTCATTGTGCCCAACCGCGATGATAAGGCTATCGACCGACATGCCCGCATTCGTCGGCACCAGTTCGATGCCATATTCCTCGCGCACCTCATCCGGGCTCGCCCAGGGATCGGCAACCTCAACCTTGACGTTCCAGTTCTGCAACTCACGGATCAGGTCGACCACCTTGCTGTTCCGAATATCGGGGCAATTCTCTTTGAATGTGATACCCAAGACGCCAACCGTGCTTTCCGCCACGTTAATGTTGTTGCGCAGCATCCGGCGAACGACGTTGCGCGCCGCGTATCGCGCCATATTGTCGTTGATCCGCCGCCCGGCCAGGATCACCTGCGGATTGTAGCCGACGGCCTCCGCCTTGTGCGTCAGATAATATGGATCGACGCCGATACAGTGCCCGCCGACCATGCCAGGCCGGAACGGCAGGAAGTTCCACTTGCTGGCAGCCGCCTCCAACACGTCGATCGTGTCGATGTTCAGCCGGTCGAAAATCACCGACAGTTCGTTGACGAGCGCGATGTTCAGATCGCGCTGTGTATTCTCAATAACCTTGGCCGCTTCCGCGACGCGGATCGACTTGGCCGAAAAGGTGCCCACCGCGATGATCGAGCTATATAGGGCATCGACGGCCGCCGCTGCTTCGGGATTGGAACCACTGGTGATCTTCCGGATCTTGGTCAGTGTGTTGACCTTGTCGCCCGGATTAATGCGCTCGGGGCTATAACCGCAAAAGAAATCAACATTATAGCGCAGGCCCGAATACTGTTCGAGCACTGGCACGCAAACCTCCTCGGTGCATCCAGGATATACGGTGGATTCGTAGATCACCATCGCGCCCTTGCGCATCGCCCGGCCGACAGTTTCGCTGGCGCGCAGGAGCGGTGTCAGGTTCGGCCGATTAACCTCGTCGATCGGGGTCGGCACGGTCACGATGAAGACATCGCACTCGCGCAGCCGCTCAATATCGTCGCTTACGTCGAGATATACGGCGGATTTCAGCGTATCCTGATCGACTTCCAGCGTGACGTCCACGCCCCCTTTAAGTTCGGCGACACGCGCGGCGGAGATATCGAAACCCAGAACGGGACGCGATTTGCCAAACTCGACAGCCAATGGAAGGCCAACATAGCCGAGGCCGATAACCGCAATCTTACCCCCGATTTCCAAAAAAACCTCCCTCGAGAGGAACGACACAATCCAAGGTCGTCAATCCCTTTATAATTTATGCAATTCAACCGAACGAATTGTCAGCGTTGAATCTTCCTGATCATCCTGTCCAAAAACAGTTAGCCGAAACCTAGTCGCCAGGCAGCTTTGATCAACATCAAAGGTAACGCTGATATTCCTTCTCCCGGACTCCTGGGGCAATCGTTGCTTGAAAATTTCCCTCGGCCCCTCGCGCGTCAGGCACGTAACAAGCCATGTCGCATTCGCGATTGGCGAAAAGCTTGGCAACTCGATTTTCTGCGTAAATCGCCATTTCCCCGGTACAAGCACCATCACCCGGTCCGCAGCCACACCGCTAATCCCGCTGCTGGTCGCGACCCTCAGGCCCTCGGCGCGTTCAAACTGGGTCTGGATGCTGAGATCCTCGACAAAGCTCCAGGTGAAGGGTCGCAGATCCGCAGCCGACGTCGCCTGCGAGAAGCCAAAGGCGCGCAAACCCTCACGCATTTCCGGAGTAACGGCCATCCCGTCAGCGTAGTGCTTCGCGACCACGATTTGGCCGTTTGAAACAAGCTTTTTCAGCATCATTGTCTCAAGTGGGCGATTGCCGGGAACGCTGCGGCTTCCGCCTGTTCTTGCCAGCAGGTCGGCTACATCCTCGGTGTTCTTGGCCTGATCTACCGCCGTCCCCACAAACATGTAGGCCCATGGCCGGTTGTGGCGGATATAAGGGACGAGTTCGGCACGGATCTGAGGATCGTCAAGTGCGGCAGTCAGAATTGGGAAAAGCAGATCGCTGGTCCGCGGAAACACCGATAACGCACGGTCATAATGGCTGAGCGTCCCGGCAACATCGTCGTGACTGGCCGCATCCTCCAGCAGCCATAGCTGCGTCTCCAGATCGCGCGCCGAAACTCGCTCGGCGAGGCGCATTCTCGATCGCGCCTGGTCGACTTGGCGGTCGGTCGCAAGCATCGACATGGCAGCAACCCGCACGACATCGGCCTCAAGCGGGTTACGAAAAAGAACCTGCCGGGCTGCCGAGACCCAGCGGCCGGGATCCGGAATGCTCCCCTTGGCGACAAGCTCGCTTTCGAATTTGTTCGAAAGCGCTTCACCGTCATTGGTGCTGAATGGCGTCAGATGGTCATATGCCGACGAGGGAAAAACCTGCGAAGCCGCAGCACGCCACGCGATCGCCGCCAGCACGCACACAATTACTCCTAAAATGATGTCTCGGATTGTGGGCCGGGCGCGCATTATACTGACCGATCAGACCTCTACCGGAACTTCGCCATAGTGACGGCCATAGCCATAGCCATAACCTCCACCAAAGCCATAGCCCGAACGATGCTGCGCCACCTTTGTGAGTACGACGCCAAAGACATGCGCATGAGCCATCCGCAAGCGATCGAGCGACGCTCGGACTGCCCGCACGGCAATGCCGTGGAATTCGACGACAAAGATCGCCCCTTCGACCGCACGCGACAGCAGCGGCGCGTCCGTCAGACCAAGCACTGGTGGAGAGTCGATGATCACATGATCATAAGCCATGGACCACTCGGCGAGCAGCGCCGCCAGGCGATCGCCGCTCAGCAATTCCGCGGCACTTGGCGGTATCGGCCCGGACGTGAGCGCGGTCACGTTCTTGAATCCGGTCTCCTGAACCAATGACTGCCATTCATCATGGCCCGACAACAGGTTACTGAGTCCGGCGATATTCTCACAGCCAACTAGCCCATGCACCGAGGGCGAACGCATATCGCCATCGACCAACAGCACACGGCGATTGGTCCGACCCAGCACGACCGCCAGCGCAAGCGATGTCGAGCTCTTCCCTTCGCGGGGGCGTGAACTCGTGACCATCAGCGTGCGGGGAACACCCCGCGCGGTGGTGAAGCTGAGGTTGGACCGAACGCTGAAATAGGCCTCATAAACAAGTGACTTAACATCGTGCAATTCAGCTTCGAACTTATCTTCCGCAGTGGGGATGGTGCCCAGCAGCGGGGCCTTGAGATCGCTCTGGACCTGACCTGGCTCGCGCACCCCTTCGTCGATCTGCTCCAGCCCGAATATGGCGAGTGCCGCAAGCACACCACCAAGCAAGATCGCCAGTGCCAGATTGATCGTCAGGCTCGGTGCCGATGGAGAGGTCGGAATCTGAGCGGACTCGACAATGGCGATATTGCTCGCCCCGATCATTCCAGCAACGCCGATCTCCTTGTAACGCTGAAGAAGCGCATCATAGAGTTGGCGGTTGGTATCGGCTTCGCGAAGATAGACCGAATACTGGATGCTGGCGCGCTGTTGTGTGTCCAGCTGGCGCTTCAGGTCGGCAACCTGCTCGCGCAACTCATTTTCTCGCGCCACGGCCTCACGATACTCCTGCTCGCGGCTACCGGAAATACGCGCATTTTCTCGACCGATGGCAGCGTCGAGCGTCTTTATTTTTTCCGCGACGCCGCGAGCCGTCGGATAATCCGGCTCAAACTGGACCATCAGGCGCGCATATTCGGCGGCAGCTTCGGCGCGATCACGGCGCAAGTTGGTCAGTGTGATGTTGCTGATTGCCTCAGCACCAAGCTCGCCGGTCGAGTGCAACCGGCTTTCCGCCTCAACGCGGGCATCGATTGCCCGGGCTAGCGCCGCGTTAAGCTGCTCCAAATTCACTGCAGCAAGCGTCCGGCTCGGCTGAGTGCGCCCACGTTCGTCACGGGTCGGATCTAGCGTGACGATGTTGTTCATCGTTGCGAAGGTAACAGCTTGGCGTTCAGATTGCTCCAGACGCTCGCGCAGCGTGCCGATCCGCTTCTCGAGAATCCGTCGGGCGTCTGCCGTTGAAGCAATCTGCCGATCGATGTTCGATGCGATAAACGCCTGAACCCACGCATTCGCGATCCGTGCCGATAATTGAGGTGACCGGCTCGTATAGCTGACATCGACCAGGCGGGAGGTTCGCAGCGGCGTGATTTCGATGTTCTTCAACAACAGGCCAACAGCCATGCGGTCAGCGTCCGCAGGATTGTCCCCCATCCGATATCCATGCGCCTCGAAGAACGCGCTGCTGCGTCCGAGTCGCAATTCGCGCGCGACCTTCTCCGCAACGGGCCGGACCTTCAGCAACGCATATTGGGTTGCGTAAAATTCGTTATCCTGGCCCGCCTGGCTTGACTCAAGCCCCTGGACATTCGTGATCCGCTTCTGCTCGCGGCTGATCTCAAGTTGCGCTTTCGCCGTATATCGCGGCGCCATCAACAGCGTAATGGTGAGCCCGATGACGATGCAGGTGGAGACGATGCCCAACGCGACCCACCGGTGGCGCATCGCCAGCTGCCAGTATCGCAATAACATCGGCGGTACGAAGCTGCGCCGCTCGTCCTCTTCCGTCGGAATACCGACCGGATGCCCATTGGGTTGGTTAAGATCGGAAATACTATTCATGAGCAATCAGCCGATGTGAATTGTCCGCGCGATGACAGCATCAGTTCAACGTCGCTACGATCGGATAGGTAAGCAGCGGAACAATCTGAAGGATATCGCGGAAAATACGCCGGCCACGAGAGTCGCCCACCAGGACTATATCGTTAGCGTACACTTCAGGATCGGGAGCAGCACCCGAGCGAATTGCTTTAAGATTATACAGAGCTGCGTAGTCCTTTCCTTGAACAGATCGTAAAATAACTACGTCATTCAGTTTCGAGAACTCGGTTGTGCCCTTGGCGGTAGCGATTGTACGCAACAATGAGGTGCGGCCGATGACCGGATATAGCCCGGGCTCCTTGACCGATCCTTCGACAGTCACAACCTGACTGACCGTCTTCTTCAGGTTCACGGTAACATGCGGGTCACGGATATAACGTGCGCGCAGACCGGCTTCGATCTCCTGCGAGATTTCGGTCGGCGTCTTGCCACTCACCTCGATCGCGCCCACAAGGGGGAATGCCACGCGTCCGCTGGCGTCCACCTGGACATCACGTTCACTGAGTTCCTCGACCCCGAAAACGTCGATCGTCAACTCATCAAAGGGACCGACATAATAAGGCTGTTCCGCCGACATGAGATCCGAACGCACGGGCTTCGGCAGTTCGTTGGAACTCACCGGGATGACTCCCCCGCCTTGCTTGAAAGTAGGCGTGGCGCACGCGGCCAAGAGCAAACAACACACCACAGCGGCGCGCCCAAGAAGCGTCCTCACTCAACACCTTCCGTCAGTTCAGGCGTCCGCCCGGTTCTCCCACCCGCAGCGTTCGCCCTACCTCCTGTTTCCGCCCAAAGGCAAGCCAATACCAAAACGGCGCTGATGATCGGTGCTCTTACAGGATAGTCGACTAAACTTGCCGCCCCTATCATCAAGATGATGACCAACCCTGCTAGGCTATAGGCCGAAACGGTTCCTCGGTCTTTCGCACGGAAACGCCCCCAAGCTGCCCAAATAAATGCCATAATTGCGATCATGAGCAACGCCGCACCTGGTATGCCGGTCGTCATAATCACTTCAATCCAATCGCTATGTGCATGATTTGAGTAGGATGATGTCAACGCTCCGCGTCGTTCAAACGTTTGGAATACGGGTTGATATGAGCCGACTCCCGAACCAATCGGCATAAAGCGCTCATAATTTGCAGCGATGTCAGCCCAGCTCTCATAGCGCTGGTCGTCCTCGGTGAGCGAAGCGAGCGACCGCTGGATCGCGATCGATCTGTTCGTCGCGATAGAGAGCCCGCCGATCGCAAGGACCGCCGTAGCTCCGGCCAGCAGCTTCCACCACATGGAGAGGGATTTATCCGACCGCCGTACGCGCGCGCCGCGCATGAATATGAATGGCGTCGAGATCAGGCCCACGATCCCGACAGCCAGCCCAGCCCTCGAACCTGTCACAATAAGCAACGGAATCAAGAAAGCCCCCAACACCAGCGCAACGATGAAACGACGCTTATCCAATCGCACGCTGACGCCCTGTCGCGCAGCATAGGCCGCAAGCAACGGAAACATTGCAGCGATCAACAACGCCTGATGATTTCGATTGGCGAAGAAGCCAACCGCCTCCGGCCCCTGAAGCCTTATCGAGTAAGGATATAATATCCCGTTCGGCGTGCCGAAAAGCTGGAAAAAAGCCAGAAAAGCACTCGCGATGCCACCCGCGATGAGCGCCGGTCCTATCCGTGTCAGATCCTCTCGCGTCAGCTGAATCCCGTTCACCAGGACGGCGAGCGGGATCCCGAGCGAGAAGAGCGCGTTCCAGCCGAATGCTGGCGCCATGGTAATAGGGCGCCAGACATTGCCCAGGCCAAGGCTTTGATCCACGTCGACGATCAATTGCCTTCCGGGCAACGACATCCACATACTGGGCGGCAGTGGGATAAGATGGGATCCGGCCAGAAGCGTGATTGCTGCGGCCATTATGACCAAAAAGCGATGCTTCACCACATGGTGCCACCGTAAAGTCCAGAAGCCGAAGCCCGCCACCAAGATTGCGATGGGCCGCAAAAGCGTCAGTTGGATCACATCGCCACGCGAACTTCCGCCAAATAGCAAAAGCGTTAGCCACAGGATCCCTATCGCAATAAGGTTACCAGGCAGTTCGCCAAAAGCGCGCCGCCACAGACTTGGGCGACGCGATTGATGTCGGCGGTGTGAATGCCGGCCATGGTTACGGTCGTGCGCAGCTGAGATCGACGTCATAACCGTGCCACTTTCCTCATAAAACACCTTCGGCCTTCGCCTGCAGCACGGCCACTTTGCTGCAAAACATATTGCATGATCGGACAGCACGGCAAATCATGCGCGCCGTTCCTGCCTCGCGGTCCAGCTTACCGACGCGCTCATGACACCATAGGGTGCGGCCTTGGGTGCTTTTTTAGCGATACGCAGATCGAAGGGCCAACCCGCATGTGCCCCTCATTCCCCCACCGGGCTCTCGCCATATTTCCTGAGCACGTCATTGAACGCCTCCGCCATGAGCGCTTGCAGGCTCCTGTCCTGGCGGCGGGCCAGCATGTGCATGGCGAGAGACATGCCGGGGGTGAAGAAGCC
>Ga0180221_1000654_pt1 | contig 27663 bp, 25 predicted proteins | sample eDN5th37CKraftMG_FD_151339 | JGI IMG/M metagenome (GOLD analysis project Ga0180221, IMG submission 151339) | Enriched Miracle-Growth compost microbial communities from Emeryville, California, USA - eDNA 5th pass 37_C Kraft MG (version 2) (version 2) ...
CCAAATCCCGTGGCGTGGCAGGCCAGCATGGCGAAGCCGGTGCCGGCGAGGACGAGAAAGGGCAGGGTGCAGGCGAGCCCGATCCACCGGTGCGCCGTCCAGAGGAAGGCACGGGCGCTCATGACGTCTCCGCTGCGATCCGCGGCCGCATCCGGGTGCCGCCCGCCGGCGTCACGAACATCAGGGTCGACGGTTCGCGCAGCAGCAGACAATGCCAAGTACCGCGCGTGACGACGCAGCTCTGCCCCCCCTTAAGGCGGATGCGCTGCTCACCCTCGGGCTCGTCGAGCAGCAGATCGATCGCGCCTCCGAAAAGGTGCAGCAGTTCGTCGCCTTCCGGGTGCATTTCCCAGCTATCGGGATGGAGGTCGCCCGCCTTTTCCGGCCGGCTCATGCCGACTACCCGCTCGCCGGTGGCGCGGTTGATGACCCGCCATCCTTCCGCAGAACGCTCGAGCACATCCGCACTCCCGTCCGTGCCGAGCCGGACGAGGCTCGACAGGGGATCGAAACAGACAGCCGCCATCGCTCAATAGCTCGCCCGGAGCGTCACCAGCACGCTACGCGGCTCGCCGTACCAGTTGTTCCAGGTCGTGCCGCCGATGGTCGTGAAGTAACGCTTGTCGGTCAGGTTGTTGATGTTGAGGCCGAGATTGATCTTGGGGGTAATCGCATAATCGGCACGCACGTTGAACACCGCGTAGCTGCCCTGGGTCATGCGGACCGCGCCCTGCTGGGCATAGAAGCGGCTCTGCCAGTTGATCCCGCCGCCGACCCCGATCCTGCGGTCAAGCAACGGGAGCTGATAATGCGTCCAGAGCTTGACCATGTGGTGCGGTGTGAAGGTCGAGAATGGCTCGCCTTCATTGGCGCTGGGGCTACCGGCCGCCGTGCGGTCGCGCAGATAGTCGGTGTCGACATAGGTGTAGCCCGCCTGCACGGTCCAGCCCGGCGCGACCTGGCCGTCGACCTGCGCGTCGATGCCCCAACTCTCGACCTTGCCATCCGCGATATAGGCGCAGACCGTGCCCGGGGCGCAGGGATAGTTCGGATCGAGCTGGGCGCGATTGTTCTGGAGGATGCGAAAGGCGGCAAGCGAGGTGTTGAGCTTGCCGCCGAGCCATTCGCCCTTGATGCCGCCCTCAAGATTGCCACCGGTCATCGGGTCGATGACCTTGCCGTCATGGGTGAGATTGCTCTGGGGCGTGAAGATCGAGGCATAGCTCGCGTAAAGCGAGAAAGGCCCGCCGATCTTCCAGACGAGCCCGCCATAAGGCGTGAACTGGCCTTTCACCCGATATTGGCCGGTCGGCGTCAGCGGCCCGCCCACGGCGGCGCGGCGCACCGTGCTGGTCTCCCACCAACTCACCCGGCCGCCGCCGATCGCGGTCAGGTCGTCGGTAAGCGTGAACCGCAGCACGCCATAGCCGCCATATTGCCGGGTGTGGCTGTTCTGGTCACCGGCATAGGTCTCGGTGGCTGGCTCGGGCACCGTCACCGGATTGTGGGCGAACAGGTCGATCGGCTGCCCAAGTCCGGGCAGGCTGTAGGACGTCTGGTCGGTGTGGCCGTCCCAGTAATTGGCGCCGATGAGAATCTGATGGCGGCGGCTGAACAGATCGAAGCCGCCCGAGACATAGCCGTCGAGGTCAGTCTCCTTATTGTCGAAGTCGTAGGCGGCGCCGGTCAGCACCGGCCCAAGCCCGGTCGCGCGGCTCACCGCGCCCATCGCGCTCGCATATTTGAGGCGGCTGGTGCCGTCGATATGACTGAACGCGACCTTGGCCTCCCAGTCGCGCCCGAACTGATGCTTCAGCTCCGCGAAGACTTGCGTATTGTTCCAGTCGCGCACCGACCAGGGCGCGCCGGGATAGCGCGAGCGCGGGATGGGCAGCGCGCCGCCGTCGCTATAGCGCGGGACGCCCATATAAGGGCCGTCATCATCGACATCCTGCCACTTTATCGTGGCGGCCAGCACGGTCCGCGGCGCGAGGTTCCACTCCACCGTGCCATAGACGAGGAACTTTCGGCGGTGGCCGTCATCGTAATAATAGTCGCGGTCCTCGGCGACGCCAACCAGACGCGTGCGCAGGTTGCCGGACGCGGTGAGGGGGACGCTGACGTCGCCCTCGGCCCGGAAGTTGTTCCAGGAGCCTCCGCTCATTGTGGCGCTCGCACCAAGATCGGTACCGGGGCGCTTGCGCACGAGGTTGATCGTGCCGGAGGGATTGCCGGTGCCCTGCAGCAGACCACTCGCGCCACGCAGGACTTCGACGCTCTGGTAGATCGCCATGTCCTCGGTGTTGACGGCCTCGTTCCAGCCGGAGGTCGGAATGCCGTCGAAGTTCAGCGTATCGATGATGAAGCCGCGCGAATAATAAGCCGTGCGCAGCCTCGTGCCCGGCTGGACGGTTACGCCGGGCACGTTGGCCATCACATCGTCGAGCGTCACCAATCGCTGCTGGTCGAGGCGGTCGCGGTCGACGATGGTGATGGTCTGCGGTGTTTCCGACAGCTTGAGCGGCAGCTTGGTCGCTACGCCCGCGCCTTGCTGGAAGCCGGCGGTGACGACGATGTCGTCGCTGCGGTGCCCGGTCTCCGTATTTTGGGCGGCTTCCTGGGCAGCCGCGGCCCCGCCATGGAGGAGCGCCAGTGTCAGTGCGAAGATCGAGATGCCGCGCGGAGCAGCACTCCGGGCGAGCGCGGGAAAGTCGGACATTGCCACCCCTTATTGAGAATCATTTGCAAAGGGGCTGTATGATCTTGTTCCCGGGACGTCTTTCGATCGCCGGAGCACGATTTCAGATTTTCGGACTTCTCATATCGCGCCCGATGATCTGTCGCGGCGACAGGCCGAAGCGGCGTCGGAAGGCTGTCGTGAAGTGCGGCAAGGTATAGCCGATACTCGCGGCGGCTTCGGTCACGCTCGCGCCCGCGGAGAGAAGCCGCCGTGCTTCCTCCATTCGCATGTCGCGGACATGATCCGTGACGCTCTTGCCGAACAGGCGACGAAATCCGGCATTGAGCTTGCGGACGTTGAGGCCCGCCCGCCGGGCGAGCCCGTCCAGCGACGGAACGTCACAGGGGTTATGGGAAATCCATTCGGCAAGTTCGTGCAGCCGGCGGATTTCGGCGGACGTGGCGAGCGGCGCCGTCGTCGTGCCGGGTGCATGGAGAAAATGGTCGATGGCGAGCGTCGCGAGCTCAAGACCCTTGCCGGCAAGATGCAGGCGCCGGAGCGTGCCGGAATAGGGAGATTGGCCCATCTGCCGTGTCAGGGCGGCGATCGCCGAGGGAAGGGGGCCGGCAAGCATCGTGACATTGCGCGAACCTCCCAGACACTTGTCCAGATGCAGAGCCAATTCATCCTCGACCAGAGCCGCATCCAGATGCAGGGTCAGATAGTTGAGCTTCGTTCCCGACGCGAAGCGGTGATCCAGCCGCCAGGGTTCGCCAGCCATGAACAGGGTGGCGCTGGATCCATGGATTACGCGCGGCTTGTCGCCCTCGACACCGAGGTCGAATTGTCCTTCGAGCAGGATGGCAAGCTTGATGCCGGCATCGAGTTCTTCGCCGACCTCCTCGTCAGCCGTGAACGCCAGATTGCCGACACTGATCTGTAGCCCGGGTGCTGCGTCACCGGACCAGTTTGCTCCTTCTTCAACCATCGTCGAGAGGTCTCGATCCACGTCGGATCGCGGATGGAACAAATCCGAACTGCCGGCGGAACGCGGTCGTGAAATTTGCGGGGCTGGCATACCCTACCGCGTAGGCGGCACTGGAGACAGGCAGTCCGTCCTCGATCATCGTGCGCGCCAGTTCCAGGCGGTAGCCGCGCAGATGCTCGAAAAGGGGGATACCGAACACGGACCGGAAGGTGCGGTGCAAGGTGTCGACGCCCATGCCGAACTCGCGGGCGAGGCTTTCCAGCGAATGCGGTTCGGCAGGCGCAGCTTCGACGCGTTCGCGCACGGCGCGCATCTTGCGGGCGGCAACGGGCGAGGCTGCGGTCAGAGCCGCTGGCCTGCCAAGCGCCGAAAATGCCTCCGCGAGGAGTTCCAGGCTGCCGATTTCGAGCTTTAGCCGGTCGAGATCGGATTCCGGGCTCGAGAACATGCGCCGCGCAATCCACGCCATGCGGCAGGAGGGTTGCCAGGCGTGTAAGCCGAAAGCGCGCCCGCAGCCGGAGACCCGATCGGCCTCGCCGGCAAGGCCACTTCCCTCAATCCACTCGGGATGGGCGAAAAGCCCGACATGGATCAGCCGTTCTCCCTGCACCGGCGTGCGGGTCACGCCCACGACCTTGGGAATCGTGGCAAAGACCGCGCGGGCATGGTGGCCCGCCGTGCCGATCGAGAAGCGCCGGCCGTCCATTCCGACATCCACGTCGCCCGCCATGACGATCGAAAGGCTCAATCCCTGAGGATGTGCGATCTCGGACCGGACGGGGTCGGGCGTATCGAGATCGACGAGCTGGACGTGCAACCCCGAACGGAGCTGGGCAGGCTCACTGCTCCTCTGCGGCATCTGGTCGTTCCTTTTCGTGTGGCGTGCGCAAACGCCTTTGCGGTCCGCGCAAAGGACTCGGTGCTGGCTTCGCCATCGCCGGCTCTTGATAATGCGAGTGGTTTGCAAATGGCAAGGGTTGGGGTGGAATGGCACAATTCAGGGTAAGCGGCTCCAGCCGAAGGTCGCTTGGATGGGCGCTGGCGCTGGGCTCGGTGGCCGGGCTTTTGCCTGTCACGCCCGCCCTGGCACAGTCGCCCCAGGACGAGACGATCCAGCTGGGATCGGTCCGCATCGAGGCGACGCCGATCGACGAGACGGCGTCGGACCCGGTGAATGGCTATGTCGCGAAAAGAAGCGCGACCGGTACCAAGACCGACACGCCGCTGATCGAGACACCGCAGTCGATCTCGGTCGTACCGCGCGAACAGATCGTGGCGCAGGATGCCGCCAATATCGGCCATGCCTTGCGCTATACTGCGGACGTGGTGCCGGAGTGGCGGGGGCTTGCCAGCGCCACCAACGACCAGATCGTCGTACGCGGGTCGGCCGGCTACAGCGTCGACTTCAACTGGGACGGGCTGCATGTGCCGACGTTCGGCACCATCGCCGTGCCCAATCCCGACCCCTATTTCCTCGAACGGATCGAGGTTCTGAAGGGGCCATCCTCGGTGCTCTACGGACAGGCCGCCGCCAACGGCATGGTCAATCTGGTCAGCAAGCGGCCGACCGAGGAGCGGTTCGGCGACCTGCGCCTCTCGCTCGGCAATTACGGGCATCGTGAGGCCAATTTCGACATGGGCGGCCCGCTCGATCACGATGGCCGCCTGCTTTTCCGCCTGACCGCGCTCGTGGTCGATAATGACAGCCAGGTGCGCTTCACCCATCAGAAGCGCTGGGGCATCGCGCCGGCGCTGACCTGGAAGATCGATGACGCAACGACGCTGACGGTGCTCGGCAGCTATCAGGAGGAACCGGACCTCGGCTATTATGACGTGGTGTCGGTGGCCGGTTCGGTCCAGCCCAACCCTTATGGGAAAGTCCCGCGCAATTTCTATGCGGGCGAGCCGTCGATCAACGACGCAAGCCGCACCTATCGCGCGATCGGCTATCAGTTCGAGCACCGCTTCGGCGATGCGGTGACCATGACGGTGACGATATCGACTTCGGGCGCCGCGACCAGCTCGGCGACATCGGTGAAGGCGCGGTCGATCTACATCGCGGCGGCGGCCTTCTCAGCGCTTTCGCGGCTGGTGTTGGCGACATCGACGATCTCGAAATCGTCCGCCAGCGCGCGAAGCGCTGGAACATGCGCGACGGCCGCCCAACTCCGGCCCGGCTGCAATCCGACGATGCCGACTCCGAACCGTTTCTGCGCCATGGATATGATCCTTGTCAGGATGTTGCGGACGCCGGCGATGTTTCGCCGCGATTATGATGCGACATAAGAACGCGCCCGATTGAGTTCCAGCGCGCTCTGGTCAATGGAGCACGTCGTCCAGCAGGCCAAGGAGGGCCCGCCAGTGGCGCTCGGCGGCGGCCTCGTCGTAGACGGGGAAATCCGCCATCGTCCAGCCGTGGAGCGCGCCCGGATAGATTTCGCAGACATGGTCGACGCCTGCTTCGTTCAGGGCTTTTTCGAGCCGCTCGGCCATTTCGGGCGGATAGGAGCTGTCCTGGTCCGCGCCCGCCACATAGATGCGGCCCTTCATTTTTGGCGCCAGCCGGTGCGGGCTCAGTTCGGAATCGGTCGCGAGATTGCCGCCATGAAAACTGGCGGCCGCCGCGATGCGGTCCGGGTAGGTGCCAGCGACGGTGAGTGAGATCGCGCCGCCCATGCAATAGCCGGTCGTACCGACTTTCTGGCCGGCGACGTCCGGCCGCGTGTCGAGATAGCTAAGAAACGCCTCGGTATCCGCAGCCGCCCGGCTATTGTCTGTGGATTCGAACAGGTGCGCGATCGCCTTGCGCACATCGCCGGTTGCGAGCACCTTCCTCGGCTCGAGCGGCGCATAGGGGCCAGCGCGGTAGAAGAGATCGGGCAACAGCACGACATAGCCGCCGTCGGCCAGCCGCTGGGCCATCTCAAACAAGGTCGGCCGGATGCCGAGCCCGTCCATGTAGAAGATCACGGCCGGCCAGAGGCCATCCCCTGGCGGCGTGAAGACATGCGCCGGGCAATCGCCGTCACGCGTGGTAATCGAAAGCTGCTCGTGCCCCACGTCCATTTCTCCTCGAAGTTGCAATCAGGCCGATGCCGCAAGCGCCGGTGAGGCCACGTCGGGCTTCACCGTCTGGATCACCTCGAACCCCTCGAAGCGCGGATGGCCCAGATAAAGCGGCTTATTGTCGCCGGCATTGCGGTGTGCCTCGCGAAAAGCATCCGAGCGCGTCCATGCCTCGAAATCCTCGCGCGACCGCCAGACGGTATGCGACGAGAACAGTGTGTGATCCTCCTGCGCCTCGCCGCGCAACAGGTGGAACTCGACGAAGCCGGGCACGCCGTCGAGATAGGTATCGCGCGACAGCCAGACCTGCTCGAACGCCGCCTCCTCACCGCGAATAACCTGAAAGCGATTCATCGCTATGAACATGGAATTCTCTCCTGGCGCCGACTCGCCGAGCCGCAACTATAGAGTGCCGGCGCGCCACATGTCGCGACAGCATCTATGATCTGCCTCCCCCGTCGGTCGTTCGGAGCCTCCGTTGAGGCCGAGCTCCGAACGGTCGTGCCAGAAAGCGGCTGCCCGAACTGAGTCAGTTGCCCTTAACTGAGAACGCATTCCCGCCTGATGGGACACTGTGATCGTGCGTTCGATACCTCTCCTTCGCATCATGGTAGATTTCGTCACTTCATTCCTTACCGTGTTGGTAGGCATTGTCGCCTCAGGCGGGGGGGCTGATCGAAGGAGGCGCGCAATGTCGCTCAAACTGTCCGATACGGTCCCCGGCTTCGGCCAGGGTCCGCAATGATCGAGCTCCGTTACCGGACCGATGAGCGCTCATAGCCCGATCACCGCGGCGGCGATCTCGGCGCCACTCAGCTTCCTGCGTCCGATGCTGCGCGATCTGTCGGCCTGCTGCCATGACACGCGTGGCGGTGCGGATCGGCCGGTTCGCCTGCGTGCGATGCGCATGCTGGTCGCGCAAAGGGACCCCGATGATGGGACTGCCACCAGACGCCTCGATCCCTGCCCGCAATCCTTCGCCGGCGGCGCGATCGCAGCCCATTATGGACTGTGAAGGGCAGTGCGGACATGGCCGGATATAATCGGCGCGAGCTGGTCATTGCGGGTGGCGTGCTGTCCACCGCCTGTACCGCGGCTCCGGCCACGATCCGCGAGGCGAGTGGCGCGGAGGGCCACGCCTTTCCGCCGCTCGACGACTGGATCCGCATCACGATCGGCACCGAGGCCGAGGTTGCGCGAACGATCGTCACATTGCAGACCCTTCTCAGCTCCTCGGTCAAGGTGCCTCGTCCATGACGCGATCCCGCCAACTCCATCTCGGCGCCTTCATGCGCCCCGTCTCGATCCACACCGGCGCCTGGCGCTATCCGGGCGCGTGGCCCGATGCCAATTTCAACCTCGACCATCTCAAGCGGCTCATCCAGAGCCTGGAAGCCGCGAAGTTCGATGCCTTCTTCATGGCCGATCACCTTGCCGTGCTGAACATGCCGATCGACGCGCTGAAACGCAGCCACACGGTGACCTCGTTCGAGCCCTTCACCCTGCTGTCGGCGCTGGCGATGGTGACCGAGCGGATTGGCCTGATCGCCACCGCTTCGACCACCTATGACGAGCCGTTCCACATAGCGCGGCGCTTTGCCTCGCTCGACCATCTGAGCGCGGGCCGCGCAGGCTGGAACATCGTCACGACCGGTAATCCCGAGACCTCGCATAATTTCGGCAGCGACCAGCACCTCGCGCACGCCACCCGCTATGCCCGCGCGCGGGAATTCTACGACGTCGTGACCGGCTTGTGGGACAGCTGGGCTGACGATGCCTTTGTCCGCGATGTCGAGACCGGCATCTATTTCGATCCCGACAAGCTGCATGTCCTCAACCACAAGGGCGCGAGCCTTTCGGTGCGTGGTCCGCTCAATATCGCGCGGCCGGTGCAGGGCTGGCCCGTCATCGTCCAGGCGGGCGCCTCGGAGCCCGGGCGGCAACTCGCGGCCGAGACCGCCGAGGTGATCTTCGGATCGGAAAGCACGCTCGAAGGCGGCAAGCGCTTCTATGCCGATGTCAAAGGCCGGATGCGGGCGATCGGCCGCGATCCCGACCATCTGAAGATCCTGCCGGCCGCGTTCGTGGTGGTCGGAGATACGGTCGAGGATGCGCGGGCGAAGCGCGCCCATCTCGACAATCTTGTCCATTATGACAGCGGCATCCGCTCGCTGTCGATCACGCTCGACTATGATGTCTCCGGCTTCGATCCCGACGGCCCGCTGCCGGATATCCCCGAAAGCAATGCGAGCAAGAGCAGCCGCGACCGGATGGTCGAGTTCGCGCGCGAACATGGCCTCACCATACGCCAGCTCGCGGCGAAGGCCGGCAGTTATGCGGGTCTTGCCTTCGTCGGCACCGCGGCGACCATCGCGGACGAGATGGAGGCCTGGCTGGAGGAGCGCGGCGCCGACGGGTTCAACATGATGTTCCCGTGGCTGCCCGGCGGGCTCGACGATTTCACGCGCGAAGTCATCCCGGAATTGCAGCGCCGCGACCTGTTCCGGACCGAGTATGAGGGACGGACGCTGCGCGATCATCTAGGCCTGCCGCGTCCGGACAACCGCTTCTTCTCCGGCGGGCGGGATCGCGTTGCGGCCGAATGACGCGCTGATCGCTGTGCATATTCACCCAAATGAAGGACTGATCCATATTCGATCTAGGTCGAGCCGGGAGGAGTTCAACCGGGCAGACCGCCCCCTCTACATGATTCGCGGTTCTTCAGGATGAGACGCAGACGTTCCGGCTCCAACGGCTTGGGGATCAACTCACGGTTTCGCCACTCCGGCGGAAACTCGTCCAGCGACCGGGCGGTGGAGAAGACGAGAGGTATGCCGCAGGCGGCTATTTCCGTGGCTAACGGAAATACAAGCCGATCCCCAACGTTCACGTCGAGGATAGCGAAATCCGGGGCGATGGTCCGTAGCAACTCGTAGCCCTGGTCGAGATTGCCGGCGATGTGGACGTCCTCATAGCCGAATTCCGCAAGGAGATCCTGAAGATAGTCCGCGATGAGGTATTCGTCCTCGACCACCAGAATGCGCACGCCGTCGTCCGTCATAGTTCGCGCCCCCCTGTACCGGCTGTGTCAACAAGTAGACAATGCGCTCGTTCCCACCCAAGCGAATTTCCCCGCTCGCCGTGTGCAGCGCGCCGGCGTCCCCGCGGGCCTTTTGTCTACTGCTAGACAGACCGCCTCTTTCCACCGGTGCTAGTCGTCCGCTCTTCGGTGCCGGCGTTCGCGGGGGCCTGGGCGGGAAGCGGGAATTTGGTCGAATCGAGGCGCGGCGCGCCAGCAGTATCGGGCGAACGATCGCGTGTCTTGAACATGGCCGGGAATCAGATTCTTCGCCTTCTACCCGCGCCGGCTCTCGAGACGATCACGCCCTGGCTGGACGAGATCCAACTTCGGAAGGGCGACATCCTGTTCGAGGCCGGCGATGATCTCGAGCATGTGTGGTTCCCGTTGGACAGCACGGTGGTGGCGCTCGTTCTTCCGATGAGCGACGGCCGCGCGGTCGAGGCCGCTACGATCGGACGCGAGGGCGCTGTCGGCGGTCTGGTCAGCACCGGCGGCGTGCCGGCCTTTGCGCGGGGATCGGTGCAGATACCGGGCAGGGCAGTGCGGATACCGCTGTCGCGGCTTGAGGGCGCGAAGCGGCATCTCCCGAGCCTGCACGACACACTTGCGCGATACACCGACTGCCTGATCGCGCATGTCCTGCAGACCGTCGGCTGCGCGACCGTCCATCCGCTCGAGGCGCGATGTGCTCGCTGGCTGTTGATGACCCACGACCGGATCGGACAAGCTGAGCTACCCGTGACCCAGGAAGCGCTCGCGGAGATGTTCGGCGTGGCGCGGACCTATGTGACCCGCATGGCGAATGCGCTCCGGAAGCGCGGGGCGATTTCCTATTCTCGCGGCGTCCTGCGGATTGAGGGACGCGAAGCGCTCGAGGAGGTCGCCTGCGAATGCTATGCGATCGTCCGCAATCATTTCGATTGCGTGCTGCCCGGCCTCTATCCCACGGAACCATAAGCGCCCCGGCGCTCTTTAGGTGGCAGGCGCATCGATCCTGACGCTGAGGGAAGCGGAGGCGGGAGTGCAGAACCGCCTGTTGGCGACATTGAAGGCGCGGGACCTGGAGTTGATTACTCCGAAGCTCCAGCCGGTCTCCCTGGAGCGTGGCGCCGTCCTGTTCGAACCGCAGCAGGATGTCGAGGAGGTGCATTTTCCTGAGCCCGGCACGATTGCGTGTCTCGTCCTCAATCTGCGTGATGGCGCGGTGGCCGAGAGCGCGATGATCGGCATGGAAGGTGCCATCGGCGGCGTGGTAAGCGCAGGCGAGAAGCCTGCCTTCGCCCGGGCCGTGATTCAGATCGGCGGATCGGCCTTGCGTTTACGAACCGACCATCTCGAACAGGCGAAGGATCGGTCAGCGGCTTTGCGGGACCATTTCGCGCGCTACGGGGACTGCCTCCTCGCCCAGGCGCTTCAGTCGGTCGCCTGCAATGCGCTCCACGATTTCGACGCACGCCTCGCGCGATGGCTCCTGGCGATCCATGACCGGGTGGGCGATGACAGGCTCTATGTGACGCAGGAGAGCGTCGGCCAGATGCTCGGCGTGCATCGCTCTTACGCGACGCGGGCGGTCGGGGATCTCGAACGCTTAGGCGCTGTCGGGCGCGCGCGCGGCGTGATCACGATTCTCGATCGACGCAAGCTCAAGCGACAATCGTGTGAATGCTATGCCTATTTGCGCCGGCACTTCGACCGGCTTCTTCCCGGCGCCTATCCAGATGTAACCGGCTGAGACGGGCTGGCGGTGCCAGCGCGTGCTGCCTCTATAATCCAGTGCTATTGCGACGTAAGAACAACCAGGATGCCATCGTTGCGGCAGGATGGCGGATGGTCCGATGGGATATGAAGCGCCTTTTGCACCCGCCGACGCGCCCAACTTCCGCGAGGTCGAGCATCTATTGGTTTGGGCGTGGCGGCGGATTGCCGCCGACCGCGATAGCTGCCCGCTGATAATGGCGCGGTTCGCGCATTCTTATGGCGAGGACGGGCCTGAGCTCTTCCTGACGTTGTGCGCCTTCGTCGACGCTTTTACTTTCGCCAGCCGACGCCCCTTCGTGTTCGGTGTACCGGGATGCACGGCGATCACGTCCGACGAGCGGCAAACGCTGGCGCTCCTCGCCGCCGTGCAAGCGGGCCGCGACGCAATGCATGAAAGCGGTCCAATCGCCTGTTTCCTACAGCGCTGCCGACTTATTGAGCCGGCATCTGTGCCTCTTTTCGCTCTGCGGGATCAGCGACCGTAGTCGCCGCCCTCGCTGTCCCTCCTGACCGTCCTTTGGAATCGTCCTGAGTCCCGGGAGCTTAGGTGAGGCATCGGGGACTTTCCGGATAAATTTTCTTTATTCCCTACCATCTGGCTAGGCTATTGTCCGAGGCCCGCATGATGGGTCCCGGACCTCTATCCCGGTGAGAGGTGAGCTTCACAACTGAGGTCATGGCGGCGGTGGCCACCGAAGCGAACGCCAGATGCAATGGGGCCGCTCGTCGGGGACATTCGGGTTCGCACATTATTCAAGGCGAAGTCGTCGTCGATCGCGATCGGGCAGCACTCCCGAGGCTACCGCGCAATGGCTCAAAACCGAGTTGTACGTCACCAGCGGAATGAGCGCGTTCCTGACACACCCGGAACGTAAGGCTCCCGTCCGGCAGACCGAGCCCGTGTCACTCCACGGCTCGTCCGGGGGCCGTGTTCGGATGGATCTGTTCCGGCGCAAGGCCGGTCGCTGCCATCGAATGCGGCAGCAACGCATCGTTGATCGGTTGCGAGCCGTTGAGCCAGAGGCCAAGCTCAATATGATCCGCCCAGGCATTGTCGGTGTTCGGATGGACGAGGATTCGCAGCCCCAGGTTGTTGACCGTGAGCCAGGGGAGCACGACAGGAAGCTGCGCTACCTCGAAGCCGAAATAATAAGAAGGACTGGTGTGTGGACCGAAGGGCTCCGCCCGCCACGGCCCCAGTTCCACTTCGAAGCGGTCGGCGATCCATTCGCGTAATATAGCAGCGCGGTCGGCCGAAGATTCAACGAAGTAGATGTGCGCGTGATAGCTTGCGATGTCCTGCCCACTTCGTGGCGCGGGAGGAATGTCGGTCATGTCAGGCGATGCTCCCGATGGAAGCGTTGATATCGGTGTCCCCTGACGGCGCGTAGCGAGGCACGGCACGGTCCCTGAAGCGGGGGATGATCTGTTCCGCGAACAGCCGCAGCGCCTTGCGGACGAGGATGCCGCCCGCCTCATCGCTAGGGCCGGTGAAAGCCACCTGAAACAGACCGAGGCCGAGATCGGCGAGCGCGCCGACATGGCCGGCGATCGTCTCCGGGCCACCGACGATCCGCATATGCTCGCGAAACTCTCGCCCGCGACGGGTGGCACCGGGGAGTTCGTCCTCGACCCCCTGAAGACGTTTCGCCTGGGATCCAAGCAACTGCTTGCGCTCGATCAGGCTTTCGATGCCACGATCGAGATATGCGGCCTCTTCAGCCGCGAGTGCATCGGTTTCCGCGATATGCATGGCCAGCGTCACGACCGACGTCCACCGCGCGCAATGATCGAGAACATCATCAGGATGGCTGCGGGCCGCGACCGCCGCCCGATACCGTTCGAAGGTCGGGCGGACCTCCTCTGCATCCCGGCCCATCAGATAGACCGGCCAGCCGTTGCGTGCGGCGCGCTCGATATGCTGCGGCGACGACGCGGTCGTCTTCAGATACGGTTGGTCCTTCCGATAGGGGGAAGGACATATGCGCTCTAGCAAGGTTCCCTTATGGTAACGGGTATCGACGGGAACCGGCGGATCGTCGGAACGCTTCGCCCAGAGCCGGAGCAGGGCCTCGACGCCCTCGTCGAACATCAGCCGGTTCTGGTCGCGAACGTCGAAGCCGAATGCTGCGGCGTCCTCGGGCGACATGCCGCTGCCGAGACCGACGAGCGACTTTCCCTTTGCAAGATGATCGAGGATGTTGATCTGCTCGGCGAGCCGCACGGGATGATGGTCCGGCACGACCGTGACGCCCGTTCCGACCCAGGCGTGCTTGAGGCGTGGCGCAAGCGCTGCCAGCATCTGAAGGGGATTGCCGCCACCCAGGCCGCTGAAATGGCGCTCGCCCATCTTGACCATGTCGTAGCCGAGCTCGTCGGCGAGGAGGCCGAGTGCGATCTCGGACTCCATCATCGCCTCGTCGCCTTCGGGCGAGAGGGACAGGCTTGTCATCGAGAAGGAGAATTTCATCGCTTCGTCCGATCGACGGCGAGTTTGGGCGCGGGCGAGCCCGGTGGCAGGAGCGTGCGCCGGAGTGAGGAGGAGACACCTGCTACAGTTGCGGCTAAGATATGCTTTTTATGGAAAGCCGAGCTATGCTGTCGATGCAGAGCCGCTATGCGCTGAGGGCGTTGCTGCATCTGGCGAAAGCGGGAACCGGGAAGCCGCTGTCGACGGCCGCCATCGCGGACGCGGCCTGCGTCCCGCGCAAGTTTCTCGAAGCGATCCTGGTATCGCTCAAACGCAACAACGTCGTGACCAGCAAGCTCGGCAAGGGCGGCGGCTATGTGCTGGCGCGACCCGCGGACCAGATCAGCTTCGCCGAAGTGATCCGTGTCACCGATGGTCCGATCTCGCTTCTGCCCTGCGTCAGCAAACATTTCTACCGGCGCTGTGACGACTGCGTGGATGAGAGCCTGTGCGAGCTTCGCCGGGTGATGATCGACGCGCGTGACCAGATTCTCGCCGTTCTCGAACATAGGAGCCTCGCCGACGCCATTTCCGGGATACCGATGTCGCCAGATGTCGCGGCGCAGATCTGCCCATCGCTCGCGCCTAGCCCGCAAGCGCCGCCCGATCCTGTCGGGCGTTCCAGTCCGGCCTTGGCCCCGCCGGAATGAGGCCGGACGGGTTGAGCGCCGGAAAGGCGCTGTAGTAGGTCAGCCTGAAAGCCTCGAAATCGGTGAGCGCCCGGAAGGCGGGCCGGGTGTAGAGGTCGCGCGCATAGGCCCAGAGCTGGGGATAATCGGCCAGCCGCCGCAGGTTGGCGCGAAACAGCGGATTGTAGGCGATGTCGAAGCGCGCGAGCGATACCCACAGGCGGACGTCGCTCTCGGTCAGCTCGGCCCCGAACAGATAGCGTCGGTCTGCCAGCTGCGTCTCGAGCCGGTCGAACAGATCGAATAGGCGCTCGACGCGCGCGTCATAATCCGCCTGGTCGGTCGCGAAGCCGATCCGGTAGACGCCGATGTTCAGCGTCTCCTGGATCTCGCCGCTCAGCGCATCGATCTCACCGCGCAGCCGCTCGGGATAGAGATCGACCCCGCTGGTGCCGAGCGCGCCGAACCGGGTCAGGAGATCGTGGACGATCTCGTTATTGTCGTTGTTGACGATACGCCCGGACTTCCTGTCCCACAGGCTCGGCACGTTGACGTGACCACGAAAGGCCGGATCGGTCTGGAGATAGAGATCGCGCAGCAGCGGCCGGCCCGCGACCGGATCGGCGCCATGCCGCGCGCGGAACGCCCAGCCGCGCCCATCGCGCACGTCATCCACGAGAGAATGGGAGATGACGTGATCGAGCCCGAGCAGCGCAACGGTGATTGCCGCGCGCTGCGCCCACGGGCAGCCGAGCGCGAGGTAGAGATGGTAGCGGCCGGCTTCGGCCGGGTAGGGCGTCGAGCCGTCCTCGCTGATCCGGTCGCGGAAATCATGGACACCGGTCGTCGGCCAGCCTTCGGGGGGTGGACCGTAGCGGCCGTGGGACTCATAATCGACATCGCTGGCGATGGCGCTTCTCTCGAGGACTTCGGACATGGGCTTTCCTATGCCTGTTCGGACGGGGCAGGAACGGAGCGGCGGCGATCGATCCGGATCATACCCCGACCAGGGCGCGGATAGCTTCGGCATCGCCAACGATGGTCTCGGGTGTGGTGCGCTCGACGTGGTGTCGCCAATGGGCCTCCGCGACGTCGGCAACCGGCACCGATGGAAGTCCGCGGTTGCTGCCAGCATCTTCGCCTGGTTGCACGACGATGCCGGCGATACTCACAATCCCGGCATGAATGCCTTCGGGCTTCAGGTCCTGGTAGAGAAGCCGCGCATAGTTGAGCGCCGCACCCGCCGCCACGCCGAAGCTGGCGGTGAAGTTGACGGGATGCTGAGCGGAGACCGCCGTGGTGAACAGTAGTGAACCGGACCGCTGCGCGAGCAAACCAGGGAGCACCGAACCGACCGCCGCGATCGCGCCGAGGACGGCGAGGTCGAGATGGAACTGCTCGTTGCCGGCATCGATGTTCCGTGCGGTCTTCAGGCTGTCGCTGCCGGGCGAAGGCCCATATTCGAGAACGTCGATCCCGCCCAGCCGCTCGCCGGCGTCCTGTAGCGCGCGCGCCAGTTGGGGGCGGTCGAGCACGTCGGCTGGGAAGGCGGCGGCGGTGATGCCCTTCGCGTCCAACTGGTGCGCCAGCGTGTTCAGCCTGTCGCTATCGCGCGCGATCAAAGCGACCTGAAAGCCTTCGCGACCGAAACGCTCAGCAACTGCCAGGCCGACTCCCGGGCCGGCCCCCACGACGGCGATAGCCTTGGACATGCGGCGTCTCCTTTCAGTTCTGGATGGCAAGAATAGCGTTGTTCGGCGGAACAGGTTGCGCTTCCGCATCACGCAGCCTTTCCTTCACCGGATAGGGATAGGGTTCCAGCAGCCAGAAAAACAGCACCGTCAGCGCAAGCGCCGCCTCCAGAGCCACCAGCGCCCAGGCATAGGAGCCGGTCCGGTCGAACACGGCACCGACCACGATCGGTGCCGGGGCGCTGAGCACGAGCAGAATCGGGAAGAGCGAGCCATAGATGGTGCTGAAATTGCGGACGCCGAAATAGCGCGTGGTGAAATAGGACGTCATGCTCGTCTGACCGCCGCAGCCGATGCCGAACAACAGGATCGCGGTCAGCACCAATGCGACACCGTGACCGACATGCAGCAATGCGATGCTCGCCAGCGACAGGATCGCGAAGGGAAGGATCACGCGTGGCGTATCGTAGCGGTCGAGCAGCAGGCCGGTCAGGATCTGGGCGACCAGGCCGCCGACGGCGAAGGTGGACAGACCCCAGACCGCGAGCGATGGCCCGATGCCGTGTTCGGCCAGAATGCCGACGGCGTGAGTGCTGACACCCATGAAGGCGAACATGCCCGCGACCTGCGCACCTACCAGCAGCCAGTAGGTCTTGCCGCGGATCGCCTGGAGGATTCCGATCGATGGCGCACCATCTGGCTGTATCTCGTTGCTTTCCGCCTGGTCCGCATCGGGGGTATTCACCGGCCTCTCGCGGAAGAACGCCAGCAGGATCGGAAAGGACACCAGGAGCTCGGCGGCGCCAAAAGCACGATAGGCGTTGTGCCACCCGATCGTTTCCAGCAGCCACCGCGCGATCGGAGGCACCGCGATCTGCGACACGAAGACCCCGACGCCGAGCGCCGTCAAGGCGATACCGCGACGGCGGTAGAACCAGCTCGAGATCAGCTTGCTGTAAGCGACCGCGCCGGGCTGGGCGATGCCGAGGAGAAGATGCGCGGCGTAGAAGAGCGGCAGGGAATGGCCGATCACCGAGAAGGATGCGAGAATGACGCCTGACAGAAATGTCAGTGGCAGCAATATCGCGCGGGGGCCACGTCGGTCGACGGCAAAACCGAACAGCGGTGCGCCTATCGCCATGCCGGCATAGAGAAAGGTGACCGCGCCCCCGATCTCGGCATGGCTCCAGTGATAATCGCCGGCGATGGCGCCGATAAAGACGGAGATCGCGGTGCTGGCGACGATCAGGCCGCTGAACGCCGCCCCGATCAGAGCTGAGCCCGCAACCGCGAGCGACTGTGGCGTGATCTCGCGAACCTCGGTCATCCCGCTTCTGCTCCCCTGAAGCCCCGTTACGGGTCTAGCAACAGACCCCGGATACAAAGACATACTTATTCTATAGGAGTTCAAGGATAAAGTATGGTGCTGTCGATCGATGCCCGCTTTATCGGGCTCATGCTGCGCTGCCGAAACGGGTCTGCGGCGAAGCAAGGGGGTCACAGACATGGGATACGGCAGAAGGGACGTCGGCTTGACGGCGTTGATGGTGGCGTTGGCAGCTCCCGCGCAGGCGGAGCCAGGCGCAGCCGCCGATGCGACGCAGATCGAGTCGCAAGCATCGGATATCATCGTGACGGGGACACGCCGGACTGAACGTACCGCAGCGCAATCCATCGCACCGATCGATGTCATCGACCCGAGGGTGCTCGCGGCATCACCCTCCGCCGACCTCGACGACAAGCTTGCCGCTACCGTGCCGTCGTTCAACGTGCAGCGTGTGCCGGGCGCTGATGGCGCGATCTTCTCCCGCCCGGCATCGCTGCGCAATCTGAGCCCCGACGAGACGCTGGTGCTCGTCAACGGCCATCGCCGCCATCGCTCGGCCTTCGTCGACGTCGTCAACCAGGGTGCGGAAGCGGTCGACCTCTCGCAGATCCCGTCCGCCGCGGTCGGGCGCATCGAAGTGCTGCGCGATGGTGCATCCGCGCAATATGGATCGGACGCGATCGCCGGCGTCATCAACATCCTGCTCGACGATACGCCGGGGACGGTGCTGACTGCGCAGACCGGCCAATATTATGCCGGCGACGGCTTCAACGTGCAGTTGTCGGGCCGTAGCGGCTTCAGGCTGCCGGGCGGCGGCAGCCTGTCGATCGCGGGTGATTACAACAACAGCAACACCACCGATCGCTCGGTGGGCATCAAGAACAAGATCGGTCAGCCCGATCTCGATAGCTATCATTTCACCTATGATCTCAAGCTGCCGCTCAACGACCGTTTCAATCTCTATTCGTTCGGAACCTACGGCCATACCGTCGGCTGGAGCGAGTTCAGCTTCCGAAGTGCGCAGACCAACGACGCGGTATTTGGTCGATCCTTCTATCAGGATGGGCCGAACGCCATCTATCCCGACTGGACGCTGACCTCGATCTACCCGGACGGCTTCGCCTCCCACTTCGGCGTCCATATCAATGACGGCGAGGCGACGGCCGGGATAAAGGGTCAGATCGCCGACAATCTGACGATCGACGTCAGCGGGGACTATGGGCGCAATTCGATCGACTACCGGGTCCGCCACTCGATCAACGCATCACTCGGTCCGCTCTCGCCGACATCCTTCGATTCGGGCGAGATCATCGCCTCGGAGGCGTCCGCGAACGTCGATGCGACATGGCTGCTCGATGCTGGCCTCGCCAAGCCGGTCAGCGTTGCATTCGGCGGTGAGTATCGGCACGAACGCTTCCAGAGCATCGCCGGCGACGTGGCGTCGTACGAGACCGGGCCGCTCGCCGATCTGCCGTCCGGGGCCTATGGATTTCCTGGCCTGCCGCCGGAATCCGCGGGGGTGACTGCCCGCAACAGCGAGGCAGGCTATCTCGATGTCGAAGCCGATCTCACCAACCGCCTGACCCTCGGTGCCGCTGGACGGTACGAGCATTTCTCCGATTTCGGCTCGAACTTCAGCTATAAATTTTCCGGGCGCTATCAGCTGAATGACGCGATCGCGTTCCGGGCCACCTACAATACCGGCTTCCACGCCCCGGCGCCCGGACAGCAGAGCTTCACCAAGGTCACGACATCGCCGGACCCGTCCGTGCCTCCGCCTTATCCGATCCTCAGGATCGGACTGGTTTCGCCGTCCGATCCGCTGGCGGCGCAGTTCGGCGGCAAGCCGCTCAAGCCGGAGAAATCGCGCAACGTGAGCGCGGGCGTCGTGATCCAGCCGCTCACCGGGCTCACCTTCACGGTCGATTACTATCACATCAAGATCGACGACCGCATCGGCCTGACCCCGCAGCTCTCGCTTCCGGCGGGCTCGGCCTATGATCGCATCCAGTTCCTGATCAATGGCTATGATACGAAGAGCGACGGTGTCGATGTCGTCGCGTCCTGGAACCACCCGCTCTGGACGGGCAGGCTGACGCTGACCGGCGCCTACAATTACAACCGCACCAGGATCACGCGCGCGGACCCCGTCGTCGTGAATGACGTTTCGCGGCCCTATATCGAGAGTTCGCGGCCGCACCACACAGCGGTCGTCACGGCCACCTATGATGTCGGCCGCCTCCATCTGCTTGGTCGCGTTCGCTATTTCGGGTCTTGGATCGACGCGGTGCCTTTCGATCAGTCCCCGTTCAAGGACCAGAAGGTGTCTCCACTGGCCTTCGCGGATCTCAGCGTCTCCTACGATGTCACGCCGAAGACCCAGTTTACCGTCGGCGCGGAGAATCTCTTCAACACCTATCCGGACCGCAACAACAGCCTGATGCAGTTCCTCGGCCAGAAATATCCATTCCTGCGTCCTTATGACGAGGATGGCGGCCGCTGGTACGTCCGCATCTCCCAGCGTTTCTAGCGGCCGCCAAAGCGCGGCCCGCAATCCAGCAGATGGAATGACGATGAACGACAGACGACAGATACGCTTTGGGCTGGCGGTTCCGGGAAGCGGTATCAACAAATGGAGCTGGCGACATACCTCGGCGCCGCCGGACGCCAGCGTCAACTTCGCTTATTATCGCCAGCTCGCGCAGGAGGCGGAGGCGGCAAAGCTCGATTTCCTGTTCATGGCGGACGGGGTGATCGTCGAGCGGGCCTCGCCGCCGCATTTCCTGAACCGGCTGGAGCCGTTGACCGCGCTCGCCGCGCTCGCCGCCGTCACCTCGAAGATCGGCGTGGTCGGCACGGTCGCGACATCCTTCGCCGACCCCTATACCGTTGCCCGCCAGTTCGCCTCGCTCGACAAATTGAGCGAGGGACGGGCGGGGTGGAACCTCGTCACGGGCGACGTCGCGGCGGCGGCCGAGAATTTCACGGATCTGCCCTATCTGCCGCATGACGAGCGGTATCGCGTGGCCGAGGAGCATCTCGCCGTCGTCCAGGGGCTGTGGGATAGCTGGGAGGATGACGCCTTCGTCTATGACAAGGCGCAACGGATATTCGCCGATACGTCCAAGCTCCACACGCTCGATCATCGCGGTGAGCATTTTCGCGTCAAGGGGCCGCTCGCCCTCCAGCGCTCCGCTCAGGGTCAGCCGGTGATCTTCCAGGCCGGTCAGTCCGAGGTCGGGCGGGATTTCGCCGCGCGGCACGCCGGCGGTATCTTCGCGGTCGGCCAGACCATCGAGAATGCCAAGGCCTATTATGCCGACATCAAGCGGCGGGCGCGGGCGTTCGGTCGTTCCGGCCCCGCGCCTTTGATCTTTCCGGGCATGGGCGCGATCATCGGCGGCACGATCGAGGAGGCCGAGCGCAAATTGAAGGCGGCGCTGGAGCAGCCGACCCTGGAGGAGGCGATCGCCTTTCTCAGCCCGGCATTCAACAACCATGATTTCAGCCGATATGACCCGGACGCGCCGTTTCCCGATGTCGATGCCGGCGAGGAGGCGTCGCGCGGCTACAGCGAGACGATCCGGCGGGTGGCGCGCGAGGAAGGGCTGACGTTGCGCGAGACGGCGCAGCGCTTCGCCAATCCCCAGAGCCGCTTCGTCGGCACACCCGAAACGGTCGCCGACGAGGTGCAGCGCTGGTTCGAGGAAGAGGCGGTCGACGGCTTCATCCTTGGCGTCTCGGGCCGGGAGGAATTCACGGACTTCCTGGGCGAGGTGCTTCCGATCCTGCGCCGGCGCGGCCTGTTCCGCGAGGACTATGAGCATGACACCCTGCGCGGCCATCTCGGTCTGGATATTCCGGAGAACCGATACGCCGCCGGGGCGGTCGAGGCGGTGGCGTGACTGGGCACCGGCAGGTCCGCTTCGGCCTCGCGATACCGCCGACCGGCATCAACCGCTGGAGCTGGCGCCATACCGACGGCCCGCCCGACGCCAGCGTCAACCTCGCGTTTTTCCGCGAGATCGCGCTGCGGGCCGAGGCGGCGAAGATCGATTTCCTGTTCGTCGCCGACGGCCTGATTGTCTCGCGCCGGTCGCCGCCGCATTTCCTCAACCGCTTCGAGCCGCTGACGATCCTGTCCTCGCTGGCGGCGATCACGCAGCGGATCGGCGTCGTCGGCACCGTGACGACATCCTTCGCCGATCCCTTCACGGTGGCGCGCCAGTTCGCCTCGCTCGACGCGCTGAGCGGCGGACGTGCGGGCTGGAATCTCGTCACGGGCGACGTCGCCGACGCAGCGGAGAACTTCACCGACGCACGCTATCCGCCACACGACGAGCGTTACGCCATCGCCGACGAGCATCTCGATGTGGTCCAGGGATTGTGGGACAGTTGGGAGGACGACGCCTTCATGTATGACCGCGAACGCCACGTCTTCGCGGACACGTCGAAGCTGCACACGCTCGATCATCGCGGCCTGCATTTTCGGGTGAAGGGGCCGCTGGCATTGCAGCGTTCGCCGCAGGGCCAGCCGGTGATCTTCCAGGCGGGGGCGTCCGACGTGGGGAGAGCGTTCGCCGCCCGCCGCGCCGACGCCATCTTCTCGGTCAGCCCGGATATCGGCGCCGCCAAAGCCTATTATGCCGATATCCACCGTCTCGCCGTCGCCGCTGGCCGCGCACCGGAACACGCGCCGCTGATCTTCCCCGCTATGGGCGCAATCGTCGGCGGGTCGATCGAGGAGGCGGAGCGGAAGTATCGCGATCTGCTCGCGCAGCCGACCGTGGCCGAGGCGGTGGCGCAACTGGGCTGGGCCTTTTCCAATCACGATTTCAGTCAATATGATCCGGACGCGCCGTTCCCCGATCTCGGCGATGTCGGGCATGACGCGGCGCGCAGTACCAGCGATCTCATCAAGCGGACGGCGCGCGAGGAGGGGCTGACGCTGGCACAGACGGCGATGCGGTTCAGTAGCCCGCAGCAGCGCTTCGTCGGCGCGCCCGAAACCATCGCCGACACCATCCAGCAATGGGTGGACGAACGCGCTTCGGACGGCTTCATGCTGGCCTTCACCAGCCGGGAGGAGGTTGCTGACTTTCTCGAACAGGTCATCCCCGTTCTTGTCGCACGCGGCGTCTTCCGGGCGAATTATGAGCAGGATACCTTGCGCGGCCACCTCGGCCGTGCCGTCCCCATCAACCGCCACGGCGATTGATGGGTAGCGATTGGGGCGCCGACGGAGCCGCTATGGTGCCTACTTCGGTGCCCCGCCCGCGCCGGCCGCCTCGGCATCGGCAAGCACACGCAGCAGATTACCGCTCCACAATTTGTCGATCGCCTGCTCGTCATAGCCACGGCGGAGCAGCGCCGCAGTCACGTTCGGCGCCTCGCTCTCGTCCGTCCAGCCGTTGATCGCGGCGAAGCCGTGATTGAAGTCGGTGCTGAGACAGACATGATCGATCCCGATGCGCTTCACCGCATAATCGATCGAGTCCACATAATCATCCAGGCTGGCGCGGGGGGCGGCCTGTTCCAGCTCCTTGTAGAAGGCCTCCTTCTGGGCGGGGCTGAGGCTTTCATAGCCATTCTTCAGCCCACCGTAGCGCGCGAGAACCGCCTTGGTCGGCGCTTGCTCGGCTTGTGTGAAATTATGGAGATAGGGACTGTATGCGACGATGCAGACCGCGCCGCCGGTTCGCGCCACGGCATCGAGTTCGGCGTCAGTCAGGTTACGGACATTGTCCACCTTCGTCCGGACGCCTGAATGACTGGCGATCACCGGCGCCCTGGTAAGCGCGGTGAGCTGGAGGAGGGCGGGCGTGGAAAGCTGCGAGACGTCGAGCAGCACACCGAGGCGATTGGCCTCGCTGACTGTCTCGCGACCGAGCGCGGACAGGCCGCCATTCTCGCCCGGCTTGTCGTGCGCGAAGGGGCGGGAGCTGTCGGCATAGTCGTTGTTGCCGGCATGGGTGAAGCCGAGCATCAGCACGCCGCGCCCGGCGAAGTCCCGCAGCGCGTGCGGATCGCCGCCGAGCGGTGTGGCGTTCAGCATGCTCGCGGCGATCGCCGTCCGGCCTGACCCGACGATGCGTCGTATGTCCGCCGCCGATCGTGCGAACGCCGCCTGGTCAGGATGGCGATCGGCGATCGCCTGGATGGCTGCCAGCTTGGCGTCGGCGATCCGCCGCGCCAGTGCCGTCGCCTCCGGCGTGCGCGGCCCCTGCGGCGCATGGACCGAAAGGAATATCGCGTCGACGCCGCCAGCGCGCAGCTTGTCGAGATCGACCTGTGTCCCGGCGTCGATCGTCGTGGCGGCGTCTGGGTGATCGAGCGGATTGGGGACGTCGGCATGCGCATCGAGCACGATCGCACGGTCATGGACAGTGGCCGCGTCGGGCACCGCCGCTCGGCTACCCGCCGCCAAGCAAAGCACCAGGGCGGCTCCCAATGCCTGGACACCCGATCGCGACATGAAACTTTCCCCTTCCAATGCGTCCAGACTGAACCCGATTCAGCCAGCCTGTGGTCTCAGCAGGATCTTGCCGCGCACATGGCCCGCCTGGCTGATGTCCAGCGCCTGGGCTGCCTCCTCGAGAGGCAGAACCTGGCTCACGATCACCTTCAGTGTTCCCTCATCGACGAGCGCTGCGATCTTGCCCAGCAGTTCGCCGTCGCCGCGACCGTAGATCGCCACGGCACGCACCCCGTGTGCGGCGGCCTCTTCCGCCGATGGCTCGCCGACTGCCGAGGCGAGCAAGCCACCCTTCCGCAGCACCTTCCAGGACCGCGCCTGCACGTCCCCGCCGATCAGATCGAACACGAGATCGACATCGTGCACGATATCCTCGAACCGCTGCGTTCCGTAGTCGATCACCTCGTCGGCACCGAGCCCGAGCAGAAATTCGGCGTTGTTCGCCGAGGCCGTGGTGATCACGCGCGCGCCACGCCATTTGGCGAGCTGCACGGCAAAGATGCCGACACCGCCCGCGCCGCCGTGGATCAGCACGGTCTGACCTTTTTGGAGGTTGCCATAATCGGGTGCGAACAGGCCCTGCCACGCGGTGATGGCACCTGTGGGGATCGCGGCGGCATTCTCGATGTCGAGCGAAGCCGGCTTTCTGGCGAGGATCGACGCCGGGACTGTGATGGCCTGGGCGTAGGCGCCCGCCTGTTCGAACGGCGCGGCGCCGAACACTTCGTCACCCGGTGCGAAGGCCGTCACGCCTTCACCGATAGTGGCTACCGTTCCGGAGAAGTCGAAACCGGGAATAAGGGGAAGGGTGTAGGGGACGAAGGTGGCGAGATATCCTTCACGTACCTTCCAGTCGACCGGATTGACGCCAGCCGCCGCTATGCGGACGATGACCTCACCCACGCCGGCAACGGGGTCGTCCACATCCTCGTAGCGAAGCACGTCGGAGCCGCCATAGGCATGAATGCGTATCGCCTTGATCGTCATCGCCAAGCTCCTTGCTGCCCCGGTACGGGAGATATCGCTCTGCGCGCGGGGCCGCTGGTTATCCAAAGCCACGTCTAATCGCGAATGTCCTAGTCATCAACTAGGAATTTATGGACTTGGGCGCGGGACTTGTGCACGACGGGACGTGTCGCGAATCGACAGGAGTTGCAGAATCATGAGCGTCATCGCCGTCGCACCGAGCAGGATCACCCGCGAACAACTGAGCAAAGCGCGAGCGGAAGCGCTCGAATACGCGGCCTATGTCGGGTCGATCGACATGCATCGTGCGGAGATCGACGCGAACTATCGCGCCGTCGCATTCACGGCATCGGAGCGGGCGTGGCTGGAACGACTGGATGCGCGGATCGAAGTCCTCGCCATAGTCGAGAGCTGGTGCCCCGACGTGATTGCCACCCTCCCGGTCTTTGCCCGGATTTCCGAGCTTGCGCCGGCAATATCGCTGCGGATCCTGCCACGTCCGGCCTTCCGCGAGATCGCCGATGCCTATCCGGACGCCGACGGCCGCAGCCATATCCCGACCTATATCCTTCTCGACGAGCAGGAACAGGAACTCGGCGTTTTCATCGAGCGCCCCGACGTGGTCGACGAGACCGTGCTGAGCGTCGGCCTCAGAAAGAAGGCCGAATTCCAGCAGCGCTACGGCGACCGCTCCCCAACGGACATTCCCCCGACCGAAATCGAGGCCCTCGGAGCGGAAACGCTCGTCACCCGGCGCGAACTGCGCGACATCGAGCGCAGCGAAATCGTCGCCTGGCTGGAGCGTGCCGTCGCCCCGCTGCTCGTCACGCAGGCGTGATGCCGGCTTTTGAAGCGGGGAAGCCCGCAGCGATGACGGCCTTCCGCGTCGCGTGCGACAATGCCCGCGCGTTCGTCCTGGCGCACGGCATGTTTCTGACGTTCATGCTGGCGACCAGCGCGCAGGCTGCCGCGCCGCAGGCTCCTGAGCGAGCCGCTTATTCTCCGGCCGAAGCCTTCGCCCCGCTGACGCTGCCCGATCCTGCCAGTCCGACGCGCTCCGCGTCCGGAGCGCCAGGGGCGAGCTATTGGCAGAACCGCGCCGACTATCAGATTCATGCCATTCTCGATCCAGCCGCCAAGCGGATCAGCGGAACTGTCGTCATCAGCTACACGAACAACAGCCCCGATGCGCTCGGCGCGCTCTGGCTCCAACTCGACCAAAACATCTACCGCGCGGACTCGCGTTCGGGCTTCACCGGCATGTGGCCGCGCGATCATGTCACGGCCGGGTTCGAACTGGACAGGGTGGAGGTCGGCACGAACGGACATTTCACCCGTGCCGACCATATCGTCACCGACACGCGGATGCAGGTCAGGCTTCCAGACGCGCTACGTGGCGGAGGCGGCAAGCTCCAGCTCCGTATCGCCTATCACTACAGCATTCCGGGCAAATGGGGCGGCCGCACCGGTTGGGATACCGCCCGCGAGGGCGAGATCTACGATATCGCCCAATGGTATCCCCGCATGGCGGTGTACGACGATCTTCGCGGCTGGGACACGCTTCCCTATCTCGGCAATGAATTCTATCTCGAATATGGCGACTTCGATTATTATGTGACCGCGCCCGCCGACATGCTGGTCGCCGGCTCGGGCGAGCTCCAGAATCCCGGCGAGGTGCTCACCGCCGTCCAGCAGGCCCGGCTGGCACAGGCGCGCCGCAGCGATTCCACCGTGATGATCCGCAGCCCGTCGGAGGTCGGCGATCCATCCAGCCGCCCGCGGACGGGGGCGACGTTGACCTGGCACTATCGGATGCCGAACACGCGCGACGTGGCGTTCGCGGCGTCGCGGAGCTTCGCGTGGGATGCGGCGCGGATCAACCTGCCCGACGGCAAGACCTCGCTCGCCATGTCCTTCTACCCGGCCGAAAGCGCGGGGGACGCCGCCTGGGGCCGCTCGACCGAATATCTCAAGCACGCGGTTGAAGAGTATTCGCGGCGCTGGTTCCCTTATCCCTGGCCGGCGGCGATCAACGTCGCGGGTCCCGCCGCCGGGATCGAATATCCCGGCATCGTCTTCGATGGAGTCGGGGACAAGGGCAAACGCCTGTTCTGGATCACCGCGCACGAGATCGGGCATAGCTGGTTTCCGATGATCGTCGGCTTCGACGAGCGTCGCGATGCATGGATGGACGAAGGCTTCAATACCTTCATCGACGTCTACGAGTCCGACGCCTTCAATCATGGGGAATATGCGCCCAAGCGCGATTCCGAATATGCCGGCGGTGGCGGTAATCCGGTGGACGAGATAGTGCCGCTGCTCGCCGATCCCGATGCTCCCGTTATCCTCTCGCGAGCGGATACCATCACCTTTCCCTATTCGCATCCGGTCAGCTATTTCAAATCAGCGCTCGGCCTGGTGCTGCTACGCGAGCAGATCCTCGGGCCGGAGCGCTTCGACTGGGCCTTCCGCCGCTTCATCCGCAACTGGGCCTATCGCCACCCCACGCCCTCGGACTTTTTCCGCGCCAT
>Ga0180221_1000655_pt1 | contig 27645 bp, 24 predicted proteins | sample eDN5th37CKraftMG_FD_151339 | JGI IMG/M metagenome (GOLD analysis project Ga0180221, IMG submission 151339) | Enriched Miracle-Growth compost microbial communities from Emeryville, California, USA - eDNA 5th pass 37_C Kraft MG (version 2) (version 2) ...
GAGAAGGAAGAGGAAATCTGCGCCGCGCTCGGCCCGGAATTGAAGCGCCGGGGGCTGCTTTTCGTCGGCATCGACGTGATCGGCGGGGAATGGCTGACGGAGATCAACGTGACTTCGCCCACGGGCATCGTGTCCATCGACGCTTTCAATGGCACGGACACCGGGGCCATGATCTGGGATGCGATCGACGCACGCCTTGCCGCGCGGGCGGCGGCATGACGGAACGGCGCTTGAAGGCATGACCGATTTCGTCCTGCGCCTGATCGACGCAGGCGGCTATTGGGGCATTTTCCTGCTGATGGTGCTGGAAAATGTCTTTCCGCCCGTGCCCTCCGAACTCATCATGGGGATAGGCGGCATCCGCGTCGGGCAGGGGCGGATGGAGATGGAATGGCTGCTGCTCGCAGGCACGATCGGCACCACGGTCGGCAATTATTTCTGGTATCTGGTTGGCCATATCCTCGGCTTCGGCAGGCTCAAGCCGCTGGTGGAGCGTTATGGCCGCTGGGCCACGCTGGAATGGAAGGATGTGGAGGCGCTGGACCGCCTCTTCGGCAAATATGGGCAGATCGTCGTCTTCGTCTTCCGCTTCATGCCCGCCTTCCGCACGATGATCTCCCTGCCCGCGGGGCTGTTCCGCATGGGGCATGTGCGCTTCCTGCTCTGGACAACGGGGGGAGCGTTCATCTGGAACGTCGTCCTTGCCTATGCCGGTTTCCTGCTGGGGCAGAATTTCCGCGACATCGACAAATATGTCGGCCCCGTCGCCACGGCCTGCGTGATCGGCGCGGTGGTGATCTACCTCTGGCGGCTGGCCACCTGGAAGCCGCGCGCCTGAATCAGAGGCTGAATCAGGCGCGGGGGTGGGCGTTGCGATAGACGTCCAGCAGATGCGCCGCATCCACCTGCGTATAGACCTGCGTGGAGGACAGGCTGGCATGGCCCAGCAATTCCTGCAACGACCGTAAATCGGCGCCGCGTCCCAGCAGATGCGTGGCGAAACTGTGCCGCAGCGCATGGGGCGTCGTCCGTTCCGACAGGCCCAGCCGTCCCCGCGCGCCCTGCACCGCGCGGCGGATGAGGGCCGGGGAGAGCGGCCCGCCCCGCGCGCCCCGGAACAGCGGCGCTTGCCTTTCCACCGCATGGGGGCAAAGCGCGACATAATGCTCTATCGCCTGCCGCACCTGCGGCAGCAGCGGCACGATCCGCGTCTTGTTCCGCTTGCCCGTGACGCGCAGCGTATCGCCCAGGGGCAGCACGTCGCCGCTCAGTCCCACCGCTTCCCCGATGCGAAGCCCCGCGCCATAGAGCAGCATCAGCACCGCCCAGTCCCGCGCGCCGATCCATCCGTCGCGCGCCGTTTCTTCTATGTCGGCCGCCAGCGCCATAACCTCGTCCGGGGAGATCGGCCGGGGCAGCCCCCGCTTCACCCTTGGCCCCTTGAGCACCGGCACGCGGCCCTCCTCGCCGCCCGCGAATTTCAGGAATCCCCGCACCGCCGACAATTCCCGCGCGGCGGACAGGTTGCCGATCCCGTCCATCCGCCGCGCCGTCAGGAAAGCGCGCACATCCACCTGCTCCAGCCGCGCCAGCATCGCTTGCGTCACCGCTTCGCCGCGATGCGCCTCCAGGAAAGCGATCAGCCGCTCCGCCGTCGCCACATAGGCGAGCACCGTATGCACCGAGCGCCGCCGGTCGAGCGCCAGATGACGCCGCCAATTTTCGACGAGGGCTGCGGATGCGGTCATCCCGCCACATTAGGGCAACGCGCCGCCAAACGGAATCCCCTGAGCAGCGCCCTTGAAAAAGTCCTCGAAATGGGCACATGGGACATATGAACGCCCCCTTCGATCCGGCCGACCTGCCGACCGGCATCCTCATGTCGCTGTCCCCGCTAGTGGGGCGCGTGCTGGCTCCGAATCCTTCGCCCTTCACCTATACGGGGACGCAGTCCTATGTCGTGGGCGGCCGCGACGTGGCGGTGATCGATCCCGGCCCGGACGATGCCGACCATATCGCGGCGGTCGTCGCAGCCGTCGCGGGCCGCCCGGTCCGCGCGATCCTGTGCACCCACACCCATCGCGACCACAGCCCGGCGGCGGCACCGCTGGCGGCGGTTGTCGGCGCGCCGGTCATCGGCTGCGCGCCGCTCACCATGGAGGATGACGGTCCCCGTGCGGACGCCGCGTTCGACGCCTCCTACCGCCCCGACCGCGTGCTGGCCGATGGCGAGCAGGTGGCGGGCGAAGGCTGGACGCTCGAAGCCGTCGCCACGCCCGGCCACACGTCCAACCATCTCTGCTTCGCCCTGCTGGAGGAGAACGCCCTTTTCACCGGCGATCATGTCATGGGCTGGTCCACCAGCGTCATTTCCCCGCCCGATGGGGACATGACCGACTATATGCGCTCGATGCAGCGGCTGCTGGACCGGGACGATGCGGTCTACTACCCCGCCCATGGCGAACGGGTGGCCCACCCCCAGCGGCTTGTGCGCGGGATGATGGGCCATCGCAAGCAGCGCGAGGGGCAGATACTCCGTTTCCTCGAACGCAAGGGCGCGTCGCCCATCCCCGACATGGTGGCGGAAATGTACAAGGGCGTGGACCCGCGCCTGCATGGCGCGGCGGGACGCTCGGTCCTTGCGCACCTCATCGATCTGGACCAGCGCGGCATGGCCGCTCCGCTGGATGACGGCCGATGGCGGCTTTGCTGAAACGCTATGGCGCGCCGCTGGGCGCGGCGTTGCTGGTGCTGATCGTCGGCGCTGTGATGCTGGCGGGGTGGCAGCGTTATAATCGCGATTATGTCGTGACGGTGGAGGAGGACGGTTCTGCCGTCACGCAGCTCGTCGCCCAGCGCTTCGCGGGCGCAAGCAGCCTCAAGGTGTCCGAACTCTCCGGCACGATCCAGAGCACGGCGCGCGATGTGCGCGGCTTCGGCTGGCTGAAATCCGATCAGGTCGTGAAGATGCCTTTCTCGGTCGATTATTTCATAGATGTGAGTCACATCGGTCCCGACGACCTGGAATGGAACGAAAGGACCCGCACGCTTATCGTCAACGCCCCGGACGTGAAGCCCGCGCGTCCCAATGTCGATGAAGCCGCCCGCACGCTGGTCCGCACCAACGGCATGTTCGTCACGCGCAAGGCGGCGGAGGAACTGAGCCGCCGCACCTCCGCCCATGCGCAGGGCCGCGCCGAAAAGGAAGCCCGCTCGCCCGAACGCATGGCGCAGGCCCGCGATTATGGCCGCGCCGCTCTGGGCAAGCTGCTGGGTGCGCCCATGGGCGCGATGGGATATGGCGACGCCCGGGTGATCGTGACTTTCCCGCCGGAAAGACGCGGTGCGAACAAGGAACAATGGGACGTTACCACGCCCATCAACGAGGTGCTGGCAAACAGGCCACAGGCTCGCTAGGGCCGTGACAAGGGTATTCGAGGAGTTTTGAGGACATGAACGCGATCACCGGAATCCCGCAGGGCGTGGATCTGCGCGCGGAAATCGACCGGCTGCGCAAGGAACGCAACGCCGTCATCCTCGGCCATTATTACCAGAAGCCGGAAATCCAGGACCTGTCCGATTTCGTCGGCGATTCCCTGGAGCTGTCGCGCCGCGCGGCGGAAACCGACGCCGACGTCATCGCGTTCTGCGGCGTGCGCTTCATGGCGGAAACGGCCAAGATCCTCAGCCCCGAAAAGATCGTCGTCCTGCCCGACATCGACGCGGGCTGTTCACTGGAAGATTCCTGCCCGCCCGCCCAGTTCAAGGCGTTCCGCGAAGCTCATCCCGACCATATCGCCTTGAGCTACATCAACTGTTCGGCGGAGGTGAAGGCGCTGTCGGACATCATCGTCACGTCTTCCTCGGCGGAGAAAATCCTTGCCCAGCTTCCAAAGGACCAGAAGATCATTTTCGGTCCCGACAAGCATCTGGGCGGCTATCTGAAGCGCAAGCTGGGCCGCGACATGCTGCTGTGGCCGGGCGTGTGCATCGTGCATGAAGCCTTCAGCGAAACCGAACTTCAGAAGCTCAAGCTCCAGCACCCCGGCGCGCCTGTCGCCGCGCATCCCGAATGCCCCGGCCATATCGTCGATCTCGCCGACTATGTGGGGTCGACCAGCGGCATCCTCGACTATGCGAAGTCAATGGACGGGGACACGCTGATCGTCGCCACCGAACCGCACATCATCCATCAGATGCAAAAGGCGATGCCGCACAAGACCTTCATCGGCGCGCCCGGAGCGGACGGCAACTGCAATTGCAACATCTGCCCCTATATGGCGCTCAATACGCTGGAAAAGCTGTATCTTGCCCTGCGCGACCTGCAACCGTGCATCGAAATGGACGAGGAACTGCGCCTGGGCGCCAAAAGGAGCCTCGACCGGATGCTCGAAATGGCGAGCGGCACGGTGGGGCAGGGCGATCTGGGCAGGCGCTAGGCGGTTCGGCGGGGACGCGCGATGTTCGGCCTTCCCGACAGCGAGGTGGGGATCGCCTTCTATATCCTCGAATGGGCGATCCGCATCGGCGCGCTGCTCGCCATTCCCTTCCGCCGTTCGCCCGCCGCGACGCGGGCCTGGCTGCTGCTGATCTTCTTCCTGCCGGTGCCGGGATTGCTGCTGTTCTGGGCGATCGGTTCCCCGCGCTTTCCCGAATGGCGGCGGGAGCGGTTCCGCGAACTGGACGGCTGGTTCCACATCCTGGGTTCCCGCCTTGCCGCCCATGCGCCGCCGCCGGACCCGGACCGGGACGCCATCGTCGCGCTCACCGGCGCGCTCGGCAAGATGCCCGCGACGACCGGCAACGCCGTCGATCTGATCGCGGATTATGACGCGGCGATAGACCGGCTGGTTGCCGACATAGACGGCGCGCGCAGCCATGTCCGCATCCTCGTCTACATCCTCGCCAACGATCCTGTCGGACAGCGCGTTGCCGATGCGCTCGGCCGTGCCGTCATCCGGGGCGTGGACGTGCAGGTGATGTTCGATCCCGTCGGATCGCGCCCATGGCGGCGCGGCACGCTGGCCATGCTGGAGGCGGCGAACGTCCCCCATCGCGAGGCTTTGCCCTTCCGCTGGCTGCGCGGACGCACGCGCCGCGACATGCGGAACCATCGCAAGCTGTTCGTCATAGACGGCGCAATCGGCCATGTCGGATCGCAGAACATCGTCGCGAAGGACTTCAAGCCCGGCATCGTCAACCGCGAACTCGTCGCCCGCGTCACCGGCCCCGTGGTGGCGGAGATGGAGGCGCTGATCCGCGCCGACTGGTATCTGGAAACGCATGAAGTGCCCTCCGCTCCCGTCGCCGTGCCGCCGCCTGCCGGAAAGGCCGTGGCGCAGCTTCTGCCCAGCGGCGCGGAATATCCGCTGGAGGGGTTCAAGACGCTGCTGGTGTGGCAACTGCATCAGGCGCGCAGCCACGCCATTATCGTTACCCCCTATTTCATCCCCGACGACGATCTGGTCGATGCGATGCGGACGGCGGCGCTGCGCGGCGTGCGGATCGACATCGTCGTGTCGGCGGCGGTGGACCAATGGCTCGTCCGCCTCGCCCAAAGCTCCTATTATGCGGAGCTGCTGGCGGCGGGCGTGCATATCCATGCCTATCGCCGCTATCTGCTCCATGCCAAGACGGTCAGCATCGACGGCGGCCTCGCCCTGATCGGGTCCAGCAATGTGGACCTGCGCTCCTTCCAGTTGAACGAGGAAGCGAGCCTGCTCCTGCTCGACCCGGTCTCGGTCGCCCAGGTGGAAGCGGTGCAGCGCGACTGGCTGGCCCACAGCGACGAGATCGACCGCACCGTATGGAGCGCGCGCCCCTTCCCCCGCAAGATCGCGGAGAATATCGCCCGCATGGTCGGATCGCTGCTTTAGCGATGCTCTACGCTGGCATCGGGCGGCGGGATCGCTTATCGCCTTGGCCCATGAAAAAGCTGCCCGCTATTCTTCGTTCGAGCGCCCTGCCGCTGGCTGTCGCCGCCCTTTCTCCCGCCGCCGCGCAGGACGATCCCTATCTCTGGCTGGAGGAGATCGAAGGCCCGAAGGCCATAGCGCAGGTTGAAAAATGGAACGCGGAAACGGAGCGCCTGCTGCGCGCCGATCCGTCCTTCGAACAGGACCGCGCCCGCGCCAGGGCGATCCTGGACGACGAAAGCCAGATCGCGTTCCCCGATCGGATATTGGGCGACCGCGTCATGAACCTGTGGCGCGATGCGAAGAACCCGCGCGGTCTGTGGCGTTCCACCGACCTCGCATCCTATCTGGCGGGCAAGCCCGAATGGACCACCGTGATCGATGTGGACGCGCTGGGCAAGGCGGAGGGCAAAAGCTGGGTCTGGCACGAAGCCGACTGCCTCGCGCCCGATTACAAGCGCTGCCTCGTCTCGCTCAGCCCCGGCGGCACGGACGCCGATGTGGTGCGCGAATTCGACCTTTCGACGGGCAGCTTCGTGGACGGCGGCTTCACCCTGCCCGAAGCCAAGAGCGATGTCGCCTGGGCGGACAAGGACACGCTGCTGGTCGCGACCGACTATGGCGCGGGCACGCTCACCGCGTCGGGCTATCCCCGCATCGTCAAGCGCTGGAGGCGCGGCACGCCGCTTGCCTCCGCGACGCCGGTGATGGAGGGCGCGGCCGGCGACATGACCGTTGCGCCGCGCGTCGAGCAGGACGGCGACAGGCGCTGGGCCTTCATCAACCGCGCGCTCACCTTCTACACCGCCGAATTGTGGCTGGAGGGGGAGGGCGGCCGCCTCGTCAGGACGCCGGTGCCGCAAACCGCCGAGCTTCGCGCGGTGATCGGCGGACGGATGATCGTATATCTGAACGACCCGATGGGCGACATTCCCGCCGGATCGCTGATCGCCTGGCCGCTCGCCGATGTGGCGGCGGGGAAGGCGGGCGCGCCGGAAATCGTGCTCGAACCTGCCGCGCGCGCCGTGATCGAGGATGTTCGCGCCACCGACCATATCCTCTGGGTCAAGCAGCTTGAGGATGTGTCCGGCGCGCTCCTCGCGCTCACCCGCGACGCCGCGACGGGCCGGTGGACCCGCCGCGCCGTGCCTCTCGCCGACAAGGCGACGGTGCATCTGGTCGGCGCGGCGGACCGCCAGGACATTGTCTTCGCCTCGGTCGAAGGGATGCTGACCCCGCCCAGCCTGGTGGCCGCAGGTCCCGATGGCGCGGCCCGCACCGTCCAGCAACTCGGCGCCCGCTTCGACGCCAGCCGGTTCACCGTCGAACAGCGCTTCGCCACGTCGAAGGACGGCACGCATATCCCCTATTTCCTCGCCCGCAAGAAGGGCGTGACCGCCCCGGTCCCGGCGTTGATCCACGCTTATGGCGGCTTCCGCGCGGCGCAGACGCCGACCTATCTCACCACCGAACCTTATCGCGCCGGGCCGCTCGGCCTGTTCTGGGTCGAGGACGGCAATGCCTATGTCCTCGCCAACATCCGGGGCGGCGGCGAATATGGCCCCGCATGGCACGCGGCGGCTTTGCGCGAAAAACGGCAGAACGCCTTCGACGATCTCGCCGCCGTGGCCGAAGACCTCATAAAAACCGGCGTCGGCGTAAAGGGCCGCATCGCCATTTCCGGCCGTTCCAACGGCGGCGTTCTGGTCGGCGCGGCGATGACGCAGCGTCCCGACCTCTATGGCGCGGTGATCGCAGGCTCGCCGCTGGAGGACATGAAGCGCTATTCCCACCTCTTGGCGGGCGCGTCCTGGGTCGCGGAATATGGCGATCCCGACAAGCCGGGGGACTGGGCCTTCATGCAGACATGGTCGCCCTATCAGAATGTGCGCGAGGGCGTGAAATATCCGCCCGCCTTCTTCTATCTCTCGACCAGGGACGACCGCGTCCATCCCGGCCACGCGCGCAAGATGGCGGCGAAGCTGAAGGACTATGGCAACAGCGTCTACTATCACGAATATCGCGAAGGCGGCCATTCGGTCGGCGCGGACCATGCGGAGGACGCCGTGCGCGCCGCCCTGCTCCATGCCTTCCTGAAGCGCGAGATCGGCGGGGAAAAGAAATGAGCGGAATTTTCGACCTTCCGGGCTTCGCCCTCGACGCTTTCGTCCGCGCCACGCTGGCCGAAGACCTGGGCCACGACGCCCGCGACGTGACGAGCGAAGCGGTGATCCCCGCCGACGCGATCTTCGAAGGGATGATGGACAGCCGCGACGCGGTGACGCTGGCCGGGCTTCCCATCGCCGCCGCCTTCTTCCGCCATCTCGACCCGGATGTGGAGATCGAATTTTTGGCGCGGGACGGCGACCGGGTGCCCGCCGGGACCGACATCATGCGGATGAAGGGCAAGGCGCGCGCCATGCTGACGGCGGAGCGGTCCGCGCTCAACACCGTTCAGCACCTGACCGGCATAGCCACCATGACCCGCGCCTATGTGGACAGGATCATGGGCACGGGCGCGACCCTGCTCGACACGCGCAAGACCATCCCGGGCCTGCGCGTGCTGGAGAAATATGCGACTCGCATGGGCGGCGCGACCAATCACCGCATGGGCCTGTGGGACGCGGCGATGATAAAGGACAATCATGTCGCCGTCGCCGGATCGGTGGAGGAAGCCGTGCGCCGCGCCGCCGCCGCGGGCATCGAGCGCATCATCGTGGAGGTCGACCGCGTCGACCAGATCGAACCCGCGCTCGCCGCCGGGGCGACGCATCTGCTGCTCGACAATATGGATGCGCCGACCCTGCGCGGCGCGGTGACTCTGGTGGGCGGCCGCGTGCCGACCGAAGCGTCGGGCGGCGTCACGCTCGACACCATCCGGGCGAAGGCGGAAACGGGCGTCACCTATATCAGCGTCGGCCGCCTGACCCAATCGGCCCCGGCGGCGGACATCGGCCTCGACTTCGCCTATGCCTAGAGGCGCGCTGGCGCTGCTTGCGCTCACCATGCCATGTGCGGCATCGGCGCAGGCCGTCCAGTGCAGTCTGCCCGCGCAAATGCCGCGTCCGCGCCCGGTGCAGCCGGATGCGGGCCAGCCTGGCCGCATCGTGCCGATCGGCGGTTATACGCTCGCCTTGTCCTGGTCGCCGCAATATTGCTCCACCGCGCGGGGCGGCGACAGCGCTTTCCAGTGCAATGGCCGCAACGGCCGTTTCGGCTTCGTGCTGCATGGTTTGTGGCCGGACGGAGCGGGCGGATCATGGCCGCAATTTTGCCGCAAGGCCGATCTGCTGCCGCGCGAAGTCATCCGGCAGAATCTGTGCATGACGCCTTCGGCCCAGCTTCTTCAGCATGAATGGGCCAAACATGGCACCTGCATGGCGAGCAGGCCGGAGCTTTATTTCGATCTCGCCCGCGCCTTCTACCAGACCATGCGCTTTCCCGACATGGCGGCGCTGGCGCGGCGCGATCGTTTGACCGTGGGGCAGTTCACCGACGCCTTCGTCCGCGCGAACCGCCGTCTGCGGCCCGACATGATCCGGGTCGGGACGACACGCGGCAACTGGCTGTCGGAACTGTGGATCTGCATGGACAAGGCCCTGGAATTCGCCCGCTGCCCCGCCGGCAAGGATGGCGCGAAAAGCAGCGCCTATCTCCGGATAGAGCCGGGTCCGGCCATGCCCCGGCCACGACCCGCGCCAGTCACGCCCGCGCGCGGGCCCGGCCTCATCCTCGATCTCGATCCCCATGCCCAAGTGCCGAAGGAGGGCGGCGGCTGACCTATGCGTCGATAACGACCGTCGAAGGATGATGCCGGTCCAGATGCCGCCGCACGATGCGCAGATTCTTCGTGTTCGATTTGTAGAGGAAATCGAACACATCGCCGGCAAAGGGGATCGCGCCGATCAGCGTGTCGACGCCGACATTGGCCGCCATGCGCGTCAACTGCCATTTGGACATGCCCAGGTTGCGCGCTTCCCAGACGATCCACGCGCCCATGGCGGCGGTCGCGAAATCGCCGACCACCGGGATCAGGCCCACCAGGCTGTCCAGCCCGACACGGCGGTTCGTCCCCGGCAGGACGAACAATCCTTCCAATAGGGCTTCCATCGCCTCGATCCGGCGGCGGACCGAAGCGGGATCGCGGCCAAAGCCGGGCATGTCGCGCGCGATGCGGTCGAACTGATCCTGCGGAATGGCCATCGATATATCCTCCTGCCGCCCTAATTGGTGGCGCGGAACAGATGATTCAACGGGTGGCGCGCGCGCGGGGATGGCATGAAGCCGCTCAGCCGCCGCGCGGCCAGCGCCCAGCGGACCGGCGCGCCCAGCGGAATATAGCCGTCATGCGCCTGCGTCAGCGCCACCGCCTGCGTGATGCGCGCGGCGCGTTCTTCCGCCGTCGCGGCAAGGCTGGCCGATTGCAGCATGGCCCCGGCTTCCCGGCTGCAATGCACGCCCCGCGCGCAGCCGACCCGGCCCAGATACCAGAGCGCGCTGTCATAGGCGGCCACCTCGTCGATCAGCCGCAGGTCGGCATCCTGCTTCACCGCGACCCTGTGCGCCGAAAGGCCGATGGCGCGCAGGCCCTGCGCCACCAACGCGAACAGCATCGTCGATCCCGGCCCGTCGGGCAGGGCGATGCGCAGCGGCGGGGGCGGTTCCTTCCTCTCCGCGCGCCAGCGGTCGACCGCCGCCCGGCCCCGCGCCCGCCGCTCCTCGATCGGAAGCGTGGACCAGTCGGGCGCAGGGGCGGGGGCGGGCAACTCGAACTGCGCGGGCAGCAGCTGCTCGCTCGTCGCCCAGCCCCCCAGCGGGAACATGGTGGGCAACTGGCTCCGGTCGATGCTCATATTGATGGCGCGGCGGATATCGCCGTCGTCCAGCAAGGCGCCCTTGCCCGTGATGGCGAGTCCCAGCAGGCCCTGCACCGGATCGACGCGCACCGCGTCCCGATCCACGCCGGACGGCACCAGCAGCGGCAGGTCGGCATAACGCCCGCCCAGCACCAGGTCCGCCGCGCCCGCGCGAAAGCGAACGATCGCCAGCGCCGCCCGCTCGGCCCGCACAATCCGGTTCTGCCAGGCGGGCAGCGCGCCTGCGGCTTCCTCGGCCTCTTCCGTCTTGTCCACCGGCTTCAGATACAGCGCCTTGCCCCGTTTCTCGCTGCGATAGGGTCCGGTGCCGCCGGCGCTCGACAGGATCGCCATCTGCGGCTGCGCGAGCATCTGCAACACGAAGGGGCGCGCGGCGGTCAGGCGAATCTCCACGACTTCGCCCGTCATCGGCACCACCGCGTCCACCGCATCGAGCGGCCCGTCCGGGTCGAGCCGCCGCAAGCTGTCGATGCGCGCGGACAGGAGCCGCGCGACATCCCCCGCCGTCACCCGTTCGCCATCGGGCCAGAAGGCGCGGCGAAGGCGGAAGATATAGCTTCTGCCGTCATCCTGCACGATCCATCGCTGGGCGAGGGCAGGCAGGATTTCTCCCCCCGCGTCAAAGGCCACCAGCCCCTGCGCGGTCGCCTCCAGGATCAGCTTCGCACCCGGATCGGGCAATCGCTCCAGCGGTTTCGCGAAATCGTCGCGAACGCCGATTACGCTCACCGCCACAGGCCCGCTGCTCCGGTCCGAACAGCCGGTGGCGAGGACGCCCGCGCACAAAAGGCCAGCCGTCAGGGCGGACCGGACAAGACGGGGAAAGAACGGCACGAAACGCATAGGCGGATGAAGTGTAGCCGGCCCGCGCCCACGCGCAACCGGGATGGCGGAAGGAAATGCAAAAGCATTGCCGCCCGATGTCATAAAAGCGACATAAATTGTGCACGCAAATGAAACAGAAACTTCATATCCGCATCGCCACTCCATAAAGGAACGTAGATGAGCGGCAAGATTTCCCTTCGGATCGGCACGGCCCTGGCACTGGCAATGGTGCCCTGCCCGCTGGCGGCGCAGACCATCAGCGCGTCGGAGGCCGCGGAACTGCGCGCGCAGATCGCCGCTCTCAAAGCGCAGGTCCAGCAACTCGAATCGCGTCTCGACGGCGTGGCGGCGGCGCGGCAGGAGCAGCCCGCGTCCGACCAGACCGCCGGGCAACTGGCGCAGGCATCCGCCGCCGAAAAGCCGTCCTCCGAAACGGAAATCGGCTGGAAGGGCAGTCCGATCTTCACCAGGGGCGCGGCCAGCTTCAAGGCGAAGGGCCGCATCCAATATGATGCGGGCCTGTTGATGGCGCCCGGCGGCGTGACCGACCGGGCGAAGGGCTATTCCAACGAACTGCGCCGCCTGCGCCTGGGCGGGGAGGGGCGGCTTGGCGGCGGTTTCGGGTACAAGCTGGAAGTCGAACTGTCCGACAACAGCATCGACACGGTCGACACCTATATCAGCTATGAGCACAAGAAATGGCTCATCATGCTGGGCAACCAGAATCAGTTTCAGTCGCTGGACGAACTGATCGGCGATACGACCGGAACGACGATGGAGCGCGCCGCCTTCACCGACGCCTTCGGTTTCGAACGGCGATTGGGCCTCTCCGCGCAATATCGCTCCGGCATCGTGCTGGCGCAGGCGGGAATCTTCTCCGACAGCATCGATTCCCTTGTCAACGATGCGGACGGTCCCGACGGCGGCGATGAAAACAACAGCTATGGCGTCGACGGCCGCCTCGTGCTGGCGCCCAGATGGGGCGATATGCAGTGGCATTTCGGCCTGTCGGGCCATTGGCGCGACTTTCAGCGGCTATCGGAAAATCCACGGCGCTACCGCCAGCGCCCCTATCTTCATACCGTCAACAGCCGATTCCTGAGCAGCGGGGATATTCCGGCGACCGGCGAGAGCCATTATGGCATCGAACTGGCGGGCACGCGCGGACCGCTCTGGTGGGCGGGGGAAGCGCACTGGCTGACGGTCAAACGTCCCGCGCTCGGCGACCCGACTTTCTTCGGCGGCTATGGCGAGGTCGGCTATGTCCTGACCGGGGAAACCCGCGGCTATGGGAACGGGATATTCAGCGGCGTAAAGCCGGCAAATCCGGTCGGCAGCGGCGGGCTGGGCGCGTGGCAAGTGGGGCTGCGTTACGACTATCTCGACATGAACGACCGCGACATCGTCGGCGGAACGCAAAAGGCGTATATCGCGGCGCTGGTCTGGACGCCGATCGAATATCTGCGCTTCAACCTCAACTACGCGCATATCGCCTATACCGACGCCGCCATCCGCGCGGGCAGCCGTTCCAACTATGGCGTCGACGTGCTGGGCTGGCGCGCGGAACTGGATTTCTAGGGCGGATCGACATTCAGGCATCATCCCGAGCCGGCTGCTCTGATCGATTCACGCGGAGACGCGGAGAACAAGGTGCGCGAAAGGCGGCTTCTTGCGTTTCCGGCCGTGATGGGAAGGAATGCGCATCATTGCCTTCCCGGACACTCCGCGCCTCCGCGTGGAAAATGGTTCGATCACAGGAATGTGGACAGGATTGCCTATCGTTTGCTGAGTGTCGATTGGTCCAGGATATGGGGATTATGCAGCTTGCAACTATCGTCGTGCGATGGCTGCTTCCGGCCAGAAGCAGTCATGCTCTGATATATAATCGTTCGCCCTGAGTAGCCTCTTCGACTTCGCTCAGCCCCTACTCAGGGCGAACGGAGAATGGAGGAGAGCAGACGTCCCCAATCCATCCCCGGCGGGAATTCAACGAAGCCCTTATCCGCCAGCCGAAAGCCGCCAGGATGTCGGGAAAGCGCAACACACCCTCGACTCGAAGGGCATCGGGCGATTAAGGCGGCCAGCGATGACCAGCCTGCCCGATCCCGCCATGCCCCTGAACGCAGAGGAAGCCGCCCGCGCCTTCGCTTTGCTGTTCGACGCCGATCTCCCCGAAGCGGAGATCGCCGCCTTCCTGATCGCCATGGCCGAACGCGGCGAAACCGCGACGGAGATCGCCGCCGCCGCCCGCGCCATGCGCGCCCGCATGATCCCCATCGAAGCGCCCGCAGGCGCCATCGACGTGTGCGGCACGGGCGGCGACGGGCACCACACGCTCAACGTCTCCACCGCCGTCAGCCTGGTCGTCGCGGCGGCGGGCGTGCCGGTCGCCAAGCACGGCAACCGCGCCGCCTCGTCCAAGGCGGGCGCCGCCGACACGCTCGAAGCGCTCGGCCTCGACCTGGACCGGATCGCCGAAAGCGCGCAAGCCACCCTCGCCGATCTCGGCATCTGCTTCCTCTTCGCGCAGAAGCATCATCCGGCGCTCAAGCGGCTCGGTCCCATCCGCAAGTCCATCGGCCGCCGCACCATCTTCAACCTGATGGGTCCGCTCGCCAATCCGGCCAATGTCCGCCGCCAGCTCGTCGGCATCGCGCGGCCCGCCTATGTCCCCATCTATGCCCAGGCGCTGGCCCAGATCGGCGTCGACCGCGCCATGATCGTCTCGGGCGACGAAGGGCTGGACGAACTCTCGCTCGCCGGGGGCAACGATGTGGCCGAAGTCACCGGCAACGGCATCGTCGCCATGCGCCGCCTCTCCGCCGCCGACGCCGGCTTGCCCGCCCATCCTGTCGACGCCATTCGCGGCGGATCGCCGCAGCACAACGCCGCCGCCCTGCGCGCCTTGCTACAGGGCGAGCCGGGGCCTTATCGCGATGCGGTGCTCCTGAACGCCGCCGCCGCCCTTGTCGTCGCGGGAACCGCCGCCGATGTGAGGGAAGGCGTCGAGGAAGCCGCTGAAACCATCGACCGGGGCCTTGCCAACGCGCTCCTCCATTGCTGGATAGCCTATAGATGACCAACAAGCTGATCGAGATTTGCGAGACAAAGCGTCAGGAAGTCGCCGCCCGCAAGGCCGCGATGACCGTATCCACGCTCCATGCCCGCGCCGCCGAACAGACCCCGCCGCGCGGCTTCCGCAAGGCGCTGGACGACGCCGCCCGTTCCGGCTTCGGCCTGATCGCGGAGATCAAGAAGGCCAGTCCCTCCAAGGGCCTGATCCGCGCCGATTTCGATCCTCCCGCCCATGCCCAGGCTTATGCGGCGGGCGGCGCGGCCTGCCTCTCGGTCCTGACCGACCAGCCCTATTTTCAGGGGCATGAGGATTTTCTGATGGCGGCGCGTTCGGCCTGCGCCCTTCCCGTCATTCGCAAGGACTTCCTCGTCGATCCGTGGCAGGTTCTGGAAAGCCGCTCCATCGGCGCGGACGCGATCCTCATCATCGTCGCCGCGCTGGAAGACGGCCAGATGGCGGAGATCGAGGACGCGGCGCTCGGCCTCGGCATGGACGCCCTGATCGAAGTCCATGACGCCCACGAACTCGAACGGGCGATGAAGCTGCGCTCCCGCTTCATCGGCGTCAACAATCGCGACCTGCGCGATTTCTCGGTCGACTTCGCCCGGACTTACGAGCTGGTTGACAAGGCCCCTCAAGATTGCACCTTCGTCGCGGAAAGCGGCCTGGGTAGTCACGCGGACCTTACCGCCATGGCCGAACATGGCGTGCGCTGCTTCCTCGTCGGGGAATCGCTGATGCGCCAGGCCGATGTGGAAAAGGCGACCCACAATCTGCTGTTCGGCGAATGACCGGCGGCCTCACCCATCTGGACGAGGACGGCTCCGCCCGCATGGTCGACGTGTCGGGCAAGGCCGTCACCGTCCGCGAAGCCGTCGCCGCCGGCCGCATCGCCATGAGCCGCGAAGCCGCCGCCGCGATCGCCGCCGGTCAGGTGAAGAAGGGCGACGTGCTCGCCGTCGCCCGCGTCGCCGGGATCATGGCGGCCAAGCGGACCTCCGATCTCATCCCGCTCTGCCACCCTCTGCCGCTCAGTTCCGTGGCGGTCGACCTCGCCCTCGATGAGGAAGGCGTCACCGTCACCGTCACTGCCCGCACCGCCGGCCAGACCGGCGTGGAGATGGAAGCGCTGACCGGAGCCTCGGCCGCCCTGCTCACCATCTACGACATGGCAAAGGCGCTGGACAAGGCGATGGTCATCGGCAATGTCCGCCTGCTCGCCAAGACGGGCGGCAAGTCCGGCGACTGGCGCGCGTCGTGAGCCTCCTGCCCGTATCGGAAGCGCAGGCGCGGCTGCTCGCTCTCGCCCAGCCCCTCCCGGTGGAGGAAGCGCCCGTCACATCCTGCGCCGGACGCTGGCTTGCCCTGGACATCGCCGCCCGCCGCGACCAGCCTTGGGCCGATCTTTCCGCCATGGACGGTTATGCGGTGCGCGCCGCCGAGTGGCCCGGTCCCTGGCGCGTGAGCGGGGCCAGCACCGCGGGCGGCGCCATCCCCGCCCCGCTCAACGCCGGCGAAGCCTGCCGCATCTTCACCGGCGCGCCCCTGCCGGCGGGGGCCGATGCCGTGCTCATTCAGGAAAACGCCGCCCTGGCCGATGGCCAGCTCAGCGGCCTCGGCAAGCCCCTGACACCGGGATTGCATGTGCGCGCCATGGCATCGGATTTCCGCTCCGGCGAAACCCTTCTCGCCGCCGGCGCACAGCTCAGCGCCGCCCGGATCGCGCTGGCCGTGCTCGCCGGCCACGGCGCGCTGCCCGTCAGGAAGCGTCCGACCGTCGCGATCCTCTCGACCGGCAACGAACTGGTGGCGCCCGGCGCACCTGCCCCGCCCGGCACGCTCCCCTCGTCCAACGCGCCGATGCTGGCCGCGCTCCTCCGGGCCGTGCCTTGCGAGATCGTCGACCTCGGCATCGTCGCCGACGATCTGGATGCCCTGATCCAGGCTTTCGCCAAGGCGGGCCAGGCCGACATCATCCTATCGACCGGCGGCGCGTCGGTGGGCGATCATGATCTCGTCCGCCCCGCCTTCACCGGCGCGGGCGGTTCGCTCGATTTCTGGAAGATCAGGATGCGCCCCGGCAAGCCGCTGATGGCCGGGAAGCTGGGGGCGTCGATCTTCCTCGGCTTGCCGGGCAATCCCGTTTCCGCCTTCGTGACGGCGATGCTGTTCCTGCTGCCCCTGGTCCGCCATATGGGCGGAGCGGCTTCCCCGCTCCCCCTCCGCCTCAACGCCCGGCTTGCGGCGCCGCTGCCGGCAACGGGGGCAAGAGACGACTTTCTGCGCGCCTATCGCGCGGAAGAAGGCATCGTGTCGGTGACATCGCAGGACAGTGCGGCGACCGCCGCCATGGCGCTGGCGGATTGCCTGATATGGCGCCCTGCTTCATCCGATGCGGCCCGTGCGGGCGACGCGGTGACGATTCTTCCTTTCCCCCCATAGAAAAGGGGCCGGATCGCGGCCCCTTTCCGTGCAGTGAGCGCCTTAACGCTGCTGTTTGCCGGGTTGAGAATCCTTGCGACCTTCATCGCCCATCTGACCCTGCTTGTTTTCCTGCTGCTGCTGGCGGCCGCCCTGCTGATCGCGCCGCTGCTGTTGCTGTTTGTCCTGATCGTTCTGATTGGCCATGTCACTCTCCTAGCCCCTATCTTGCGGGGTGGAACGATAACGGTCCGCCCCGCTAGGCGTTCCCGCAAATGCGATCAACGGTTAGGCGCTTGACTTGCCCCCTTCCGTTTCCTATGCGTTCTCCATCCGTTCCATAAAGGGATCGCCCGCATGTTGACACCCAAACAGCAGCAGTTGTTGAGCTTCATCCAGACACGTCTGGAGGAACGCGGCGTGTCCCCTTCTTTCGAGGAAATGAAGGACGCGCTGGACCTGCGGTCCAAGTCCGGCATCCACCGCCTCATCAACGCGCTGGAGGAGCGCGGCTTCATCCGCCGCCTGCCCAATCGCGCCCGCGCGCTGGAAGTGCTGAAGCTTCCAGACGCCATGCACCGCCTGCCCAAGGAAATTCCGGTGCCGAAAGCCGCGCCCGCGCGCCTGCCGATCGCCGCGAACGACATTCTCGAAATCCCGCTTCACGGGCGGATCGCGGCGGGTGTCCCGATCGAGGCGCTGGAAGGGCATAGCATGCTTTCCGTTCCCGCCGCCCTCCTGGGCGCGGGCGATCATTATGCCCTTGAAGTCTCGGGCGATTCCATGATCGAGGCCGGCATTCTCGACGGCGACTTCGCGTTGATCCAGAAGACGGATGTAGCGCGGGAGGGGCAGATCGTGGTTGCTCTCATCGATGAGAATGAAGCGACGCTCAAATATTTCCGCCGGGAAGGCAAGAGCGTGCGGCTTGACCCGGCCAACAGCGCCTATGAACCTCAAACATATGACGCCGGACAGGTCCGCATCCAGGGCAAGCTGGCGGGATTGCTGCGCCGTTATAATTAGAGCGCGATCAGATCGGATCGGATCATGCTCCAATCCCTGTTCCCGCTTTTTAGTTGCTCTATCCTATGGTCTGGGGGCGGCAGGTGATGGACTGCGTTGGGTTGCGGCTCCGCCTGATGGGAAAATGCTCTGATCGGTGCGCATTCGGCGGCGCGGTATCCAGGGGTGGGCGTCATTTGGGGCATGGACGGTGCGGACCGTCATCCTGTCCAGATTGATCGCCAGCCCGCCCGTCGCCGCAAGCATGGATCGGTCCACCTTCAGCCATTTCGGCTTGCACCATCCGGGCAGGCGGCGGTCGCTGATAACGATGTCGGCCCGTTGGCAATCGCGTCTGAAGGCTTCCTTTTCGATGAACATGCCGCTGCGGGTGACGAGCAGCCGCCAGGATCTGCCCGCCTTGTCCAGCAGGACCGAACATAGATCGGCCGAGCATCGCGCCTGCGGCAGATCGGCCAAGGACTCCAGAACGCCATCGTAACCGGCGCTTTCGGCCAGGGCGCTTCGCACATAGTCGCCCGCTTTGTCCCGCAACAAAGCCATGCCCGCCCCCTCCGCGCGTATCGCGACATGACGCCCATCGCTCGTGACCAATATGTCAGGGGAGGGATTCAACAATATGGCAATGAACCCGATCCCCACCGGCGCCAGGCCCAGCCAGCGCCAGACGCTTCGCCAGAGAAGGCACCACAGGCCCCCCATCACCATCACGCCGAACACCCAGGGCGGCAAGGCCGGCCCCAAAGCTACAGCCATTGGGCTTCCCCCAACGCCGTGAGCGATGAACAGCAGAAATTCCAGGGCTTTGCCGGTTATCCACCATGCCGGCGCGCCCAGGCCGAACAGATCGAGCAAGAGCGCCATCGCCTCGAAAGGCATCACCACAAAGGTCGTCAGCGGTATCGCGACGATGTTGGCGAACGCACCGAGCATCCCCGCCTTGTGGAAATGATAGAAGGCGATCGGCGCGAGGACCAGTTCCACGGCAAGACCCGTCAGCAACAGGACCGCAATGGCCCGCCCGAACTTCCGCCAGCCATTCTCGTTGCGCGCTGCGGCGAATGCCCGAAATCGCGGATGCTCGGACAGGGCGACGATCGCGACCACCGCGCCGAAACTCATCTGAAAGCTGGGTCCGGTCAGGGCTTCGGGCCAGAAGCACAGAACGATCAGCGCACCCGTCGCCACGAGGCGCAAGGTGATCGCCTCCCGCCCCAGCGCCAGACCGCCCAGGACAAGCAGGGCGGCAATACAGGAGCGTATGGTCGGCACCTCAGAGCCGGTCAACAGCGTGTAACCGATCCCCGCCAGCGCCCCGCCTCCCGCCGCGATCAGCATCAGCGGCCAGTCCAGCGCCGCCCGGCGGCTGAGCGCCATCGCCCGCATCAGCAGAAAGATGACCGCGCCCACCAGGGCCGTCACATGCAGGCCGCTGATGGAAAGCAGATGCGCAAGACCGCTGCGCCGCATCGCTTCGGCATCCTGTTCCACGATCGCGCCCTGGTCCCCGGTGGCGAGGGCGGCGGCAATGCTTCCCGCCGGTCCTTCAACCCGGTCGAGGATATGGCTGAACAGGCGTTCCCTTATGCCCGGACCGGCGGTTGTCGGCTTGATTATGGCGACAGGCGGCAAGGCGCGCCCGGTCGCGCCTATGCCCGCGAAATAGGCCCGCGCGGCAAAATCATAGCCTCCGGGCAGGGTGGGCGGCGCGGGCGGCATCAATCGAATGCGGAACCGGATGATTGCATCCCTTCCGATGGCCGGAGACATGTCCGATTCCCGGACGTTCACCCGGATCAGGGAGGGAAGCGCCGGTGCGTCCATCGGGCGCAGCAGCAGGCGGACCATGTCCTTTGCCGGGACGGGATTTACCGATTGAACCTTGCCCGTGACCGTCACGAAGGTCGCGCGTTGCAACTGCGGCTCCTCCACCAGCACCGCCTTGCCCCAGATGAGCAGACAGCCAAGACAGGCGAGTATCCCTGCGGAAATGGCGATTCTTCTCCCGCGCCCTCCCGCCGGCAGCAAGGCGGCCGCGCAGGCAAGAGCGAGCGCGGCGCAGCAGAAAGCCAGCCATGACCAGCGATGCGGGAGGACGAACCAGGCCGCGATTCCGATCCCCAATCCCACCGGAACCCAGAGGGGAATCTGCTCTCTTTCCTTCTCCAGCCATTGTTCCGGCGAGAAACCCGATGCCTGACGCCACGCCTTCATCTTCTCCCGAACGGAAGTTTGTGGAGACTCAAAAGCCATGCTAGGGGGCGTCGCGTTCATGAATAGGCGAAACGAATGTCAGGGAATTCTTCGGTGAGTGCAACGGGAATGAACAAGCAGGTCGTGACCCGTTTTGCGCCATCTCCGACAGGGTTCCTTCACATCGGCGGCGCGCGCACGGCGCTGTTCAACTGGCTGTTCGCGCGGCACCATGGCGGCAAGTTCCTGCTCCGCATCGAGGATACGGATCGCGCCCGTTCCACCGAGGAAGCGGTCGCCGCGATCTTCGACGGTCTGGAATGGCTGGGTCTTGGCGGCGACGAACCCGCCGTCTTCCAGTTCGAGCGCTCCGCCCGCCATGCGGAGGTCGCCAATCGGTTGCTGGCGAGCGGCCACGCCTATCGATGCTATGCGACGCCCGAAGAGCTGGCGGCACTGCGCGAGCAACAGCGTGCCGCCAGGCAACCGATGCGCTATGACGGCCGCTGGCGGGACCGCTCGTCCGAAGAAGCGCCCGAAGGCGCGCCCTTCGTCATCCGCCTGAAAGCGCCCCGCGAAGGCGAAACCGTCATCGAGGACGCGGTGCAGGGCCGCGTCGTCGTCCGGAATGCGGAACTGGACGACATGATCCTGCTCCGTTCCGACGGCACGCCCACCTATATGCTGGCCGTGGTCGTGGACGATCACGACATGGGCGTCACCCATGTCATCCGCGGCGACGATCACCTGAACAATGCCTTCCGCCAACTGGGCATCATCAAGGCGATGGCCCAGATCGAGGGGGGGTGGGAAGAGCCGGTCTATGCCCATATCCCGCTGATCCACGGGTCGGACGGGGCGAAGCTTTCCAAGCGCCACGGCGCGCTGGGGGTCGATGCCTATCGCGACGAGATGGGGATGCTCCCCGAAGCCGTGCTCAACTATCTGCTGCGGCTGGGCTGGGGGCATGGCGACGAGGAAATCATCTCCATCCAACGGGCCATAGAGCTGTTCGATATTTCGGGCGTGGGCCGCTCGCCCTCTCGCTTCGACATCAAGAAGCTGGAGAATCTCAACGGCCACTATCTGCGCGAAGCCGACGATGCCCGGCTCGCGGCCCTTGTCGCCCCCCGCGTGGCGGCCCGCCTGGGCCATCCGCTTCCCGCCGATGCGGAAGCTTTGTTGACGCGGGCGATGCCTTCGCTCAAGCCCCGCGCCAAAACGCTTAACGAAATTGCGGAAGGCGCGGAGTTCCTGTTCAAAAATTGCCCGCTGGATTTTGACGAAAAGGCCCTCGCTCTGCTAGACGACTCGGCGCGCGCGTTGCTGGCAAGTACAGCCGACGCTCTCTCTGCCGTTCAATCCTGGACGGTCGAAGCGATCGAAGACGTCATACGCCGCGTGGCAGAGGATGCGGGCCTGGGCCTCGGCAAGGTAGCGCAGCCCTTGAGGGCGGCACTCACCGGCCGGACGGTTTCGCCCGGAATTTTCGATGTCTTTTTCCTGCTGGGAAAAGAGGAAAGCTTGGGTCGGTTAACGGATGTGGGGCACGCATCGGTCGGCTGACAGTTAAGGAGAACATGAATGTCCGATAAAAATGCCACTTTGACGGTCGGGGGAGAGACGAAGGATTATGCCGTCATGGACGGCACCGTCGGCCCGCAGGTCATCGACGTGCGTAAGCTCTACGCCGACACCGGCATGTTCACCTACGACCCCGGCTTCACCTCCACCGCGAGTTGCGATTCCGGCCTGACCTATATCGACGGCGACGAAGGCGTGCTGCTGCACCGCGGCTATCCCATCGGCCAGCTTGCCGAACAGTCGAGCTTCATGGAAGTCAGCTACCTGCTGCTGAACGGCGAATTGCCCTCCAAGCAGGAACTGGACGACTTCACCCGCACCATCACCCGTCATACGATGGTGCATGAACAGCTCACCACCTTCTATCGCGGTTTCCGCCGCGACGCGCACCCCATGGCCATCATGTGCGGCGTCGTAGGCGCGCTGTCGGCCTTCTATCACGATTCGACCGACATCAACGATCCTGAGCAGCGCAAGATCGCCAGCCACCGCCTGATCGCCAAGATGCCGACGATCGCCGCGATGGCGTATAAATATTCGGTGGGTCAGCCCTTCGTCTATCCGCGCAACGACCTGAGCTACACCGCCAACTTCCTCCGCATGACCTTCTCGGTCCCGGCGGAGGAATATGAACCGGACCCGGTCATCGTCGACGCGATGGACAAGATCTTCATCCTCCACGCCGACCATGAGCAGAACGCGTCGACCTCGACCGTGCGTCTGGCGGGGTCTTCGGGCGCCAATCCTTTCGCATGTATCGCGGCGGGCATCGCGTGCCTGTGGGGTCCGGCGCATGGCGGCGCGAACGAAGCCGCGCTCAACATGCTGCGCGAAATCGGGACCGTGGACCGCATCCCCGAATATATCGCCCGCGCGAAGAACAAGGACGATCCGTTCCGCCTGATGGGCTTCGGCCACCGCGTCTACAAGAATTACGATCCGCGCGCGACCGTCATGCAGAAAACCGCAAAGGACGTGCTGGCGAAGCTGGGCGTCGACGATCCGATCTTCGACGTGGCGAAGGAACTGGAGCATATCGCGCTCAACGACCCCTATTTCATCGAAAAGAAGCTCTATCCCAATGTGGACTTCTATTCGGGCGTGATCCTGTCGGCCATCGGTTTCCCGACCGAGATGTTCACCGTTCTCTTCGCGCTCGCCCGGACCGTCGGATGGGTCGCGCAGTGGAACGAGATGATCTCCGACCCCGCGCAGAAGATCGGCCGGCCGCGCCAGCTCTACACCGGCCCGACGCAGCGCGACTATGTTCCGGTCGACAAGCGCTGACCGGCATCAGATAGGAGGAAAGACGGCGTCCGGTTCGGGCGCCGTTTTCTTTTGCGGGACGGGAGACGGCCATTTTCCGCCATTCAATATCCGTCATCCCAGCGAAAGCTGGAATCTCCCTTAGGCTGGGTCGTGCCTAAGAAGAGAGATGCCAGCTTCCGCCGGCATGACGAATAGCTATGCCCGTTCACCACCCAAACCCGTCGTCCAGCGCGCAGGTTTGCGAGCTACCCAATCCCACAAAAAAGGGCGCCCCGCAGGACGCCCTTCCCTGTTCCAGCCTGCCGTTGTCGGCTCGGCCGGAAAATCCGTCAGCCTTCGGTCTTCACATGCCGGGGCGCGGCTTCGTTGAGGATGCGCAGGATCTTCTTGAGCGCGCTTGGCTCGTCCGTCTCTTCCATGGCAGCCAGTTCGCGGGCGAGGCGGCTGGATGCGGCCTCGAAAATCTGGCGTTCGGAATAGCTCTGTTCGGGCTGGTCGTCGGCGCGGAACAGGTCGCGGGTCACTTCGGCGATCGATACCAGATCGCCCGAATTGATCTTGGCTTCATATTCCTGCGCGCGGCGCGACCACATGGTGCGCTTCACCTTGGGCTTGCCCTTCAGGGTTTCCATCGCTTCCTCCAGCGTCTTGTTGGAGGAGAGCTTGCGCATGCCGACGCCTTCGGCCTTGTTGGTGGGCACGCGGAGCGTCATCCGTTCCTTTTCGAAGCGGAGCACGTAAAGTTCCAGTTCCATGCCGGCGATCTGCTCTTTTTGCAGTTCGACCACACGGCCAACGCCATGCTTGGGGTAAACGACATAATCACCGACGTCAAAGGACAGCGCCTTGGCAGCCATTTGAAACCTTTCCAATTCAACGGGAGGGGGACGGGGCCGTCGCGAAGCACATGCAAGTCGAAACATGCCGGGAAGACCGCGGCGCCGCCGTTAGGACATGAGACTATTTCTCCTGAGCAGGCGCGACCAAGCCTGCCGTTGAAAGGCTATTTAGCAGATTCGTAACAAAATTGCCACCCCCGGACACAATATCCGGTGGCCATGCTGCAAATCGCCTGCCGGAACGGGCCGGGCGATCAGTCGCCCGAGCCGGGTTCGGGCGAGAAGAATTGCTCCAGCTTGTTCTCCACGCCCTTCATTTCATCGGCATCGGCGGGCGCTTCGCCCTTGACCGTGATGTTGGGCCATTCGGCGGAGAATTTCGCATTCAATTCCAGCCACTTTTCAAGGCCGTTCTCGGTATCGGGCAGGATCGCTTCGGCCGGGCATTCCGGTTCGCACACGCCGCAATCGATACACTCGCTGGGATTGATGACCAGCATGTTCTCGCCCTCGTAGAAACAGTCCACGGGACAGACCTCGACGCAATCCATATATTTGCAGCGGATGCAGTTGTCGGTCACGACATAGGTCATTGTCAGAGCACTCTTTGAATGGCTGAAAAGCGCGCCCCTGCTATGCGCGGCGGGCGTGAAGGTCAATGAGGATATTATTGTGCCCTCAATGCCCCAGCTTCAGTTCCTCATAGCAGGATTGCGCTTCGGGCGCGGGCCCGCGCCGCCCCGGCAACTGCACGACCCGCACCACGCGCACGCCGGCGGGATGCGGGAAGGTGATGAGGTCGCCCGACCGCACCGGCGCATGGGCGCGCTCGATGCGGCGGCCGTTGACGCGGATATGGCCGTCCTCCGCCATTTTCTGCGCGACCGACCGGCTCCTGGCGAGTCGCGTGAACCACAGGAACTTGTCGATCCGCAGGGCAGGGCCGTGCGGTACGCCATTCCCTGCGTCAGCCATTGCGCCCCAGCAATTCGGCCAGCCCGGCAAAGGCATTGGCGGCGGCGGGCTTCGGTCCGGCGCCGGCGGCCGTGCTCTCGCGCCGCTGCGGTGCGTCCCGCTTGCCCCGGCCGCGATCGTCTCCATCGCGCGCGGGCCGCTGCCGCTGCGGTGGCCGCGCCTTCTGCCGGCCCCGGAACACCCAGTTCGGGCCGCCTTCCTCCGGCGCTTCCACCGCGCGGAATCCCGCCAGCTTCATCAGTTGCAGGAAGGAGGCTTCGGACAGGCCCAGCGACACGATCTGCGGGCTTTGCGCGGTAAAGGCTTCGCCCTTGGCGATGGCCTCATGCGCGGCGCGGGCCATGCGTTCGGCCATGTCGATCCGCAGCATCTGCTCGCCAAAGCCCCGGAAACCGGCGATCCGCGCGCCCATTTGTTCCGCCCGCTCCCCCGCCGGGATCAGCGTCAGGCCCGGCTGCGGCAAGGGGAGGCAAGGCTTGCCCAGCCGCGCCGCCAGCAGGGCCGAACGCCAGCGCGCCGCGCCGGGTTTCAGCAACCCGGGATGATAGATGTCGAGCACGCCGATATCGATCCCCGCCTTGCGCAGCAGGTGGCGCTGCTCCTTGTCCAGATGCGCGAGCGCCGAATCGAGTTCCGTCCGCGCGATGACGCCGCCCGCATCGGCAAGCTGCGCGAACACGGCGCGCACCACGGCGGGGACTTCGGCTTCGGACGCGCTCGCCGTCATCTTCACCAGCGGGAGGAAATGCTTTTCCTTCTGCGCCTCGACCCATGCGGAAAGGCGGGCGACGATCTGTTTCTGCACATCCTGCCCCAGCGCCGAAAGGGCGCGATCCAGCCGTATTTCGGGCGCCAGCAGCGTCGGCCCGGCCAGCAGCGCCGCGACCGGATTGCCCTGCCAGCCGATGCCGGGCATTTCGCCGCCTGCGTCCATGAGCGCGAAATCCGCATCCGCCGCGCCCAGCAATTCCTCAGCCTTCACTCGCAATATCCTCCCAAGGCGGCGTTCGGCCGCCGCCAGCAGCATCTTCCTGTCCTGATGACGCGTAGCGGGATCGACCGAGAAACGAAATCCGTCAAGTCGCCCGATCGTCTCGCCATCGACGCAGACCGTCCCATCCTGCTCCACGGTGACGGGCAGGCTGTCCACATTCTGCCCGATGTCGCGCAGCAGCACGGCGGTGCGCCGGTCCACGAAACGCTGCGTCAGGGCCGCATGCAGCGCATCCGACAGCTTCTCCTCCAGCGCGCGCGTGCGCTCGGCCATTTCGGCGGGATGCGCCAGCCAGTCGGGCCGGTGCGCGATATAGGACCAGGTCCGCGCCGCCGCGATCCGCCCCGAAAGCGTGTCGATATCGCCCTGCACCGAATCGAGTCGCGCCACGGCTTGGGCGAACCAGTCGCGGGGGATGTGCCCCTGACCTTCGGACAGGAAGCGCCAGATGCGGTTCACCGTGCGGGCGTGATGTTCCGCGCCCAGCTTCTGGAAATCGGGCAGGCCGCAGGCATCCCACAGCCGCGCCACGGCGCGCTTGCCCCTCACTCGTTCGATAACCAATGGGTCATCGGCCAGCTTCCTGAGCACCGCCAGATCCACCGCTTCGGGCGCGGCGCGCAGCTCGGGCCGGTCGGGCCGTTCCTCCAGATCGGCGATCAGCGTGCCCAGGCTGTCCAGCCGGGGCGTGCCGTCGCGCCAGAAAAGCTGCTCCACCGGCGGAAAGCGGTGCGCCTCTATCGCCTCGATCTCCTCGGGCGTGAAGGCGGCGTCGCCATCCTCGCTGCCCAGGCTGCCGAAGGTGCCGTCCTGATGATGCCGCCCCGCGCGCCCGGCGATCTGCGCCATTTCGCTGACGGTCAGCCGCCGTGTCCGCCGCCCGTCGAACTTGCGGAGCGAGGCGAAGGCGACATGCGCCACGTCCAGATTGAGGCCCATGCCGATGGCGTCGGTCGCGACCAGATAATCGACCTCGCCGTTCAGGAACATCTGCACCTGCGCATTGCGGGTGCGGGGCGAAAGCGCCCCCATCACCACCGCCGCGCCGCCGCGAAAGCGGCGCAGCATTTCCGCCACGGCATAGACCTCCTCGGCGGAAAAGGCGACGATGGCGGACCGCTTGGGCAGGCGGGAGAGCTTCTTCGCGCCCGCATAGCTGAGCGTCGAAAAGCGCGGCCGCCCGATGATCTCCACATCGGGCACCAGCGCCTTGACCACGCGGGCGATGCTGGCGGAGCCGAGGATCATCGTCTCCTCCCGCCCCCGTGCGCGCAGCAGCCGGTCGGTAAAGACGTGCCCGCGCTCCGGGTCCGCACCCAGTTGCGCCTCGTCGAGTGCGACGAAGGCATAGTCACCGTGGACTGGCATGGATTCCGCCGTGCACAGGAAATAGCGCGCGCCCGGCGGCACGATCTTTTCCTCGCCGGTGATGAGCGCGACCTGCGGCGCGCCCTTGATCGCAACCACCCGGTCATAGACCTCCCGCGCCAGCAGGCGCAGCGGAAAGCCCATCATGCCGCTGGAATGGCCGCACATGCGTTCGACGGCCAGATGCGTCTTGCCGGTATTGGTGGGCCCAAGCACGGCAGTGACGGGCGATCGGGCGAATTGGGCCATGACGTTTATGTCGGGCATGAAAGGGGGCAGGGCA
>Ga0180221_1000657_pt1 | contig 27610 bp, 27 predicted proteins | sample eDN5th37CKraftMG_FD_151339 | JGI IMG/M metagenome (GOLD analysis project Ga0180221, IMG submission 151339) | Enriched Miracle-Growth compost microbial communities from Emeryville, California, USA - eDNA 5th pass 37_C Kraft MG (version 2) (version 2) ...
AGCACCCCGTCCGGGTTCGGGAACTCGGCGCGCAGCACGACGGAGCCGGTGCTCTGGTCCACCGTCACCTCCGAGACCTGCAGCTTGCCGGGATGGGCGTATTCGGTGCCGTCCTCCAGCAGCAGGCGCACCTCGGCCTCACCCTCGGCGGATTGCCGCAGGCGCCCGGCCTCCATCTCCCGCCGCAGCCGCAGAAGCGTCGCGGCCGGCTGCGTCACGTCCACATAGATGGGGTCAAGCTGCGTCACCGTCAGCAGGGAATCGGCCTGGTCGGCGGTGACCAGCGCGCCCACCGTCAGCTTGGCGCGGCTGGTGCGGCCGGTGATGGGTGAGTTGATGGTGGTGTAGCCGAGATTGATCTTCGCCGTCTCCACCGCCGCGCGGGCGGAGGCGACATCGGCCTCGGCCTGCTTCTGGGCGGCCACCGCGGTCTCATAGTCCAGCCGGCTGACAGCGTTCTGCGCCACCAGCGGGCGATAGCGCGTGGCGGTGACCCGGGCCGCGCTCAGCGCCGCCTCGGCGCGGGCCAGGCTGGCCTCGGCGCTGGCAAGCTGCGCCTTGTAGGGCGCGGGGTCGATCTGGAAGAGCTTCTGCCCGGCCTGCACCGTCTCGCCCTCACGGAACAGCCGCTCGCGCAGCACGCCACTGACCTGCGGGCGCACCTCGGCGGTCTGGAAGGCGACAACGCGGCCGGGCAGCGTGGTCTGGATGCTGACCCGCTGCGGCTGGAGGGACAGCACCGTCACGCCCGGCGGCGGCGCCTGCTGGGCCGATTGCGCCTCGGCGCGCTCGTCACAGCCGGCCAGCAGGACGGGAAGGCTCAGCAGCGCCAGGGGCAGGCCCAGCATGGCCACGCCCCGACGGCGCAGGCCACCGCCGGCCGGCCGGGAGCCCGGCTGGGGACGTGTCATCGGATCGGCCATCATCGGCTCCTGAAGGCTGAATTGCGTCGAGCGAGGAAACTCGTTAGTATCCGCCTTACTGTCAAGCACAGCTTTTGCACTGCAGCGAGGAAACGGGTGGGTCAAAGTGTGACGGAATCTTGCGCCGCCACCACGCCGGCCGAGGAAAATGCCGAAACCGTGCGGCACCGCATCTATCAGGCGGCGGAGGCCGAATTCCGGCAGAATGGCTTTCATGCCACCACTATGGATACCGTCGCGCGGGCTGCCTGCTGCTCCAAGAAGACGATCTACAAGCTCTTCGCCTCGAAGGAGGAGCTCTTCCTCCAGCTGATCGACCGCTTCAAATCGGCCATCAAGCGGATGGAGGTGGATCCCACCCTGCCCCCGGAGGCCGCGCTGGAGGATCTGCTGTTCCGCATCGGCACCATCATCCTGCGCGAGGACTCGATTACGACCCTGCGCATGGTTCTCTCCGAATACGCCAGCAACCCCTCTCTGCTACAGGCGGCGGAGCGGCAATTCGGCGGCGGCGTTGACGCGCTCGACAGCTACTTCACCGTGCTGGAGCAGCGGTATGGGCATGATTTCGGGCCGGACAAGCAGGAAGCGGCGCGGATGCTGGTCGGCATGGCGCTCGGCGCCTTCCACTACGAAAGGCTGGTGGGCCGCCTGCCCGCCCTCTCCGAGCCGGAATTGCGGAAGCGGATCCGGCATGCGGTGACCATCTTCCTGGCGGGAACGCGAGCCGTGCCGGGCTGAGGCGGCGCCGGGCCGGGTGCCTGGCGGCTTCACCCGCCGGGCACACGCCATCGCACGGCCCATCTGGCAAAAGGCCTCTCCTCCAGCAGCAGGCCTTGCCGCGCCGATTGCGCGGCCCCGGAGAGGGCGGCCATGCGCGGCGTCAGCACGGTGTTGGGCAGGGCGGTCAGGCGGCACGCCCGGAGCATAGGAGGCAGCCCCCACACAACTCAGACTGGCAGAGGCTGTCCTTACGAGGGGACACCCTATGGCATGCCTCCGCGGGCTCTGCCGAGTGGCGGGCTGCCCTTGAGCGGCTGGGGGCGCCGTTTGTGGTCAGGCCTCGGACGACGCGTCGCGCTCGGGTAGCGGCGCGGCACCCGTCTCTCCGGCGAACTCCTGAGGCGCCCGCGCCGCGCCGCCGTCCGCCTCGCCCTCCGCTGCACGAGCCTGGTGCCAGAACTCGAGGTCGCGGCCCTCGGGACGTCCCTCCTGCTCCCACAGGTAATAAGCCCGGACTCGCACTGCCTGCTCCGGGTCGCCAGGCTCGCCGGGATCTCGGGCCTCGTACGCCTCGGCGTCCGCGGCGCCGTACTCCCTGTAGACGGCAAGGGTACGGTGAACATGCTGGTCGTCCACCCGGGCAGCCAGCAGGATGCCGCCGCGATGCATACCCTCGCCGTATGCGTGGGCGACCGCTTCCGGCAAGCCAAGCTCGGACAGCCCTGCCTCCTGGTCGTCGTCCTGTGGCGAGCGGACCTCCTCGCCGCTGGCGGGATCCGCCGCGTGGACCTGGATCCGCTCCCGCGGGACGCTGAATTCCTGGACCAGATGCTCCACCACCAGATCGACCGTGCGGTGCTTATCGAAAAGTCCGGCGACGACGCGCGTCATGGCTGGCCTCCCAGGGATGGCGCGGCTCTCCGGCCGCGGCTGCCTTGACATGTGGTGAGTCCGGCCATCCTCTGCGATGGGGCACACGACGGCGGCTGCCGAGCGGCAGGACATGCCTGACGCCAGCCGGAGTACAGGCCTTTGCGAATCCTCGTGCTGGGTGCCAGCGGCTTCATCGGTGCACGTGTGGCGGCATGTCTCCGCGCCCGCGGCCATGAGGTCCTGCCTTGCGGCCGCAATACGGCGGCGCTCCGCCTCCGGTTTCCGGGCAGCCACGTCGTGCGCGCGGATCTAGCCCGGGACAAGGCCTCAGACTGGTTAGGGCGTCTCGGCGGGCTGGACGCCGTGGTCAACGCCGTGGGAGCGCTCGAAGGAAAGCTCGAGGCCCTGCACGGCTCCGGCCCCGCCGCCTTGTTCGACGCCTGCGCGGAGGCGGGCATTCCCCGCGTGGTGCAGGTCTCGGCGCTCGGCGCGGCCGATGGGACAACGCGCTTCCTCGCCACCAAGCGGGTGGCGGATGAGCATCTGCTCCGGCTCAGGCGCGAGGGCGGGCACCACGGCTGGACCGTGCTCCGGCCATCCCTCGTTATCGGCCGGGGCGGCTCCAGTACCGGGCTCTTCTCCTCGCTGGCCGTGCTGCCGCGGCCCATCGGGCTCGGCCGGGGCGACTGGCAGGTCCAGCCGGTCCATGTCGCCGACCTGGCACGCTGTGTCGCCGACCTCATCGAGGCGGGTGCGGCGCCGCCGGTGCTTGATCTCGTCGGACCGGATCCGATGGGCACCGACCGGCTGTCCGCAATCCTCCGAGGTTGGCTTGGCCTGCCGGAGCAGCGCCCGGTCAGCATCCCCGAAGGCCTGCTCCGTGCCGGCGCAGGCATCGGAGGTCTGGTACCCGGCTCTCCGCTGACGCCGGAGACGCTCGACATGCTCGCGCGGGGCAATACCGCTGATCCGGCCTCGGCCCAGGCGGCTCTGGGCTGGTCGCCCAGGCCGCTGGCCGAGGCCCTCGCGGCGGAGCCATCCGTCGCCGCCGACCGCACCCATGCCCGGATGGCCGCGGTCCGCCCGGTGCTCCGGCTTCTCCTCGCCACCATCTGGATCGGGACGGCCTATGTCTCGGCCTTCGTCACGCCGCGCGCGGTCAGCGACGCCCTGACGGCCGGGCTCGGCCTGCGGGGCCTGGCCTCATCCCTGGCGCTGTGGGGCGGCGTCGCACTCGATCTCGCCCTGGGCATCGCGGTGCTCGCCCTGCCGCGCCAGACCGCGCTGGTGTGCATGGTCCAACTCGCCGTTACGCTGCTCCTCACGGTGCTCGCCACCGCGGCCTTCCCCGGCGCCTGGGCGGACCCGTTCGGCCCCTTGCTCAAGAACGCGGCGATCGTCGGGGCAGTGCTCGCCCTGCTCGCCGCCCGGGAGTGACTTATGGACACCTATTTTCTGCTCAAGTGGGTGCACATCATCAGTTCGACGCTGTTGTTCGGCACCGGGCTCGGCACCGCGTTCCACGGCTGGATGTCCCACCGCAGTGGGGATGTCCGTGCCGCGGTGGCGGTCGGCCGCAGCGTGGTCCTGGCCGACTGGCTTTTCACCGCGCCTGCCGTCATTGTGCAGCCGCTCACCGGCTTCGCCATGATGGGGATGACGGGCATTCCGCTGACGACGTCCTGGGTCGTTGCGACCCTTATCCTCTACGTCCTCGTCGGCGCCTGCTGGCTCCCCGTGGTCTGGCTGCAAATCCGGATGCACCGACTGGCCGTGGAGGCCTTGACCCGAAATGAGCCTTTGCCTCCCCTCTTTCACCGCTACGCCAGATACTGGTTCATCCTGGGGTGGCCTGCCTTCATCAGCGTGCTGGCGATCTTCTGGCTCATGGTCGCCAAACCGGATCTCTGGTGAGAAGGGCACGGGGGTTCGCCGCCACCGCCCGGCCGCCGTGGCGTGAGGCCCCTGACGAGCAGCGTCTCACCCTGCGAAGGACCGAGTTTCGGCTGGATAAGCATGGCGGCCAGATAGCCAGGTCTTTCTCCGCTCCTGCCCGTTCACGGAAAAAGCTCCCACAGTCCGTTCCGGCGATTTCTTCGCACGCTCCGATGATCTCATCGGGACGAGCTATTCTAATGGTTCATCGGGCAAATCGCGCAGTATTCGGCAGGAGCACGGTACCAGGACCGCAGGTGCCCCGCGCTGCCCCCGGGGCGCGATGGCGCCACAGGCTGCAGGCCTCGCCTGCATGTGACGATCCGTGCCGACACGTGCACGTGCATGAGACTTGGCCGCCATCGGCCAGTGGTCGCAGAGTATGCTGGCGAATAAGCCGAAGCACCATCGCTGCCCAACGCCGTGCAAGCGGCATCAGGGAGGGACGCCATGGCCCGAGTCATCGGTACGAATCAGCCTGATGAAATCAGCCCTTTTGGGGTATCGCCGGGTGTCAACGGGACGCCGGAGAATTTCGCGCCCAACACGATTGAGGGGGGCAATGGAGCCGACACGATCACGGGCGGCAATGACAGCGACCTGATCCTTGGCGGAAACGGCAATGACGTGCTCCGTGCAAACGCCACTGTTTCGCGCTCCCAGCCCGATATCATCTTCGGCGGCAACGGGGATGATTTCTTGTTTGGCGGCTTTGGCACCTCCGGCCCTGGCCATCACCTCTTCGGCGAGCGGGGGAATGACACGCTGATCGGGGGTGACGTGGAGATCGGCAGTGGCGATGATTATCTTGACGGTGGTCCGGGTAACGACCTGCTCGATGGCGTCAAGGGTGCGGACACACTGCTCGGCGGCTCGGGCGACGACATCTTCCGCTTCGCAATCGGCATAGCTGGTTCCGCACCGGTTTCGACAACGCGACCGGGCGAGGGCAACCGTGACGTGATCCTGGATTTCCAGCCGGGCTCCGACTTGATCGACCTTTCACAGTACCAGACATTCTTCAACAGCTCGGGGCATGGGGTCTTCCTCGGCACCGCGCCCTTCGGCGACAGCAGCGACCTCCAGGTCCGCTACGACATCGTGGACGGGCACACCATCGTGCAGTTCCGCAGCGCCGTGGACGAGACATGGTTCCTGCCGACCTTGGGTGAGATCGACCTGGTCGGCGCCCCCCACCTCACCGCCAGCGACTTCGACCTGGCCTGACCCAGCCGATCAGCGGGGGGGGGGTGGCGGCATTTGCCACCATTCGAGCCCGACCACGCGCGGCGGTCGACGGTTCACAGGCTTTACGCCGTGCTCCTGTCAGGCACCGGGTAACTTCCCGGAAGACGCGCCAAACGCGCTGGCTGCAGGAGCGCGGAGACTGTCAGGCCCTCCCCTGGATCTCCGGCAGGCAATGCCGGGCTTCGGCATCCCGCTCCCGCGGCCAGGCGAAGAAATTGAAGACGTAAGGGTCGGAGGCCGCATAGTCGGAGGGATCCCGGCTGGCCCGCTGCATGGTTGCGCGATCCAGTGCCACAGCCGGCCACCACCGCCCCTCCAGGGCGAAGCAGGTGATATAATCCAGCGCGTCCAGGAAGGCGGGCACTGCCCAGGTTGAGCCCTCCCTGTGCCGTTCCTCCAGTTCTAGCGTCAGGACCGGGCGGCAGCGCAGCAGGGTGTCGCGCGCACCCCGCAGGACCTCATATTCCGCACCTTCCGCATCGATCTTCATCGCGGTCAGGTCGCGCAGGCCGAAGCTGTCCAGCGCGACGACCGGGACCTGGATCTGCTCGGCACCGACATGCCGGCCAAAGCCCGCGAAGCTCTTGACCAGGGAAGCCCATTGCTCCTGCCGGACACCCTCCACCACCGGCACGGAGAGCGTAAGCTGGCCAGGCGCATCGCCCAGTGCCTGCGGGATCGGCTTGATTGAATCCAGCCCTGCACAAGCTGCGGAGAGCCGGGCGAAGGCTGCGGGGAGCGGCTCGAAAGCCAGGACATGCGCGCCGGGAAGGCGGCTCAGCGGCAGCGCCAGAAGGCCGTCATGCGCGCCGACATCCACCAGGCTGCCGGGCCGGTGCAAGGCCGTCAGGAAGCGAAGCTCATCCACGGCACCCATCCCGATCCTTTGCACCGCATCTTGGCGTTGCCGGATCAGGCGACGCAAGCCCGCGCGTCAGTGGAGCCTATCGTTGCGAAGCGCCGCTCATGGTCACGAAGCGGCCTATTCCCGGCTGCGCAGCAGGCGGCTCGACGCCGTGAAGCGGCCCGCCGGATGGATGGTGTCCGAGATCTCGAAAGCGATCCCCGTGTGGTCGAGATAGCGCCGGACGATCCGCAGAGCCGGTGAGCCCGGCTCGACCTGCAGGGGCGCCGCGATCCGCTCCGGCACGGTCGCCGCGGTGATGTCCTGCCGGATCTCGGCGACGTGTCGCCCATGCCGCGCCTCGACGAGGGAGACGATCAGGGTATCCGGTGAGGCACGAACCAGGTCGATGATGTCAGGGTATGCCGGATCGAGATAGACGTCGGTCCAGCCGATCGGGACGCTCTTCGGCCCGCCGTCGAGACGAAGGCTGGAGATGCGCAGCCAGCGCGCGCCCTCCGAGGCGCCAAGCGCCTCCGCCAGGGTGCGATCCAGCAGCATTTCGCCGGTCTCCTGCACCACGCGGACGTGCGATGATCCGAACTGCACCAGATCGTCCAGCGAGGCGAGCGACTGCCGGTAATTCCGGGGTGCCGTCCGGGCCTCCACTCGCGTGCCCGCCCGCTTGCGTCGAGAGACAAGGCCAAGCTCGACGAGTTCGTTGATGGCGACCCGGACCGCATAGCGGCTGGCGCCGTAAAGGGCACAAAGCTCGAACTCGGTGGGTAGAAGGGAGCCGATCGGGAACCGGCCCGACGAGATCCCCTCCATCAGCTCGCGCGTGAGCGCGGCATGTTGGGTGCCGGTGGCGGATTTTTCCTTGACGTTTTGTTCGGACATATTTAGCTGCTGTTTTGTTCGAACATATCTAAGACCCAAGCCCTCAACCGGCAACTCTCGAGGAGACGCTCCGTGCCCCCGGCAAGCCCTGCCTCCGCCACCACCGTATTCGACTCCGCCCTGTTCCGCGATGCCTTCGGCACCCCGCGCATGCGGGAGGCTTTCTCGGACCGCGCCCTGATCGCCCGCTACATCGAGGTCGAGATCGCCCTGGCGCGGGCGGAAGCGCGCTGCGGCGTCATCCCCGCGGAGGCGGCCGAGCAGATCGCCGCGCGCTGCGACATCAATGCGCTGGATTTCGAGCGGCTGCGCCAGGAGACCGACAATGTCGGCTATCCCATCCTGCCCCTGGTGCACCAGCTGGTAGAGCAATGCGGCGCGGCCGGCCGCTACGTTCACTGGGGCGCCACCACCCAGGATATCATGGACACCGCCGACGTGCTGCGGGTCCGTGCCGGGCTGGAGATCATCGAGGAGGACATCGCCGCCCTCCGGCGCATCCTGGCCGAGCTGGCGGCCAAGCACCGCGACACGCCGATGGCCGGGCGCACGCACCTGCAGCAGGCCTTGCCGGTCACCTTCGGCTACAAGGCGGCGATCTGGCTGGCGATGTTCGACCGCCATGCCGAGCGCCTGCAGCAGCTCAAGCCACGGGTCCTGGTGGGTGAGTTCGCCGGCGCGGCGGGCACGCTGGCCTCGCTTGGCGACAAGGGCCTGGAGGTGCAGCAGGCGCTCTGCGAGGAGCTGGGCCTCGGCGTGCCGGTCACCACTTGGCATGTCGCCCGGGATGGCTTCGCCGAGGTGGTGAACCTCCTGGGCCTGATCACCGGGTCGCTGGGCAAGATCGCCTGCGACATCATGCTGATGGCCTCGACTGAGTTCGCCGAGGTCTACGAGCCCTTCGTGAAGGGCCGCGGTGCTTCCTCGACCATGCCGCAGAAGCGCAATCCCATCTCCTCCGAGCTGATGCTGGCCGCCGCCAAGGGCGTCCGCCAGCAGGCGGGGCTGATGCTGGACGCGATGATCCAGGATTTCGAGCGCGCCACCGGACCCTGGCACGCCGAGTGGATGGCCATCCCCGAGAGTTTTCTTCTCGCGGCCAGCGCGCTGCACCAGGCAAAGTTCGCCCTGGATGGCCTGATCGTGGACGAGGCGCGGATGCGGCAGAACCTCGCCGTCAGCAAGGGCCTGATCGTCGCCGAGGCCGTGATGATGGAGCTCGCCCCCCATACCGGCCGCGATGAGGCGCACGATATCGTCTACGACGTCTGCCGCGAGGTGAACGAGCGGGGCGGCACCCTGGCCGAGGCGCTGGCGCGCCATCCCGAGGTCACCCGCCACCTGGACCGCGCCGCCATCGACCGCCTGACCGACCCGGCCAACTATCTCGGCATGGCGCCGCAGATGGTGGATCGCGCCGTCGCCGCCTCGCGGCGGCAGGCCTCCTAGTCCCCGCCGCGCGGGGCGAGCCCCTCGCCCCGCCCCCTTTCCCTTGCAGCCCAAGGCGCCCCGTGAGGCCTGACCTCGCGCAGGAGAAACGCGCCCTCAATCCGTGGAGCGAGCAATGTCCAGTGTGAGCACCGCACCTCCCATGGCCACCCCTACCCGCAAACCGCTTTGGAGCGGCCTCGGCTTTCAGATCATCCTGGCGATGGTCCTGGGGGTGGCAGCAGGGTTCCTCTTTCCCTCCCTCGCCGTGCAACTCAAGATCCTCGGCGACATCTTCCTGCGACTGATCAAGACGGCCGTGGCGCCGCTGGTCTTTCTCTGCGTCGCCTCGGGTATCGTCTCGGCGGGTGACTTCAAGCGGATCGGCAAGGTCGGTCTGGTGGCGATGCTCTACTTCGAGATCGTTTCGACCATCGCCCTCGCCTTCGGCCTGCTCGCCGGAAACCTGCTCGGCGTCGGCGAGGGCATGGCCGCGGCGACCGCCGCCGCACAGGGCGCCCGTCCGCCGGTTCCCACGGGAGGCGAGCCGCATTCGGCCCTGGCCTTCATCCTGAAGATCTTCCCCGACAACTTCATCGGGGCCTTTGCACGCGGCGAGCTGCTGCAGGTCCTGGTGATCGCCATCATCTTCGGGGCGGCGCTGCTGCGGCTGAAGGCCGACAAGCGCGCGCCGGTCGAGCGTGGCCTGAACCGGATCTCGGACGTGCTGTTCGAGTTCATCCACATCATCATGATGCTGGCGCCGATCGGCACCTTCGGCGCCGTCGCCTTCGCGGTGGGGTCGAGCGGCACCAGCGTCCTGCTGTCGCTGATCCATCTCGTGCTGACCTTCTACGCGGCCGTCGCCGCCTTCATCGTAGTCGTGCTGGGCGCCGTCTGTGCCGTGTTCCGGCTGAACCTGTTCCACTTCCTCCGCTTCATCCGCGAGGAGATCTACATCGTCCTCGGCACCGCCTCCTCCGAGAGCGTGCTGCCCCGGCTGTTGGAGAAGCTGCCGCTCTACGGGGTCTCGCGACAGACGGCCGGCCTGGTGCTGCCGACAGGCTATGCCTTCAATCTGGACGGCACCTCCATCTACATGTCCATCGGCGTGATCTTCCTGGCCAATGCCTATGGCGTGCCGCTGGATCTGGGGCAACAACTCGGTATCCTCGGCATCATGCTGCTGACCTCCAAGGGTGCCGCGACGGTCTCGGGCGGCAGCTTCGTCGTCTTCGCGGCCACCGTGACGGCCACCGGTATCCTTCCGGTGGAAGGCCTGGCCATCCTGTTCGGCGTCTACCGCTTCATGTCCATCGCCATCGCGACCACCAACGTCATCGGCAACAGCATCGCCACGGTGGTGACGGCGAAGATTTGCGGTGAGTTCGACGGGGAGCAATCCCGGCGCGCCTATGCCAAGCTGCGCGCGGGCGAAAGCGTCGGCTGACGCCTCGGGCACCAGCCCCGCCCGCCTTCGGTCACCTGTCACCCAGCTGGAGATCCATGATGTCGGAGCCGACCGGACTGCATGGGGTCTATCCCTATCTCGTCTCGCCCCTCGACGCGGAGGGGCGGGTGATGCGCGAGGTGCTCGCCCGCCTGGTCGAGCACCTGATCGAGGCGGGGGTGCACGGGCTCACGCCGCTCGGCAGCACGGGGGAGTTCGCCTACCTGAACACCGCCCAGCGGCTGGAGATCGTCGAGGTGGTGGTGCAGGCCGCGCGCGGGCGGGTGCCGGTGATCGCCGGGGTGGCCGCCACCACCACCCGCGACGGCGCCATGCTGGCGCGTGAGGTCATGGCGCGGGGCGCCGATGGCGTCCTGGCGATCCTCGAAGCCTATTTCCCGATCGCCGAGCAGGGGGTGGAGGACTACTTCCGTGCGGTGGCCGAGGCGACGGACGGGCCGGTGGTGCTCTACACCAACCCGCAGTTCCAGCGCTCGGACCTGTCGCTGCCGGTGATCCGCCGCCTCTCGGCCGTTCCCAACATCCGTTACATCAAGGACGCCTCGACCAATACCGGGCGCCTGCTCTCCATCATCAACGAGACGGAGGGCCGCATGGGCGTGTTCGCTGCCTCGGCGCATATCCCTGCCTGCGTCATGATGATCGGAGGCATCGGCTGGATGGCGGGGCCCGGCTGCATTGTACCGCGGCAGAGCGTGAAGCTTTACGATCTGTGCCGCGCGGGTGAATGGGAGGCCGCGATGGTCCTGCAGCGGAAGCTCTGGGCGGTGAACCAGGCCTTCGCCAAGCACTCCCTGGCGGCCTGCATCAAGGGCGCGCTGGAAATCCAGGGCTTTCCTGTCGGCGCCCCTCTGCCGCCCCAGGCGCCGCTGAGTGAGAGCGGGCGCGAGGAGGTGCGGCATCTCCTGGAGGAGGTCAGTTCGCTCTAGCACTACTGTGCCGTGATATGCCGCTCGCGTACCACCTTGCTCCAGATCGCACTCTGTTCGCTCAGGAAGCGGTCGAATTCATCAGGTGAAGACGCCCTGACCGTGCAGCCCTGGCTTTCCAGGGGGTGACGCACAGCCGGAGTGGCAAGCGCATCGGCGAGCGCCGCATTGAAACGCGTGACGATCGCATCCGGCACGCCGGCTTGGGTGCAGAAGCCCCAGAAGGCCTCCGAAGCGACGCCCGCCACACCCGCTTCGCCGATTGTTGGAATATCCGGCCGCATCGGCGAGCGGCTTGCACCCGATTGCGCCAGGGGCCGCAGCGAGGTACCCACCTGGCCGCCCAGCCCGACCACGCTCGCAACCGCCAGATCGATCTCGCCTGCCATGGCGGCGGTGCTCATCGGGCCGCCGCCACGGTAAGGCACGTGCACCATCTGTGTGCCCGTCACCTGCTGCAGCCGCTCCATGGTGAGATGTGCGAGGCTGCCCACACCGACCGTGCCGAAGCTGATCCGATCGGCCCCCTGCCGCGCGGCCGCAATCACATCCGCGAGCGTCTTGTAAGGCTTGGCGTCGGGCGTGGTGATGAGCATGGGAGCGGTTGCAACCAGCATCACTGCACGCAGATCCTTCTCGGGATCGTAGCCCAGCGTCGGGTTAAGCAGCGGGTTGATCACATGGCTGTCGAAGACCAACACAAAGCTCTGCCCATCCGCCCGATCGCGCGCGACGGCGGCGGTGCCGACAGCGCCGCTCCCCCCTGGCCGGTTCTCGACGACGACCGGCACGCCGAGCGATTGCTGGAGCGGCGTTTGTACCAGCCGGCAGATGAGGTCGGCACTGCCGCCCGGTGGAAACGGCGCAACAATGCGGATCGGCCCATCCGGCCAAGCGGCCCGCGCGCGCAGGATGCCTGGAGTGGTCAGCATAGCGGCACCCAGGAGCAAACCACGACGATTCGGAGTGACCACGGCATTTCCTCCTCTGCTTCGGGTCGGTGCCGCCTTTCCGGCGGCTTTCCGGCTGGAATGCTACAGCGCGCACGGGCGCTGGCGGAACCAGGGGAAGCCTGGGCGGGCATCGCGGCAGCTCATTCCTTCTGACCTCGGCCGGCCTATCGTTGGCCTTTCGGCTGCGGTCAATCGCCTCCTGGAACCTGTACCACGCCTCGCCGGAAATTTGTCGACATTTCGAAAAGAAAATGCTGGACCGGCCACCGGATTTCGTGCTTCCAATTTCGTCACATGGGGCCAGTTGTCGACAACATAACCGCCGAAAATGCAGCTCTGGCAGAAGGCGACCTGACCCAGTCGCTCTTCCGGCGACTGAGCGAGGCTATTATCCAGGGCGAAATCCCCTTGGGCGCCAAGCTCAGCGAGCCCGTCTTATCGCGACAATACGGCGTCAGCCGCGCCCCGTTGCGGGAAGCGCTGAACCGTCTGGTCGAACGCGGGCTGGTGGAGCGCACGCCGCGCCTGGGTGCGCGGGTTGTGACGCTGTCGGCCGATACCTTCCGGCAAGTCTATGGGGTGCGGGAGGCGCTGGAAGGCATGGCCGCCCGCGGCGCCGCGCTGGCGATGCGGGACGAGGACCTCGCCCGGCTGCGGGAGATCCTCGCACGGCAGGAGGCGCATATCGCCAGCATGGGCGATGATGCACCGAACGCACTCGGCGGCGCCGAGCGGGACTTCCACGTCGCCATCGCGCATGGCGCCCAGAATGCATTGCTGGACCGGCTGCTCTGCGGTGAACTCTACCAGCAACTCCGCCTCTATCGCTCCCAGCTGCGCAGGGTGGCCGGCCGCGCGCAGCGTTCAGTCGTCGAGCATCGCCGCATCCTCGATGCCATCGCCGACCGGGATCCCGATATGGCGGAGTGGCAGATGCGGCGCCACGTCTCTGCTTCCTATGCCGCGCTCGCGCCGCTTCTGGAAGGCGCGCCCGAGGCGGTTCTCTCTGAGGAACACCAGGAATGACACGCCATCGCACCCTGTCCGTGGGTGGTCGCACCTACCATTGCGTCGATCTCCCCGGCACGGTCGGCGAGGCGACGCTGCGCAGCCTTCCTTTCAGCCTCCGCGTATTGCTGGAGAACCTGCTGCGGCACCGCGATGACGATACCGTCACTCAAAGCGACATCGACGCCCTACTGGCCGCTGCGCGTGGCGAGGCGCTGCCCGGCGACGTCGCCTTCCGCCCGGCGCGTGTGCTGATGCAGGACTTCACCGGCGTGCCCGGCATGGTCGATCTCGCGGCCATGCGGGACGCCTTCGCCACGCGTGGCGGCGACGAACGCAAGGTCAATCCGGTCATCCCCGTGGACCTGATCGTCGATCATTCCCTGATCGTCGATCATGCCGGCACGCCGGACGCGATGGCGCGCAACATCGCCAACGAGTACCGCCGGAACGCCGAGCGCTACGCCTTCCTCCGCTGGGCGCAGGAAGCGTTCAGCAACTTCCGCGTCGCGCCGCCCGGCGGCGGCATCCTGCACCAGGTCAACTTGGAGCATATTGCCCAGGTCGTGTGGACCCGAGAGGAAGGCGGGCGAAGGTTGGCCTATCCTGATACGCTGGTGGGGACGGACAGCCACACCACCATGATCAATGCGCTGGGCGTGCTGGGCTGGGGTGTGGGCGGAATCGAGGCGGAAGCAGCGATGCTCGGCCAGCCCCTGGTGTTCCGGCTGCCGGAGGTGGTGGGGGTACGGCTGGCCGGTATGCTGCCCGCGGGCGCCACGGCCACCGACCTCGTGCTCGCCCTGACCCAGCGCCTGCGTGCCCTGGGCGTGGTGGAGAAGTTCGTGGAATTCACCGGGCCGGCGCTGGATGGCGCGCTGACCCTGGCGGACCGCGCCACCATCGCCAACATGGCGCCGGAATACGGCTCCACCTGCGGCTTCTTCCCGGTGGATCGGGCGGTGATCGCCTATCTGCGTGCGACCGGCCGCACGGCGGAACAGGTGGCATTGGTGGAAACCTATTGCCGCGAACAGGGATTGTGGCGGGAGCCCGGCATGCCGGAGCCACACTTCGCCACCCTGGTGGAGTTCGACCTGGGGGATGTCGAACCCTCCGTCGCCGGGCCAAGCCGTCCGCAGGATCGCGTGCCCCTGGCGAAAGTTCCCGGCAGCTTCATGGCCTTCAACAAACGCGATGCCGCCCATGGCTGGGATGACGGCTTTGGCGACGGCGCTGTGGTGATCGCCGCCATCACCTCCTGCACCAACACCTCCAACCCGGCCTTGATGATCGGTGCCGGCCTTCTGGCGCAGAAGGCCGTGCAGCGCGGCATGACGGTACCGTCCTGGGTCAAGACCTCGCTGACGCCGGGATCGCGCGTCGTTGCCCGCTATCTGCAAGCCAGCGGCCTGCAAGGCAGCCTTGACGCGTTGGGCTTCCATCTGGCCGGCTTTGGCTGCGGCACCTGCGGTGGCAATTCCGGCGCCTTGGCCGAGGAGGTGGCCGCGCGTATCCGGGAGCGCGATCTGATCGCTTGCGCCGCGTTGTCGGGCAATCGCAATTTCGAAGGGCGCATCCATCCTCAGGCGCGGGCTGGCTATCTGATGTCGCCGCCGCTCGTCGTGGCGCATGCGCTGGCCGGCCGCATGAAGGATCTGGTCAAAGAGCCAGTGGGACAGGACCGGGAAGGGCACAACGTCTTTCTGCGCGAGCTGTGGCCCAGCGGGGAGGAGATTGCGGCGGTGCTGCACGAAACCGTCTCGGCCGATGTCTACCGGCAGGAATATACACCGCTGTTCCAGGCGGATGAGGACTGGCGCGCGCTGCCCGCGGCAGGCGACACCCGCTTCGCCTGGAAAGCCGGCAGCACCTATATCCGCCGTCCGCCCTATTTCGACGGTGTTCACCTGGCCGAGCCGCCGCCGCCCACCCTGTCCGGCGCGCGGCCGTTGCTGATCCTGGGGGATAGCATCACGACCGACCATATCTCCCCGGTTTCCGCCATTCCGGCGCATTCCCCGGCGGGAGGCTATCTCTCGGCGCATCAGGTCAGCCAGGCGGAGTTCAACGCCTATGGCGCCCGCCGCGCCAACCACGAGGTGATGATGCGCGGCGCCTTCGCCAATATCCGCCTGCGCAACGAGATGGTGCCGGGCACGGAAGGCGGCATAACCCGCCACATGCCGGACGGCACGCAGATGACGGTCTTCGATGCCGCCATGCGCTACCGCGACGAAGGGGTGCCGCTGGTGGTGGTCGCCGGGCGCGAGTATGGCACGGGCTCTTCCCGCGACTGGGCCGCGAAGGGGCCGGCCTTGCTCGGCGTGCGGGCCGTGATCGCGGAAAGCTTCGAGCGCATCCACCGGTCCAACCTCGTCTCCATGGGCGTGCTGCCGCTGGAATTCACCGGTGGCGCCACGCGGCTCAGCCTGGGACTGGACGGTTCGGAGTTGTTCGACATCGAGGATCTGGACCATCAGGCCAAGCCGTCCACCGTGCTGCGCGCCACGCTGCGCCGGGCGGACGGGCGGGTGGAGATCCTGCCGCTGCTCTGCCGGCTCGACAGCGCCTACGACGCGCGCGTCTGGCGCGGCGGCGGCATCCTGCCCTTTATGTTGCGGGCCCTTTCGGCGCGGGAGCAGGCAGCATGAGCCTGCGCTCCCTCCCCGCCGTCTATATGCGCGGCGGCACCAGCCGTGCCCTGTTCTTCCACCAGCGCGACCTGCCGGAAGCGCGGGCTGAGTGGGACCCCATCTTCCTCGCCGCCCTCGGCAGCCCCGATCCGAACGGGCGCCAGCTCGACGGCATGGGCGGCGGCATTTCCTCCCTGTCCAAGATCGCCGTGATCGGCCCGCCGACACGAGACGATGCTGATGTGGACTACACCTTTGCCCAGGTTCAGGTGGATGCGCCGGTGGTGGGCTATCGCGGCAACTGCGGCAATATCTCCTCCGCCGTCGGGCCCTTCGCGGTGGAGGAAGGGCTGGTCGCGGCCAGCGGCGATACCGTCACGGTGCGCATCCACAACACCAACACCGGCAAAATCATCGTCGCGCAGTTTCCGCTGGAGGACGGACGGCTGGCGACACGCGGCGACTTCGCGCTGCAAGGCGTTGCCGGCACTGCCGCGCCGATCCGCCTGGCCTTCCTCGCCCCTGGCGGCGCCGCCACCGGCAGGCTGCTGCCCAGCGGCCGGGCGCTGGACCGACTGGAGGTACCGGGGCTGGGGGCCGTGGAGGCTTCCCTGGTGGATGCGGCCAATCCTGTCGCCTTCCTCGCGGCGGCAGCGCTGGGCTTGTCCGGCACGGAGAGCCCGTCGGCCCTGAGTCGCCCGGAGCTGCTGGCGCGGTTCGAGGATGTGCGCATTGCCTCTGCGCTGGCCATGGGCTTGGTCCGCGATCCCGAGGAAGCGCGCAGCACGCTGAGGAACCTGCCTCAGGTGGCGCTGCTCGCACCGCCCACGGATGCCGAAGCCGCCGATGGCAGCATTCTGCCGGCACAGGAGATGGATGTACTGGTGCGCATGATCTCGGCGGGGCAGCCGCACAAGGCGACGCCACTGACCGGTGCCATGTGCCTGGCCGTCGCCGCTCGCATCCCGGGCAGCCTGGTGCAGCGCCTGTCGCGCCCGCGCGGCGCAGAGGCGGATCTCCGTGTCGCCCACCCCTCCGGCATCCTGCCTGTCACAGCGCGAACCCGCCTGGACGGCGACACGCTCGTGGCCGAGGAGGCCGTGGTCTACCGCACCGCCCGCCGCCTGATGGAAGGGAGGGTACTCTACCCCGCCTGACGCCTTTTCCCAGACCCCGGACAGGCCGGCGCAAGACCGGCCAGGGGCCACCAACCGAGGAACATGTCCATGCAACGTCGTCGCCTGCTCGCTGCGACCGCCGCCCTGCCCTTCCTGCCGGGCTGGCGGCAAGCGCTGGCCGCCGAAGCCCTGCCCAGCCTCAACGTCATGATCCCCGCCGCTCCGGGCGGCGGGTGGGACGGGTTGGGGCGCGCCATTGAGCATGTCGCCGTGCAGGCTGGCCTGGTCGGGCGCTTCCAGTTCGAGAACATGCCCGGGGGCGCCGGTACGGTCGGGCTGGCGCGTTTCGTCGCCACCCGGCGCGGCAAGGGCGACAGCCTGATGGTCTCCGGCGTCAATGTCGTCGGCGCCGCCATCGCCTCCAAGTCACCGGTCAGCCTGAAAGATGTTGTGCCCGTCGCGCGGCTCACTGAGGAGGCTGGCGTCCTCGTTGTGCCCGCCGAGAGCGAGTTCAAGGACATCCGCCAGCTCGCCGAGGCATTACGGAAGGAGCCCCGTGGTATTCCCATCGCCGGAGCGGGCGGCGGCACGGTGGACCACATCATCCTGTGCCTGTTGTTCAAGGCGCTGGGCCGCAAGCCACTCGAGGCGCAGTTCGTATCTTTTCCCGGCGGTGGTGCGACGCAGGCGGCGGTGATCGGCGCACAGGTGAAGGCGGCGATCGCGGGCTGGGGCGAGTTCTCGGAACAAGTGGCCACGGGTCGCGTGCGTGCCCTCGCCACCAGCGGGACCCGCCGCTTGCATCCCGATGTGCCGACCTTGCAGGAGAGCGGCTACGACGTTACCGCCACCAACTGGCGTGGGGTATTCGCAGCACCGGATGCACCGGAGCGGGCGCGCCGCGCACTGGTGGATTTTGCTACGGCGCTGCACGAGACACCGGCCTGGAAGGAGACCATGAAGATGCGGGGCTGGGATGACGCCTTCCTGACCGGCCCGGAACTGGAGCGCTTTATCGCCAAGGACCAGTCGGACACAGAGGGTGTCCTCAAGGATCTGGGCTTGGCTTAAGCATGAGGCGGCGGAGGGGAATGACGGGGTCGGATGGTTGCGGCCCCGGCAAGAGACGCCACCCCGCCCGCCATCCCCTTCGCCGCGGTGATCCTGAGCGTCGTGCCGCTCATTTTCCGGCGGTGCTGGCATCAGGCCGAGCTGCTTCTGATCGGGGCCATCCTGGCGCCCAGCACGCGCATCGTGACCAGCCTGCTGCCCCTCACCGGGCTCGCGCGGGAACGGCGCTTCGTGAATGATCGTCGGGCGCTCAGAAACAGCGGCTGCAACAGAACGCCCTGACGGCCGGCCTGCTAGGCCATTTAGCGCGTTCCGATCCCCGAGGCGCGGGAAGCGCGCCGACTCTTCACCGGCGCCGCGCTTCGCATGGGCGGCATGTCCACGCGATAGCCGAGGCTCGCGGAAAAGGCTTCAGCCTGCGCAGCAAGTCTGGGGGCATGCCGTTCCGCGACCTCTCCGGTAAGGCGGAAAGCAGGCCCGGAGATGGTCATCGCACCGACGATATCGCCCTCTGCATCGAGAACCGGGGCGCTGAGCGAGGCGGTCTGCGGATCCGTCACACCGGAGGTGAAGATCGGCCGGAAAGGCCCTTCCACGGTTCCCACCCCGTTGCCGCCAAGCCCACGCAGCACCAAGCCTGCCGAGGTGTCGTCGAGCGCCAACGGAACCAGGCGGCGGGCGCTGTCGCGCACGCTCTGCTCCGCCTCCACGCGCACCAGGCAGATGCGCGCATCGCCGTCGCGGATGAAGAGCGAGGCGCTCTCCTGACACTGCTCGGTGAGCGTCTGGAGGAAGGGCCGCACCTCACGGTCCAGGCGCTGCGACGCGCGCAGAATTGCGGAAAGCTTGAGGATGTTCGCTCCGAGCCGGAACTCGCCATTGGCGGAACGGGCCAGCATCCCGGAACCTTGCAATGACACGGCAAGGCGCAGGATCGTTGTCTTGTGAAGGCCTGTCCGGTTGGCCAGCTCGGCGAGAGACAGGCCCTCATCTCCCCACCGGAAGGCGTTGAGGATGTCGATCGCGCGATCGACGGCAATGACCCCGCCGCTCATTCAGCGCACAGCCCCGGAATGTTGCGACGGTCTGACATCATGGCCCAGCGGGTACCACGCGCATCGTGCCGCGAAAAGGGACTTGACTGGGAAGTTTCGTTTAATGAAACTTCATGCCGACTGGCGGCACGTCGTCGCCGCATGCAGATGCCGCCCCGGAGTACCCAATGCCCGAGCTCGCCGACCGTCTCGCCAACGTCGAAGTCTCGGCCAGCGCGGCGATGACCGCGCTGGCGCGCGACATGCGGGCCAGGGGCATCGCGGTGATCAGCCTTTCCCAGGGTGAGCCCGACTTCCAGACACCCGACCATGTCGTGGAGGCCGCCTATGCCGCGGCGCGGGCCGGCGACACCAAGTATCCGCCAACGGAAGGCACCAGGGCGCTGAAAGAGGCCGTCGCGCGCAAGTTCAGGCGCGACAACGGCCTGGACTATGCACCTGACGAGATCCTGGTCGCCAATGGCGGCAAGCAGATCATCTTCGACGCGCTGATGGCCACGCTCAATCCAGGCGACGAGGTGGTGATCCCCCGCCCGTCCTGGATCAGCTACGCGGATATGGCGAAATTTGCCGGTGGCATCCCGGTCAGCCTGCCCTGCCCACAGAACAATGGCTTCAAGCTGCGCGCCGAGGATCTCGATGCAGCGATCACGCCTCGTACCAAATGGCTGATCCTGAACTTCCCGAACAACCCGACCGGTGCCGCCTGCTCCCGCGCCGAGATGCAGGCCATCGCCGAGGTGATGTTGAAGCATCCGCATGTCTGGATCCTGACGGACGACATGTATGAGCACCTGATCTATGATGACTTCGCGTTCTGCACGATCGCCGAGGTCGACCTGCGCCTGCGCGACCGCGTGCTGACCGTGAATGGCGCTTCCAAGGCCTATGCCATGACAGGCTGGCGCATCGGCTATTGCGGCGGCCCGAAGCGCCTGATCAAGGCAATGGCGAATGTGCAGGGGCAGTCCACCAGTGGCGTCTCGACGGTCGGGCAGGCGGCGACGATCGCCGCGCTCGACGGGCCGCAGAACCTTCTTGCCGAGCGCGCTGCCGTCTACCGCAGCCGCCGCGATCTCGTGGTCGAGATGCTGAACGGTGCGCCGGGCCTCACCTGCCACAAGCCGGAGGGCGCCTTCTACGTCTTCCCCAATGCGGCAGGTTGCCTGGGCAAGACCTCGAAGGGTGGGCGAAAGATCGAGACGGACGTTGATTTCGTCACTGCTCTCCTCACCGAGAAGCGGGTCGCCGTCGTGCAGGGCGCCGCCTATGGCATGAGTCCCTATTTCCGCGTGTCCTATGCAACCGATACCGAAAGCCTGAAGGAGGCCTGCGGCCGTATCCAGGAGTTCTGCCGGGAGTTGGCCTAGCTCCAACGCGGACGGTTCAAACGAGGAGAAATCGCATGAAGCGGCGTGCCCTGCTTGCCTCCGTTCCGTTACTTGCCGCACCCGCCGTCGCCCGGGCTGACGTGTATCCGTCACGGCCTGTCACCATCCTTCTCGGGCTCGCGCCTGGCGGGTCGGGCGACGCGACGATGCGCTTCATCGCGCGGGAAGCATCCAAGGAGCTCGGTGTCCCTGTCATCGTCGAGAACCGCCCGGGCGGCGCTCAGACCATTGCGACAAACCGCGTAGCGCACAGCGCACCAGATGGCTATACACTGGGCCAGGCAACGAACACGCCGCTCGGCACCGTGCCGCATTTCCAATCGGTGCCCTACAATGTCGAGACGGATTTCACCTTCGTTGCCCAGTACGCGACGATCCTCCATCCGAACTACGTCCTCAGCGGCAGCCGCTGGCAGAGCTGGGCAGAGCTGGTCAGCTTTGCCAGGGACAATCCCGGCAAGCTGCGCTGGGCGGCCGCCACGCCGCTGTCCGGGCCGCATCTATGCAACGCGGCAGCCTTCCAGCATCTCGGCGTCGACAGCATTTTCGTGCCGTTCAACGGTGGCGCCGAAGCGGTGACGGCACTGCTGGGCGGGCATATCGACCTCGCCGTTTCCTCGGACTATGCACCGCTGCTGGCCGACAACCGGGTGCGCCTGCTGTCGGAGATCGGCGCTGATCGCGCACCGGGGATGGAGACCATCCCCTGCTTTGGCGAACTCGACTATCCGCTTACCATGCGCATCGGCTTTGGCCTGATCGGTCCGGTGAACCTGCCGCCCGAAGTGACAGAGACCTGGGCGCGCGTGTTACGCAAGATCGAGGCGATGCCGGAGTGGCAGGAGCTGATGCTCCGTTTCATGGCCGTGCCATCCTTGGTCATCGGGGAGGCCTATCGCGACCAGATGCTGACCAGCTATCGTCGCCTCGGGCAGATCCTGCCCGGCCTGCGCATCGATCGGCCCTAGCGGCGCAGCTGCGGCGCGGAGATCAAGGCACGCGCTCCATCCGGGCCACGGGCCGCCCGCCTTCCAGCGTGACGCGGACAGCGAAGTCATAGCGGTCGATGTCCAGCGCGATGTCGAGATCGCGCGGGTGCCCGTGCCCGCTGGTGGGATCGAGGAAGCGCGCAGCCTCCTTCCCGGCCAGGATCGCCCTGCGGACGGCGTCGGGGTCGCCTGCCCTGCCCTCGAGCAGGTTGCGCAGATGCAGTGCGCAGAGCTCATCCTCATCCGTTCGCTCGACGCCTTCATGGCCCATGGCGATCAGCGTGATGCGATCCGTCCCCGCCGCCGCGAGAGCGCGCGCCGTGCTCCGCGCCGTGACGAGGGAGGTGGCGTAGAGCGCCTCCGCGCCGCGCGCGGCAACGATGCCCTGGGTGCCCGCGCTGGTGCGCTGCGCAACGACCTTCCCCGTGAAATCCTGCGGTGCCACCTCGAAGGGCGAGTTGCCGAAGTCGAACTCCGGCGGCGCAACGCCGCCGACTTCTCCCATGCATAGCTGCACGGCGCCGCTTGCGCGCAGCGCCAGCGCCTCCTCCACGCTGCCGACCATGATGATCCTGGATGCGCCATTCGCCAGGACCACCGCGGCGGTCGTGAAAGCGCGGAAGACGTCGATGACGGCAACCGCACCCGCGGCCTTTTCTGCTCCCGCGAGAAGGCTGTCGACGATGATCTTCACGAAGGGATCTCCCTGGGCAGATCTTGGATGGGACCGTATCGCCGCGCGGCGCCGCAGAAGCCGCGGCGCACGGCCATTGCGGCCCGGACTTCGGCGGCCTTCGTGTCAGTGTCAGCCGGGCAGCGCGAAGGGCTTCGCGGCGGCCTCATAAGCACCATAGCCCAGCGTCTCGCGGAACTCAGCGGGAGACAGGGCGCTGTCCGCCGCCGAGCGGCCCGCTGCCAATGCCGCCAGGCCGGCCTTCATGCCCGCCATGGCGGGGGAAAGCATGCCAGTGGGGAAAGTGCCGATCTTCAGGCCGAGTTCCGCGGCGCGCGCCTGGGTCGGCGTCTCGCGCGGCGCGCCCGGCGAGAGCACGGCGAAATGCGGCCTGCCCTTCGACGCGGCGACGGCACGCCGCACCTCCTCCTCATCTTTCGGGCTGTCGAGGAAGAGGATGTCGGCACCTTCCTCGACATACATCTCAATGCGCGCGATCGCCTCCTCGATGCCCGCGGTGGGGCGACAGTCGGTGCGCGCCATCACCAGGATGCCGCTGTCCTTCGCGGCCTCGACGGCGGCACGGATCTTCATGCGCATTTCCTCGCGCGGCAGGCTGGGCTTGCCGGCGGAGGTTAGCGCGCGCGGGGTGATCTTGTCCTCGATCAGCACGGCTGCCGCGCCCGCGCGGCCATAGGCGCGCACCGTCCGCTGCACGTTCATCGCATTGCCATAGCCATGATCGCCATCCGCGAGGATCAGCAGGTCCGGCGCCGCGCCGCGCACCATCTCCAGGCTGTTCAGCATCTCCGCGAAGGAGATCAAGTCGAGGTCAGGACCGCCCAGGCGGCTCGCGGCGACGCAGGAGCCGGACAGGAAGGCCGTCTCGAAGCCGGTCTGGTGCGTCAGCTTTGCGGTCAGCCCGTCCCAGACGGCTGGCATGACGACGAAGCCCGGCTTCGCCAGAAGGGCGCGCATTCTTTCAGGGGGGGTCATGTGGGGTTCCTTCCCATGGGTGATTTGCCGGAGGTGTCAGCCGGCCACGCCTGCGAAGCCGGAGTTGCTGCAGGTTGCCGGTGACGAAGACAAGGCCTTGCCACAACCGTCAGCCCGCACGCGCACCCGAGGCGCGTACCAGCCCGCCCCAGACGGGGCACTATTTCATCGTTCTCCAACCCCGCGACGCTCTGGGGGCAGAGACGCTGCTGGATTTCAATGATCGAAATATAGTTCCGGGCAGCAGAACATCGTCAAGCGCCTTCCATGCCGTGTAGCCGTTCCGCGGCAAAAAAATTTCGTTGCATGGGATGGCATTCCGAATAACGGTATTGCCAGACGGAACTTTGGCCCGCGTGCCGTGGCATTAGGCTGCCCGCCTGCCCTTCTCGAGGACACCGAATGGATCTGGCCAAGATCAAAGCGCTCATCGACTTGGTTTCGCGCTCCCAGGTCACCGAATTGGAGCTGACCGAAGGCGACACGACGCTCAGGCTGAGCCGTTCCGCCGCCATCCCGACGCAGCAACGGGTCGAGGCAGCCCAACCCGTTGTCCAGCCGTCGGCGAGCCTCCCGGAGACACCGCCTCTACCCGAGGCGCCCCCTTGCGTGCCGCAGGACGGTGCCGTGCGCTCCCCCTCCTTCGGCATCTTTCATGGCACACCCGCCCCCGATGCGCCGCCCTTCGTCACGGTCGGCACCACGGTCGAAGCGAGCCAGACGCTCTGCCTGATCGAGGCGATGAAGGTCTTCACACCCGTCACCGCCCCGTATGCCGGAACCGTGGAAGCGATTCTCGCCGAGGGCGGGGAGGAGGTGGAGGCCGGCCAGATGCTCTTCCGGCTCCGCGCATGAGGCGCTTCAACACCGTTCTTGTCGCCAACCGCGGCGAGGTGGCGTTGCGCATCATCCGCGCCTGCCGCGCACTTGGCCTGCGCAGCGTGGCAGCGCATTCCGCGGCGGATCGCGGCGCGCCGTACCTCGCCCTTGCGGATCAGGCGATCTGCATCGGCGCCGCGGCATCGCGCGACAGCTACCTCAACATTCCCGCCCTGCTGCTCGCGGCGGAAGCCTGCGGGGCGGGGGCGGTGCATCCGGGCTATGGCTTCCTCAGCGAGAACGCCGCCTTCGCCGAGGCGGTCGAAGCGGCAGGGCTGGTCTTCATCGGCCCGACGGCAGATTCGATCCGTACCATGGGCGACAAGATCGCGGCCAAACGCGCGATGATTGAGGCCGGCGTGCCCTGCGTGCCTGGCCCCGACCAACCGCTGCCCGAGGATGCCGACGCCATCGCGCGCATTGCCACGGATATCGGCTATCCGGTGATCGTAAAGGCGGTCGGCGGCGGCGGCGGGCGCGGTATGCGCGTGGTGACAAAGCCGGACGCGCTGGCCGAGGCCATCGCCGTCACCCGCAGCGAGGCCGGCCGCGCCTTCGGCCGCGCCGATCTCTACATGGAGAAGTTCCTCGAAGCCCCGCGGCATGTCGAGATCCAGGTGCTGTGCGACATGCATGGCAACGCGATCTGGCTCGGCGAGCGCGACTGTTCCATGCAGCGCCGCCATCAGAAGGTGGTCGAGGAGGCCCCCGCGCCGGGCATTACGCCGCATGTGCTGCGCGACGTCGCGGAACGCTGCGTCGAGGCGTGCCGGCGCATCGGCTATCGCGGCGCCGGCACATTCGAATTCCTCTACGAAGCCGGCGCCTTCTATTTCATCGAAATGAACACGCGCCTGCAGGTCGAACACCCGGTCACCGAAATGGTCACCGGCATCGACATCGTGCGCGAGCAGATCCGCATCGCGCAGGGCGAAGCGCTCGGCATCACCCAGGCCGATGTCGTCCCGCGCGGCCACGCCATCGAATGCCGCATCAATGCCGAGGACCCCTACACCTTCGTCCCTTCCCCCGGCCGCATCGCCGCGCTCTCCCTGCCGGGCGGGCCGGGGCTGCGCATCGATACGCATATCGCCACGGGCTATACCGTGCCATCGCATTATGATTCGCTGATCGCCAAGGTCATCGCCCATGGCGCAACGCGCGACCAGGCGATCGCGCGCATGGCCTCGGCGCTGGCGGAACTGCGCGTGGAGGGCGTCGCCACCAATGCCGAACTCTGCGCCGCGATCATGCAGGATGCGCGCTTCCGCAAGGGCGGCGCCGACATCCATCACCTCGAACACTGGCTCGCTGCGCGCGCGGCGGGGGGCGACGATGCTGGTCGATAACCATCTGACGCGACCGAATGTCAGCATGCTCGGCACCAGCGCCCTGCTCTTCGAGGCGCCGGGTGATTTCAGCCTCGCCACCCAGCGCCGCATCTGGACTTTGGCTCGCACCGTCTCGGCCTGGCCCGGGGTGCGCGAGGCGGCACCCTGCATGACCAATGTCATGCTCACCTTCGACACGCCGCCCGAGGAACCCGAACGGCTTGAGGACGCGCTGCTCGCTGCCTGGGAGGCGGCGGAACCCGACCAGACGGAAGGCCGCGTGGTCGATGTGCCGGTGATCTACGGCGGCGAATACGGCCCTGATCTGCTCGATATCGCCGCCCATGCGAAGCTGCCGCCGGAGGAGGTGGTGCGGCTGCACACCGGCAGCCGCCTGATCGTCTTCGCCATTGGCAGCCATCCCGGCAATGCCTATCTCGGCGGGCTGGATCCGCGCATCGCCATGCCGCGCCGCAAGGTGCCGCGGCTGCGGGCGGAAGCGGGTTCCGTCTCGATCGGCGGGTTGCAGGCGGGCATGGGCGGCACGCCGGGGCCGAGCGGGTGGAACTGCCTCGGCCGCGCCAGCATTCCCGTCTTCGATCCGCAGCGTGACCCGCCAGCGCTGCTCGCGCCCGGCGACATCGTGCGCTTCCACGCTGAGCGGGTGATCCTGTGATCGAGATCCTTGACACCGCGCCGCTCTCCTCGGTGCAGGATCTCGGGCGCGCGCCCTATCTGCGCTATGGCGTCAGCTATTCCGGCGTGATGGACCGCCTCGCGTTGCGCGTGGGCAATGCGCTGCTCGGCAACGCCGAGGACCTCGCCGCCGTCGAGATCCAGGCCTTCCCCTGCCGGATCCGCTTTCGGGAGGCGCGGGATTTCGCGCTGACCGGCGCGGATTGCCCTGCCCTGCTGGACGGGGTGCCGGTCCTACCCTGGTGGGCGGCGCATGCGCGGGCGGACGCCGAACTGGCCATCGCCGCGCCGAAGCGGGGAGCGCGCGTCTATCTCACGGTGGCTGGCGGCATCGACGTGCCGCCGGTGCTCGGCTCGCGCAGCACGCAGTTCCGTGGCTCCTTCGGCGGGCACGAGGGTCGCTGGCTGCAGCCAGGCGATGTGCTGCCGGCCGGCGTGGCCGCCGGCGGAGCGGTGCAGACCCCGGGCTTCGGCGCCGAACCGCCCGAAGCCGCCCTGCCCGCCGACTGGGCGCCCCCCGACATGCAGCCCGGAACCACTGCGGTCCGCGTCCTGCCCGCCGGCGAGTACGCGCTGTTCACCGAGGAAGCGCAGCAGCGTTTCTGGGATACCGGCTGGAAGATCTCGGTCCAGAGCAACCGCGCGGGATTCCGCCTTGCGGGCCCACCCCTGGAGTTCGCCCGACGCGTCGAGATGCGCTCCCACGGCATCGTGCCCGGCGTGGTGCAGGTGCCGCCTTCCGGCGAACCGATCATCCAGTTGGCCGACGCACACACCGCCGGCGGCTATCCGAAGATCGGCACGGTGGTCGAGGCTGATCTCTGGCGGCTCGCCCAGGCGCCGCTCGGCAGCCGGCTGCGCTTCGTGCCGGTGACCTATCGCGACGCGCTGGCGGCACTGCGCCAGGCCGATGCCTGGGTTGCTTCGCTGCGCCGCCTGGCCGGACAGTATCGATCGCTCTGCGCCAGGGGACGCACACCATGACAGCGGAGGAGATGCGGCAGATCGCCGTCTGGCTCGAAGCATCCGAGCTCGACCTGCTGGAGCTGACCACGCCGCGGATGCGCCTGCGGCTGAAGCGCGGCCGCCACGCCGTCGCGGCATCCGGCGCGCCGCCGATGCCCGCCATGGCGCCCTCCTGCCTCGAAGCGCGCGGCACCGGCATCTTCCTTCCTGCCCATGCCTGGCGCGATGCGCCACTGGTGCAGCCGGGCCAGCGCGTGCGGGCCGGTGAGGTCGTCGCGCTGCTGCGCATTGGGCCGCTGCTTCAGCCCGTCACGGCCACGGCGGATGGCACGGTGGGCCGATGCCTCGTCACGCCCGGCGCGCTGGTCGGATTCGGCACGCCGCTGATGGAATTCACCCTGGACGCGTCGCAGGACAGGAGCACGTCATGAAGATCGATCTCAACTCCGACATGGCTGAGGGCTTCGGCGCCTATCGCATGGCCGAGGACGAGACGCTACTCGGCATCGTCACCTCGGCCAATCTCGCCTGCGGCTTCCATGCGGGCGACGCGGTCATCATGGACCGCACCGTG
>Ga0180221_1000659_pt1 | contig 27501 bp, 26 predicted proteins | sample eDN5th37CKraftMG_FD_151339 | JGI IMG/M metagenome (GOLD analysis project Ga0180221, IMG submission 151339) | Enriched Miracle-Growth compost microbial communities from Emeryville, California, USA - eDNA 5th pass 37_C Kraft MG (version 2) (version 2) ...
CGGCGGGGCGTTCCGCACCGCGGCCCGGAATGCGGGGCGCCTCCAGATCGCGGTCTATCACACATGGTATTTCCGCGACGACGTGCTGATCCGCGAGGGCGTGCCGGTGCTCGACCTGCTGAACGGCGATGCGATCGGATCGACCGGCGGCCAGCCGCGCCATCAGGTCGATCTTCAGCTCGGCTATTCCAACAACGGCCTGGGCGCCCGGATGAGCGGAAGCTGGCAGAGCGGCACGACAGTGCGTGGCGCGCCGGGATCGGCGACCGAGACCCTCACTTTCTCCCCGCTGGCCACCGCCAATCTGCGCCTCTTCCTCGACCTGGGGCAGCAGCCCGCGCTCGCCGGGCGTCGCTGGGCGCGGGGCGCGCGGATCACCCTGTCCGTCACCAACCTGCTCGACGCGCGGCTCAGGGTGCGCGACGCCACCGGGGTGACGCCGCTGCGCTACGACCCTTATTATCTCGACGCGGCGGGCCGCACGGTCCGGCTGAGCCTCCGCAAGCTTTTCTACTGACCGGCGGCCGACCGGCCGGTCAGCGCGAACGTCGCGCCCTGCGGATCATTGCCCATGACGATCCAGCTCCCGCCCGGCACCTGCGCCGGGCCGTGGGCGATCGTGCCGCCCGCCTGCGTCACGCGCGCCGCCGCCGCATCGATATCCTCGACGGTGATGTAGAAGAGCCAGAAGGGATGCGGCGCCTGCGCGTTGCTCATCATGCCGCCGATCGGATCGGCGCCGGTCGAGAAAAGCTGGTAGGCGCCCATCGTCCCCATGTCGACCGCGTCGCCCTTCGTCCAGCCGAACAGCTTGCCGTAGAAGGCGAAGGCGTCCTCCTGATCGCGCGCGTGGAGTTCGTGCCAGCCGATATGGCCCGGCGTGCCGGGCGCCACCGGCGCGGGCGCGGCCCCCTCGCCCCTGAACAGCATGAAGCCCGCGCCCTGCGGATCGGCGACGACGGCGAAGCGGCCGACGCCGGGAATGTCCTGCGCGGCGCGATGCACCGAGCCGCCCGCCTGCTTCACCGCTTCGACGGCGGCATCGACATCGGGCACAGCGACATAGCCGAACCAGGCCGGCCGCGCGCCTTCCTTGCGTGCCTCCTCGGGGAGCGCCATCACCCCGCCGACCTGCCGCTCGCCGGCGCAAGCGAGGGTGTAGGCGCGGCCCGCCGCGGGCGTCTCCGCCATGGTCCAGCCGACCACGCGCCCATAAAAGTCGCTGGCCGCCGCGACGTCGCTCGTCATCAGCTCATACCATATGAAATCGCACGCCTTCGTCGCCATCATCCGTCTCCCGTTATCCTGTTGCCTGTCGTGATTCAGCCGGCGGCCGCAGCCGCGTGGCAGGCCGGCGCGTGCGCCACCTCATATTCATCATGACGACGGACGAAATCCATGATCGTTCCCTCGTTGCGCCCCTTCGGCGCGCGATCGAGGATCATCAGCGTGCCGATCAGCGGCTCGGGCCCGCGCGCATAGCTGGAATAGGTGTGGAACAGGCCGCCCGCCGCGTCGCGATAGAAGGCGCTGAGCCCCGGCAGCTCGCTTCCGCCGCCCTGCACCGGCAGGTCGGCGAAATTATAGGGGATCGTCTCGCCCGCCAGGTCTTGCTCGGTGAAGGAGACGTTGAAATCATAATTGAAGTCCCCGCCATGCGCCGACACCCAGGGGAAGCGCCAGCCCATGCGGCGCTTGTAGGCGAGGATCTCGTCGAGCGGCGCGCGCGAGACCGCAACGAGCGTCACGTCATGATGGTTGAGATGGGCGAGCGCGCCGTCGAGATGATCGGCGAGGAACGAGCAGCCGGGGCACCCCGCCTCCCAGCCCGGCGCCAGCATGAAATGATAGATGATGAGCTGGCTGCGCCCTTCGAACAGATCGGCGAGGCCGCGCATGCCTTCGGGCATCTCGAAGACATAGTCCTTCTCGATCCTTACCCAGGGCAAAGCGAGGCGCTGCGCATTCACCGCGTCGCGCAGGCGCGTCTCCTCCTTCTCGCGCCGCAGCAGCGCCTTGCGGGCGACCAGCCATTCCTCCCGCGTGACGATCGCATGGTCCTGCATCTCGCTCCTTTCCGGCGCGCCCCGTTTTTCCGGCGCCGATTCGTCTTGACAGATAAGTTGATATCAACGTATCTGGGCCATGTCAAAGACGGTTCCTTTCGAAGCGACATTGCGGGTGCGCGACGCCTGCCTGTGCCTGCACGCGCAACGGGCCGCGCGCGCGCTGGCGCGCCGTTTCGACGAGGCGCTGCGGCCGACGGGGCTGACCAACGGGCAATTCTCGCTGCTGATGTCGCTGAACCGGCCGGCGCCCCCCGCCATGGGACAGGTGGCGACCCTGCTGGCGATGGACCGCACCACGCTCACCGCCGCGCTCAAGCCTCTGGAACGGCGCGGGCTGGTGACGATCGGCGTCGATCCCAAAGACCGGCGCGGCCGGCTGCTGGCGCTGACCGATGCGGGACGCGACCTGCTCGCCCGCGCCTTCCCGATCTGGCGGGATACGCATGATGCGGTGGAGGCGGCGCTGCCCGGTGACGATCCCGACGCCCTGCGCGCCGCGCTGCGCGCCCTCACCTGAGAGGCCGGACACAAAATAGCCGCCAGCCCACAAGGGATGACGGCTTTTATGGTAGGTGTATCAAAGATTTAACCTGCACGCCACCTTGAGGTCGCGGGTATCGCCCTGGCCGTTGGCATCGATCTGGAGGAAAGCCGGCCCGCACAGGTCGAGATGGTCCTGAGGCCACGTGCCGGTCTCGACGATGCGCCACTTGCCGATGAGTCTCGCCCACTAGATGGAGAGCATGCAGATCAAACACCCTCATTCATAGGGCCCAGCGCCGACACTGCCTCGCCGGAGGCGGCTTTGGCAGCCGCAACGACGAGCTCGACAATTTCGTCTACGCGCGATTCCAGTCTGTGAAGCGGACCTCCGACGGACAACGCAGCTCTGATCGATTTATCGGGCGCGAAGATCGGCGCGGCGATTACAGCCACGTCGCTCATCGCCTCGCCCAAATTCACCCAAAAGCCCGTCGATCGAATTTGATCGAGCTGTTGCCGAAGGATTTTCGGATCGACGGTTGTGTTCTTCGTCAGTCGCTCGAACTTTGCGGTCGACAAATAGTGCTTCTTATATTCTTCCGATTGAAAGGCTAGAAGAACCCGCCCCGACGCTCCCGCGTAGAGTTCTACGCTGCGGCCCGGCTGAATCGAAAATTTGACACCAGGCGCGCTTTCGACAACTTCGACGAACACACTACGGTGGCCGTCGCGATCAAGCAATGAAAGCGCGACCGTCTCTCCCGTCTTGGCAGCAAGATCGTTCATGAACGGCCGCACATTGCTGTTCAGCGACCATCCCGCGATCATGTCGGCTGCCAGGCGGAAGGCTCGCGGCCCAAGTCGATAGCGTGCACCCTGCAGCATCAAAAATCCGTCGAGCACCAGAGGCCCGAGCGAATTGCGTAGCGTGCTCTTCGGCGCCTCGACTTCCACACTGAGCTCCGCCAGCGACAAGCCCTCGCTCTGCGACGACAGGACTTCAAACAGCCTCAAGACACGATCCATCGCACGTGGCCCGCCAAGACCCTGCGGAGCTCCGTCGTTGGCTTCCTTGTTCACCATTTCTCCCTTTCGGTTTTGCATGGTGGATACAAGAGCCCCGCAATCAAGGAAAGAGCAGGACACATTGCCAAAAACCGCACGATGGGCGAATTTCTGATTGACAGGCTCCTGGAAGGGTGCATGATCTCCAAACACGGAGCCGCGCCCTCAGATGCGGCCGATAAGGAACGCTCTCGGAGACGGCAGTGACTGACATACGGCGACAGGCTCCCTCCATCGTACCATCCCTTGGTCTGGCCGACGACTGGATCCCCAAGGAGACCTATTGCTCCACCGAGGTAGCCGAACTCGAACGGGAGAGGCTTTGGCCGAAGGTATGGCAAGTGGCATGCCGAGAGGAGGACCTTCCCAACATTGGATCCTTCGTCACCTACGAGATTCTGGACGATTCGATCATCGTCGTGCGTGTTTCGGAAACCGAGATAAAAGCCTTCAACAATGCGTGCCTTCATCGTGGGCGACAGCTCACCAGCGGTTGCGGCATCACTCAACGCTTTGCCTGCAAATTCCACGGCTGGAAGTGGAATCTTGACGGGTCGAACTACGAAGTCATCGATCGTGACGACTGGGGACCGCGATTGACCGAGGAGGATTTGAAGCTTCCGGAATTTCGGGTCGGTCTTTGGGGGGGGTTCGTCTTTATCAACATGGACCCGGATTGCGAGCCGCTGGACGAGTATCTGGCCCCGGTGAGGAAATATCTCGATCCGTTCGAATTCGAGAAGCACCGGTATCGCTGGTATATCACCATGGAGATCGAGGCCAATTGGAAGGCTTGCCAGGAAGCGTTTCAAGAAGCCTATCATGTCCTGGCGACCCACTCCCAGATTGAACCCTATCTGGATCGTCATTCGATCACGCTGGAGCAGGGCCGGCATAGCCAAATCCGCATGATACCCCCACAGGACCTGGTGGTGGGCCGTCACGGGGCCGCACGAAAGAAAAGCCGCGACGGGCGTGCCGAGGCGTATGAACTCATCCGTCAGCAAGGCCACGACATCCAGAGCATCTTCTGCGACCGCGACGTCCAAGCCGCAGCGAAGATTCTGACTCTTCCGGAGGGGACGTCCTACGTCGAGGCTATGGAAAAAGCCGGGGAGTATATGCGCGAAGCAGCGATCGCGAGCGGCGTCGGCTATCCCGATCTGACAGCACAGCAGGCCTATGACGCCGGTTACGACTGGACGATCTTTCCCAACACCGTGAATGTTTTCTCTCCGACGGCAGGCCTCTGGTACCGCACCCGCCCGGTGCCCAGCAACGATCCGAACCGCTGCCTGCTCGATATTTATTCATTGGAGCGCTTCGCGCCCGGCTCCGCGCCGAAGGTCGAGAAGCGGGTCTACAAGGATTGGAAGGACTGCACCGACATGCCAACCTTCCTGATCGCGGACATGCTCAACATCCCGTTCGTGCAGAAGGGCATCAAGACCCGAGGATTCAAGGCTGCCCGGCCGAGTCCGAAGCAAGAGCGGACGATCTCCGGCTTTCATAAGACGCTCGCGGGCTATCTCTACGCGTAAGTAACGACGATCACTCCACGATCGGGGGACATGACTCGGTGACAGATGAACTCCATCGCTTCGACTACGTGATTGTCGGAAGCGGCGCAGGAGCTGTGGCCGCTGCGCTCGTCGTCAAGCGGAACGGCAAGCGTCCCCTGATTATTGAAAGCACCGACCGATTTGGTGGATCGACATCGCTTTCAGGCGGGTTGGCCTGGATTCCCGATAACCACATTCTGCGGGAGAAGGGCATCGAGGACAGCTTCGAGCAGGCGTGGGTCTATCTCGAGGCCTGTTCCGCAGGGGCGGGAATCGCCGCATCTCCCGAGCGTCGTCGAGCCTTTCTTGAGCAAGCGCCACGCGTGATGGAGTTCCTCGAAGGACACGGAATGAAGTGGCACCATTCGGAGGGCTACTCCGATTACCATGAAGGCGAATATCCCGGTGCGATCGCCCGGGGACGCGCCATGGAGGGGAAACCATTCGATCTTCGCAGGCTGGGGCCGTGGGAGCCGCTTCTACGCCAGCATATCGGCGATCAACCGATCAGCGCGCCGGAAATGGGCAAACTGTCGCTGGTGCATTCGGGCGCCAGCTATCTCGTCATGGCCAAAGTTGGGTGGCGGATGCTGCTGAACAAGCTCGGCCGGAAGATACGTTGCCGTGGCAACGCCATCCAGGGCCGCCTGCTCGAAATCGCGCTGCGCAACGAGATCGAAATCTGGCTGAACTCGCCGCTGGTGGATCTCGTTTTCGATGAAGGACGCGTGTGTACGCTCAAGGTGGCGAGGGATGGCAAGGTGGTCACCGTCGATACTTCGGATGGCGTCTTGCTCAATGGAGGCGGATTCGCACATAATCTGGAGATGCGGGCCCTTTATCAGCCGGCACTTGGGACAACGGATTATTCGGCCGCCAATCCCGGCGACATGGGTGAGGTGATCGAAATCGCTCGCAAGGCCGGCGCCGCGACCGACCTGATGGATCTCTCCTGGTGGGTCCCGTCCTCGATCGTCGGGCCTGGGATCTTCGCATTCCACGTTCCCAATGACAGCGCCAAGCCGCATTGCATGATCGTCGACGGCAAGGGCGAACGTTTCGTGTGCGAGGCAACTTCCTATGTCTCGGTGGGCATGGCCATGCTAGACCATGCACGCGCCGAACCGGACTTCGGCAGCTGGTTTATCGTCGATTCCCAGTTTCGGCGGAAATATCGTTGGGGAGCAGGCGTCTTTCCGGCAGGCGATCCGCCGGAAGAGTGGATAACCAGCGGCTATATGATCAGGGCCGAGACGATCGAACAACTAGGCCAGGCCTGTGGAATCGATCCGGAGCGACTGGCATCAAGTATCGCAAGATTCAACAGCTTCTGCCGCTCTGGAGTGGATGAGGATTTCGCAAAGGGGAGCAGTGCCTATCACCGCTTTTTCGGGGATCCACGGCAGAGGGGCAACGCCTGCCTGGGCGAACTCAGCGAGCCGCCTTACTACGCAGTCAGACTTGTCCCCAGTGATGTTGGGACCGCAGGCGGATTGGCGACCGATGAAAAAGCGCGGGTGTTGACGGAAGACGGCAAGACCATACCCGGGCTCTATGCCACGGGGAATGCAACGGCTCCGGTGGTCGGCCGCTCATATCCCGGGGCTGGTGCGAGCATCTCGGCCGCCATGACGTTCGGCTACATCGCCGCACACCACGCTACCGGCCGCCCGGCATCCCTGGCAGCCAGGACACTCCATCATGAGGCCGTTCATGCCGGATAATCAGCCCGATCGCGATACGCTGGTACAACTCTTCCGCACGATGTCGCTGATCAAGATCAACGACCATCACATCCGCGCTGCTGCCCGCACCGGCAGGATCAACGTCATTTATTATTCTCCGCGCGGTCAGGAGGCAGTCGCGGCGGGAATTGCCGCGCACCTCACCGCCAACGATTATATTACGACCATCTATCGCGGTATCCATGACCAACTCGCCAAGGGCGTTCCCTCGCGCGTGATCTGGGCCGAATATGCCGGACGCGTAACCGGTAGTTGCAAGGGCAAGGGCGGACCGATGCACATCACGCATCCCGAAACGGGCGTGATGGTTACGACCGGGATCGTCGGATCATCGATGCCAATCGCCAACGGCCTGGCACTGGCGTCGCAGATTCGCGGAGACAAACGTGTCGTTATCGCGAACTTCGGCGACGGCGCCTCCAACATCGGTGCCTTTCACGAAAGCCTGAATCTCGCGGCAGTGTGGAAGCTGCCGATCGTCTTCGTCTGCCAGAACAACCTTTATGCCGAGCATTCACGCTTCGACAAATTCACGGCCGGCGGTCGAATTTCCGATCGCGCTGGTAGCTATGGGATTCCTGGCCTGCATGTCGACGGGAATGATCCGGTTGCCATGTGGAAGGCGGCTCGAGAAGCGATCGCCCATGCGCGCGACGGCGATGGTCCCGTCCTGATCGAGGCGATGACCTTCCGCTTTCATGGTCACCTCCTCGGCGATGACGCGAGCTACATTCCGAAGGAGCAATTGGAAGCAGCGGTTCAAAACGATCCGCTCGTCGTGTTCCGCCGCTTCCTGATCGATCATGGGTCGGCGTCCGAGGCGGAACTTGCGGCCATAGAGGCCGAGATCGAGGAAGAGGTTGTCGAAGCACGCACATCTGCGCTGGCTGCACCCTATCCGGATGTGAACGAGCTGAAGATCGATGTCTTCGGGCCGTCGCGATCCACGCCTCTGCCGCGAGCGGAAACCGTGCGATGACCGATATGATCAACAGCATTGAGGCTTTGAACCGGGCGTTAGCAGACGCCATGACCGACCATCCGGAAGTCATCCTGCTCGGTGAGGATCTCGCGGACGAGGAAGGGGGTGGCATTGTCGGCGTCACCAAGGGCCTGTCCGGCAGGTTCGGAGACAGCCGGGTCCGCTCCACGCCGATCTCCGAGCAGGCGATCATTGGCGCTGGTATCGGTGCCGCTTTGGTCGGCATGCGGCCGGTTTGCGAGATCATGCTTATGAACTTCACGACGGTCGCGATGGACATGATCACCAATCATGCGGCCAAGCTGCGGTTCATGTCGGGTGGCCAGACCCATGTGCCGATGGTGATCCGCACGATGACCGGAACCGGGCTCGGCAATGGCGGCCAGCATTCGGATTATCTCGAGGCATGGTTCGCCCACACGCCCGGCATGAAGGTAGTGAGCTATTCTTCCCCCTCCGAGGCCTATGGCCTGATGCGTTCAGCCATCGACGATGACGATCCCGTGCTGTTCATCGAGAATATTCCAGGTTATTTTGCAACCGGCCCCGCGCCGCTGGCAGGAACGCGCATCCCGCTTGGGATCGCAAATATAGCCCGCAACGGCGAGGACGTGACAATCATCAGCTACAGCGAGATGGTCAATCTCGCACTCGCGGCCGCCGCTGCATTGGCCGAGCAAGGTATCTCTGCCGAGGTTATCGATCTACGTACGATCGCTCCTTATGATCGCGCAACCGTGCTTACATCGGTGGGAAAAACAGGTAGGGCGGTGATCGTCCATGAAGCCGTCCGGGATTTTGGCGTCGGTGCCGAGATTGCTGCGGATATCAGCGAGGCGCTTCATGGAAAACTCGCGGCACCCGTGCGGCGCCTGGGGGGGGCGTCCTGCCCCGTCCCGTTCTCCAAACCACTCGAAACGGCGTTCGCACCGCGCAAGGAAGACATCATCGAGATCATCAGAGGTTTGTTCTGAAGGGGGATAGTGTGAAGACCGAAGTTATTCTGCCGAAGCTGGGCTTCTCCATGACGGAAGCGGAACTCAACGAATGGCTGGCGGATACGGGAAGCCAGATCGTGGAGGGGCAACCCCTCTATTCGATCGAGAGCGACAAATCCGTCCAGGAAGTCGAGGCGCCCGCTTCCGGCATATTGACGATACTGGCCCCCATCGGGGCGACATATCCGGTCGGGCACCTCCTCGCAACGATCGAGTCCTAGCCGGCATCATGCGGGAGGAACAATGATGCGGATTCCTCTCGTCGATCCGAAGGCCCTGACCCCGTTTCAGAGGCGGATATATGAGGAGGAACCCGTCGGAAGACTTGCCATATTCAGGCTTGTCGCACACGCAGCGGATGTTCACCCCAGTTTCAGCACTTTCACCGACCACATCCTGAGCAGCCTGACGCTTGCTTCAAAGGATCGGGAAATCATAATCCTGGCTGTCAGCCACCTGGAACATGGACGCTATGTATGGGCGCAGCATGTCGAGGCGTCGCTGGAAATCGGCGTCACGCAGGCGGAGATCAATGCAATCGCGGAGGATCGCTTTGGCGCCGCGGTGTTCGACACGAGGCACAAGGCGCTACTCGCCTTTGTCCGACAAGTCGTGGAGGCAGTTCGGGTAGACGACTATGTGTTCGAAGCGATGTCCTCTTTCTTCAACAGCGGCCAGATTGTCGAGGCAATCTATGTCATTGGCACTTATATGATGATCCTCCGCCTTGCGGAGTTAGCCGAACTCGAGGTGGACGGCGTGCATGGCGCAGATGTTGTCCGCGCCGCGATGAATAAACGCGTCGCTCAGGAAACCTGAACGCCAGGCGACTGTCGGCGCGCAGGCGATGCCTGTTCTCGTCGGGGTGCAAGCCGTCTCGACAATTCACTTTGAACGTGGCCCATTGCCTCGACCCTCAACATCACCAGCCGCGCAGCGATCGAACTGAGCCCTTACCGTGTTCGCCGATGCGAGCGATCGTTCACAACGCCGTCAGACCGGTGGGATCTCTTCATAGGCAACCATATAGAGATCGCCGAGATCGATGGCGTCGCTCATCGGCATATCGGGACCACCAGCCGCCTTGCCCAGCCTTTCAATGGCAGCGTCGACGTCGTCTGTCTCCATTTCATAGATCGCGCAGTACCGCCACTTCGCCGTCTCGCCGGCTGACCCGACCGCTTTGAATCGCGTGGCATGAACGAAATCGCCAATCTTGAGGACGTCGCCAAGATGCTGTGCACTATACCATGCATTATAGGCGTCATCGTTTCCCGCAGTTGGATTGGTCATCACCAGCAACTTGTAGCGTCCCATCGTTTCCTCCGCTATTATTACGTGCTTATATCACCTGGCAAAATGGCTCTGGAAATCCACAAGCTTTCACGTCCGCACAGAACAGTCCGCCAGCCAGCGGTTCTGCTTCGACATCGGCGAGGATCCGGGCAGTCGTGACGAACATCGTGGAATGCCCATTGCCGCCGAATGCGATGTTGGTCGGGTGCATGGTGGGCGCCTTCAGATCGCGCTCCAGTTGGCCATCGGGGGAGAATTTGACGATACGCCCGGCACCGAACAAAGCTATCCAGTAGCCTCCATCACGATCGATCGCAGCACCATCAGGGATTTGTCCTTCAGGAACGCGGGCAAAAATCCGGCGGCCCGAGGGAATGCTCTTATCTGTGTCGTAGTCAAAAGCGAGAATCTGCCAGTTAGGCCTGTCGGCGACATACATCGTGCGACCATCGGGGCTCCAGGCGAGTCCGTTCGCGATTGTCGTGTCATCGATCTGGCGCGACAATCCGTTACCGTCGAAACGATACCAGGCTGCGCCTCCGTTTGGCAGCGACGATCCGCTGGACCGCATCGTTCCCACCCAAAATCGGCCATCGGCGTCGCATCTGCCGTCGTTGAAATGATAGTTTTCCGTATCATAGGGCGCATCGACCAACGGGCTCAGCTTCGATGTACCCAGATCAAGCTTGAAAAGCCCAGTGCGCAACGCGATCAGAGCCTTCGATCGATCTGGACAAAGTGCGAACGTTCCCACCATTTCCGGCATTTCCCACCGTCGATTGATCGACGAGAAGATATCGAGGCGATTGACCGAGCGGCCCAGAAGGTCCGCCCAGTAAAGCGCATTGTCGTCTTCCACCCAGACCGGCATTTCCGCGCCGGCAGCTTTGGCGTCGAGAATGCAATCCCATTCGACCGCCTCCTGCCGCGGCAAACCTCCAGTTAATGACGTCATCTTCTCGCTCCGCGCCCGTCGAGCTTCCGAAGGCCCATGATTCCACTTGACAAGCAATATAGCAACGCAGAAAATTGAATGGCGTGCGATTTTTCACTCACAGGGGTTTGCGGATGCTGTTTTCGGAGCCGTTGCCATGTCGCCAGATTGTCGATGGCGCAGAGATAGAGTTTCTCCGCGAAGGTGCAGGCGAGAGCTTGGTGTATCTGCATGGTTTCGACGGGGTCAGCCCATCGGACCCGTTCATTGCCCAATTGGCCTCAGGCTTCGACCTCATCGTTCCTTCGCTTCCCGGATTCGGCGCCTCGCGCCTTTTGCCCGCCACCCGGACCGCATCGGACCTTGCCCACGCTGTCGTCGGGCTGATCGACTCGCTGAAGGTGAAGGACTGTCTTCTCGTTGGCTCCTCGTTCGGAGCATGGATCGCGGCGGAATTGGCGACGATGCGCCCGCGCTTCATCCGGGGTTTGGTCCTGGCCGATCCGATCGGCGCGCGCTTTGCGAAGGATCCGCTCGATCACGAAATCCTCGACATCTTCACCATTGCGACCGCCGATTACCCTTACATATTCTTCGCGGACCGCGCGAAGGCCGAGACGGCGTTCGGCGGCACGGATTTTACCAGCATGTCGTATGAGCAGACCGTGCGCTACTGCACGAATAGGGAGGGCGTGACTCGATTCGGATGGTCGCCTTTGCTTTATAATCCGTCGCTGGCAAGCAGGCTTTGTCGTATTGAAATCCCGACTCTCGTTCTGTGGGGCGAGCAGGATCGTGTGATCGACGAGGCCTACGGCCGGAAATTTGCGAACGCCATTCCCGGCGCCGACTTCCGGACGATCCCGGACTGCGGCCACTATCTGCCGATCGAGCAACCCTCTGTCTTTGCAAGCGAAATACGGCAGTTCAGCGAGCGTCTGAGGAGGACCCCGGCATGAAATTCTGGTATTTCACCGAACAGCAATATCACCCGGCCTGGGATCGGGTCACCGGCACGATCCGCAACACGCCACCAAGCGGCCTGATCGATCCGGACGAGGCCGCAGACCTGTTCGATCGCTACTATGAAGAGTTTCAGGCCTTTGACGAGCTTGGCCTCAACATTGCGGTAAACGAGCACCACACGTCGTATCAATGCATGTCACCGACGCCTTATCTCCATATGGCAGCGCTTGCGCGGATCACCAGGAAAGCCCGACTTCTCTCGATCGGGACGCCAATCGCTCAGCGCCCGGACCCCGTGCGCGTGGCGGAGGAGATAGCACTGGCGGACATGATGTCACGGGGCCGGACCGAAGCCGGACTGATCAAGAGCATTCCATGGGAATATTTCAATTCCAACGCCAATCCCATGGGGCTTATGGACCGCTTTTGGGAAGCGCACGACCTCATCGTCAAGGCGCTTACCACCCGAGACGGGCCATTCCGCTGGGATGGCGAATATTTCCAGTATCGCAACGTCAACATCATACCCCGTCCGTATCAGGATTGCCCTCCGATCTGGATGACCGGGCAGAGCCCCAGCAGCGCGAAGGACATCGCGGCAAAGGGCTATATCGCCGCCACCTCCCAGAACGGCACCGACGCGGTCCCGTTCTTCGATGCGTATCGCCAATCCTATGCGGCGAGCTTCGGTCGTGCCGCTACCGATGATCGGCTGGCTTATATCTGCTACGTCGCACTCGGAAAGACCGAGGAGGTGGCGCGCGAACGGGCACAGCGTGTGCACAAATGGGTCGAGTTTCTTGCTCGCCAGGATGACCGTTTTCAGCATGCGGCAGGCTACGCGCCCGCGAAGGATTTCGCCCGCCTGCTCCAAGCGAACCGAGGGGGCAGTCTCTTCTTCAACTATGTGCCACCGAGCATCGACAAGCTCCGGGAACAGGGCATCATGTTCTGGGGGACACCGGACCAAGTGAGCGAGCAGATCGGCAGCTTCTACCAGCGGGTCGGCGGCTTTGGCCATCTGCTCATGCAAATGGGCGGTGTCGCTTCCCAGAGCGACACCATCGAGAGCATGCAGCTGATGGCCGAGATCGTGGCACCGAGGCTGAAGGAAATCGCCCTCAACCCTCGGGCGCGGACCGTCGCCGCCTGATTGGAGATGCGGTCGGCTCATCTCTGGGGCGAACGTCATGGCCATTTAGCGACAGCTTTTCATACGGATGAGATGGCAGCGCCACTGGTAGCGGCGGCTGAAATTGGAGAAGATGGATGTCGAATCTTGTCGAACGTAGCGTCATGATGGTGCCAGTCAGGAAAAATGCCGGGTTCGCCGATGTCTATTCGGGCCGTGGTGGCACGGACTTTTATATACTCCAGGGCCAGCTCATGCGCAGGGCGGGGCGTAAGAGTAAAACCGTGGGTATCTTCATGCATCCGACTGCTGCTCTTCACGCGTTGACATTTCCGCCAGCGTTGACGGAGGCAGGCATAGATGTCATCATCGCGAACAGCCGCTATTTCGGCAACGACAGTGCCCTCCTGATGGAGAACGTCCTGATCGATCTCGGAGCATTCATTCGGAGCGCCCGGGAGGATTATGGCTACGAAAAGGTCGTCCTGATCGGTTGGAGCGGCGGCGGCGCCCTCATGTGTTACTACCAAAGCCAGGCCGAGGCTCCTTCAGTGGAGCAGACGCCCGCCGGTGACCCACTGAGCATGAAGGAAGCGGGCCTAATACCAGGCGACGGTATAGCCGTGATCGCGGCTCATCGCAGCCGCCATAGCGCGCTGACCGATTGGATGGATGCGTCGGTGCTGGACGAGCTGAATCCCGAGAAACGCGATCGAGAACTCGATCTTTACGATCCGAATAACCCAAACCAGCCGCCCTACAGCGCGGCCTTCCTTGAACGCTATCGTAGCAAGCAGAAGGCGCGGAATCGGCGCATCACGGCATGGGTCAAGGATACACTGGAGCATCTCCGCTCGGCTGGCGACGACGAGGCGGAACGCGCCTTCGTCGTGCATCGGACGATGGCCGATCCGAAATGGCTGGATCCAACAATAGACGCCAACGATCGACGGCCGGGCTGGTGCTACCTGGGCGATCCCAGGATCGTCAATACCAGCCCGGCTGGTTTCGCGCGCTTTTGCACGCTTCGCGGGTGGCTCTCGCAGTGGAGCTTGGATGATGCACTGTGCGATGGCCCCATCCAACTCGCGCGAACCAGCGTTCCGTTCATGATTATCGAAAATACCGCCGATGAGGTTTGCCCACGATCGGACACACTTGCCTATTTCGAGGCTTCTCGGCGTGAAGACAAGGAAATGCTACGTATCCCGGGCGCCACTCATTATTATGCCGGCCAACCCGAACTGCTTGCGGAAGCTATCCGGTTTACCCGCCGCTGGCTGGAGAAACATAATCTGGTCAGCGCGTAGGCTGCGACCACTACATTTCCTATAAGAGATACGAGAAAAATATGGCTTTTAAGTATCTGAAGACCGAACTCGACGATGCTGGCGTTCTCACCGTTCAGTTTGCACGTCGTCCGGTCAATGCCCTCAACCAAGAAATGTATCGGGAAATCGCCGCTCTCTTTTCTGCACCTGATCAACTCAGCGCGGGTATTAAATCAATCCTGCTCACCGGGGACGGCCGCCATTTCTGTGCTGGCAACGACCTGGACGAATTCGCATCGATGACGCCCGAAAACGGGAGCGAACGCATGTGGCGGGTACGCGAGGCCTTCTTCGCCATTCAGTTCTGTCCGCTTCCCGTCGTAGCGGCAGTGCATGGTTCCTGTCTGGGCTCGGGACTGGCGGTCGCCGCATCTTGCGATTTCGTGGTTGCGGCCACGAACGCACGCCTGGGCCTGCCCGAGCTGACTGTGGGTGTCATGGGCGGTGCCCGTCATCTGGCGCGTATCGCACCGCAACCGTTGGTGCGGCGTATGTTCCTGTGCAGCGAAATACTATCCGCGTCCGATATGGCCCAAGCCGGCGCATCGCTCATCATTTGCGAAGAAGATCAGCTTCGCAAGACGGCGAACACCTATGCTACACGAATTGCGTCCTTCAGTCCGACCGCAGTCCGGCTAAGCAAGCAAATTCTCAATCGGATCGAAACCATGGACATGCGGGCGGGCTACGAGTTCGAGCAGGGATACACGATCCGGATGAGCGGTCATGCCGACTCCAAGGAAGCGCTCAGGGCCTTCCGCGAGAAGCGGACAGCCAATTACATTCCCCTGCGGGATCACACAAACGGCATCGGCACGGTTTGATGGCGGTTATGCGCAAGGATGACACTGATCGCGGTCGCCAAGACATCGCGGCCCCGAATAGCCGGTCCCCCCATCGCTCTCTGGTGCAAGAGGCAGAGGAACGAGCGATGCGGCAGCCGACGGCGGTTGCCATTGTCGACGGCCATCGACAGCTGACCTACGCTGATCTGGTGGGTCACGCGCGCGGGATCGTTCGGACTCTTCGGGATGCCGGTCTGGCGCAAGGCGATGTTGTCAGCTTCCAGCTTCCCAATTGGTGGGAGACTGCCGCAATCAATCTCGCGTGTTCGATCGGTGGTTGGGTCTGCAATCCGATCACGCCCATCTATCGGGAGTATGAACTGGAGCATATACTGAGGGACAGCCGGTCGCGGGCGCTGTTCGTCCCGGTTTCCTGGCGGAAGACGGATTATGTGGCGATGATATCGCCGCTCCGGCCCGGGCTCTCCCACCTGATATTGGTAATCACCGTACGGGGGCGCGCTAAGGAAGCCTTGTCATGGGACGAAATAGCTCGCCATGAGCATCCCGTCGAACCGGCAGAACCTTTGGCCAGTGAACCCAAATTGCTCCTTTACACATCTGGAACGACTGGCGTTGCCAAAGGTGTCTTGCACTCGCATGCCGGTATCGCATCCGAATTAGGCGCTGTCTGCGATTTTTGGCGCGTGACTGACAAGGATGTCATGCTGATGCCGTCGCCGGTGACTCATATCGCCGGTTATCTCTATGCATTGGAAATGGTGTTCTTCGCCGGATGTCGAATTGTGCTTATGGACAAATGGGAAGCGTCTGATGCCGTCGATCTGGCGTTGACATATGACGTGACCATCACCTGCGGCGCGACACCCTTTCTGATCGAGTTGGCCGCCGCCCTCGCACAATGCGGCATTCAACTGCCTGCCTGGCGGATCTTTGCCTGCGGCGGTGCGTCCGTTGCGCCCGAGCAGATTGCACACGCATCTGCCATGCTGCCGAATGCTTTGATTTTCCGCATCTATGGTTCGACGGAGACTCCGACCGTCACGCTGGGCATAAATCGTGTCGAAGATCGGTGGCTCGGTGTATCCACCGACGGGCGGATCGTCAACAATGAGGTGGTTATCTGGGACGAGCAGGCCGGTCAGGCAGCGGATGACGGCGTCGAGGGAGAAATCTTCGTCAAAGGGCCGGAAGTCATGATGGGCTATACAGACCCCCAACAGACGGCCGAGGCGTTCACGGATGATGGGTTCTTCCGCACAGGCGATCTCGGGGTCCGCCGAGGCGGCACGATAACTATCACTGGCCGAAAAAAAGACCTCATCATTCGTGGTGGCGAGAATATCAGTCCACGGGAAGTGGAGGACCTCCTGCTTAGGCTGCCTGAGGTTCTGGAAGCTGCTGTGGTGGGCATGCCTCATCCCCGTCTTGCCGAGACGCCCTGCGCGTTCCTGACGCTGAAAGCCGGCACAAGCTTGACGTTGGAACAGGCCGTTGCCCACCTGCGCGCCGCCGGACTGGCCAGCCAGAAACTTCCAGAGCGACTCGATATCATCGAATATATGCCGCGCAACGCATCAGGCAAGATTCTGAAGCACGAACTCCGTGCCCGACTGGTGCCGTGAGGGTGACATTTGACCGCCCCGGAGATGGAGCGATCCGTGACATTCAACAGCATCGCCTAGGAAATTGACGAGGGAATCCTGACGATCCGGCTACGTCCCCCGATCGCATGAACGCCTTCACTGTCGAGATGTGCGCGGAACTCGTCGAAGCCTTAACGCTCGCCAATAGGGACGACGCGGTCCAGGTAATCGTCGTGACCGGTGCGGGAACCGTTTTCTGCGCAGGTAGGGACCTTACCGTCGCGGGCAACGTCTTCGGATTTCGAGGAATCTTTGAGCCCGACTGCCGATGATGTGCGGCAGCAAATGGAATCCCACTTATACCAAATCCGCGTGAGGCTAATTCACGTTGGGGGTTACCAAAGCCAGTTCGGCATGATTCAAAATCGCATGCTGGAAGAGGCTTGCGATGGCCGCGCCGATCAATCTGCGTGCGGAATTCGATGGGGACGGTTTGCGGCACATCGCTCGGGCGAGCGCAGACGGCCGACAGGTCCGGCGGTTCCTTGCGTTGGCGGCGATCTATGACGGCGGCAGCTGGCGCTTGCTGACGGTACACCGGCCGCCAAGCCGCAGGGTGGCGATCGTCGGACGGCGAAGATCGAGGACCATGCGGGCTTCATTCTCGGGGCGATCACAACGGAGCCAGACCCGACGCCGGCGGAGTTGCGGACGATGCTGGCCGAGCGCGGTGTCAGCTGGCGGTTCTTCGAGCGCCATGGGATCACGCGCAAAAAAGCCGGCCGCGCGACGGAGCAAGACCGCCCCGACGTCCTGAAGCGGCACGAGGAGTGGTTCGAGGGCCAGCTCGATCTCGACCCCGAGCGGCTGGACTTCATCGACGAGACCCGGGCCTGCGCCGCACCGGCATGGCCGCGCCGTGGGTGCTCGAACGCCCGACGAACGCTGATGCCTTCCTTACCTGCGTCACCCGCGTCCTTGTGCCTGGACCCGGTCGCGGCGACGTGGTCGTGATGGACAATCTGTCGAGCCATAAGGCGCCGGCCGTGCGCGACGCCATGGAGAGCGTTGGCGCGACACTTCTTCCTCCCGCCGTACGGTTCGGACTCCAACCCGATCGAACAGGCCTTCTCAAAGCCGAAGGCTCACCTGCGCAAAGCCACCGAGCGCACCATCCATGGCCTCTGGAACGCCATCGGCCGCATCCTCGACCTCTACTTGCCCCAGGAATGCGCCAACTACTTCGCAGCCCTGCGGCTACGATGCAGACTGATCGAAAACCGCTCTAGCTCCGCGTCCGAAAGCGACTCCATAATCTCGAAGCGTTGGAAGTCGTACGCATGCTCCAGCGTTGCGCCCCGGAGTGATAAACGGACGATCATCTATCGTCCCTGCCATCGTGGAGGGCGGCGTTCCGTAAACGCCCGTGGACCTTCCTCGGCATCCTTCGACGCAAGCATCGCCCTGACGGAGGGAAGCGCCCACTGTGCAGCCACGGCTTCCTGGGGCGTCAGGGCGAGACCATGCAACAAAGCCTCTTTGGATGCGCGTACAGACATGGGACTGCAGGCGAGTATAGCCGCTGCCCACCGCCGCGCTGCGTCCATGAGCGTGGCTCCGGATGTCACCTCGTTGACGAGGCCCATCTGATACGCCTGCGGGGCATCGATCCGGCTGCCTGTCAGGATCATGGCCATTGCGCGGGTGACTCCTATGGCCCGCGATAGCCGGTGCAAGCCTCCCCCGAGAGCGGCTAGTCCCACCCTGGCTTCCGGCAAAGCGAACTCGGCGTGCTCCGCCGCCACCACGATGTCGCATGCCAGTACGGTTTCGAAGCCGCCTCCGAGCGCCAGTCCGTTGACCGCCGCGATGACCGGCTTCGCCAGGTCTGATCGAGAGGTCAGACCCGCAAAACCACTTCCGGGAAGTTGCATCCCGCCGCCACCCGCCTGCTGCTTGAGATCGTGCCCGGCGCAGAAAGCACGCTCTCCGGATCCAGTGATGATAGCTGCCCACTGGTCCGGATTATCGCGATACGCATCGAATGCTTGTTCTAGCTCACGCTGTGCCGGACCATGGAGAGCGTTGCGCACCTCAGGGCGCTCGATCGTGATGATCGTGAGCCTCGCCTCGCGGACAACGGAAATGAAGCGATATTCTGGCGTTTCCACCTTGCCAAAGCTGGAGGATGTCATAGGCTCAGCCCTTCCCCCCAGGTCAGAAGTTCACGCGCGCCCGCAACCCCCAACTTCTCGGCTCCGCCGGCACGCCATAATTGCCAGCCGTGAAGACGGCGACATAAGCATAATATTTCTTCTTGAACAGGTTGTCGACGAAGAACGTGAGTGAGTATGCCTTGTTCGCTGCCTCCCAACCTATACTTGTAGAAACGATCGCGTGAGCGGGTTCGGATACGGTGTTGCCAAAATCATAGTAGTATTTCCCGGTGTAATTCGCGATGCCGGTGAAATCGAGACCACCGGCACGGCCCAAGTCATAATGATAGCCGATCCTCGCATAGCCGCTCCACTCCGGTGCATTGACGAGCCTGTTCCCTGAGAAATCCTGCTCCTCATCGACATAACCCTGGCACGGCACCGGGATCGAGCCTGCTGTGATCCCGCCAGCTGCCGCGCAGGCGGCCGACGAGAAAGCGGGGACCTGCCCGGTTCCTTCGAACGTCTTGTATTTGGAGTTGATGTAGGAGCCCCCCAGCCCCAACTGAAGACCGCGAAGCGGCTCGACCACGATATCGGCTTCAAGACCATATATTCGCGCCTTACCCGCGTTTTCGACGAGATTGCCGCTCGGCACCGTCCGCTGAACCTGGAGGTTCGAATAATTATAGTAGAATCCAGCTGCAGTGAAACGGAAGGTTCTAAAATCGGTTTTCAGGCCGATTTCATAAGCATCGAGCACCTCTGGTTTGATCTCACTCGTCTGAGAGCCCGGCGTGTTGACACCGCCGCTCTTGAAACCGCGACTATAGCTGGCATAGACCATGACCTTGTCTGCGGGTTTGTAGCTGGCGATGAAACGTGGAGTGAACTTACCGAAGTGATATTTGATATCCGATGCCTGAAAGTAGACCAGGTTGCTCGATCCCACGTTGCCAAAGTAATTCTCATTGTCAAGAAGTGTCTTCGTTTCCCATGTATAGCGGACGCCAGCCGTTAGGCTCAGTTTGGGTGTTACGTGATAGGTTCCCTCGGCGTAGGGAGCAAACGACTCCGCCTGCACATGGGCGAGCAGCCCGATATAAGGATTGGTGCTGTTGAATACACCGACGCCCGGAGGTGCGGCAATGCCTAGCGCATCGGTTGCGTCGATTCCACCCAGGCGGAAAAGATTACCGCCCTTTTCCTTGTAATAGTATGCACCTGCTACCCAGGTAATCGGGCTACCAGGGACAGAAGTTATCTGCAATTCCTGCGAATAGGCGCTGCTATGCTCCGAAAAGCTTGTCGGAAAATAAGGGAGCGTCGTTGCGTCGATGTCTGCGAGCGAAGTGCCCTCACTTCTCAGGTACGTGGAAATTGAACTCAATGTAGCGAAATCCAGATTCCAGTCCGCGCGGAATTCGACGGCGGTCTGGCTCGCCCGGACAGCAAGCTTGTCGAAATCCTTGCCGACTATCTGATAATTGACGCCAGTTTGATAGAAGTCGGTGTTCGTCGCCGGCAGACCACCTCGTGCGCGGGCTATCGACAGGGGCGAATCGTCCAGTGCCACAAATGCCTGCGCCTCAGGATCTCGCTTAAAGCTGTGATCGACGCTCAATAGAAGTTTGAGATTGCTGGCGGGTTCCCAGCGAATCTTTCCCCGGATGTTGAACTGCTTCAAGTCGGGTGGCCGCTTGGGATCGCTGAAGACGGTGTGCATGTAGCTGTTTCTGTCTTCGTAGCTTCCCGCTACTCGAACCGCGAGATTTGAGGTGACTGGCACGTTAACGACACCTTCGCCCATAATCCTGTCAAAGCTTCCAAGGGTCAGCGCCGCCGTACCCTCAAACTTGTCAGTCGGATCGTTAGTGACGATCCGGATCGCGCCACCAGTGGCGTTCCGCCCGAACAGGGTTCCCTGCGGACCTTTCAACACTTCGATTCGATTCACATCGAGAAAGCTGGAAATGCCGGAAATCGGCCGCGATCTATAAACGTCGTCCGTATAGATCGCGATCGACGGCTCAAGCCCCAGATTGGCGTATTGGGTGCCAATACCGCGGATATAGGGCGAGACGAAGCCCGCTCCCTGGTTTAGCACCAGTCCGGGAGTAAGTCTTGGCAGCGCCACCACGGCATCCAGACCGTTATTCTTCAAAAGTGCGCCGGAAAAGGCCGACACGGCGATCGGCACGTTCTGAAGGCGTTCTTCGCGTCGTTGTGCGGTCACAACGATATCTGCAATGCCTTGGTTCGCGGGCGCAGGTGTCGCAGTCGGCTGGGTAGCGGGAGCCTGTTCCTCTGGCGACGCCTGCGCGGCGGCCATTCCGGAGTGTAGCATGGCGATGGCAAGCGCGACCGTCGATGTCGCCAGTCGCACGCCCCCGACCGCCTTCAAGTAAGCTTTCGCGTCTGACAAAATCCCCTCCTGTCGTGCAGCCAATCCTTAACCGGACTTTCGCACAGGTTGATCCCGCACCTCGGCCTTGTCAACAGAATATCGCACGATGTGCGATTATCTGACTTAGCTGATTAAGGCCCTTCCGTCTGAGGCTCCGAACTATCGATCCAAAGTCATCGGATAGGAGGAAGCCATCGAGGGCGAGATGCCCGATCGCCAAGGGCTGCTAGGGGTCATGATCGAGAAGTTTGGTGTATTATCTCGCGTTTGAAGGCGAGGGGTAAGGATGGCGGATCGTGGTCGGGTGGCCGCGGTGTCGATAGAGTTGACGGACGCGGAGCGACGGGAGATGGAAGGACTGGCTGGCCGGCGCAAGACAGCCCAGGGACTGGCTCGTCGGGCGAGGATTGTGTTGGAGGCGTCGGGCGGTCTTCAGAACATAGAGATTGCTGCGCCTTGACACCGACGCCAACACGGTCAGCAAATGGCGACGTCGTTTTGCGGAACGGCGCTGTGAGGGACTGTATGACGAGCCGCGCTTCGGGCGGCCTCGTACGATTGGCGATGACGACATCGCCAGGACAATCCAAGGGACGCTGGAAGAGACATCGCCTGGCGCAACGCATTGGTCGTTACAGAGACATCGCCTGGCGCAACGCATTGGTCGTTACGCAGCATGGCGCGGGCGACAGGCTATGCCCCATCGACCATCCATCGCATCGCCCGTGCCACCATGCGCATCAGCATGGCCAACCTGGTCTATAATTTCCAGCGATGCGCCTCGGCGGCGTCGGCCTGGCGCTTTCATGAGCGTGCCCACCACGTGCCCACGGAAGGGAGCAAATCGGGCGGATTCTGGCACGATCTGGCAAGCGGGTTGACGGGCGCAGGCCGCGAAAAAGCCCCGGAAAACTGAGCGTTTTCCGAGGCTTGATCTGGTGGGCGTGGCAAGGATTGAACTTGCGACCCCTGCGATGTCAACACAGTGCTCTACCACTGAGCTACACGCCCGAGGTCGCGGTCCCTAGCCCAGCGCGTGGGGTTGCGCAAGCCCGCGTTACAGGTGAGATTTGACGCGCACGCGCCTGAATGCTCAGTTCCCGTTCAGGCTGGATTTGCTTATTTGCGACGTTAGCCCTCCTATGCGGGACCTGGCAGATGACACCCAAGCTGCTGACCAAGACCATGATCCTGGCGACCGGCCTTTCGATGGCCGCCTCGCCCATCGCATTCTCCGCCGCATCCGCCCAGAACCAGAGCGGCGCGCCATACAATGGATCGCCCCCCTCCCAGGGTTACGGGCAATATCCTCCCGACTATGATCAGGGAGGTCCCCCGCCGCAGGGAAATCCGGGATATGATCAGGGCGGGCCGCCGCCGCAGGGCTATCAGGACGACCAGGACGGCCCACCGCCGCAGGGATATCCCGGCTACGACCAGAGCGCCCCGCCGCCGCAGGGATATCCGGGATATGACACGTCGCAGCCTCCCCCCGGCTATGGCGGCTCGCAGCCCCCTCCCCCGCAGGGATATGAGGGGTCCCAGCCCCCGCCCGCAGGCTACGGCGCTCCGCCGCCACCGCCGCCGCCGGGATATGACGGATCGCAGCCGCCACCGCCGCCGCCCGGATACCAGCCCGGCGGAGACATGGCGCAGCAGCAGGTGCAAGACCAGCAATATGCCAGCTATGCCGAGCAGTGGGCGCGGGCGAATTGCGTGAAGGCCCACGGCGATGCCGGCGCGGGCGCCGCGATCGGCGGCGTCCTGGGTGCGATCGTGGGATCGGGCCTTGCCGGGCGCGGCAGCCATGGCGCCGGCGCGCTGGCCGGGGCCGCCGTGGGCGCGGTCGGCGGGGCGGCCATCGCCGGGAGCAGCAACAGCAACGCGACCAGCCCGGGCTGCCCGCCGGGCTATGTCGTCCGCTCGGGCGCGCCCGCCTTTTATTATGGCGAGCCCTATCTATATGCCGCGCCGGTCTGGTATCGGCCGTGGGTATATTATGGCGATCGGTGGGTCTATCGGCCCTATCCCTATCATTCCTGGTATTATCGCCATTATTACCCGCGCCATTATTATCCGCACCGCCGCTACTGACGCAAAGAGGGGCAGGACCGGCCATGTCCTGCTCCTCCTGACCCGGAATCATGCTCCGGGGGGATGGGCCCGCATGCCGCCGCCGGTCGCGGCGGCCGCTGCCGGCCGTCAGGGAATGTCCGCTCGCAAGCTGGCCCGGGGGCCCCTTTCGGTCCGGTTGCGTCCTGCGGCCTTCGCTTCGTAGAGCGCCTGATCCGCCGCCTCCAGGATGACGGCGCGCTGATGCTCGATCGGCCAGGTGTGGATGCGGGGATCGATCGAGGCCATGCCGACGCTGATCGTGACCTGACCGAAGGGGGAGGACGGATGGTCCAGCCTCAGTGCCTCGACCCGCGCCCGCACATTCTCCGCGACGACGGCCACACCCCCGGCATCGACGTTCGGCAGGATCGCGACGAACTCCTCGCCGCCATAGCGTCCCGCCGTGTCGCCCGGCCGGCGCAGGCAGCGCAGCAACGCCGCCGAGACGGCGCGGAGGCATTCGTCCCCCGCCAGATGCCCATGGCCGTCATTATAGGCCTTGAACCAGTCGATATCGGCCATCAGCACCGATAGCGGGGCCTGCTCCCGCCGGGCGCGGCGCAGTTCGCGGTGGAGTTGCAGCTCCAGGCCGCGCCGGTTCAGCAGCCCGGTGAGATAATCGTGCAGGGCGTGCGCGGCCAGCCGCCGCCGGGAGGCGCGCAGGCGCTGCTCGACCGCCTTGCGGCGCGTGATGTCGAGCGCGGCGACCGAAAGGCCGTTGATCCTGCGCCTCCCGTCGCGGACGGGCTGGGCCGAGATCTGGTAAAGCCTGCCGCGCCATTCCAGCTCGTGGTCCGGAACCGGCATTCCCATATCGAGCAGCGCATAGCAGATGGCGCCCAGCCCGGCCGCCTCGGGCTGGAAATCGGCGACCCGGCGGCCCGCCATGGCGGCCACGCTCAGCGCGTGGATTTCGGCCATCGCCTCGTTCACGACGACATAGCGCATGTCCCTGTCGACGAGAGCCAGGGCGACCGGCGCGGCCGCGAGGAGGCGCTGGACCGGCGAGGGACCGGCCAGGGAAGAAAGCAACATGCCGTTCGCTCCGGGGGCGGCACAGGGATGCCGGATGTCACGGGAAACATTCTGTCTTGCGGCCAGGATCACGGGACACTCCGTCAAACGTTCGTGCGGCCGGGGAGGCGGACCCGGCCTGCCGACCAGGCAAGCGGCCTTTGGAGCGCTTCGCCGGGGAAGTCATGTAAAGGACTGCAAAATCGACCGGCGGCAACCGGTCATTCATATGCAAAACATTGTTAAACCGCCATTCCTTGCCTCGCCATTGCAGGCCGACCTGTTAATGGCCTAGGCGTCGCGAGCGTCTGCGCCGGGGCCTTCCACGGCGGAGAGATCGAGGCGCGCGGTCGCGATGTTTCACGCGCTATCGCAGGAAGCACGGGAGGCTTTTCGGGTGCGGATAGGGATTCTGGAAGACGACCTCGCGCTCGCGAAATATGTCGAGAAATCCCTGCTCGCGGTCGATTATTCCTGCGAACTCTTCGATAGCGGCCGGAAGCTGATCCAGGCGCTCCACCGGGATACTTTCGATATCCTGATCCTCGACTGGAACATCCCCGACATATCGGGGATCGAGGTGCTGCAATGGCTCAAGGACAATCTGGAGAACCATCCGCCGGCGCTGCTGCTCACCAGCCGATCGACCGAGGAGGATATCGTCGCTGGCCTCAATGCCGGCGCGGACGATTATGTCGTGAAGCCCGTGCCGGCGAGCGTCCTTGTCGCGCGCGTGGGCGCGCTCGCGCGGCGCGCCTATCCGCAGCAGGCGCGCGGCGGCGTCGAGACGTTCGGCGACTATGCGTTCGATCCGCGGATGGAGACCGTGCAGCTCGCGGGCCGGCCGATCGCGCTGACGGCCAAGGAATTCGCGCTGGCGCTGATGCTGTTCCGCAACATGCACCGCGCGCTGTCGCGCTCCTATATCTTCGAGGCGCTGTGGGGCCGTAATCCTGACCTCCCGACGCGCACGCTGGACGCGCACATCTCCAACGTCCGCACGAAGCTCAACCTGCGGCCCGACAACGGCTACAAGCTCGCCCCCGTCTATGCTTACGGGTATCGGCTTGAAACGCTGGTCTAGCGTGCCTCCGGTCCGGCTGATGACGCGCGCCGCGCCGCTGCCGCTGCTCGCGATCCTGCTCGCGGGGCAAGGCGCGGCGGCGCCCGTCGTCAAGCCGGGCGCCATTTCCTATGCCGTGGTGAAGGGCGACACCCTTTACATGCTCGCCCGGCGCTATTTCGTCCGCCTCGCCGATTTCAGCCTGGTCCGGCGGCTGAACCGGGTTTCCGATCCGCGCCGGCTTCAGGTCGGCCGGGTACTGCGGATTCCCCGTCCGCTGCTGCGCGAGGAACCCGTATTGGCGACGATCCGCAGCTATCGCGGCGCTGTGCGCGTCGAGCGGGCGGGGCGGCCGGCAGCGGCCGCGATCGGCATGATCGTGCGCGAGGGCGACCTGATCGAGACCGGCGAACAATCCTTCATCACCATCGCCCTTCCCGACCGATCCGTCGTGACGATGCCGTCGGGAAGCCGCGTCCGGATCCGCCGATTGCATCGCATCGCGCTCACCGGCAGCGTCGAACGGCTGTTCGAGGTCGAGGCGGGCCGGGCGCGGGCCACCGTGACGCCGATGAGGGACCCGTATAGCAACTTTCGCGTCTCCACCCCGGTCGCGGTCTCGGCGGTGCGCGGCACCGAATTCCGCGTGGGCTACGATCCCGGCGATCATCGCATGATGACCGAGGTGCTCCGTGGAAAGGTCGGCGTGTCCGCGCTATCCGCCGATCGCGCCGAAACGGCGGTGCCCGAAGGCTTCGGCGTGGCGGCGGGCGCGGCGGAGAATGACGGCGCGGTGCGGCTGCTGCCGGCGCCGGAACTCGCATCCCCCGCACGGGTGCAGGATGGCGAGCGGCTGCGTTTCGCGGTGAAGCCGCTGGGCGACGCCGTGGCCTACCGGATACAGATCGCGCCGGACGCCGATCTTCTCGATATCCTCGACGAGACATCCTCGCCGCGCGCCGAGGCCGAGCTTCCGGGGCAGCCGAACGGCAGTTATTTCGTGCGCGTCGCCGCGATCGACCGGCACGGGCTTGAAGGCATGCCCGCGACCTACAGCTTCGAACGCAGGCTCAACCGCATCGCGGCCAGCGTCGAGCAGCGCCGGGCCGGGCGCTATCGCCAATATCTGTTCCGCTGGGAAACGCCCGACGCCCCGCGGGCGCGCTACCGTTTCCAGCTCTCCGCCGATCCCGAAGGCGGCACGCCGCTGATCGACGAGACCGGCCTCACGACGCGACGCTTCGTCGTCACCGATCTGCCCGGCGGCACCTATTACTGGCGGGTCATGACGTTGCAGTTCGAGGGCGGCCGCATCTACGAGACGTGGACGCCGTTCCGGCAGCTCCGCATCGCCATCGGCCGATGACGCTTTCCGCCCCCCGCGCCCGGCTGCTGATCGAATGGTGGCTGATCCTGCTGTGCCTGAGCGCGCTCGTCAGCCTCCTGGTGGTGAAGCGGACGGCCGCGCGGCTCGACGATATCGTCTACGATCATCTGCTCCGGCTCGATCGGCAGCCGCCTTCGCCCGAAATCCTGCTGGTCGCGATCGACAATCACAGCCTGCGCGAGATCGGGCCGTGGCCGTGGCCGCGCGACGTCCATGCCCGGCTCCTCCGGGCGCTGGGCCGGGCCGGGCCGCGCGCGATCGCCTATGACGTCCTGTTCGTCGATCCCGGCGACGGGGCGGCGGACCAGCGCCTCGGCGCCGCGACCGGCGGCAGCGGCGCGCCGGCGTTCGTCCCGCTGCTGTTCGACATGCCGGGCCGGAACGGCGCGCCGTTCGACGCGGTC
>Ga0180221_1000662_pt1 | contig 27458 bp, 27 predicted proteins | sample eDN5th37CKraftMG_FD_151339 | JGI IMG/M metagenome (GOLD analysis project Ga0180221, IMG submission 151339) | Enriched Miracle-Growth compost microbial communities from Emeryville, California, USA - eDNA 5th pass 37_C Kraft MG (version 2) (version 2) ...
CACGTCGCCGCCGCCGTGGTCGAGGGGCTGCAGCTCGTCGTCGGACCCCGCGCCCGCGCGCATCACCTGGTAGCCGACCGCGCCGGCCACGGGTTCCCAGTCGAGGGTGACCTGCCCGACGCCGGGAGTGGCCCGCACGGCGGCGGGCGGGTCGAGCACCGGGATCGAGCCGGCCTCCGCCTCGTCGGACGCGCGTCCGATGCGCGCCTCCCAGTCGCTGCGGGCGTCGGGCCGTGCGTCGGTGCCGTGGGTCACGAGTCCTCCTGGGTGGTGGCGGCGGAGCCCGCGGTCGCGCCGACCGAGAACTCCTCCTGGCCGATGAGCGGGCGCAGGACCTTCTCGACCTGCTTCGTGCCGAACGCGCGGTGCAGCACGTCGTGGCCGAGCAGGTTGCCGATCGCGCCCATGACCATGCCCTGGTCGAGGGAGAGGTAGCGCTCGGCCGCCGTGCCGGACCGGACGGCGACCGAGTCGTAGAAGCCGCCGGGGCCGTAGGCGCCCAGGTCGTCCTCGATGCCGCGCAGGTTGTCGACCGCCTCGCGCGGGGCGTACGCCAGCGCGAGCGCGGACGCGTGCGGCGTCACGACGCCGTCGCCGAACGTCGGCTCGGGCGCGCCCGGGGCCGGGTTGGTCGCCTCGCGGCAGCCCTCGTAGCCACGGTCGACGTTCGTGCCCTCCCGGTCGGACGGGTACCCGCCCGGGTCCATGCCGATCTCGTCGACGCCGTACACGCCGTAGCCGCCGAACGGGTTGCTGGCGGGGGAGAAGCCCCAGTAGCCGTAGCCGGTCTGCTGCAGGCCGTGCTCGATGTGCGCGCGGACCGCCAGCGGGTGGTTCCTGCCCCAGCTCCTGGGCGCCCACCGCGCCTCCGGCACGAAGAGGTCGGGCATGAGCTCCTCGAACATCGACCCGCCCCACGTCGGCACGATGTGCATGCCGCGGTAGGTGAAGGCGCCTTCGAACACGTCGAGGCCCTCGTAGGTGCGCGTCGTCCCGACCGGGCGCTGCTCGAGCCAGGACCAGTCGCACGACGCGGGGAACGTGCGGTTCGTCGCGAAGTAGTGCTTGGCGGGGATCTGGCCGCGCGCGATGCCGATGTACGACGCGATCCGCGGCTCCGAGTCGAGGATGTCGTAGTGGTGGCAGGTGAACAGCACGTCGGAGCCGTGCACCTGGCCCGGCTCGGAGCACTGGGTGCCGGAGTCGTCGACCCAGAACCCGCCGCGCAGCATGCCGGGTCGCTCGCCGCCGAACTGGTCGGTGTCGTAGAAGGCGCCGAAGTCCATGCCCGCGAGGATCGCGTCGGCCTTCGCGCGCAGCCGCGGCTCGGCGGAGCGCACCACCATGAGCGCGGCGGCGAACCAGCCGTTGTCCACGCTGGAGACGAACGGGAAGATCTGCTCGCCGGAGCCCGGGAACTCGAGCAGCTTGTCGCCCGTGGCCTCGTCGTACCAGTTGTAGAGCATGCCGCTCGGCTCGTGCCGCTCCATGCCCGCGACCGTCGTGAGGGTGCGGTCGAGGCGCGCGCGGGCCTCGCGGCCGCTGACCAGGCCGAGCTCGTCGGCGACGACGGTCGACCACAGGTACGCGCCGATGTTCGTCGGGCTCGTGTAGCCGGACCGGGACGCCGGGTCGAGGTCGCCCTCGATGTTGTCGGCCGGCAGCCCGGTGCGTTCGTCCGTCATCGCGACGAACGACTCCCAGGTGTCGCCGGCCCAGCGGCGCAGGTCGGCGCGGTCCGCCCGGGTCAGCTCGCGCGCGGCGGAGCCGTGCCCGGGGTGGCCGTCGTGGCCGTGCCCGGGTCCGTGCGGACCGGCGCCGGCGACCGCGGAGGTCGACCCCGCGGCCAGCAGGCCGGCCGTCGCGACGGCCGCCAGGGTGGTGCGGACGGTGGGGAGTCTCATCGTCGAGCCCTTCTCGTCGGGTGGTGCGTGTCGCCTGCCGCGCGGGGCGGTCAGGACTTGAGGCCTGTCGTCGCGAGCCCCTGCACGAAGTGCCGCTGCAGGAGCAGGAAGACGACGAGGATGGGCAGCAGCACGACCACGGCGCCCGCGAGGAGCAGGCCGTACTGCGTCTCGTTCTGGCCCACGGAGTAGAGGGCCAGCGCAACCGGGAGCGTGTACATGTCCTCGGTGCTGGCGACCACCAGCGGCCACAGGAAGTTGTTCCACGAGGCCAGGAACGTGAGGATCGCGAGCGTCGCGAGCGCGGGCTTGCACAGCGGCATGACGACGCGCCAGAAGATCCGCAGCTCGCCGGCGCCGTCGACGCGGGCGGCGTCGATCAGCTCGTCCGGGATCCCGAGCATGAACTGCCGCATGAGGAACACGCCGAACGGGCCGGCGAGGAACGGCAGGATCAGGCCCCAGTAGGTGTTGACCATCCCGAGCTGGCTGACCAGGACGAACAGCGGCACCAGCGTGACCATCCCGGGGATCATCAGCGTCGCCAGCACGATCCGGAACAGCCACGTCCGCCCGACGAAGTCGATCTTCGCGAACGCGTAGCCGAGCATCGAGCAGAACACCAGGTTGCCGAGCGTCACCGCCAGCGCGACCACGAGCGAGTTGGTGAAGAACTGGGCGAAGTCGAGCCGCGTGAACAGCTCGCGGAAGTTGTCCCAGGTGGCCTCCTGCGGCCACCAGGTCGGCGGGTTGCGGCGCAGCTCGCCGTCGGTCTTCACGGACCCGAGCAGCATCCAGACGAACGGCGTCAGGACGAGCACGAGGCCGAGGGACAGCACGACGTACAGCCACACGCGAGGGCGCGGCTCGCCGATGCCGGAGCCGACCTCGCCGCCGCCGCGGCGCGCGGTGGTCGGCCGGTCGAGGGTCGTGGCGCTCATGCGGGCACCTCCGTGTCGCGTCGGCCGGCCGGGTCGGAGGGGCTGTCGGCGGGACCCGGAGCCATGGCGGGCGCCCCGACGGCCGCGGGACGGCTTCCGCGCAGCAGCGCGCGGATGCTGCGGCGCCGGCCCGTGCCCGTCTCGTCGCGGTCGCCGAGCAGCCGGAACTGCACGACGGTCAGCAGGACGATCGCGAGGAACAGCACGTAGGCCATGGCCGCGGCCACGCCGTAGTTGCCGAACCCGAACTGGTTGTAGATGAGGTACGAGACCGAGAGGGTCGAGTTCAGCGGCCCACCCTGGGTCATGACGAACGGCTCCTCGAAGAACTGCAGGAACCCGATGCCCGTGATGACGCCGCCGAACAGGATCGTCGGCCGGATGCTCGGCAGCGTGACGCGGGTCAGCCGCTGCCAGGCGTTCGCGCCGTCGAGCGCGGCCGCCTCGTGCAGGGCCTTGGGCACGGACTGCAGCCCGGCCAGGAAGATGACGACGAGCGTGCCCATCGACCGCCAGACGGCCATCGCGATGAGCGACGGCATGGCCCACGTCGTCGAGCCGAGCCAGTCGGGGCCCTGGATGCCGAACCAGCCGAGCACCTCGTTGATGAGGCCGTTGTCCGGCCGGTAGAGGAACCGCCACACCACCGCGACGGCGACGATCGAGGTCACGACCGGCATGTAGTAGCTGACGCGGAAGAACGCCGCGGCCCGCGTGATGCCGGTGTTGAGCGCGACTGCGATGGCGAGCGCGACGCCCATCGTCAGCGGGACGCCCACGACGACGAAGTAGAGGGTGTTGAGCGCGGCCTTGTGGAACGTCGTGTCGGTGAGCACCGTGACGACGTTCTGCAGCCCGACGAAGTTCACCGCGAACGGCGAGCGCAGGTCGCGGCTCTTGATGTCGGTCACCGCCATGAACAGCGACGACACGACCGGCCAGGCCATGAAGACGAGGAACAGGACGACGAACGGGGCGGCGAAGCCCCACGCGACGAGGCTGCGCCGGCGCCGCAGGCGCGACCCGCGCCGGACCGGCGCCGGCGAGGAGGTGGTGACCTCCCCGCCGGCCCGGGGGCCGGTGCCCGCCGCGGCGGGACGGGCGACGGTGGCCATGGGTCAGAGCCCCGTCCCGATGGACTCGGCCTGCTGCTGGATCGCCTTGGCGGCGGCGGCCGGGTCCTCACCGCTCTTGCAGACCTTCTCGAGCTCGGTGTCGATGACGGCGGCCACCTGCTCCCACGTGGGGACCGCCGGCGGCGCCTGCGCGGTCGTCATCTGCTCGCCGAAGACCTTGAGCCGCTCGTCGTCCGCGAGGTCGCCCTGCTGCCAGGCGCTCTCGACGGCCGGCAGGTCGCTGACCTCCTGGTACCAGGCGGCCTGCGTCTCGGGCTCGGACAGCCACTGGACGAACTTCCACGCGGCGTCGCGGTTCTTCGCGTCCTTGAACACGGCGAGGTTGGAGCCGCCGATGAACGACGCCTTCTCCTTGCCCTGCGGCATCGGCGCGAGCGTCACGCCGTCCATGAACCCGTCGCCACCGGTCTCCTGGAGGATCCCGATGTGCCACGGTCCGGAGACGAACGAGCCGATCTTGCCGTCGACGAAGTCGGGCTCGAGCGCGCCCTGCGGCAGCTGGGTCGGCGCGAGCTTCTCCTCGAAGAACGACTGGTAGTAGGTGAGCGCCTCGACGAACTCGGGGGTGTCGAAGTGGAACTCGCCGTCGTCGTAGATCTCGGCGCCGGCCTCCCACGCGAACGGCAGGAAGGTCTGCCACGCGCCGGTCTGGCCGGGCTGCAGGTTGATGCCCCACTGCGCGCCGGCGTCCTGCAGGCCCTTCGCCGTGGCCTTCAGCTCGTCCCAGGTGCTGGGCGTGGCCGGCACGCCGGCCTTCTCGGCGAGGTCGGTGTCGACGTAGAGGACGCGGGTCTCGACGTACCACGGCACGCCGTAGGAGACGTCGTCGACCTCGGTCGAGTCCCAGGCGCCGTCGAAGAACGCGTCGTCGTCCACGGCCTCCGGTGTGACGTCGAGCGCGCCGGTCGCGGCGAACTCGCCCATCCACGTCGTGCCGATCATCGACACGTCGGGCACCTGGTTGCCGGCGATCGCGTTGGCGATCTTGTCGTGCGCCGCGTCCCACGGGATCGCGGTGACCTTGATGGTGGCGTCGGGGTTCTCCTCGGAGAACGCCTTGGCGAACTCGCCGAGCTTCTCGCCCTCGGTGCCCATCGCCCAGACGGTGACCTCGCCGGTGGCCGGGCCCTCGCTGACGGCGGCGCCCTGCGTGGGTGCGGTGGTGCCCGGACTGTCGGAGCGGCCGCACGCGGCCGTCGTCACCAGGGTGACGGCGGCCAGCGCGGCGACGGTGACGCGCGTGCTGCTTCTCATGGTTCCTCCTCGAGGGGGACGTCCCGGGGGCGGGGCGTCAGTGCGTCCCGCAGCTCGAGCGCACCACCAGGTCGGTGGGCAGCGTCTCGGAGCGCGGGGTGGTGCGGGTGCCGCTGATGCGGTCGTCGAGCGCGCGGGCGGCGAGGGAGCCGAGCGTGCGCATGGGCTGGCGGACCGTGGTGAGGCCCGGCCGGGAGTGCCGGGCGGCCATGACGTCGTCCCAGCCGGTGATCGCGAGGTCCTGACCGACGCGCAGGCCGGCCTCCTCGGCGGCCTGGATCGCGCCGAGGGCGATCTCGTCGTTCGCGCAGACGAGGGCGTCGGGCCGGTCCGGGCGGGCGAGCAGCCCGGCCGCCGCGCGGCGCCCCGCGTCCTCGTCGTACGAGCAGCCGGTGACCTCGAGGCCGGTGCCGTGCGCGGCGAGCGCGTCGTACACGCCGGCCCAGCGCTCCGCGGCGTCGTGCGAGTCCTCGGGCGAGCCGAGGAACCGCGCGTGGCGGACGCCGTGGTGCGCGAGGTGCTCGCCCAGGGCGATCGCGGCGCGGCGGTTGTCGGTGTGCAGGGCGTCCGCGCCGGCGACGGCGGGCCGTGCGAGCAGGACGACGGGCACGCCGCTGTCGACGACGGCCGCGATCACCTCGTCGGGCACGGTGCGGCCGAGCACGACGAGACCGTCCACGCGGGCGGCGAGGTCGCGGACGGCGCCGACCGGGTCGGGCCGCCCGTTCGTGCCGAGGACGATGACGCTGCGGCCCGACTGCGACGCGGCCTCCTCGTAGCCGAGCAGCACCTCGGCGTAGTACGGGCCGGACAGGTCGGGGAAGACGATGCCGTTGGCGGCGTGCCGCCGCTCGGCGAGCGAGGTGCCTGCGTGGCTGGGCCGGAAGTCGAGCTCGGCCACCGCGGCGAGCACCCGGCGGCGGGTCGCGTCCGCCACGGGTGCGGAGCCGCGCAGGGTGCGGGAGACGGTGGCGATGCCGACCCCGGCACGGGCGGCGACGTCGTAGATCGTCACCGGCCCGCCGTGCCGCCGGGGTCCGGCACCGACCGTCGTGTCAGCGCGTCCGGGCGCGCCCGGCCCGCCGTCCGCCGTGCGGGACGGTGCAGGGGACGGCTGGGAGGCCGCCGTCGGCTCGCCGGCCGGACGAGGATCGGAACGGTGAGCGGGACGGGCGTCGGCCTCGTCGGGGGACTCGCTCGAAAGCGCTTTCACAGTGACCACCGTCACAGGTCGGAACCGGACATGCAAGCCGAACCGGACGAACGGCGCGCGCCGTGCGCGCGTGGGACCGCTCCCGCCGCGACATCGGCGCAGGTCAGCGGCGCTCGGGAAAACCTGCGTGATCGCGCGTCACTCGGGGTTGCACAGGGCGCGGATCATCCCGCTGAGGCCCACGTCCGGCCGCCACGGCTCGAGGTTCCAGGTGGCCTTGTCCGGCGCCCCGATCTCGTGGCACCGCAGCTGGTCCAGCATCGTCGCGGACCCGGCCTCGGGCTCGGCGGCCACCAGCTGGTCGCGGATCAGCTCCCGCGCGGCGTCCGTCCCCTCGCGGGCCCACGCCGAGGGCGTCACCGCGAGCGACCGGCCGCCCTCCCGGTCGCCCCAGTCGACGCGCTCGACGGCCGTCCCCGCGAACCACAGCGACCCCGGTCCGTCGATGCGCAGCACGTCGTCGCCCGCAGCCGCGAGCCGCGGGCCGTCGGGCTGCACGCCGCCCCCGCCGGCGAGCGCCGAGCCGTCCGCCAGGACGCGCGCGCCCGCGCCGGCCAGCCACGCGGGGCCGTCGAGCTCGACGACCACCGAGCCGTCGTCGCGCCGCTCCACGTCGAGGTCCGTCCCCGGGGCGGGGAGCACCCGCACGCGGGCGTCGCCGGCCCGCACCGCGGTCCCCTGGTCCTCGACGACCTCCCGGGTCACGACCGTCGGGGTCGGCGACGGCGCCGTGCTCGTCGGGGGAGGCGAGGGCGTGGCCGACGCCCCCGGCGAGGTGGGAGCCGGTGCCCCGCCGGCCGAGCAGCCCGCGACCACCAGCGCGACGAGGGCGGCGACGGTCGCCGAGGGGACGCGCTGCTGCACGCCCCGACGGTAGCGGGCGTCCGTGACCGGGGATGGCCGGTCGCGGCGGCGACCGCAGGAGGCGTCCTCGTGCCGGCGGCGTGGACAGCGCGGCGTCGGGCCCCGGCGGCGCGGATATCCTGGCCCCGTCCGCCGCGCGCGGCCGCGCCGCGGTCGCCCCGCAGGCCCCGCCACCGAGGGAATCGATGACCACCGCACCTGCGCGCCCCAGCGACCAGCACTACGACACCGTCGAGGACGCGGCGGCCACGCCCGACCTCGAGCAGCCGTACGCCGAGCTCGGCCTCAAGCCCGACGAGTACCAGCGGATCCGCGACATCCTCGGCCGGCGGCCCACCGCCGCCGAGCTGGCGATGTACTCCGTCATGTGGTCCGAGCACTGCTCGTACAAGAGCAGCAAGACGCACCTGCGCCAGTTCGGCGAGAAGACCACCGACGAGATGCGCGAGCACCTGCTCGTCGGCATCGGCGAGAACGCGGGCGTCGTCGACATCGGCGACGGCTGGGCGGTCACGTTCAAGGTCGAGAGCCACAACCACCCGTCGTACGTCGAGCCGTACCAGGGCGCGGCCACCGGCGTCGGCGGCATCGTCCGCGACATCATCTCGATGGGCGCCCGTCCCGTGGCGGTCATGGACCAGCTGCGCTTCGGCGCCATCGACCACCCCGACACGGCGCGCGTCGTGCACGGCGTGGTCGCCGGCGTCGGGGGGTACGGCAACAGCCTCGGCCTGCCGAACATCGGCGGCGAGGTCGTCTTCGACCCGTCCTACCAGGGCAACCCGCTGGTGAACGCGCTGTGCCTCGGCGTCCTGCGCCACGAGGACATCCACCTCGCGAACGCCTCGGGCGCGGGCAACAAGGTCGTCCTGTTCGGCGCCCGCACGGGCGGCGACGGCATCGGCGGCGCGTCGATCCTCGCCTCGGAGACCTTCGACGACACCAAGCCGTCCAAGCGTCCGTCGGTCCAGGTCGGCGACCCGTTCATGGAGAAGGTCCTCATCGAGTGCTGCCTGGAGCTGTACGCGGCCCAGGTCGTCGAGGGCATCCAGGACCTCGGGGCCGCCGGCATCTCCTGCGCGACGAGCGAGCTCGCGTCCAACGGCGACGGCGGCATGCACGTCGACCTCGAGAAGGTGCTGCTGCGCGACCCCACGCTCACCGCCGGCGAGATCCTCATGTCGGAGTCGCAGGAGCGGATGATGGCGGTCGTCCGGCCGGAGAAGCTCGACGAGTTCCTCGCCATCACGTCCCGGTGGGACGTCGAGACCGCCGTCATCGGCGAGGTCACCGGCACCGGGCGGCTGACGATCGACCACCACGGTCACCGCATCGTCGACGTGGACCCGTCGACCGTCGCGCACGAGGGCCCGGTCTACGACCGCCCCTACGCGCGCCCCGCGTGGCAGGACGGGCTCAACGCCGACACGAGCGCCGGCCTCACCCGCCCGGGATCGGGCGCGGAGCTGCGCGCGACCGCGCTGCGGCTGCTCGGCAGCCCGAACCTCGCGTCGAAGGCGTGGGTGACGAACCAGTACGACCGGTTCGTGCAGGGCAACACCGCTCTTGCGCAGCCCGACGACTCCGGCGTCGTGCGCGTCGACGAGGAGAGCGGCCTGGGCGTCGCGCTCTCGACCGACGCCAACGGCCGCTACGGCAAGCTCGACCCGTACACCGGCGCGCAGCTCGCGCTCGCCGAGGCGTACCGCAACGTCGCGACGACGGGCGCGCGGCCGCTCGCCGTCACCGACTGCCTCAACTTCGGCAGCCCGGAGCACCCCGACTCGATGTGGCAGCTCGTCGAGGCGATCCGCGGTCTCGCGGACGGCTGCGTCGAGCTCGGCGTGCCCGTCACCGGCGGCAACGTGTCGCTGTACAACGGCACCGGCGAGCCGGGGAAGATCGACTCCGCGATCCACCCGACGCCCGTCGTCGGCGTGCTCGGCGTCCTGGACGACGTCGCCCACGCGACGGCCTCCGGGTGGACCACGCCGGGGCAGGCCGTCTACCTCCTCGGCACGACGCGTGCCGAGCTCGACGGCTCCGCGTGGGCCGACGTCGAGCACGGCCACCTCGGCGGTCGCCCGCCGGCCGTGGACCTCGAGGCCGAGAAGCGCCTGGCGCTCGTGCTGCAGCGGGCCAGCCGCGACCACCTCGTCGACGCCGCGCACGACCTCTCCGAGGGCGGCCTCGCGCAGGCGCTGCTGGAGTCGTCGCTGCGGTTCGGCGTGGGCGTGCAGGTGTCGCTGGAGGCCCTGACGCAGCGGGACGGCGTCACGCCGTTCGAGGCGCTGTTCTCGGAGTCGACCGCCCGCGCGCTCGTCGCCGTGCCCCGTTCGGAGGAGGTCCGCTTCGCCGACCTGTGCACCGCTCGCGGCGTGCCCGCTCTCCGTCTGGGCGAGACCGCGGAGACGTGCGAGCCCGGCGCCGGCGCTCCCGTCGACGACCCGGACCACGAGCACGGGCCGGCCGTCGAGGTGGCGGGCCTGTTCACCATCCCGCTCACCGAGGCCCGCGAGGTGTTCGAGGCGACGCTCCCGCGCCACTTCGGCTGACCCGCCGCGCCGCGACCGGTCCGCACCGGCCGCCGTGCAGCACGAAGGGCCCCGCACCTGTCCGGTGCGGGGCCCTTCGCTCGTGGTCGACGACGCGGCGGCGGCCCACCTGTCAGCGACGGGCCGGCGTCGCCTCGTCGTCGACCCTCGCGGGCGGCCGCTCAGCGGCGGCCGCCCCGGGGCGGCGGTCCGTCAGCGGCCCTCGGCCTTGCGACGGCCGCGCGCGGCCAGCACGAGCGCACCGGCGCCCGCGAGCAGGGTGCCGCCGGCCAGCAGGGCGATGGGACCACCCGAGGAACCGGTCGCCGCGAGGACCTCCTCGCCGAGCGGCTCGTCCGGCGTGGCCTCCGGCGGCTCCGGCAGGACCTGCTCGTCACCCGGGACCGTCGGGGTCGGCGTCGGCTCCGGGAGAACCTCCTCGTCGGCGGGCGTCGTCGGCGTCGGGGTGGCGACCGGCGTGCTCGGCGTCGTGGGCTCCGGGGTCGGCGTCACCGGCGGGACGACCGGCTCGGTCGGCGTCGGGGCGGGGGTCGTCGGCGTCGGCGCAGGCGTCGTCGGCGGGGTGACAGGGGTCGTCGCCGTCGGCGTCGGGCAGGGGGTGCGCGTGGGGTGAGGCTTGGGCGTGCGCGTCGGCTTCGGCGTCGCCGTCGGCTTCGGCGTGGACGTCGTGCAGTCCGGGGCCTTCACGTACGTCCACGGCTGGCGGGTGTCCGGGTAGGGGTACGACGACGCGTGGACCTCGGTCGGGTTGTTCGGGCCGTAGAGGACGCCGCCCGCGATGAGCCGGTCGGTCGTGGTGCCCGGCTTGTAGCGGTCGAGCTGCAGCCAGACGCCGCAGGTCTCGTCCGTGGCGATCGTCTGCGGCCAGATGCGCTTGTCGCCACCGCCCGACGGCTTGGACGCGCTCGAGGCGAGCGGCGTCGCCCAGCGCACCTCGACGAACGACGAGCTGTCGTCGCCGCGGTCACGCGACGTCGACCACCCCCCGTACGAGCCCCCGTACGAGCCGGAGTGGCCCCAGCCCGGGCCGCCGTGCCCGCTCCCCCCGGCGTGGGCGACGGCGGGCGCTGCGGACAGCAGGACGACCGAGACGGACGCGACAGCGATGGCGCGGCGCAGCATGCAGGTACCTCCACGGGTGTCGGGCGGCGGTGCAGGGGGAGGGCGCACCGGGTGGCACACGGCGCGTTCGGCGGCTGGTGCCGGGTCAGAGCGTATGGGATGAAACGGACAGAAAGGGACGATTCGGCGTGTCGGTGGAGAACTCACCCGAATGGCGGGCACCTGTCCAGCCGCAGGTCACCCGCCCGGCGTCGTCGGGAGGGGCACGATCACGACTATTTGCGTCGACCGGCTCGCGCGGGGAGTCCTACGGTCGCCGCGATGGACAGCTCGACCTTCCGCGTCGTCCGCGCCGACCGTGGCGCGGTCCTCGCCGTGCCCGACGACGTCTTGCTCGCCGGTGACGCCGGGGCCGCCCAGGAGGTGCGCGCCGTGCTGGACCGCGACGGCGCCGCCCCCTCGTCCGACCCCGGGGCGGAGGGCGGGCGCCTCGTGCCCACGGTCGGCGACCTCGTCAGGCTCGCCGGTGCCGGGAGCGCGCCGGACGAGGGGCCGGAGGGGGCGCCGGACGCGCCGGGGACGCCCTCGCACGTCGTCGAGGTCCTGCCGCGTCGCACGGCTCTCGTCCGCGACAGCGCCGGCGCCACGTCGCGCACGCAGACGCTCGCGGCGAACGTCGACGTCGTGCTCGTCGTCGAGCACCTGGACCCCGACCCCGACCTGGGCCGGCTCGAGCGCATGCTCACGCTGGCCTGGCGCTCAGGAGCGCAGCCGGTCGTGGTCCTCACGAAGGCCGACCTCGTTCCCGACCCCGACGGGATGGCGGCGGAGGTCGCGGAGGTCGCGCTCGCCGTCCCGGTCCACGCCGTCAGCGCGAGCCGCGACGAGGGCCTCGACGGGCTGCGCGCCCTGCTCGCGCCGGGCGTCACGCTCGTCGTCGTGGGCCCCTCGGGGGCGGGGAAGTCGACGCTCGTCAACGCGCTCGCGGGGCACGACGTCATGGCGGTCGGAGCTCGCCGCGAGGGGGACGGCCGCGGCCGGCACACGACGACGCACCGCGAGCTCGTCCCGCTGGCGGGCGGCGCGATGCTCGTCGACACCCCCGGCATCCGGACGGTCGGCCTGGTGGCCGACGACGACGCGCTCGACGCGACGTTCGCCGACGTGCGGGCGCTCGCCGACGCGTGCCGGTTCGCGGACTGCTCGCACGCGAGCGAACCCGGCTGCGCCGTGCGCGCGGCGCTCGACAGCGGCGAGCTGCCGCAGCGCCGCTACGACAGCTGGCTCAAGCTCGCCCGGGAGGCCGCGTTCCAGGCGCGACGGGTGGACGCCCGGCTCGCCGCCGACGAGCGGCGCCGGTGGAAGCAGGTGCACCGGGAGGCGCGCGCGCGGGCGCGGCACCGCCCCGGCCGGTGAGCGACCGCCGCCTCGAGGGCAGCACGCCGACGGCGGCACGTGGCCACCGGGCGACTGCGCCCGTGCGCCGGGCGCGGCATCATCGTGGGGTGCCCGTCCGTCGCCGTACCGACCCCGCCGCCGGCCGCGCGGCGCTCGCCGCGTGGCGCGCCGACCCCACGGGCGCGGCCCGCGCCGACGTCCGCACGGCGGTCCGGTTCACCCTCGAGGAGCTCGCCGAGGTCGCGCCGGGTCACGCCGTCGAGGTGCGCGTGCCCCCGGACGGCGCGGTGCAGGCCGTCGAGGGGCCCCGGCACACGCGCGGCACGCCGCCGAACGTCGTCGAGACCGACCCGCAGACGTGGCTGGCGCTGGCGTCCGGGCGGCTCGGCTGGTTCGAGGCGGTCGACGCCGGGCTCGTCCGCGCGTCGGGCGAGCGGGCCGACCTGCACGCCTGGCTCCCGCTGCAGGCCGCGCGCGCCCGCTGACGGGCAAGCCGGGAGGTCGCGCCGCCGGGGCCGGCGGCGGGCGCCCGGTCCGGACGCCCGCCGCGCGCTCAGACGAGGCGCCAGCGCTGGTTCGCGCCGCCGTGGCAGTCCCAGACGACGAGCCGGGCGCCGTCGGTGGCGCGCCAGCCCTCGATGTCGAGGCAGCGCCCGGACAGCGGGTTGCGCAGGGTGCGGTCGGCGCCGAGCACCCAGTCCTGCGCCGGGTTGCCGTTGCAGCGGGCGATCTGCACCGGCGTCCCGTTGGCCGTGGCCGCGCCGGCGACGTCGAGGCAGAGGTCGCCCTGGGTCCGCAGCGTGCGCCCGACGGACCGCCAGCGCTGCTTGCTCTCGCCGTCGCACGCCCACATGACGACACGCACGCCCGGGGAGAAGTCCCACGCGGGCACGTCGAGGCACCGTCCGCCGAGGTCGCTGACGACCGTGTGCGTCCCCGTCGGCAGGCTCGCGGCCGGGGTCGTCGGCGATCCGGTGGGCGCGCTCGGGGACGGGCTCGGCGCGGTGGTCGAGGTCGGGCTCGGGGTCGGGGTCGGCCGGGTGGAGGCGGTCGGCGTCGGGCCGGGAGTGGTCGCCGGCGGCGCCGCCGAGCAGCCGGACCGCTGCCCGATGGTGTCGACGTGCGCGAGCCCCTGCTGCCGCAGCGACGCCACCGCCGCGGACGCCTGCGCCGGCGTGAGGAGCTGGTCCTCGGCGTGCAGCACGTAGTCGACGCTCTGGCGCCACACGCTCGTCCCGCCGCGGTGGCCGGCCAGGTCGATGAACCACTGGTTGAAGTCGATCGACATGTCCTGGCGCGGGTACACCTTGCCGCTGTGCGTGCCGACGAGCCGGCCGTCCACGTAGTAGCGCACCGTGCCGTCGCCGACGGTCGCCATCACGTCGTGCCACCCGGCGAGGCTGCCCGGGACCGTCGTCGACTGGTTGTCGGCCACCCACGGGTCCGGCTGGTATGTGTACCAGCTCGTCACGTAGTCGGTCGGCGTCGAGGTGCCCCAGCCGCCGTTGGGCAGGTACTCGGCGAAGTCGAGCTCGGAGTAGGTCGGGTCGAACGCCCGGGCGAGCGGCGAGATCGAGTAGAAGGTCTGGTTCACGTGGTCGCCGTCGGTGCCGCTCTCGGGCACGTCCGCGAACCGGATCCGCGCGAGGTAGGTGCCCTCGCGGAACCTCCGCTGCTGCTGCGAGAACTCGGCGTGCGACGTGCCGGCCGCGGTGCCGTCCGTCGCGGCCCGCAGGCGCAGCGACCGCTGCCCGTCGACCGTCTCGAACGTCACGTTGTCGGCGGACCACCGGGCGCCGCCCACGCCGGGGCCGCCGGCGCTCGTCCGGACGCGCCACCCGTGCGCCGCGACGGCGGGGTCGGTACGGGAGGAGTAGCTGAAGTCGTCGAACAGGGTGCCGCACGTGGGTGCGGCCGTGCCGGCGGGCGCGGTCACGACGACGAGCGCGATGCCGGCCGCCAGGACGAGCGCGCCGACGAGCGCGGTCGCGAGCCGGGGCCGGCGGCGAGGACGCGCGGGTGTGCGCGAGGAGAGCAGGGCCATGAGCGTCCTTCGAGTCGAGCCGCTGCCGAACCGGTCCGGGGTGGGCATGTGGCCCCGGACCGCGGGAAGAGGTGGCGGCGACTGTCGGGCAACCCCGGTGACGCACCGCGCCACCACCGGCACCGTAGCCGACACCGGGCGCCGGGCGGGTCCGGGCGACGGGCGGGACGGCGGTCGGACGAGAGCCGCGTGCGTCGCTGACCTAGGATCACCGGGTGCCGTCCGAGAACGACCCCCAGCAGCCCGAGCCGGTCGAGGCCCCCACGCCGCCCGCCGAGCCGGGCGACGAGGCGGCTCCCGCGACCCGGCAACAGCTCCCGGTCGACGAGCGGGCCGCGGCCGACGAGCTGCCCTCCGAGGAGGAGCTCCAGCGCACGGCGGTCCCGGCGACCGTCCGCCGCGCGCCGAAGTACAGCGCCTTCATCACCGTCGGGGCGCTGCTCGGGATCGTCGTCGGGCTCGTCCTGGCGATCGCGCTGCAGCCCGCCGTCCCGGTGGTCACCGAGGCCGGCTTCATCTCGTTCCTGGGCGGACACGGCACGGTCCGGACGGTCTGCGCCGTGGCGGGCGGGGTGCTCGGCGCGTTCGTCGGCGGCGGGCTCGCGGTGCTCGCGGACCGTCGCAGCCGCGCGCGCTGACCTGCCCGCCGGCGCTCGTCGGCCGCCGCCCCCGCCGACGCGGGCACCCACGCCGGGCGCCCCGGGGCACCCGCGCGCGGCTGCGGACACGGGGTCCTCGGTGGTGCGGCCGTGTGCGACCATGGAGCACGTGGCCCCCCGCGCAGACGGACGTCTCAACCACGACCTGCTCCCGAACGAGAAGGGGCCCCAGGACGCCTGTGGCGTCTTCGGGGTCTGGGCTCCCGGCGAGGAGGTCGCCAAGCTCACCTACTTCGGGTTGTACGCGCTGCAGCACCGCGGCCAGGAGTCGGCGGGCATCGCGACGTCGAACGGGCAGCAGCTGCTCGTCTACAAGGACATGGGCCTGGTCTCCCAGGTCTTCGACGAGACCGCGCTGGAGGCCCTGAAGGGGCACATCGCGATCGGTCACGCGCGCTACTCGACGACCGGCGGCAGCACGTGGGAGAACGCGCAGCCGACGCTGGGCGCGACCGCCGCCGGCACGGTGGCTCTCGGCCACAACGGCAACCTCACCAACTCCGGCGAGCTCGTGGAGCTCGTCGCGGAGCGCTACGGCAGCCAGCGGCGCGGCGAGCTCGCGCGCGGCAACACGACCGACACGGCGCTCATCACCGCGCTGCTCGCGGGCGACCCCGACCACACGCTCGAGGCGACGGCGCTCGAGGTGCTGCCGCGGCTGCGCGGCGCGTTCAGCCTCGTCTTCATGGACGAGACGACGCTCTATGCCGCGCGCGACCCGCAGGGCGTGCGCCCGCTCGTCCTCGGCCGGCTGGAGCGCGGCTGGGTCGTCGCGAGCGAGACGCCGGCGCTCGACATCGTCGGCGCGAGCTTCGTCCGCGAGATCGAGCCGGGCGAGTTCGTCGCGATCGACGCGGACGGCCTGCGCAGCACGCGGTTCGCGCCCGCGGAGCGCGCCGGCTGCATCTTCGAGTACGTCTACCTCGCCCGCCCGGACACCACGATCGCGGGCCGGTCGGTGCACGCCGCGCGCGTCGCGATGGGCCGGCGGCTGGCGATCGAGCACCCGGTCGAGGCCGACCTGGTGATCCCGGTCCCCGAGTCCGGGACGCCGGCGGCCGTCGGGTACGCGCAGCAGTCCGGCATCCCGTTCGGCCAGGGGCTGACGAAGAACGCGTACGTCGGCCGGACCTTCATCCAGCCCAGCCAGACGCTGCGCCAGCTCGGCATCCGGCTCAAGCTCAACCCTTTGCGCGACGTCATCCGCGGCAAGCGGCTCGTCGTGGTCGACGACTCGATCGTGCGGGGCAACACCCAGCGCGCGCTCGTGCGGATGCTGCGGGAGGCGGGCGCGGCCGAGGTGCACGTCCGGATCTCGTCGCCGCCCGTGAAGTGGCCGTGCTTCTACGGCATCGACTTCGCGAGCCGGGCCGAGCTCATCGCGAACGGCCTCGCCGTCGAGGAGATCGGCGCGTCGCTGGGCGCGGACTCCCTCGGCTACATCTCCCAGGAGGGGCTCGTGGAGGCCACCGAGCAGCCCGCCTCGCAGCTGTGCACGGCGTGCTTCACGGGCTCGTACCCCATCGAGCTGCCGCCGGCCGACCGCCTCGGCAAGCACCTGCTCGAGCAGAACGAGCTCCCGCTCGGCGCTCCCGAGGACGGCCTCGTCACCCTGCTGCCGGGCTCCGGCGGCTCGACCGCGCTGGACCAGCCGTGAGCGCCCCCGCGCAGGACGGCGCGGTGACGTACGCCGCGGCCGGCGTCGACACCGAGGCGGGCGACAAGGCCGTCGAGCTCATGAAGGACGCCGTGCGTGCGACGCACGGCCCCCAGGTGCTGGGCGGGGTCGGCGGGTTCGCGGGCCTGTACGACGCCACCGCGCTGACCCGGTTCCGCCGCCCGCTGCTCGCCACCTCGACGGACGGCGTCGGCACCAAGGTCGCGATCGCGCAGGCGATGGACGTGCACGACACGATCGGCTTCGACCTGGTCGGCATGGTCGTCGACGACATCGTCGTGGTCGGCGCGGAGCCGCTGTTCATGACGGACTACATCGCGTGCGGCAAGGTCGTCCCGGAGCGGATCGCGGACGTGGTGCGCGGCATCGCGGCGGCGTGCTCGGTCGCGGGCACGGCGCTCGTGGGTGGCGAGACCGCGGAGCACCCTGGTCTGCTCGGGCCGGACGAGTACGACGTCGCGGGGGCCGCGACGGGTGTCGTCGAGGCCGACGAGCTGCTCGGCCCCGAGCGGGTCCGCGAGGGCGACGTCGTGCTCGCGCTCGCGTCGAGCGGGCTGCACTCCAACGGCTACTCGCTCGTGCGCAAGGTCGTCCAGGTCGCGGGCTGGTCGCTGGACCGCCACGTCGACGAGCTGGGCCGCACCATCGGCGAGGAGCTGCTCACCCCGACGCGCGTCTACGCCGCGGACTGCCTCGCCCTCGCGCGCCGCGCGGGCGTCGCCGGGCTGCACGCGTTCAGCCACGTCACCGGCGGGGGGCTCGCGTCGAACGTCGCGCGCGTGCTGCCGGCCGGTCTCGTCGCCGACCTGGACCGTGGCGCGTGGCAGCTGCCGCCGGTGTTCTCACTGGTGCAGCGGCTGGGCCAGGTGCCGTGGCACGACCTCGAGGGGACGCTCAACCTCGGGGTCGGCATGGTCGCGATCGTCGCGCCCGAGGCGGTCGACGGCGTGCTCGGGCACAGCGCGGAGCTGGGGCTCCCGGCGTGGGAGCTGGGGCGCGTGCGTGCCGCCGGTGCGGACGACGCCGCCGACGAGGTCGTCAGCGGGACCAAGGGGGTCAGCGGCGGCGGGGTGCGCCTCACCGGGACGTACCGGGTCTGACGGGGGACGTACCGGGTCTGACGGCGCGAGCCCGGCCGGGCGACCCTGACCGCGCTGTCTCTCCGCGCGCCCGGGACGGCCGCCGGTGGGTGCCCGGTGCCGGGCGCGCTCGGAAGCCACTCCTGAGGGGCGCGAGCGCCGAGGGGTGGATCAGCACGGACGCGCTCGGACGAGCGTGCTCAGACGATGCGAGGGCGGCGACTCAGCGGTCGTCGTCGAGCCAGCGACGGTAGTCGTCGTCATCGTCGTCGGTGTCGACGACGGACGTCCGACGCTCGGACTCGGTGTGACCGTTCGAACCCAGCTCGCGCTCGAGGGCTCGGTAGTTGGTGTCCGGGCTGAAGTACTTCAGCTCACGGGCGACCTTGGTCTGCTTAGCCTTCTGACGGCCGCGCCCCATGGCATCGACCCCCTCTTACGTGGATGCGGGGCGGCTCCGTGCTCACACGTGCGGCCCCGGGGTGCTGGATCGTCTCTTCGTGCGGCAACCGTACATGCTCGCGATCTATTCCGGCCACTTGCCGACCCGCGACGCGCATCACGTCCGGTCCGTCCCGGCGGTGCGCTCGAGGCGCCGCGCGGCGGCCGCGCCCGGCTTCGTCCGGCTTGCTCCCGCACGCCCTGTATGGGACGACACACCCCGTATCGGCAATCTTCGTGGTGCACGCCCCATAGGTCGGGCTTATCCTGATGGTGGACCGACCGGCTGGTAAGTGTTCAGCCGGCGGCGCCTCGGGGGGAGGGGGTGCAGCCATGAGGGACTCCGGGACCATGCGGAACCGGGGCGCGGCCCCGGCCGCGGACGAGCTGACGCCCGGCCTGACCTGCACCGGTATGCACCTTTCGCCCCTTTCCGTCATGATGGGGCGGACGACGGCGGTCACCCGGCCGCCGACCGTCGTCCCGCACACAGCGGCCGAACGCAGGGCCTCCGCCCGGCTGACGGCCACTCGCTCGCCAGGAGGCAGCAGATGACCAGCCACCCTGCACAGACCGAGGCGCTGCTCACGCCGTCCGAGGTCGCCACGCTCTTCCGCGTCGACCCGAAGACGGTCACCCGCTGGGCGAAGGCCGGCAAGCTCACGTCGATCCGGACCCTCGGCGGCCACCGCCGGTACCGCGAGTCCGAGGTGCGCGAGCTGCTCGAGGGCGTCCCGCAGCAGCGCGAGTCCGAGGTCTGAGCCGGCTCGACCTCGCCGGTGCCCCACGGGGTGCCACCGCCGCGCTCACGCGGGCCCGAGCCCGCCGGCGCGGCCGCCGGTCACCTGACTCACCGTCGACCCACCCGCCCCGACCGTCACCCGGTCCCCGGGCGGGACCCGCGGGCCCCATCCGCCGGCCCGCGACCCCCGGCCCCACGCGACGGAGCGTGCGCAGCCGTCGGGGAGCCCCGCCGAGCGCCCGTGGTGAAGCGCGCCGCGCCGGGAGTCGCGCGGGAACCCCTGTCCCGGCCGTGCCGGCCGTCGCGAGCCGGCGGTCACGCCGCAGTCGGGAGACCGCACGCTGACCGACCTGGAGCGGTGAGCGCGAGCGTTCCCGCCGTGCCCCGTCGCTCAGCCGCGCGAAGCGCGCGTCAGTCGCTCCCGCGCCCCCGGAGCGCGAGCGCCGCGACCAGCGCGCCGGCGGCGACCACGCCGCCCAGGATCATGCGGGCACGCGTGCGCTCGCGCGGGCTCGCGTCGGAGCCCACGGCGTCGGCCCACACCCGCTTCGCCTCCTGGGCTCCCTGGTCCGCCAGCGCGCGCGGCGTCAGCCGCCCCGCCAGCTCGTCGACGGTGGCGGCGAGCTGGGCCCGCGTCGCGGCGAGCTCCGCCTCGAGCTCCACCATGCGCGGCGTGGAGAACGGCGTGCCCTGGGCCGAGGGCTTCTCGTCGCCGGCCCCGTTCGTGGTCGCGTCGCTCACTTCTGGAACACCTCCTGCACCGCCGCCACGTCCTCCTGCACGCTCTCGATCGCCTTGGCCGGCGTCGGGGGCGAGCCCTTCTTCAGCCGGTTGACGCCGACGAGCGCGAGCACGACGACGACGAGCAGCAGGACGCCCGTGACGATGAGGGCGGCCAGCCACGGCTCGAACGGCACCGAGAGCGCGAGGATGGCGGTCGCGATCGCGGCGGCGAGGAGGTACAGGCCGAGGAGCCCGGCGGCCGCGAGCAGCCCCGCGCCGAGGCCGAGCTGCTTGGCCCGGCCGGTGACCTCGGCCTTCGCGAGGTCGATCTCCGCGCGGACGAGCCGCGCGGTCTGCTCGCTCAGGTCGCTGACGAGCTGCCCGACGGTGCGGGTGTCGTTCGGTGGGGCCGAGGTGGCCATGGGTCGAGCCCCTCTCCTGCGGTCGCGGGTGCCGGTGCGCACGCGTCGGCGTGCCGTCTGCACAGTCTCGCGTCACGGGCGCGGGATCGCGAGTGCTGCGACCGGTGGACCTGCGTCCCGTCCCTGGTCGCGGAGCGCGCCGGGCCGGCGGGAGGGACGCGGGCGGGGAGCGGGGGTGCCGGGCTCAGTCGGCCCAGGGGTGGACGAGCTCCTCCGCGGGGTGCTCCGGCTGGCGGGCGCGCACGACCGAGAAGGTCGGCCCCTCGGGCAGGCGGTGCTTGCCCCAGGCGGCCAGCGCGGCGGCGACGAGCAGGAGCGCGGCCCCGACGAGCAGCGCCGACAGCCACAGCGGCACCGCGTGGGCGAGCCCCATGACGGCGGCGGCGACGAACAGCGCCGCGCCGAAGAACGCCAGCAGCGCCGACGAGCCGAACAGGATCGCCGACGGCCGGATCTGGATCGCTCGCGTGCGCACGGACGCGGAGACGGCGTCGATCTCGGACTGGATCGTCGCGCGGACCCGGTCCTCCGCATGGTCGATCTTCTCGCGTGCGCGGTCGGCGATCGGCTCGGTGATCCGGTCGAAGAAGCGACGCCGGGGCTGCTCCTTGTCGGGACCCGTGGGGCCCGGGCGGGGCTCGTCCTGGCCGTTCGCGGGGCTGGTGGTCACGGCTCGGTCCTCCTGGAGGGTGGCGGTCGCCCTCCAGGGTAGTGACGGCGCAGCCGTCGGTCCTGGATCGAAAGGCCCGGGTCCGCACGGCGCCGGGCGCGCGCTGTCGCGGCTCGTCGGGCGGCCCCGGGAACGAGAGAGGGCCCCGCTCCTGGGAGCGGGACCCTCCTCGACGTGGCTCCGACCGGCGTCGATCCGGTGACCTTTCGATTTTCAGTCGAACGCTCTACCAACTGAGCTACAGAGCCTCGAACACGAACGCCGGCCCGAAGACCGGCGAACGGAGCGACCCCGACGGGACTTGAACCCGCGACCTCCGCCGTGACAGGGCGGCGCGCTAACCAACTGCGCTACGGGGCCTCGGTACTGCTGGTGAGACCGTACTGCTACTGCTTCACATGCACGTCCGTACCCCCAACGGGATTCGAACCCGTGCTACCGCCGTGAAAGGGCGGGGTCCTAGGCCGCTAGACGATGGGGGCTCTCGCCCCTGACGTCGAGGCGTCGGATGACCGGAGACGAGCATACGGGGTGCGCTGCGGAACTCCAAAGCGGGATGCCCGGCCGTGGGCAGGCTCACACCGGACGGCGCCCCCCGGCGGGTGCGAGCCCGTACCTCGCGGGGCGGCGGACGGGCAGGATGGAGCCGAGGCGGCGGTGGAGGAGGTCCGGTGGTCGAGATGTCCGTCGAGGAGTTCGAGGACGCCGTGCGGGACGCCCTCGACGAGATCCCGCCGGAGCTCGCCGCGATGATGGACAACGTGGTCGTCCTCGTGGAGGACCAGCCCCCGGCCGACGACCCCTACCTGCTCGGCGTGTACGAGGGGACGCCGCTCACCGAGCGCGGCGACTCGTGGGCGGCAGGCGCGCTGCCGGACCGCATCACGGTGTTCCGGCTCCCGACGCTCGCGATGTGCGAGGACCGCGACGACGTCGTCGAGGAGGTCGCCGTCACGGTCGTCCACGAGATCGCGCACCACTTCGGCATCGACGACGCACGCCTGCACGAGCTGGGGTGGGACTGATGACGCCGCGGCGGACGCGATGAGCCGTGGGCACGGGCAAGGTCACGCACACGGGTACGGCACGGCGGCCCAGGCGCACCGAGGCCGGATGGTCGCCGTCCTGGTGATCACCCTCGTCGTCCTCGTCGTCGAGGTCGTCGGCGGAATGCTCTCGGGCTCGTTCGCCCTGCTCGCCGACGCCGGGCACATGCTGACGGACGCGGCCGGCGTGGCGCTCGCGCTCGGCGCGACGGCGATGGCCGCCCGCCCGGCGACGCCCACCCAGACGTTCGGGTGGCAGCGCGCCGAGATCCTCGCCGCCCTCGTCAACGGGGTCGTCATCAGCGTCGTCGGGGTGCTCGTGCTCGTCGGCGGCGTGCGGCGCCTCGTCGAGCCGGGCGAGGTCGAGGGCGGCCTCATGCTCGCGGTGGCGGTGGTCGGCATCGCGGCGAACCTCGCGGGGCTCGCGCTGCTGCGGCGCGGGCAGGCGGAGTCGCTCAACGTGCGCGGCGCGTACCTCGAGGTGCTCGGCGACCTGCTCGGCTCGGTCGCGGTCGTCGTGGCCGCGACGGTCGTGCTGACGACCGGGTTCGTCCGCGCCGACGGGGTGGCGTCCGTCGTCATCGGGCTGCTGATCCTGCCGCGCGCGTTCGGGCTGCTGCGCGAGGTCGCGCACGTGCTGCTGGAGGCCACGCCCGCGGGCGTCGACCTGTCGGCCGTCCGGTCGCACGTGTGCGGCGTGCCGGGGGTCCTGGGCGTGCACGACCTGCACGCCTGGACCATCACGTCGGGCGTGCCGGTGCTCTCCGCGCACGTCGAGGTGACCGACGACGTGCTCGCCCGCGGCGAGGCGGCGCGCGTGCTCGACGACCTGCGCCGGTGCCTGGCCGGGCACTTCGACGTGGACCACTGCACGTTCCAGCTCGAGCCCCCGGCGACGTCCGCCTCCGAGACCCGCACGCACGCCTGACGGCAGGTCCCACGGGGACGCGCGCCGTTAGGGTGCTGCGCATGGTGCGCGTGGGGGTGGTGCTGCTGCCGCAGGAGCGGTGGTCGACCCAGCGGGAGAAGTGGCAGCGGCTCGAGGAGCAGGGCTTCGACCACGCGTGGACGTACGACCACCTGGCGTGGCGCTCGCTCGCCGACGAGCCGTGGTTCGCGACCGTGCCGCTGCTCGCGGCCGCCGCGGCCGTGACGTCGCGGATCGGGCTGGGCACGTTCGTCGCGTCGCCCAACTTCCGCCACCCGGTGCCCTTCGCCAAGGACGTCATGGGCCTCGACGACGTCAGCGGCGGGCGCTTCGTGCTCGGGGTGGGCGCCGGGGGCACCGGGTTCGACGCCGCCGTCACCGGTCCGCCGCCGACCACCGGCGAGCGCAGCCGGCGGTTCGCCGAGTTCGTCGGGCTGCTCGATACGCTGCTGCGCGAGCCGGTCACCTCGCACCAGGGCGCGTTCTACGAGGCGCACGACGCGCGGATGGTCCCCGGCACGCTGGCCCGTCCGCGCACGCCGTTCGTCGTGGCGGCCGCCGGCCCGCGGGCGATGGCGCTGGCGGCGCGACTCGGCGACGGGTGGGTCACCTACGGGCCGTCGTTCGGGCCGGAGGAGGCCGACGCGCCGGACGCGCAGGAGCGCTGGTGGGCCGGGGTCGCGGAGCAGGCGGCGCGCATGGGCGAGGCGGAGGCGGCGGCCGGGCGGCCGGCGCCGCTGCGGCGGTACCTCAGCCTCGACGGCGCGCCGCTGTTCTCCCTGGCCTCGCTCGACCTCGCTCTCGAGGGCGTGCAGCGCGCGGCCGCGCTGGGCTTCGACGACGTCGTCGTGCACTGGCCGCGGGCGCAGGGCGTGTACGCGGGCGACGAGGCGGTGCTGGAGGCGCTGGCCGGGCGGCTCGACGAGGTCCACGCGCTGGCGGTCGCACCCCGCGCCTGACCTCGGGCGCGCCGCTGCTGACCTCGGCGCGGCTGCCGGGAGCATCCAGGTGCCGACCGGCGAGGTCGCACCTATCCTCGGGCCAGCCGCCCGTGGAGGAGCCGCGGGCCAGGAGGGACCCCGATGACCACGGCCGGACCCGCGCGCACCCGTGCGGCGCTGCTGTACGACCGCACCGCGCAGCGCGCGAGCGCGGCCGTCCTCGCGGCGTACTCGACCTCGTTCGCAGTGGGGACCCGCCTGCTCGGCCCGCGCGCTCGGCGGGACATCGAGGCGGTGTACGGGCTCGTCCGGCTCGCGGACGAGGTCGTCGACACCTACGCGGGCGCGGACGCCGCCGCGGAGCTCGACGAGCTCGAGGCGCAGACGGAGCGCGCGCTGGAGCACGGGCGCTCGACGAACCTCGTCGTGCACGCGTTCGCCCGCACGGCCCGGCGGGTGGGGATCACGACGGCCGAGACCCGGCCGTTCTTCGCGTCGATGCGCGCCGACCTCACGGTCGTGCGGCACGACCGGGCGTCCTTCGACGCGTACGTCTACGGCTCCGCCGAGGTCGTCGGGATCATGTGCCTGCGCACGTTCCTCAACGAGGACCGCCGGCCAGGGGAGGCGGTGCGCGAGCCCGACGAGCAGCTCGTGCACGGCGCCCGCGCGCTGGGCGCGGCGTTCCAGAAGATCAACTTCCTGCGTGACCTGGGCGCCGACGCCGACGAGCTGGGCCGCACGTACTTCCCTGGTACGGAGGCGGGGCACCTCGACGACGCGCAGCTCGCCGCCGTGCTCGCCGAGATCGACTCCGACGTCGCCGCCGCGCGTGCCACGCTGCCGCGGCTGCCCGGGCGCTCGCGGTACGCGGTCGCCGCGACGCTCGGCCTCTACGAGCGTCTGCTCGACCGGCTGCGGACCATGCGGCCCGACGAGATCCTCGCGGCCCGCGTGCGGGTCCCCGGGCCCGAGAAGCTGCAGGTCGCCGCGGCGGCGGTCGTCGCCGAGCTGCGCCGGTCCCGCCGGTGAGCGCGCGCACGGGCGGCCCGCGGGTCGTCGTGGTCGGCGGCGGCATCGGCGGGCTCGCCAGCGCCGCACTGCTCGCGCGCGGAGGCGCCCGCGTGACGCTCCTGGAGCGGCACGAGCGGGTCGGCGGGCGCGCCGGGACGCTCACGGTCGACGGGTTCCGGTTCGACACCGGGCCGTCGTGGTGGTTCATGCCCGAGGTCGTCGAGCACACGTTCGCGCTGCTCGGCGAGCGCGTCGAGGACCACGTCGACCTCGTCGGGCTCGACCCGGCCTACCGGCTGTTCCCGGAGCCGCTGGACGGCGGGCGGGCGGAGCCGTTCGAGGTCGTGGCGGACCGCGCCGCGAACCTCGCGCTGTTCGACCGCATCGAGCCGGGCGCCGGCGCGGCGGTCGACGCGTACCTGCGCGAGTCGTCGGAGGCGTACCGGACCGCGCTCGACTCGTTCCTCTACACGACGTTCGCGCGCCCGGACCGCGTCGCGTCGCCCGACGTCGTCCGGCGCCTGCCCCACCTGACGCGGCTGCTGACCCAGACCCTCGCGGAGCGGATCGCGGGCACCGTGCAGGACCCGGTGCTGCGCCAGGCGCTCGGCTACCACGCGGTGTTCCTCGGCTCGTCGCCGTACCGGGTGCCCGCGCTGTACTCGCTCATGAGCCACCTCGACCTCGTCGACGGCGTGCGCTACCCGCGCGGCGGTATGTACACGCTCGTCGAGGCGCTCGAGCGGCTGGCGCTGCGGGAGGGCGTCGAGATCCGGACCGGCGCGGACGTGGTGCGCATCGACGTGGAGCCCTCGTCCGGCGCGCGCGGACCGCGACGGCCGGGTGCGCCGCGCGGCTGGGCGCGCGCGGTCGAGCTCGCGGACGGCGAGCGGGTCCCGGCCGACGTCGTGATCGCGGGCGGCGACCGGCACCACACCGAGACGGCGTTGCTCGACGAGCCGTACCAGGAGCTGCCCGAGCGGCGCTGGTCGAACCGTGGGCCGGGGATCTCCGCGCTGCTCGTCCTCGCGGGCGTCCGTGGCGAGCTGCCGGAGCTGGCGCACCACTCGCTGCTGTTCACGCGCGACTGGCCGGCGAACTTCGAGGCGATCCTCGGCGAGGGGCGGTCCACCGACGCGTCCCGCCTGCGAGTGCCACACCCGGCCTCGCTGTACGTCTCGCGGACCACAGCGACCGACCCGACCGCCGCGCCGCCCGGGCACGAGAGCCTCGTCGTGCTGGTGCCGTGGCCGGCCGACCCGTCGCTGGGCGCGGGCCCGGACGGCCGCGAGCAGGCCGAGCGGCACGCCGACCGGTACCTCGACCAGGTCGGGCGGTGGGCCGGCGTGCCGGGGCTGCGTGAGCGCGTCGTCGTCCGGCGCCTGATCACCCCCGCGGACTTCGCGGAGCAGCACTCCGCCTGGCGCGGCACCGCGCTCGGGATGGAGCACACGCTCGCGCAGTCCGCGATGTTCCGGCCGGGCGACGCGTCGCGGCGGGTCGGCAACCTGCTGCACGTCGGGGGCGGGACCGTGCCGGGCGTGGGCGTGCCCATGGTGCTCATCAGCGCCGAGCTCGTCGTCAAGCGGATGCTCGGGGAGACGTCCACGCGCCCGCTGCCGGCGCCGCTGCGGCCGGGGTTCCTCGGCGCGGCCCGGCCGTCCGGCGTGTGGAGCCGCGTCGCGTCGGGGGAGGGGCCGTGACGCTCGCGTCGTTCGCGTACCTCGGCGCCCTGCTGCTGTCGCTCGGCGGCCTGGCGCTCGTCGACCGACGCTGGCGGCTGGCGTTCTGGTCCGACCCGCGCCGCGCGGGGTGGACGCTCGGCCTCGGCGTCGCCGGGTTCCTGCTGTGGGACGTCGCGGGCCTCGCGCTCGGCATCTTCGCGCGCGGCGACTCGCCGCACATGACCGGCATCCTGCTCGCGCCCGAGCTGCCGCTCGAGGAGGTCTTCTTCCTCACGCTGCTGTGCTACTCGGCCCTCGTCCTGTGGCGCTGGTTCGACCGCAGCTCCGCGCTGCGCGCCCGCGGGGCCGCGGCGGCCGCGCGCGACGCCGGGCAGGACGACGGGAGCGACCGGCCGTGACCAACGTCGTGCTCAACGCGATCGTCCTCGTCGTCGTGCTCGTCCTGGCCGTCCCCGCGCTGCGCCACGCGCGCAAGGCGCCCGTCGTGTGGACGGTCGTGCACCTGTGCGTGCTGACCCTGGTGTTCGACTCGGTGATGATCAGTGCCCGGCTCTACGAGTTCGACCCGGACAAGATCCTCGGCCTCTACCTGTGGCGCGCGCCGCTGGAGGACTTCTTCTACGCGGTCGTCGCCGGGCTCGCGATCCCCGCGCTGTGGGTCGTGCTGGGGCGGCGGCGTCCCGTCGGGCCGTTCGTCGCGCCGTCGCCGCTCCGGGCCTCGGACGAGCACGCCCCGCAGGACGACGGCCCGAGCCGGCCCTCGGACCAGCGCCCGGACCGGCCCGGCGCGGGACCGTCGTGACCGCGCCCGCCCGCACGGCGGCGGTCCGCGAGGTGCTCGCCGCCTCCCGCCCCTTCTCGTGGATCAACACCGCCTACCCGTTCGCGGCCGGCTGGCTCATGGCCACCGGCGGGCGGGTCGACGCCACGCTCGTCGTCGGGACGCTGTTCTTCCTCGTCCCCTACAACCTCGTCATGTACGGCGTGAACGACGTGTTCGACTACGAGTCGGACCTGCGCAACCCCCGCAAGGGCGGGATCGAGGGTGCGCTCGCGGAC
>Ga0180221_1000664_pt1 | contig 27423 bp, 22 predicted proteins | sample eDN5th37CKraftMG_FD_151339 | JGI IMG/M metagenome (GOLD analysis project Ga0180221, IMG submission 151339) | Enriched Miracle-Growth compost microbial communities from Emeryville, California, USA - eDNA 5th pass 37_C Kraft MG (version 2) (version 2) ...
AGCATTTACGCGGAGCGCTGCGACGCGCCGGGCGACCAGGAGCCCTGCTCGTCATACCAGTCCAGTCCGCCGACTGGGACGGGCTTTCCGCGGATGCCGAAGAGTGGATCCGCAGCCGAATTCCCTAGCCGGGTATCGGCCTCGGCCCAAGGGAGGAAAAATGCCGAACCAAGTCCTCGCACGCGCAAGAGGCGCTCTGCGTGCGCTGGCGCGGGCGGGCGGCCTGCTGCTGCTCGGGCTTTCCCTCACCGCCCCCCTGGACACGGCGCGGGGAGAGGAGCCGCCGCCGGACCGCATCGACCTGAAGGTGGTCGGCGGTCTCGCCGACGTGTCGCAGTTCCAGCGCTATGAGCAGCCATTCTGGCGCCACCGCATCACCGAGCTGACGCATGGCCGGGTGCATGCCGAGATCCAGCCTTTCGATCGCGCGGGCTTCCGGGCCGAGGAAATGCTGCCGCTGATGCGCCTCGGCGTCGCGCCCTTCGGCACCGCCCTGATCGCCATTGTCTCCAGCGAGGAGCCGGAGTTCAACGCGGTGGATCTGCCGGCCCTGAACCCCGACATCGCCACCCTGCGCGAGACGGTGCGGCTCTACCGCCCGCATCTCCGCGAGATCCTGCGCGAGCGCTACGATGTCGAGTTGCTCGCGGTCTATACCTACCCCGCCCAGGTCACCTGGTGCACCCGGCCCTTCAACAGCCTCAGTGATCTCGCGGGGCGCCGCGTCCGCACATCCTCCGTGGGGCAGGCAGAGATGTTCGAGGCGCTCGGCGCCACCTCCGTGGTGATCCCTTTCGCCGAGATCGTGCCAGCGATGAAGGCGGGCGTGGTGGAATGCGCCGTCACCGGCACGCTGCCGGGCAACAACATCGGCCTACCGCAGGTCACGACCCACGTGCACGCGATGGCGGTGACCTGGGGCGTTTCCGTCTTCGGCGCCAATGCCGCCGCCTGGGAAGCCCTGCCCCCCGACATCCGCCAGACCATCCGCGATGGCCTGGCGCAGCTTGAGGCCGAGATCTGGGCCAGTGCCGACCGCGAGACCGGCGAGGGGCTGAAGTGCAATGCCGGCCTGCCAGGCTGCGTCAACGGCACGCCAGGCCACATGACGGTGGTGCCGGTGACGGCGGAGGATATCGCGCTGCGTCGCAAGCTGCTGACCGATACCGTGCTGCCGCGCTGGGTGGACCGCTGCGGCCCCGACTGCACCGCCGCCTGGAACAAGTATCTCGGCCCCGCCATGGGCATCATGGCGAGCGGCCCCTGACATGCAGCAGTTCCGCCGCATCCGGATCGCCATCCTGCTCGCCGCGGCGGCCTTGCTGTTTGCGCAATGGTTCGCGACCTCGCTGCTGGTGGGACGCGCCAGGGAGGCGGCGCTCGCCGGGGCCGCCAGCACGGTACAGAGGGTGGCACATGCGGTGGAGGCTTCGCTCAACCGCAGTTTCGTCCAGGTAGATGCCATGCTGGCCGGCCTGCCGGCCATCCTCGGCCCGCTGGCCAGCGGCGACGCGCTGAACGTCGAGCTGGCGAACCGGGTGCTGCGGGAGCTGAACAACCAGAACTTCACCTTCCGCGACGTGCTGCTGGTGGGTTCCGACGGCATGCCGGTCGCCACCGGAATGCCTGTATCGCGCCGCCGCCGTCTGCCCTCCGCCATCACGGCCTCTTTTTCCAGCGGATCGCGCGCCGGGGCGGTGCTGATCGGCGGCCCCTTCCGCAACCCGGCGAGCGGCGAATGGTCGCTCTACATGGTGCGCCGCGTGACGCTGCCCCGCTTCGGCCCGCTGCTCGCCGTGGCGGAGATGCCGGTGCCGGTGCTCAGCTCGCTCTTGGCCGCGGGCGGCCTCGGCGCCGGGCTGCGCATGACCCTGGAGCGCGATGACGGCACGCTGCTGGCGAGCCTGCCGCATGACGAGACCTTCATCGGCACCCGGCTCTCGCCCTCCGCCACCGACCGGCTGCGTGAGACGGGCGGCGGCCCGCGGGAAACCCGCAGCCGTCACAACCAGGCGCCGGTGATTTCGGCGCAGCGGCCCCTGCTCTATCCCGCCCTCACCATATCGACCAGCATGTCGCTGGACACTGCACTGGCGGATTGGGAGAAGGAGCGCTTCCGCGCACTGGGGGTCTCGGCGGGTTTCGCCGTACTGGTGGCGGCGCTGGCGGCGGCCTTGATCCTCGCCCTGCGCCAGCGCGAGCGCGTCGAGACCGAGCGCAACCGCTGGCGCGCGATGCTGGAGAATGCGCTGGACTCCATGACGGACGGCTTCGTCATGTGGGACGCCAAAGACCGCCTGATCGCCTGCAACGCCCGCTACAAGGATTTCTACCGGGTCAGCGCACCCTTCATCCAGCCCGGCGCGCATTTCGAGGACATCATGCGCGAGGGCTTCCTGCGCGGCCAGTACCCGCAGGCGGGCGACGATTTCGATGCCTTCCTCGAGGACATGCGCCGCTGGCATCGCGGCGACAGCCCGCCCATGGAGCGGCTGCTGCCGGACGGTCGCTGGGTACTGGTGACCGAGCGGGCCACGCCGGGCGGCGGCACGGTGGGCATCCGCACGGACATCACCGAGCTGAAACGTGCCATGCAGGAGCTGGCCGAGGCGCGCGACGCCGCCGCCGCCGCCGGCGAGGCGAAGAGCCAATTCCTGGCGCGGATGAGTCACGAGCTGCGCACGCCGCTGAACGGTATCCTCGGCTTCGCCCAGGTCTTGGTGAACGACGCCCGGCTGGCGCTGGACCAGCGCGAGCAGCTGCGCACCCTCTACGAGGCGGCGCGGCACCTGCTGGAATTGGTCAACGGTCTGCTGGACCTGTCCAAGATCGCCGCTGGCCGGCTGGAACTGCACCCGGCCCCGACGCCGCTGCTGCCGCTGCTGGAGCGCAGCACCGCGCTTCTGGGGCCGGAGGTGCTGCGCAAGGCGCAGCGCTTCCGCCTCGAGGTCGCGCCCGGAACGCCGGAGGTGGTGCTGGTCGATGCCACCCGGCTGCGCCAGCTCTTGCTGAACCTGCTCTCCAACGCGGTGAAATTCACGCCGGTGGGCGGCAAGGTGACGCTGCGAGCGCGGTCGCTGCACCCCGCCGAGGGCATCCGCATCGAGGTCGAGGATACCGGCCCGGGCGTGCCGGCGGAGCAGCGGCATCTCCTCTTCCGCGACTTCGTGCAGCTCGCCACCCCCGGCGCCGCCAGCGAGAACATGGCCTTCGGCACCGGCCTGGGCCTGTCGATCGCCGCGCAGCTCGCGGAGTTGATGGAAGGCCGGATCGGCTGCGACAGCGAGCCCGGCAAGGGAGCGCTCTTCTGGGTAGAGCTGCCGCTGGCTGCCGCCACCCTGCCGAACGCGCCTCCATCCGCAGCCGAGGAGAGCCCGCCGGCCCTGCCCAATGCCACGACAACTCCGCTGCGCATCCTCGTGGTCGATGACGTGCCGGCCAATCGGCTGGTCGCGCGCGCCATGCTGACGGGTGCCGGACACCACGTCACCTGTGTGGAGGATGGCGCGGTGGCGCTCGCGGCGGTGCAGCAGGGCGAGTTCGACCTGGTGCTGATGGACCTGCAGATGCCAGTCATGGACGGGCTGGAGGCGACCCGCCGGATCCGCGAGCTGCCGCCGCCGCGCAACCGCGTGCCGGTTCTCGCCGTCACGGCCTCCGCCATGCCGGAGCAGGTAGAGGCCTGCCGCGCCGCCGGCATGAACGGACACCTGGCCAAGCCGATCGATCGCGAGACCCTGCTGCGCATGGTGCGCCGCTTCACCGGGGGGCGCGCCGATGAGGCGGAGGACAGTGCCCGGCCCAGACCGAGCGAACCCGCCGCCCCGGCGGAGCTGCTCGACCGCACGGTCGGCGAGGCGCTCGTGGCCGATCTCGGCGACGCCGCGCCGGCGGTGCTGCAGCAATTCGTCGTCGAGCTGGAACATGGTCGGGAGCGCATCGCGGCCTTGTTCACGACGCCCGACACGGAGGCGATCCGTATCGCCACGCACCGGCTCACCGGCGTCGCCCGCACCATCGGCGCGCGGCACATATCGCAGTCGCTCGAGGCCTTGCGGCTGGCCATCGCCGCCGGTGAGCCGCCGCAGCCGGCGCTGGCCGCCGCCCAGGCAGCGCTGGAGCAGACGCTGCCGGCGCTGCGCCAATGGGCAGCCAGGGTGGAGGGTGGCGTCACGCCGGGCGGAAGCGCCTGAGGAGGCGCCTCAGGGCAGCGCCGCGATCCTCTCTCCCAACAGCGCGAAGAAGGCCTCCGCGTCGAGGGTTTCCAGCAGGCGGGCATTGGCCAGCGCGCCGCTGCGGCCCCAGCGGTCGATGCGGGTGCGGCCACGATCCGGCCCCTCGCAGACCACCGTGGCCGCCACCGGGCGGTGAGTGAACAGCGCCGGCGCCGCCAGCCAGGCGACCGCGCAGGGATCGTGCAGTGGCGCGCCGCGATGCGCGAAGCGGCGGGAGGGCGGCAGGGCCGCCAGGATCCTGGCACAAGCCCGCAGGCAGGCCCCGCCCGACCCTGCCCGCAGTGCTGCGACGCGCTCGGGCGTCACCAGGGCCTGGGCCGTCAGGTCCAGCGTGGCAAGCGTCACCGGGCGGCCGCAGCCGAGCAGGATGGCCAGCGCCTCCGGGTCCATGGCGGCATTGAACTCGGCGCCCGCGGTCCAGTTCCCCTCGCCCACCGCGCCGGTCATCAGCACGATCTCCGCCACGCGCCCCGCCAGCGCCGGCTCTGTGGCCAGCGCCAGCGCGAAATTGGTGGCGGGGCCCAGGCCGACCAGCGTGACCGAATCCGGCGCCGCCGCGCGAAGCCTCTCGCGGATCATGTCGGCGGCGATCCCGGGCGCGGCGGGCGGCCCCTCCGGGAGCACGACGCCGCCCAGCCCATCCGTGCCATGCACCTGCGTCTCGGAGCGGAAGGCGCCGATCAGCGGCCGGTCGGCTCCCCCTATGACAGGCACCGTCGCGCCCGCCAGGCCGAGCACCGCCCGCGCATTCGGCAGGGTCAGCTCCAGCCCGACATTGCCGCCGGCGACGGTGACAAGCTGGAGGTCAATCTCCGGCGAGGCCAGGGCCAGCCACAGGGCGATGGCATCATCCGTGCCGGGATCGCAGTCGAGCAGGACGGGTCGGCTCATGCCTTGCCTTCCGGCGACAGTTCCGTCTCGACGATGCTGGCCAGGAAGGCGGCGCCGTGCGGCAGCGCCGCGTCGTTGAAGTCGAAATGCGGGTTGTGGTGGAAGCCCTCGGGATGCGCCGGCTCGCCGGTGCCGAGCCAGGCATAGGCGCCGGGCCGCGCCTCCAGCATCGCGGAGAAATCCTCTCCGGCGGTAATCGGCGGATAGTCGTCGAGCGCCTGCGCCGCCCCGACGGTCGCGCCGGCGGCGCGATGCATCACCGCGGCCTGGGCGGCGTGGTTCACCGTCGGGCCGAGGCGGCGGGTATAGGTGTAGTCCACTTCTGCGGCGTGGGTCGCCGCCATGCCGCGCGCGATCTCGCCGATGCGCCGCTCCAGCAGATCGCGCGTTTCCGGGGTCAGGGCACGGGCGGTGCCGCGCAGCCGCACCTCGGCGGGGATGACGTTCGGTGCCTCCGGATTACCGGCGGCCATGTGTCCGACGCTGACCACGCCCACCCCCATCGGGTCCAGCTCACGTGCGACGATCGTGTGCAGGGCGGCGATGAACTGCGCGGCAGCGAGGGTCGCATCGGTACCGAGATGCGGCTTGGCGCCATGCGTGCCACGGCCGCGGAACAGCGTCTCCCAGGTGTCGGAGGAGGCCAGCACCGGCCCCTTTGGCACGGCGATGGTGCCGAGCGGCAGGCCGGGCAGGTTGTGCAGGGCATAGACGGCATCGGCCGGGAAGCGCTCGAACAGCCCTTCCGCCACCATGCGCTGGCCGCCCCCGCGGGACTCCTCGGCCGGCTGGAAGACCAGATGCACCGTGCCGGCGAAGCGGCCACGGTTGGCCGCCAGCCATTTCGCGGCGCCCAGCAGCATGGCGGTGTGCCCGTCATGGCCGCAGGCATGCATCTTTCCCTGCACGGTGGAGGCGTAGGGTGCACCGGTCATTTCCGGCATCGCCAGCGCGTCCATGTCGGCGCGCAGGGCCACGGCGCGGTTGCCGGGATGCGCGCCGCGCAAGGTGCCGACCACACCGGTCCCGGCCAGGCCCTCCGCCGTCTCGATGCCGGCGGCGCGCAGCTCGGCGGCGACGAAGGCGGCTGTGCGATGCTCCTCGAAGCCCAGCTCGGGGTGCGCGTGCAGGTCGCGGCGCCAGGCGGTCATGGCAGCGGTGAGTGGGGCAAGGTCCTCGGGCGTGGGCATGGCGGTCCTGTTGCAGTCGGGTGACGGCCGCGTTGCGGCACGCGGGCCACCATGCCAGTTTGCGCCGCAGCGAACCACCACCCCGCCCCGGGAGCCCTCACCCATGCCGCGCCTGCGCACCGGCCTGATCGCCGCCGCCCTCACCGCCCTGCCCGCGCTCGCCTTCGCGCAGGACCTGCTGCGGGTCGGCATGGAATCCGGGCCGACCAGCCTCGACCCGCACTATGCGAGCCTGATCACCAACATCGCCTATAGCCGGCACGTCTTTCAGCCATTGGTGCAGCAGGATGCGCGGCAGGTGCTGCGCTCGGCCATCGCCACCGAGTGGCGCGCGCTCGACGACCTGACCTGGGAGTTCAAGCTGGACCCGCAGGCGCGCTTCCATGACGGCGCCCCGGTGACGGCCGAGGATGTCGCCTTCACCATCGCCCGTGCCGGCGATGTGCCGAACTCCCCCTCCTCCTTCCGCGTCTATACGCGGCCGATCCAGTCAGTGGAGGCGGTGGACCCGACGACCATCCGCATCCACACCAGCGCGCCGACGCCGCTGCTGCCGAACTATCTCTCGCTGGTGATGATCGTCTCCAAGAAGCATGGCGAGGGGGCGAGCACGGCGGATTACAATTCCGGCAAGGCGATGATCGGCACCGGGCCCTATCGCCATGTCTCCTGGCAGCCGGGCAGCCCGCTGGTGGTCGAGCGCAACGAGGCCTTCCATGGCCCCGCGCCCACCTGGAAGCGCGTGGAGTTCCGCCCGCTGGCCAATGCCGGCGCGCGCACCGCCGCGCTGGACGCCGGCGATGTGGACCTGATCGAGATCGTCCCGCCCGACCAGTACAAGAAGTTCGCCAACAGTTCCGACTTCACGGTGGCCCAGAGCCCCTCCAACCGCCTGCTCTTCCTGACGCTGGACAGCGACCGCGAGAACAGCCCGCATGTCCATGGGCGGGACGGCAGCCCCATTGCCAACCCGCTGCGCGACCGCCGCGTGCGCAAGGCGCTCTCCATGGCGATCAACCGCGAGGCGCTGACCAGCCGCGTGCTGCAGGGCCAGGGCGTGCCGGCCGGCGACCTCGGCCCGGAGGGGTATTTCGGCTCCTCGCCCGACCTGAAGCCCGAGCCCTATAACCTGGAAGGCGCGAAGAAGCTGCTGGCCGAGGCCGGCTATCCGCAGGGCTTCGCCGTGCAGGTGAACGGGCCGAACGATCGCTTCGTCAATGACGAGCAGGTGGTGCAGGCAATCGCCCAGATGTGGACGCGGCTCGGCCTGGTCGCCAATGTCGAGACCCGCCCGCGGGGCGTCTGGCTTTCCGAGGCCGCCCAGCTGAAGTATTCGGTGAACTTCGCTGGCTTCTCGCCCAACCCCGAGGTGCTGGGCATGCTGGAGACGCAGATCCACAGCTGGAACCCGACGCTCGGCCTGGGCACCGCCAACCGCGGCCGCTTCAGCAACCCGGATATCGACGGAATCATCCAGAAGGCGCGGCAGACGATGGACAATGCCGAGCGCGAGCGCCTGACCCAGCAGGCCACGCGCGCCGCCATCCGCGACCAGACGGCGCTGATCCCGCTCTATTTCGCGGTGAACACCTGGGCGATGAAGAAGGGCGTCACCTACGAGGCGCGCACCGACGAGATGACGCTCGCCACCAGCGCCGGCCGCGCACCCTGAACAGGGCCAGAGAGGCCAGGCGAATCACCCGCGCCGCTTGACGGTGGCGGCGCGCGGTGCCTAGCTCGTCGGATGACCTGACGGCCCGGGCCGGGCGGTGGGGGCGAGGAGACACCGGAAGATGGACGGACGCAACGAAGCGCCCCCGCACGGCATCGAGCTGGCGCCGCTGGCGCCCCCCGCCAACCTGACGGCCGAGCTGGTGCGGCGGCTGGCGGCCGAGATCCGCGCCGGGCGGCTGCGCCCGGGCGACCGCCTGCCCACCGAGCAGGCGCTGATGCGCCAGGCCGGCGTCTCCCGCACCGTGGTCCGCGAAGCCGTGGCGGCGCTCCGGGCCGAGGGCCTCGTGCTCACCCGCCAGGGCGTCGGCGCCTTCGTGGCCGATCCTTCCACGCGGGGCCATGTGCGGATCGACCCCGGCGAGATGCGCTCGCTCAACGATGTGCTGCAGGTCATCGAGCTGCGCGTCGCGCTGGAGACGGAGGCGGCGGGGCTGGCGGCCGAACGGCGCACCCCGGCGGCGCTGGAACGCATCGCCCAGGCGGCCACCGCCTTCGACAAGGCGGTGGAGGCTGGCGAAAGCGCGGTCGCGCAGGATCTCGAATTCCACCGCGCCATCTTCGCCGCGACCGGCAACAGCTTCTTCCCGCGCTTCCTGGAGTTCCTCGGGCCGATGCTGATCCCGCGGCAGACCGTGCGGCCCTATCTGGAGGAGCCGGAGGCGCGCACCGCCTATCTGCAGCGCGTGCAGGAGGAGCATGCGCGCATCGCCAGCGCCATCAGCGGCGGCCAGGCCGTGGCGGCGCGCAATGCCATGCGCCGGCACCTGATGGCCAGCCGGGACCGCTACGCGCGGATGGCAGGGCGCTATGCGGCGGGCGAAGGCGGCTGAGGCGCGCCCTTTCCCGACCGCTTCCCCCTTGCGGCTCAGCAGGGGTCCGGCATTTCCGGCACCTCGGCGAGATAGGCCAGCACGGATCGCGCCAGCGCCTCCACATCTTCCACCGTGGTGTGCTCATCCGGCCCGTGCCGCCGCTGCCCGGGCCGCAGGAGGCCGCCCAGCAGGATCTCGCGCAGGCCAGCCTGCTGCACGAGGCTGAGCACCGCGCCATCCGCGCCGCCCCAGCGTCGGAAGTTCTCCGGCGCAAAGCCAAAGCCCCAGCTCAGCGCCCGCTGCCATGCGGGCCAGTTCGGCCCTTGGTCGGGTTCCGTCACCGGATCGAGGCGGCGCAGGACGCGGTATTCCACGCTGCAGCCGCCCGGCTTCCCGGCCGCCGATCCACACGCGATCCGCGTGCCCAGTTCCTCCAGCGCGCCCTGAAAGCCTTCCCCGGCGGAGAAACGGCGCCGGACCAGCAGCCTGCAGAACGGTTGCGGTCCGTCCTGCTCCGCCGCGCCAACAGAAAGGATGGAGAGCGATGGATGCACCCTCCCGCCGCCCCGCTCGGGGGAGGCGGGCAGTTCGGAGCTGCGCTGCACAAGCTCGCCCTGCAGCTCGCCCAGTTCGGCGAGGATGCGCCGCATGGCCAGGGCAGCCGCGCGCGCCCCGGCCCTGACTGCGGAGCGCTGGACGCGAATCTCGAGATCGAACTGGCCCAGGCAGCCGGCCCAGACGCGCGGCACGGCGCTGCCGTTCAGGCACAGCGCATGCCCTTCCAGCAGCCCCTGCTCGGCGAAGTGGCGCAATCCCGGGAAGTCTCCTTCCGCGTCTCTGGCGGTGAAGATCAGCAAGGGATCGAAGCGCAGTGGCAGTCCGACGGCATCGGCCGAGCGCAGCGCCGCCCAGAGCGCGATGATGGCGCCCTTCATGTCCACCGTGCCACGGCCGAAGAGCTGGCTGCCCTGGCGCGTCAGCGCCAGCGGCGGGCGGGTCCAGCCCTCACCAGCCGGCGCTGTATCCATGTGACAGAGAATGGAGCAGACCGGCCGGCCGGTGAAGCGGCTGGCCATGAGGTTCGGCTGCATCTCTGCCGCCGCCTCGCCGGGCTGCCCGCCTTTCGGCACTTCCACGCTCCGCAGGGCGAAGCCGAGTGGCGCGAAGAGGTCCTGCAACACCTCAGCGAAAGCCGGATAGCCTTCACCGGAGGCGGGTGCGGTGTCGATCGCCACCAGGCGCGCGAGGTGGTCGATCCAGCCGGTGGCGCCGAGCAGCGCCCCGGCCATGTTCAGCCGGTCCAGGCAGGACGTCTCGAACCGCTCCAGCGTGTTCTGCTCATCCCACAGCATCCGGGCCGCTACTCCTCGCTCACACCCCGCCCCCTGTCGGGGCGCCCCCGCTCCCGATACACGCTTTGGATCGGGCGATCAGCAGCTATGCCCGGGGATGTGACCGCTTAACGGCTTGTTGAAAGCGAGTCGCAACAAGCCTTTGCAACCGCTCCGGCTCAGGCTGACCGCTGCGACCAGGCGGGCCGCCGAGGCCGCTCGCCGGACGCGTGGTAACGCGGGCCGCTGCCATTTTCCGGCAGCGGCTCGACCCGGATATGGGGATCGTCGGCATCCGGCCGGCGCACGGCGGCGGCGAAGCGTCCGGCAGCGGCGGAGGCCACCTCGAACTGCGTCTCCCGCCCGAGGATGCGGATGCGGCCGATCTCCTCGCGCTGCACCTGCCCGCGGCGGCACAGGAAGGGCAGCACCCAGCGGGGATCGGCCCGGCCGTCGCGCCCGACATTCATGCGGAACCAGACGCCCTCGTCCCGCAGCCCCGGCGGCCGCTCGCGCGGCGGGCGGCGGGCGGCGCCCGCCTCGACCGGCGCCAACTCCTCCGGCGCCGGCAGCGGCGCGCGCAGCAGACGGACCAGCGCGGCGGCCATCGCCTCCGGCTCCGCCCCCTGGGCGAGCAGGCTGCGCCCGACCTCCAGATCCTCCGGCGTCGGCTCCTCGCCCAGCAGGGCCGTGGCCTGCGCCGCCAGCCGCTCGGCATCCTTGGCGCGGATCGTCTCGGCGGAGGGGGGCGATACCCACTCGGCCTCCACGCGCGCCGCCATCAGCAGGCGCTCGGCGGTGCGGCGGCGGTTCGCCGGCACCACCAGCACGGAGACACCCTTGCGCCCGGCCCGGCCGGTACGGCCGGAGCGGTGCAGCATGGTTTCCGGCTCCTTGGGCAGCTCGGCATGGATGACGAGGCCAAGATCCGGCAGGTCGATGCCGCGCGCCGCGACATCGGTGGCGACGCAGACCTGCGCCCGGCCGTCGCGCAGCCCCTGGAGGGCGCGGCTGCGCTCTGCCTGGGACAGCTCGCCCGAAAGCGCCACCGCCGAGAAGCCGCGCTCCACCAGATTGCCGTGCAGCCGCGCCACGCCGGCGCGGGTCGAGCAGAAGACGATGGCGCGCGGAGAGTCCGAGGCGCGCAGCAGGTTCACCACCGCGCGCTCGATCTCGTAGGGCGCCACCAGGGCGGCGCGGTAGGTGATGTCGCGGTGCTGGCCACCCTCGCCCTTCACCTCCAGCCGCAGCGCATCCTTCTGGAAGCTGCGCGCCAGCCGCTCGATCGCGGGAGGCATGGTGGCGGAGAAGAGCAGCGTGCGGCGCTCTTCCGGCGCCGCGCTCAGGATCGCCTCCAGCTCCTCGCGGAAGCCGAGGTCAAGCATCTCGTCGGCTTCGTCCAGCACCACGGCCTGCAGGGCCTGCGGGCGGAGATTGCCACGGTCGAGGTGGTCGCAAAGGCGGCCCGGCGTGCCGACGACGATATGGGCGCCCTGCGCCAGGGCCCGCCGCTCGGCCATGGGGTCCATGCCGCCGACGCAGCTCACCACGCGGCCGCCGGCCGGGGCGTAGAGCCAGGACAGCTCCGTCCGCACCTGAAGGGCCAGCTCACGGGTCGGCGCCACCACCAGGGCGAGCGGCGCCCCGGCCGGCGGCAGGCGCTCTGCCCCGCCGAGCAGCGCCGGCGCGAGCGCCAGCCCGAAGGCGACGGTCTTGCCCGAGCCGGTCTGGGCGGAGACCAGCAGGTCGCGCTCCGCCGTCCGTGGCTCCAGCACCGCCGCCTGGACGGTGGTGGGTTCTGTGTAGCCACGTTCGGTCAGCGCGCGCAGCAGCGCTTCGGGTATCGCAGGGAAAGGCATGTGTTCAAATGATCCGCGACTATCGGGTATGGCGCACCCGAAAGAGGGGCGCAGCCTGGAGGGCGCGAGGGCGACAAGGCGCACCGGCGCGGCAGGGATGGCGGGGTTGTACATGTTTGGCAGGCAAATTGCAGCCTCCAGAGGCGCGCGGGTGTGAGCCATGCGCTAAGCGCATGGACCCCACCGGGGAGGCCGTGCTTGCACCTTCAGCGTGGTTTGCCCATTCTCCGCCTCGGAAGGGGATTATGCCTTCCCGCGGGGATTTGACGGATGCAGCTTGCGCCGCGACACCAAGTGCTAAAGCGCCAGGAAGCCGGACAGCGGCATTTGCGGGATGCGCCCCGCGCCGCCGGTCGCTTCGTGGGTCATCCGACCATGTTGGAGATCGCCCCGGAAGGGGAACACGGAGTGTCCATGCGCTGTCGAATGTCCCCCTGCTGAGTTTCGGCTGACCCGCACGGCATCGCCCGCGCTCCGGTTCCGGCACCGCCGCCTTCCCGCTCCACGACCGATGGAATTGCCATGTCCACCCCTCTTGCCGCGCCGGCGCAAGCCGAAGCCGCCATCCGCCTGCACGGGCTGAAGCGCCACTTCACCGGACGGGGCGGGGTGGCCACGCGGGCGCTGGACGGCGTCTCGCTGGACGTCGCGCCGGGCGAGATCTTCGGCATCGTCGGGCGGTCTGGCGCCGGCAAGTCCACGCTGATCCGCTGCGTCAACCTGCTGGAAAGGCCCGACGAGGGCGAGGTCCGCGTGCTCGGGGAGAACCTGCTGGCGCTCTCCGGCACGGCGCTGCGCGAGCGGCGGCGCGGCATCGGCATGGTGTTCCAGCACTTCAATCTGCTGGCGTCCCGCACTGTCTCCGACAATGTCGCCTTTCCACTGGAGATCGCGGGCGTCCCGGCCGCGGAGCGCGCGCAGCGGGTGACGGAGGCGCTGGCGCTGGTCGGACTTGCCGAGAAGGCGTCAGCCTATCCGGCACAGCTTTCGGGCGGGCAGAAGCAGCGCGTCGGCATCGCCCGCGCCCTCGCTCCGCGCCCGCGCATCCTGCTCTGCGACGAGGCCACCAGCGCGCTCGACCCGGAAACGACGCAGGAGATCCTGGCGCTGATCAGGCGGCTGCGCGACCAGCTCGACCTCACCGTGCTGCTGATCACGCACGAAATGGCCGTGGTGAAGGAGATCTGCGACCGCGTCGCCGTCATGGAGCGCGGCCGCGTGGTGGAGGAAGGCCGCGTCTTCGATGTCTTCACCCGCCCCAGCCATGCGACGACGCGCCGCTTCATCGCCGATACCATCGGGCATTCCATCCCGTCCGGCACCGTGGCGCGCCTGCCGCCCGCCGGGCCAGGCGAGGAGCGGCGCCTGCTGCAGGTGCTCTTCGCCGGGCCGCACAGCACGCGCTCCGTCATCAGCGAGGCATCGCGCCGCTTCGGGCTCGATCTCAACATCATCTCGGGCCGCATCGACGAGATCGCCGGCGAGCCCTTCGGCCTGATGGCCCTGGCCGCCTATGGCGCGCCCGACCGCATCGAGGCCGCCCTCGCCTGGTTCGCCGAGCTGGGCCTGACCGTGACGCCCGTGGCGAAAGACACGCTGGAGGCTGCCTGACCATGATCCCCTGGCTTTCCCCGATGCTGCAGCAGCTCTTCATCGACTCCGCGATCGAGACCCTGATCATGGTGGCCGGCGCCGCGCTGGTCGCCGTGGTGATCGGCCTGCCCCTGGCACTGCTGCTGCACGCTACCGCCCCCGGCGGGCTGGCGCAGAACAGCCTCGTCAACCGCCCGCTCGGCCTGCTGATCAACGCCATCCGCTCGACGCCCTTCATCATCCTGATGGTGGCCATCGTTCCCTTCACGCGTCTGGTTGCCGGCACCTCGATCGGCACCACCGCCGCCATCGTGCCGCTGGCCCTGGCCTCCACCGCCTTCATCGCCCGCCTGTTCGAGACCGCCTTCCGCGAGGTGGACCGCGGCGTGGTCGAGGCCGCCCGGGCCATGGGCGCCACCCGGATGCAGATCCTGTGGAAGGTGCTGGTGCCCGAGGCCATGCCGGGGCTGATCGCCGCCGTCACCGTCACCTTGGTCAGCCTCGTCGGTTACTCCGCCATGGCTGGTGCGGTCGGCGGCGGCGGCCTCGGCGATCTCGGCATCCGCTTCGGCTACCAGCGGTTCATGCCTGAGGTGATGGCGAGCGTCGTGGTCGTGCTGATCCTGTTCGTGCAGGGGCTGCAGTCGCTGGGCGACTGGCTGGTGCGCCGCGCCCGCCGCTGAGGCAGGAAGAAAAGGAGACCGCCATGTCGCTGAACCGCCGCGCCCTGCTGGGCAGCGCCCTCGCCCTTCCGGTTCTCGCCGCCCAGCCCGCCTTCGCTCAGGAGATCGGCAGCAAGAACCGCCCGCTGCGCATCGGCACCGCCGCCGGGCCGCACACGCAGCTTCTGGAGAAGGTGCAGGAGATTGCCGCCCGCGACGGCCTGTTCCTGCAGATCATTCCCTTCACTGACTACATCACGCCCAACCTGGCGCTGGCGGCGAAGGAACTGGACGCCAACAGCTACCAGCACCTCCCCTTCCTGGAGCAGATGGTGCGCGACCGGAACCTGCCGCTGGTGGCTGTGGGCAAGACGCTGGTCTTCCCGATCGGCGTCTATTCCCGCAAGCACAAGAAGCTGGACGAGCTGCCGAACGGCGCCCGCGTCGCCATCCCGAACGACCCGACCAATGGCGGCCGGGCGCTGGCCCTGCTCGCCGCCAACGGCGTGTTCAAGCTGACCCCAGGAGCGGACTTCCGCGCCAGCATCGCCGACATCACCGAGAACCCGAAGAACATCCGCATCCTCGAGCTGGAGGCGGCGCAGATCCCGCGCGTGCTGGACGAGGTGGATGCGGCGGTGATCAACACCGACTACTCGATTCCGGCCGGGCTGAACCCGGTGCGCGACGCCATCGCCATCGAGAACGCCGACAGCCCCTATGCCAATCTCATCGTCGTCCACCGCGACGACAAGGACGCTCCTTGGGTGAAGCGCCTGGTTGCGGCCTACCAGAACGACGAGATCCGGAAATTCGTGCAGGAGATCTTCCAGGGCTCCGCGGTTCCCGCTTTCTGAGGACATCATCCATGCTGACCCGACGCTCTCTCCTCATTGCCGGCGGCGCGCTGCCGCTGGCCGCCCCCAGCCTGCCCGTCCTTGCCCAGGAGATCGGCAGCAAGGATCGTCCGCTGCGCATCGGCGGCACCGCCGGGCCCCACAGCCAGGTGCTGGAGAAGGTGCAGGAGATCGCCGCGCGTGACGGGCTGGTCCTGAAGATCGTGCCCTTCACCGACTACATCACGCCGAACATGGCACTGGCGGCGAAGGAGCTGGACGCCAACAGCTACCAGCACCAGCCTTTCCTGGACCAGATGGTGCGCGACCGGAACCTGCCGCTGGTCGCGGTGGGCAAGACCATGGTCTTCCCGATGGGCGTCTATTCCCGCAAGTACAAGAAGGTCAGCGATCTGCCGAATGGCGCGCGTGTTGCCATCCCGAACGATCCGACCAATGGCGGCCGCGCCCTCGCCCTGCTGGCGGCGAACGGCGCGTTCAAGCTGACCGAGGGTGCCGATTTCCGCGCCACCGTCGCCGATGTCACGGAAAATCCGAAGAACATCCGCATCATCGAGCTGGAGGCGGCGCAGATCCCGCGCACGCTGGACGAGCTGGACGCCGCGGCGATCAACACCAACTTCGCCGTTCCGGCGGGACTGAACCCAGTGCGCGATGCCATCGCCATCGAGAGTGCCGACAGCCCCTATGCCAACCTGATCGCCGTGCACCGCGACAACAAGGACGCCCCCTGGGTGAAGCGCCTGCTCGCCGCCTACCAGAACGATGAGATCAAGGCCTTCGTGAAGGAGACCTTCCAGGGCTCCGTGGTTCCAGCCTTCTGAGGAGACGGCCCATGCTGACCCGACGCTCCCTCATCCTCGCCGGCGGTGCGCTGCTCCTGCCGGCCGTGCTGCGTGCGCCCGCCTTCGCCCAGGGGACGAGCGGCGCCGCATTCGGCACCCCCGGACGCCCGCTGCATGTCGGCGTCACCTCCGGCGTGCACGCCGAGGTGCTGGAAGTCGTGCGCGACCTGCTGGCGAAGCAGAACTTCATCGTGAAGATCACGGAGTTCTCCGACTTCATCCAGCCGAACGTGGCGCTGGCCGCCGGCGAGATCGACGTCAACACCTACCAGCACCTGCCCTTCCTGGAGGCGCAGAAGCAGCAGCGCGGCTATGACTTCGTGCCGGTCGGTAAGACGGTGCTGACCGTCATGGGCGTGTTCAGCCGCAAGCACAAGGCGCTGGCGGACCTGCCACGCGGCGCGCGCGTCGCCCTTCCGAACGACCCCACCAATGGCGGCCGTGCCCTGCTGCTGCTGGAGCGGGCGGGCGTGATCAAGCTGCGCCCGGGCGTGGACTACCGCGCCACCATCGCCGACATCGTGGAGAACCCGAAGAACATCCGCATCGTCGAGCTGGAGGCCGCCTCCATCGCCCGCAGCCTGGAGGACGTGGATGCCGCCGCCATCACTGGCAACTACGCCGTGCCGGCCGGGCTGAATCCGCTGAAGGAGGGGCTGGCGGTCGAGGACAAGGACAGCGCCTACACCGTGCTGGTGGTGACCCGCCGCGGCGACGAGGGCAAGCCCTGGGCGCAGACGCTGGCCCGCGCCTATACCGACCCCGCGGTGGAGGCCTTCGTGGCCGAGAAGTACAAGGGGGCGGTGATCGTCGGAGCCTGAGGGGCGGGCACCGCCCCCGGGCACGCGGCGGGGAGAGGCCCTCCCCCCGCCCCCGGCTTCTCAGAAGTAGGCCGTCAGGCTGGCGAAATAGGCCCGGCCCGGCTCATTGTAGGTATTGGCGCCGGCTTGGCTCGACACCGCTTGGCGGAACAGCTGCTCGTCGAAGAGGTTGCTGATGCCGAAGGTCAGGCGGGCATTGTCGCTCAGCTGATAGCTCGCGCTGATGTCCACGACCGTATAGGGGTCGCGCTGCCAGGTTTCGGCTCCGGTCGTCGGCTCGCCCCGCAGTGTCGTGCTGCGGGCCTCCTGCTTGCCGTAATGCGTGGCGCCCAGCAGCAGGGAGAGATCATCCGTCGCCTGCCAGCTCAGCGTCGTGTTGATCGTGTATTCCGGGATGATGGAGAGCGGCTCGCCGGTGGTCTTGTCCTTGCTCTCGATCATGTAGGTGAAGTTGGTGTTCCAGGCGAGGTCCTCGCGCAGCGGCACCAGAAGGTTGCCCTCCAGGCCCTGCACCACGGCCTCCGGCGTGTTGTACCACTGGAAGATACGCCCCCCCTGCGCCGTGGTGCCGACCGGGACCATGCCGGCAACGATCTTGTCCTCATAATCGTTGTGGAAATAGGTCAGGCTGGCGTTCCACCCCGCCCCGTCATAGACGACGCCGATTTCCTTGTTGAGACTGGTCTCGGCCTTCAGGTCCTCGTTGCCCTGGACGTAGCAGCCCGCACCGAGGCTGGGGAAGTTGATCGGGCAGCCATTGCCGCGCGTGTAGTACAGGTAGTTCGGGTTGGACTGGTACAGGTTTGGCGCCTTGAAGGCCTTGGCGATGCCGCCCTTGATGGAGAAGCCGTCGAACAGTTCGTAGGAGGCATTCAGCGCCGGGCTAACATTCGTGCCGAACTGGCTGTGCGCGTCGAAGCGCAGGCCGGGCGTGACGATCAGGCGGTCGGTGATGTAGACATTGTCCTCGGCGAAGACGGAATAGGTTTCGGCCCGGGCGCTGCCGTCGCGCGGTCCGTCGGAGATGCCGGGGATGGTGCCGCCATTCGCAGTGCTCTGCGTGACCGACTGAGGATCCTTCAGGTTTTCCACGAAGATCTCGGCGCCAAGGGTCAGGCGCTGCGGCACCAGCAGGTCGAGCGGGATGTTGACCTCACCATTGGCCGTGTAGTTGTTGAGCGTGGCGGTGGACCAGCTGCTCTCGTCCCGGATGCTGCCTTCCGAGCTGCCGGCCAGCCCCTCGTCGAGACGCTTGTTGATGGTGCCCTCGTAGAGGAGCATCAGGCGTGAATCGGTGCCCCCCCAATGCCCGCGGTGCACAAGGGACGCGGTTCGGCGCGTCATGATGTTCGTCTCGGCGCCCTCATTCGCCAGTTGCTCCAGCAATTCGCTGCCGGCGGTGCTCACGGCGCGGTCGCCGGCGTAGATGTTGCCTTGGCGGCTGTAGCCCAGCTCCAGCTCCAGAACCTGCTGCGGCGTCAGGTCCCAGCGCAGCAACGCGTCGAGGTCTCGGTTCTCGACACCCTCGCGCCCGGCAGGCGGCAGGTTGCCCGGTAGGGTGCCGGCGGCCCCGCGGTTCAGGTCCAGGGAATCCGCGTCGGTACGGTTGAAGTTGCCGTAGAGGCGGAAGGAGAAATCCTCGACCAGTGGCCCCGCCAGGGTGAAGCCGACCCGGCGCGAATCACCCTCGTCCCGGTCCTCGGGCTGGTTGGTGTAGAGCGTGACGGAGCCGGAAAGCTTGTCGCTCGGCGCCTTGGTGATGATGTTCACCACGCCACCCGCCGCGCCAGAGCCATAGCGCGCCGCCGCGGGCCCGCGGATCACCTCGATGCGCTCGATTGCCTCGGCCGGCACCCAGTTGGAATCGCCCCGCGTGTTGCGCTCGCCGCTGCGGCCCATACGCACGGCGTTGCGGCTGCGCACCGGCTTTCCATCGATCAGGATCAGCGTGTTCTCCGGTCCCATGCCGCGCAGGTCGATCTGCCGGTTGTTGCCGTACTGGCCGGAGGAGCTGTTGCCGGTGAGATTCACGCCCGGCATCTGCCGCACGATTTCGGAAATGTCGTTGGCGGGCGGCAGACGCTGGATGTCCTCGCGCGTGATCACCGAGACGCCGGGCGCCTGTTTGAGCTCCTGCTCCGCCGTCGCCACGACATTCACCTCCGGCAGCAGCAGAGCGCCGGTCTCCTGCGCAGCGAGGGGAGCGGCCAAGGTCGCGAGGCAGGCGCTGCCAAGCAGCATGGCGAAGCGAGATGAGGTTCCGGCGAGAAAAGAGCGTCTGCTCACGACAGTTCCCTGCTGCTATTGCGAATCATTCTCATTATTACCGCCAAGTTACAGCCGTGCAATCAGCAGGCGGCAACGTTCCGCTTCAGATATGAAATGGACCGAAAAGCAGAACGCCCGGCAGGGCCGGGCGTCTGGGCAGGCTCGATGCTGTCCGGGTTCGGGAGGGAGGCGGCGCCCGCCCTCAGGCAGCGTAGCGCGAGAGGGCCAGGTCGGCGTGCTCGATGTTCGGCCGCTGCCCGGTCACCAGATCCGCCGCCAGCTTCCCGCTGCCGCAGGACATGGTCCAGCCGAGCGTGCCATGGCCGGTGTTCAGGAACAGGCTCGGATATTTGGTCGGGCCGATGATCGGCGTGCCGTCCGGCGTCATCGGCCGCAGCCCGCACCAGAACACCGCCCGCGACGGATCGCCGCCCTGCGGGTAGAGATCCATCACGGAGTGCAGCAGCGTCTGCCGCCGCTCCTCGTGCAGGCGCAGGTCGAAGCCGGCGATCTCCGCCGTGCCGCCGACGCGGATGCGATCCCCAAGCCGGGTGATGGCGATCTTGTAGGTCTCGTCCATGACGGTGGAGACCGGCGCGGCCGCGTCGTCCACCACCGGCAGGGTGATGGAATAGCCCTTCACCGGATAGACCGGCACCTTCAGCCCCAGCGGCGCCAGGAGCTGCGGCGAATAGCTGCCGAGCGCCAGCAGGTAGCGCTCCGCCGTCAGGGTGCCGGCGCTGGTGACGACGCCGGCGATGTCGCCGCCTTCCACCAGCAGCCGCTCGATGCGGGTGCCGTAGTGGAAGGTGACGCCCTTCTCGGCGCAGATCGCGGCCAGGCGCTGGGTGAAGATATGCGCGTCGCCCGTCTCGTCCAGCGGCAGGCGGAGGCCGCCGACAAACTTCTCCTGCACCCGCGCGAGCGCCGGCTCCGCCCCGATGCAGCCCGCGCGGTCCAGCACCTCGAAGGGGACGTCGTACTGCTTCAGCACGCGCAGGTCGTCGGCGATATGGTCGAGCTGCTCCTGCGTGCGGAAGAGCTGCAGCGTGCCGCGCTCGCGCCCGTCATAGGTGATGCCGGTTTCCTCGCGCAGGTCGGCCAGGGCCTCACGGCTGTAGTCGGCGACGCGCACCATGCGGGACTTGTTGGTCTGGTAGGCGGCCTCGGTGCAGTTCCTCAGCATCTGCCAGAGCCAGGACCACTGCAGCGGGTCGAGCTTCGGGCGGATGACCAGCGGGCTGTGCCGCATGAACATCCACTTCAGCGCTTTCTGGGGGATGCCCGGCCCGGCCCAGGGGGCGGAATAGCCGAAGGAGACCTGGCCGGCATTGGCGAAGCTGGTTTCCAGCCCCGCGCCCTGCTGGCGGTCCACCACCGTCACCTCATGCCCCGCCCGCGCGAGGTAATAGGCCGAGGTGACGCCGACCACCCCGGCGCCGAGAACAAGAACCTTCATCGCCTTCCTGCTCCGCTCAGCCGCCACACGAAACGCGGCGGCGAAAGCCCATGCTAGGAGTGATCCGGCGGCAGGTGCTTGCGATCATCGCAACATCGTGCGAATTCAGCGGCGGGAATTCGAATTTTTTGCGGAAGCCGCGAGGATCATGCAACCCCCCGTGCTCGACCCGCTCGACCGCAAGCTCCTGCGCCTGCTGCGGGCGGACGGGCGGATGAGCAATGCGGCGCTGGCCGCCGCCGTCGGCCTTTCCCCCTCCGCCTGCCTGCGGCGCCTGCGGCTGCTGGAGGCGGGCGGCATCATCCGTGGCTACACCGCCATCATCGCCGACCCGGCGCTGCAGGGCCGGACGGTGGTGATGGTGCAGATCACGCTGGAGCGGCAGACGGAAGAAGCCTTCAACCGCTTCGAGGCCGCGGTGCGGCAATGCCCGGAGGTCTGCGAGTGCTACCTGATGACCGGCACGGCGGACTACCAACTCCGCGTCGAGGCGCGGGACGCGGCGGATTACGAGCGCATCCACAAGGAGCAGCTTTCCCGCCTGCCGGGTGTGGCGCGCATCCAGTCCGCCTTCGCCATCCGGGCCGTGGTGCGCGCACGGCCGGTGGCCACCGCCGAGGTGTGACGGGGCAATGAAAAGCCCGCCTCTCCTAGCGCCCGCGCCAGCCGGCCCACATCACCGCCAGCCGGTCTCCCAGGCCGCGGGGCGGCGGCGGCCGGGCCGGGTCCCACCCCGTCGCCAGCACCCGCCGCAGGTCGCGCCGCGCCAGTCGCCCCGGCAGGGCGGCCGCGATGCTGGAGCGCGGGAGGCGGCCGAGCTTCTCCTCCCCCTCCCGCAGCAGGGCCAGGCCCTCTTTCGCCAGGGCGCGGCCCACCGCGCCGATGCCGGGCGCACGCGGGTCGCGTGCCACATCCGCGGGGGTGAGCCGGTGCTCCGCCAGCAGGTCGGCAGGCAGCAGGCTGCGCCCCTGCGCAGCCTGGGCGGGAATTGAGCGCAGCATCCCGGCCATGCCATAGGCGGCCCCGAGTCCCTGGAGGCCCGGCAGGCTTTCCGCCGGCGCGCCCAGCGCCCGGCCCGCCGCCACCGCGAATCCGCCACCCGAGCCGCGCAGATAGGCCAGAAGCGCGCCACGGCTGGGGATCTCCTCTTCCGTCTCTGCCTCGCGCGCATTCACCATCCCGAGCAGGTCCTCCCCGTCCAGCTGCCCCTCGCGGAGCGCGATGGCCAGCGGCCCGGCCACCTCGTGCCGGCGCGGCGGCGCGCCGGCGCGCGCCTCCTCCACCGCCTCGCGCCACCATTGCAGGCGGATCAGCGCCGCCATGGGGTTGCTCACCACCGCGCGGGCGCGGGCGAGTTCGTGGTTGAAGGCGATCAGCAGGAATTGCGTCTCGCGCTGCTCCGGCGGAGCGAAGAGGGCGCAGAGGAAGCGATCGGGATCGCCGCGGCGGGCCAGTTCGGCGAGCGGGGAAAGCGGGGCAGGTTCGGCCATGACGGGGTTATGAACACAGATCCGTGGCGAACGACAGCACGCCCCCTTGCTTGACGCCCTCCGGAGGCCCGCCTAGCTGTTTCATCGCGTGACGTCGGGTGACGGCGTTGACGTTGCTTGCCCGTCCGATTCCAATCCTTTCGGGAGAACAGCTATGGCCTTCAGCCTTCCGCCACTGCCCTACGATACCTCGGCCCTCGCGGGTTCCGGCATGTGCCAGGAGACGCTGGAGCTGCATCACGGCAAGCACCACCAGGCCTATGTCACGGCGCTGAACGGCCTGATCGAGAGCAAGGGTCTGGCCGGCAAGTCGCTGGAGCAGATTGTCGCCGAGGCCGGCAAGGCCGGCGCCGAGGGCCTGCCGGTGCTGAACCAGGCCGGCCAGCACTGGAACCACATCCTGTTCTGGCAGGTGATGAAGCCGAATGGCGGCGGCGACAGCCTGCCGGGCAAGATCGGCGCCAAGATCAACGAGGATTTCGGCGGCCTCGCCCAGTTCAAGGAGCAGTTCAAGCAGGCCGGCACGACGCAGTTCGGCTCCGGCTGGGCCTGGCTGATCATGGACCAGAGCGGCAAGCTGAAGGTCACCAAGACCCCGAACGGCGCCAACCCGATCTCCACCGGCGAGGGCACCCCGATCCTCGGCGTCGACGTGTGGGAGCACTCCTACTACCTCGACTTCCGCAACGTCCGCCCGAACTACCTCGACAATTTCCTGAACAAGCTCGTCAACTGGGAGAAGGTCGAGGAGCTGATGAACGCCGGCGGCATGAAGTCCGGCCAGTCCGCCTGAAGCGCCTCTCCGGAAGCGCGAAGGGCGCCGGGGCTGATGCCCCGGCGCCCTTTTTCGTGCCCGCCGCGCGGCGCTCAGGCCGGCTTGCTGTCGTTCGCCGCGACCGGGCGCACCAGCGTGCTGATCGTGCTGCGCACCACCATGACGCGGATATTCGGCGCGATCTCGACCTCGACCTCCTCCGAGCCTTCCTTCACCTTGGTGACGGTGCCGAGGATGCCGCCCGCGGTGATGATGCGATCGTTGCGCTTCAGCGCCCCCAGCATCTGGCGGTGTTCCTTCGCGCGCTTCTGCTGCGGCCGGATCAGCAGGAAGTAGAAGACGACGAAAATCAGCAGCAGCGGCGCGAGCTGCATGACGATGGCGCCGGCGCCGCCAGCGGCGGCTGCGGCATCCTGGGCATAGGCGGTCGAGATGAACATTGCGGTGCTTCCGTCTTGCCGGGGGTGGCGCGCGAAACTAGCCTCCCGGCCCTTGCCGTCAACACCCGGCCCTGCGCGGGGGAACGATCCCCCGGCGGCCCTCCCGGAGCGCCCAAGCTTGCCCGTGACCGAGACCCATCCGCTCCTGCCCACCCTGGAACGCATCGCCGAGGCCCTGGAACGACTGGCCCCGGCGCCACCCGCCCATCCCAGCCTGGAGGGCGCTGACGCCTTCGTCTGGCACCCTGGCGGGCATGGCGTGCCGGCGCGGCTGGCGCCGGTACCGCGGGTGGCGGCGGTCGAGATCGGGCTGCTGCAGGGGGTGGAGCGGCAGAAGAACCTGCTGCTGGAGAACACGCTCCGCTTCGCCCGCGGCCTGCCCGCCAACAACGCCATGCTCTGGGGCGCGCGGGGCATGGGCAAGTCCTCGCTGGTCAAGGCCGCGCATGCCGCCGCCAATGCCGAGCGCCCGCACGGCCTGGCGCTGATCGAGATCCAGCGCGAGGATATCCGCACCCTGCCCGAGCTGCTCAATATCCTGCGGGACAGCCCGCGCCGCTGCCTCGTCTTCTGCGACGACCTCTCCTTCGAGAGGGAGGATCAGGACTACAAGGCGCTGAAATCGGTGCTGGATGGCGGCATCGAGGGCCGGCCGGCCAATGTCCTGTTCTACGCCACCAGCAACCGCCGCCACCTGATGCCGCGCGACATGATCGACAACGAGCGCGGCTCGGCGATCAATCCCGGCGAGGCGGTGGAGGAGAAGGTCTCCCTCAGCGATCGCTTCGGCCTCTGGATCGGCTTCCACAATGCCGACCAGTCCACCTTCTTCGCCATGGTCGAGGGCTATGCGGCGGCGCTGAAGCTGCCGATCGGCACGGAGGAGCTGCACAAGGCGGCGGTCGAGTGGTCGGTCACGCGCGGCGGCCGCTCGGGGCGCGTGGCCTGGCAGTTCATCCTGGACCTGGCGGGGCGGCTGGGCGTAGCCCTTCCGGGATGAACGACCACGCCCCGCAGCCACGCCAACCCGCCCTGACCGCCCCCAAGGGCGCGCAGCGGCGGGGTCGAGCCTTCCTCAACCCGGATGGCTCGGTACCGGGGCAGCCCTTCGGGGCGCTGCTGCGGATGATGCGGGAGGGCAAGGGCAAGCCCTGGCCGCAGCAGGTGACCAACCCGCCCTTCCCGCCGCCGGCACCGCCGCCGCCCGGCCATGCGGCGGTGACCTTTATCGGGCATGCCAGCTTCCTGATCCGCTTCCATGGCGGCCCCACGCTGCTGACCGACCCGATCTGGAGCGAGCGCTGCAGCCCGCTCCGCTTCGCCGGGCCGAAGCGGGTCCGGCCGCCGGGCCTCGACTTCGACGCGCTGCCGCCGGTCGATGCCGTGCTGCTCAGCCACAACCATTACGACCATTGCGACATCCCGACCCTGCAGCGGCTGCATCGCCGTTACCGGCCGCGCATCCTGACCGGCCTGGGCAATGCCCGGCTGCTGGCGAAGCACGGCATGACGGATGTCGTGGAACTGGACTGGTGGCAGGAGGCGCCCCTCCCCGGAGGCGGCACGGCCCGTTTCCTCCCGGCGCGCCACTTCTCCGCCCGCGGCCTGCATGACCGCGCGCGCAGCCTCTGGGGCGGCTTCGCGATCGCGGGGCCGGAGGGCGGCCGCATCTGCTTCACGGGGGATTCCGGCTGGGGCGAGCATTTCCGGGAGATCGGCGCCCGCTGTGGCCCCTTCGACCTCGCCCTGGTGCCGATCGGCGCCTATGAGCCACGCTGGTTCATGCAGGTGGTGCATGTGAACCCGGAGGAGGCGGTGCGCGCCTTCCTCGACCTTCGCGCCCGCCAGGCGCTGGCCATGCATTTCGGCACCTTCAAGCTGACGCAGGAAGGCATCGACGCGCCCGAATTGGCCCTCCGCGTGGCACGGGAGGCCGCCGGCCTGCCGGAGGACCGGTTCCGCGTCCCCGGTTGCGGCGAGACGGTGCTGGTGCCGCTGTCAGGTGAAAACCCAATCGAGAGCTGCGGGTCCTGAGGCCCAGGCTCGACCCGGACATGGAGCACGGGCCGGAGGCGGAGGCGCCGCCCTTCATCCCTCCCGCTCTGCCACATCCCCTGCCACATCCGCGACCGGCCTGCACAGCCGCTCCCATTCCACTTCCGTACTGGTGCGGCTGGCCAAGGAAACGTGAAAGGGGCGCGTGAGGATGCGTTCAAACTCAAGGGGAAGCACGCACCGTCCACCTGCATATCCACAGGGTTGCCCCCGGAATCTGGGGATAACCGGCTATTCCTCCACGTTCTTTCTGTGTTCTCGCGGGGCGGTGAGCGGACCAGGGCGGAAGGCCTCCCCCGGCGCGCAGGGAGATCCTGCCAGCCGACCTGCCCGTCCGGCTGCGCAGAGCACCCCCGGCCCGGGTCAGGCGCCGCAAGCCGCGGCTCTCTTGAGCAGGAAGGCCCTCTCGCGCGCGTTGCGGGAGAGCGTCGCGGCACGCTCGAAGTGGCGCCTGGCCTCGGCGGGCCGGCCCGCGCGGAAGAGGAAATCCCCCTTCGCCGCCGGCACGGGCGCATAGTCGCGCAGAGCCGCCGCATGCTCGACCTCCGCAAGGAGTCGCAGGCCGGCCTCCGGACCGAAGGCCATGCTGTGGGCGATCGCCCGGTTGAGGTCGACCACCGGCGAGGGCATGGTCTCGCGGAGCTTGTCATAGAGGGCCGCGATCCTCTTCCAGTCCGTCTCCTCCGCCCGGCGCGCCCTGGCATGGCAGGCGGCGAGCGCGGCCTGCAGGGCATAGGGCCCATTGGCACCACCCAGAGCCTCCGCCCGCTCCAGGGCGGCAAGGCCACGGCGGATCAGGAGCTGGTCCCAGCGGGCGCGGTTCTGCTCGGTCAGGGGAACCGGCGAGCCGTCCGGTGCCATCCGCGCCGCCAAGCGCGAGGCCTGGATCTCCATCAGCGCGAGGAGGCCGAAGACCTCTGGCTCCTCGGGCAGGAGCCCGGCGAGGATGCGGCCGAGGCGCCGGGCCTCGGCGCACAGCGCTGGCCGGATCAGGTCTTCGCCGGCCGTGGCCGAATAGCCCTCGTTGAAGATCAGGTAGATGACCTCCAGCACCGAGGCGAGGCGTTCCTTCCGTTCCTGGCCGCGCGGCGCCTCGTAGCTGAGGCCGGCCCGGCCGAGCGCCTTTTTGGCGCGGAGGATGCGCTGGGCAATGGCGGGCTCGCTTGAAAGGAAGGCGCGCGCGATCTCGTCCGTCGTCAGGCCGCCGATCAGGCGCAGGGTCAAGGCCGCACGCGCCTCCGGGGAAAGTACCGGATGGCAGGCGGTGAACATGAGGCTCAGCCGCTCGTCGCCGAGGTCGTCGTCCATGGCCGCCTCAGCCTGCTCGATGCTGGTGTCGCGCCCCTCCTCGGCGTCCCGGCGGATCTCCGCATGCTTGCGCGCCAGCATCCTGCCGCGGCGGAAGCCATCGATCGCCCGGCGCTTCGCCGCCGCCATCAGCCAGGCGCCCGGACTGTCCGGAACCCCTGTCCTCGGCCATTCCGACAGGGCGGCCACCAACGCATCCTGCGCCAGCTCCTCGGCCAGGCTCAGGTCCCGCACAAGGCGGGCCAGGCCTGCGATGAGCCTGACCCGCTCGATCCGGAAGACCGTCTCGACCGTCCGGCGCGTTTCGGCCGCGTCCATCCCCGCCGCCTCAGGGCTGCCCAAGCCGCGTCGGCGAAGGGCGCAGGCTCAGCGCCCGGCCGTCCGGTCGCGGAGCCGGTCGTGCAGCTCGGCCACCTCCGGCGTCATCGCCTCGCCGAAATCGGCCAGTTCGTATAGCGGGCGGATCTCGATCTCGCTCGGGCCGGGCATCGGGTTCGGGCAGCGCTTCACCCACTCGACCGCCTCGGCCATGTCCTTGACCTCCCACAGCCAGAAGCCGGCGACCAGTTCGCGGGTTTCGGCGAAGGGTCCGTCGATGACGCTGCGGCCCGGCCCGTCAAAGGCCACGCGCTTGCCCTGCGAGGAGGGCTTCAGCCCCTCGCCGGCCAGCATCACCCCCGCCTTGGCCAGCTCCTCGTTGAACCGTCCCATCGCCTCGAGAAGCTCGGCCGAGGGCATGATGCCCGCCTCGCTGTCCGCAGTCGCCTTCACCAGAACCATCACGCGCATCGTCTTGTC
>Ga0180221_1000665_pt1 | contig 27412 bp, 28 predicted proteins | sample eDN5th37CKraftMG_FD_151339 | JGI IMG/M metagenome (GOLD analysis project Ga0180221, IMG submission 151339) | Enriched Miracle-Growth compost microbial communities from Emeryville, California, USA - eDNA 5th pass 37_C Kraft MG (version 2) (version 2) ...
GAGCGCCGGGTAGCGGTCGGCGAGGGCGAGCAGGTCGGCGACGGACGTCGCTGCCTCGCACGCGTCGGCGAAGTGCAGGTGCACGGCGTCGTCCTCGACGGCGAGCGCTGCGACCCGGCGCCCGCCGACGCTCACGAAGGTCCGGTCGGCCGGCCCGGGCGTCGTCAGCCCCAGACGGGCGGCCTGGGCGGCGCTCCCGGGGACGACCCACGCGCCCGACGACCACCCCGGACGGTCCGGCAGCGGTGCCAGCCGCCGGTAGTCGGGGCCCGCTGCCACCTCGACCACGGTGCACGCCTCCTCGAGGCAGGCGACCAGCGGCTGGACCAGGTGGTGGAAGCGCGGGCTCGGCAGGAGGCCGGACGGCGCGTAGTTCGACGTCGCGAGCAGCACCGCGCCCCGCCCCACGGCGTCCCGCACCAGGCGCGCCAGGATCATCGCGTCGCCGGGGTCGTGGGCGTGCAGCTCGTCGAGGAACAGGACGCGGACCGGTCCCAGGAGCTCGTCGAGGGCCCGGCGCAGCGGGGCCGGCTCCCCCGAGGCGCGCGCGACGGCCGCGTGCAGCCGGCGCGCGGCGTCGAAGGCGTGGACGCGCAGCACGGCGTCGGTCTCGAGGTCGGCCGCCAGTCCGGCGAGCAGTCCGTCGACGAGCCACGTCTTGCCGCGCCCCACGTCGCCGAACAGGTAGACCCCGCGGGGCCTGCGGGGCCGCGTCGGGCGTCGGCGGAGCAGCCGGGCCCCGGCGGCGGCGAGCGCGTCCGCGGCGGGACGCTGGCCGTCGTCGAGGGTCGAGCCGACGGCCGCGGCCGCCGCCTCGAGCCGGGCGGAGAGGGAGTCCCGGACGGTCACCCGAACGCGGGCGAGCGCGTGAAGCGCTTGACGACGGCGTCCCAGACGACGTCGGCCACGTGCTCCTTGGTCCCGGCGGCGGTCTCGACGACCTCGCCGGCAGCGTCGACGATCGTCACGTCGTTCTCGTCGGTCCCGAAGGTCTTCCCGACCCCGACGGCGTTGACGACGACGAGGTCGGCGCCCTTGCGGCGCGCCTTGGCCCGGCCGTGGAACAGGACGTCTCCGGCGGCGTCGCCGGTCTCGGCCGCGAACCCCACGACCACCTGCCCGGGGCGCAGGCGTTCGGTCGCGAGCTCCCGCAGGATGTCCGGGTTCTCGACCAGCTCGATCGGCGCCGGTGCCTCACCGGGCACCTTCTTGATCTTCGCGTCCGGGACGTGGACCGGGCGGAAGTCGGCGACGGCCGCCGCCATCACGACGGCGTCGGCCTCCTGGGCGGCCGCACGGACGGCGTCCCGCAGCTCGGCCGTGGACACGACGGGGACGAACGTCCCCACGCCGGTCGGGGCCTGGGCGAGGTTCGCGGCGACGAGCACGACGTCGGCCCCGCGGGCGACCGCGGACCGGGCGAGCGCCACGCCCTGCTTGCCGCTGGACGCGTTGCCGATGAAGCGGACCGGGTCGATGGCCTCGCGGGTCCCCCCGGCCGACACGACGACCCGGCGGCCCGCGAGGTCGCGGGGGCGGGCGCCGCGGGCCGCGACGTCGAGCGCGACCCGGGCGATCTCCTCGGGCTCGGGCAGCCGGCCCGGACCGCTGTCGGCGCCCGTGAGCCGGCCCGACGCGGGCTCGATCACGTGAACGCCGCGGGCCCGGAGCGTGGCGACGTTCGCCACCGTGGCGGGGTGCTCCCACATCTCGGTGTGCATCGCGGGCGCCAGGACCACCGGCGCGCGCGTGACGAGGAGGGTGGCGGTGAGCAGGTCGTCGGCCTGGCCCGTCGCCGCGCGCGAGAGCAGGTCGGCCGTGGCCGGGGCGACCACGACGAGGTCGGCGGACTGCCCGAGCGCGACGTGCGCGACGCCCGGGACGTCGTCGAACACGTCCGTGCTGACGGGCTCGCCCGACAGGGCCTCCCACGTGGGCGCGCCGACGAAGCGCAGCGCCGCCGCGGTGGGGATCACGCGGACGGCGTGGCCCGCCTCACGCAGCAGGCGCAGCAGCAGGACCGCCTTGTAGGCGGCGACCCCGCCCGCGACCCCGAGGACGACGCGCATCGCAGCTGACCCCGATCGGCTCAGGAGCTCAGAGCTGAGGCAGCGACGCCTCGGCGTCGCCCTCGGTCTCCTCGCGCTCCGTCATGGTGAGCAGGCCGGCGTTGATCTCGCGGAGCGCGATCGACAGCGGCTTCTCCTGCGGGCGCGTCTCGACGAGCGGGCCCACGTTCTCGAGGAGGCCCTCGTTGAGCTGCGCGTAGTACGAGTTGATCTGGCGGGCGCGGCGCGCGCCGTAGATCACGAGCGCGTACTTCGAGTCGGCACGGTCGAGCAGGTCGTCGATCGGCGGGTCGGTGATGCCCTCGGGCTTGGCGACGGTTCCGGACACGGAGGCTCCAGTTCGAGAAGGACGGAAGGGGATCTACCCCATTCTACGGGGTCGAGCGCGCGGGACGCCCGCACCCCGCGCCGAGGCGCCGGTCACAGGCGTCGAGGCCCGGCGTGCTCGGCGTTCACGGCCCCGGTCGTGCGGCCCGCGTCGTGCGGGGCCAGGCCCATCACGGACACGAGCTCGTCGGTGGCGCGGTGCACCTCGTCGTTGACGATCGTGTGGTCGAACTCGGGCTCGGCGGCCAGCTCCACGCGCGCGGTGCGCAGGCGGCGCTCGCGCTCCTCGGCGTCCTCGGTCCCCCGGCCCACGAGGCGGCGGACGAGCTCGTCCCAGCTCGGCGGGGCGAGGAAGACGAACCGCGCGTCGGGCATGGACTCACGGACCTGCCGCGCTCCCTGGAGGTCGATCTCCAGGAGCACCGGGCGCCCGTCGGCCAGGCGATCGAGCACCGGCTGGCGCGGGGTCCCGTACCGGTTCCGGCCGTGGACGACCGCCCACTCGAGCAGCTCGCCGTGCTCGACCATCCGGTCGAACTCCTCGTCCGTGAGGAAGACGTAGTGGACGCCGTCGACCTCACCGGGGCGAGGCGGGCGCGTCGTGGCCGAGACGGAGAGCCAGATCTCGGGGTAGCGGGCGCGCACGTCCGCCGAGACGGTGCCCTTGCCGACGGCCGTCGGACCAGCGAGGACGGTGAGCCGGGCGGGGAGCACGGCGGGGTCGGTGCGTGTGATCGTTTCAGCCCTTCGAGTCGAACCTCTCGATCAGGGCCTTCGCCTGGTGCGGACCCAGTCCGCGGACACGGCGGGTCTCGGCGATCCCGATCTCCTCCATGATCGCACGCGCCTTGACCTTGCCGACGCCGGGCAGGGACTCGAGGAGGGAGACGACCTTGAGCTTGCCGATCACGTCGTCGGTCTGGCCCTGCTCGATGACCTCGGAGAGCGAGCCCTGCGAGTACTTGAGTCGGTTCTTCACCTCGGCGCGGGCACGCCGGGCCGCAGCCGCCTTCTCGAGTGCGGCGGCGCGCTGTTCGGGGGTGAGGTTCGGGAGTGCCACGGTGGTCGCCCTTCGAGTGGTGGGGATGCCGGACGGCAACTGCTCCCCTCGAACGTAGCGAGGCACCCGGGCCCGTGCAATCGATCGGCGCCCGACACGCGCAACGCACAGGCGATCCCTGACCTGCCCGGACGGCTCAGACGAGCCTCCCGACGAGGGTGTCGCGGTCCTCGGACGAGAGCCCGCACGCCGCGACGTAGGCGTCGACGCTGCCGTGCTCGCGCACCGCGAGGTCCCACGCCGACAGGAGGTAGTCGTCCTCCACGGACACGAACGGCTCGACCGCGCCCGCGTCGAGACCGGGCACCGGCGGGATCCGCGCGAGCATCGTCTGGGCGGACTGCGCGCTGAGGAGGTACTCCGCGAGCCGCGCGTCGTCGTCGACGCCGCACAGGTACTGCACGAGCGCGACGAGCCAGCCCGTCCGGTCCTTGCCGGCCGAGCAGTGCACCACGGTCGCCCCGTCGGCGTGCGCCAGGTCGGTGAGGGCGCGGCCGACGGCGGCGCGCACCACCCCGTCCGTGACGAACGAGGCGTAGACCGCGCGCATCATGGCGCGCGCGACGTCGGCGGGCTGGTCGGCCTCGAGGAGGCGCCCGACGAGGGCCTGCGTGTCGGCGGTCGGGGACAGGGGCGCACCGTCGCCCGAGGCCGTGTCGGCGGACGCCATCGCGGCAGCGGGGTCCATCGCGCGGTGGAGCACCGCGACGCCCGCCCCGACCGCGTCCGCGCCGTCCCGCTCGACCTCCTGCGGTCCGCGGAGATCGATCACGGTCGTGACCCCGAGCCCGTCGAGGGTGGCGCGGCCGGCGTCGTCGAGGCGCGCGAGGCTCGCCGTGCGCAGGAGCACGCCCTCGCGCAGCGGCTCGGTGCTGCCGCGAGGGGCGGCCGGGCCGCCCACGTCCCGCGCGTTCCACGTCCCGGAGATCTCCATCGGGCCATCCTGGCAGGTCAGGGGCCCGGGGCGCGAGGTCTCCGGGACGTGGCCGGGTCAGCCGCGGAGCGCGGCCCGCGCCTCGGCCGAGGCCGCCTCGGCCGCGCGTCGCAGCGCGGCGACGTCCGGGCCGGCGCGCAGCACGCCGCGCGAGGACGACGCGAGCACCTGGCGCCGCGCGTCGCCGAAGACCGCGGCGAGCTCGGCGGGGCCGGCGCCCTGCGCCCCGACGCCCGGGGCGAGCAGCGGGCCGTTGACGCCGGTCAGGTCCGTGCCCGTCCGCTCGGCCGCGTCCCCGACGGTCGCGCCCACGACGAGCCCGATCGACCCCATCGGGTCGGCGTCCGCGTTGAGCGCGGCCGCGTGCGCGGCCATCGTCGCGGCGACGCTCGGCCCGTCCGGCGTGCCGTCCGCCGTGAGCGTGCGCGCGTGCTGCACCTCGGGGCCCTCCGGGTTGGAGGTCAGCGCGAGGACGAACAGCCCACGGCCTGTGGCCAGGGCCAGGTCGACGGCCGGCGCGAGCGACCCGAAGCCGAGGTACGGCGAGACCGTCAGGGCGTCGCCCGCGAGCGGCGAGCCGTCGCGGAGGAACGCCTCGGCGTACGCGTCCATGGTCGAGCCGATGTCGCCGCGCTTGGCGTCGACGACGACGAGCGTCCCGGCCGCCTGCGCGGCCGCGACGACGTCCTCGAGCGCGGCGACGCCGCGCGAGCCGTGCCGCTCGAAGAACGCGGCCTGCGGCTTGACCGCCGCCACCCGGCCGCCGACCGCGTCGACGACCCGCAGGGCGAACTCGCGCACGCCCGCGGCGTCGTCGGGCAGGCCCCAGGCCTCGAGGAGGCTCGCGTGCGGGTCGATCCCCACGCACAGCGGGCCCCGCTCGTCCATGGCGGCGGCCAGCCTGGCCCCGAAGGGCGCCGGGGAGCCGCTCACGCGGTCGCCCCGGCCGTCCGCCCGGCGCGCTCCGCCAGGTGCTCCTGCAGGCTGCCCACCGCGAACGGGCCGGCGAGCTGCGCCTCGATGCCCTGGACCGCGGCCGAGAGCTGCTGGACCGTCGTGACGATCGGCTTGTCCGCGGCCGTCGTGGCGGCGCGGATCTCGTAGCCGTCGGCACGCGCGCCCTGCCCGTTCGGCGTGTTGACGACCATGTCGACCTGGCCCTCGGTGATGAGGTCCACGATCGTGGGCTCGCCGTCGGCCCCGCGACCCTGGGAGTACTTGCGCACGACCGTGGCGGGGATCCCGCTGCGGCGGAGCACGACCGCCGTGCCCTCGGTGGCGAGCACCTCGAAGCCCAGCTCGGTCAGCCGCCGGATCGGCAGGACGATCGACCGCTTGTCGCGGTCGGCCACCGACACGAACACCCGGCCCGACTCCGGCAGGCCGCCGAAGGCCGCGGACTGGGACTTGGCGAACGCCGTCGGGAAGTCGGCGTCGAAGCCCATGACCTCACCCGTCGAGCGCATCTCCGGGCCGAGCACCGTGTCGACGGCCACGCCCTCGGCGGTGCGGAACCGCTTGAAGGGCAGGACGGCCTCCTTGACCGCGATCGGGTCGGACAGGTCGATCGTCGCGCCGTCGCGGTCGGAGGGCAGGAGCCCCTCGGCGCGCAGCTCTGCGATGGTCTCCCCCGCCATGACCCGCGCCGCGGCCTTGGCGAGCGGGACGCCCGTCGCCTTGGACACGAAGGGCACCGTGCGCGACGCGCGCGGGTTGGCCTCGAGCACGTAGAGCACGTCGGAGACGAGCGCGTACTGCACGTTGAGCAGCCCGCGGACGCCGACGCCCTTCGCGATGGCCTCGGTCGAGCGGCGGATCCGCTCGAGCTCGGCCGCCGAGAGGGACACGGGCGGCAGGACGCACGCCGAGTCGCCCGAGTGGATGCCGGCCTCCTCGATGTGCTCCATGACGCCGCCGAGGAACATCTCGGTGCCGTCGTAGAGGGCGTCGACGTCGATCTCCATCGCGTCGTCGAGGAAGCGGTCGATGAGGAGCGGCGCGGGCAGCGAGCCGGCGGCCTGCTCGTTCGCGGCCGCGAGGGCGCGCTCCACGTAGCCCGTGAGCTGCTCGGCGGAGTAGACGATCTCCATGCCGCGCCCGCCCAGCACGTACGACGGGCGGACGAGCACCGGGTAGCCGATGGACTCCGCCACCTCGCGCGCCCGGTCGAGCGACCGGGCCGTGCCGAAGGCAGGCGCCGGGAGGCCGGCGTCGGCGAGGACCTGGCCGAACACGCCGCGGTCCTCCGCGGCGTCGATCGCCTCGGGGCTCGTGCCGAGCACCGGGAGGCCGGCGTCGGCGAGCTTCTGCGCGAGGCTCAGCGGCGTCTGGCCGCCGAGCTGGACGATGATGCCCTTGACCGGGCCGGCGGCGAGCTCGGACTGGTAGACCTCGAGCACGTCCTCGAACGTGAGCGGCTCGAAGTACAGGCGGTCGGAGGTGTCGTAGTCCGTCGAGACGGTCTCCGGGTTGCAGTTGACCATGACGGTCTCGTACTTGTCGGCCAGCGCGAGCGTCGCGTGCACGCACGAGTAGTCGAACTCGATGCCCTGGCCGATGCGGTTCGGGCCCGAGCCGAGGATGATCACGGCCTCGCGCTCGCGGGGCGCGACCTCGGTCTCCTCGTCGTAGGACGAGTAGTGGTACGGCGTGCGGGCCGCGAACTCCGCGGCGCACGTGTCGACCGTCTTGAAGACCGGGCGGACGCCGAGCGCATAGCGGACCTCGCGGACGGTGGCCTCGCCGGCCGGGCCGAGGCGGCGCAGCCGCGCGACCTGCGCGTCGGACAGCCCGTGCCGCTTGGCGCGGGCGAGCACGTCGCGCGTGAGCGCGGGCGCGTCGGCGACGGCGGCTGCGACCTCGTTGATCAGCTGGATCTGGTCGAGGAACCAGGGGTCGATCTTGGTCGCCTCGAAGACCTGCTCGATCGTCGCGCCCGCGCGCAGCGCCTGCTGGACGCCGATGATCCGGCCCTCGGTCGGGCGGGCGATCTGCTCGAGGAGCGCGTCGAGCTCCGCGCCCGACACCGGCTCGCCGTCCCAGTGGAAGACCGAGCCCGACTTGTCGATCGACCGCATCGCCTTGCCGAGCGCCTCGGTGAAGCTGCGGCCGAGCGCCATGGCCTCGCCCACGGACTTCATGGTCGTCGTGAGCGTCGGGTCGGCGGCCGGGAACTTCTCGAACGCGAACCGCGGGACCTTCACGACGACGTAGTCGAGCGTCGGCTCGAAGCTCGCGGGCGTGACCTGCGTGATGTCGTTCGGGATCTCGTCGAGCGTGTAGCCGACCGCGAGCTTCGCGGCGATCTTCGCGATCGGGAAGCCCGTGGCCTTCGACGCGAGCGCGGACGAGCGCGAGACGCGCGGGTTCATCTCGATGACGATGACGCGGCCCGTGGCGGGGTCGACCGCGAACTGGATGTTGCAGCCGCCCGTGTCGACGCCGACCTCGCGGATCACGGCGATCGAGATGTCACGGAGCTTCTGGTACTCGCGGTCGGTGAGCGTCAGCGCGGGCGCGACCGTGATCGAGTCGCCCGTGTGGACGCCGACCGGGTCGACGTTCTCGATCGAGCACACGACCACGACGTTGTCGTGCTTGTCGCGCATGAGCTCGAGCTCGTACTCCTTCCAGCCGAGGATCGACTCCTCCAGGAGCACCTCGGTGGTCGGCGAGTAGTGCAGGCCCTGCCCGACGATGCGGCGCAGGTCGTCCTCGTCGTACGCGATGCCGGACCCGAGGCCGCCCATCGTGAACGACGGGCGCACGACCATCGGGTAGCCCAGGGTGTCGGCCGCCGCGATCGCCTCGGGGATCGTGTGGATGATCTCCGAGCGCGCGCTCTCGCCGCCGCACTTGGCGACGACGCCCTTGAACTGCTCGCGGTCCTCGCCCTTCTGGATCGCGGGGATGTTCGCGCCGATGAGCTCGACGTCGTACTTCTCGAGGACGCCCGCCTCGTGCAGCGCGATGGCCGCGTTGAGCGCGGTCTGGCCGCCGAGCGTCGGGAGCAGCGCGTCCGGGCGCTCCTTGGCGATGATCGACGTGAGGACGTCCGTGGTGATCGGCTCGACGTAGGTCGCGTCGGCGAACTCGGGGTCCGTCATGATCGTCGCCGGGTTCGAGTTCACGAGGATGACCCGCAGGCCCTCCTCCTTGAGCACGCGGCACGCCTGGGTGCCCGAGTAGTCGAACTCGCACGCCTGCCCGATGACGATGGGGCCCGAGCCGATGACGAGGACGCTCTGGATGTCGGTTCTGCGCGGCACGGGTCAGGCCTCCTGCTCGGTCGTGCTCTGGGTCATGAGGTCGAGGAAGCGGTCGAAGAGGTACGCCGCGTCGTGCGGGCCGGCCGCCGCCTCGGGGTGGTACTGCACGGAGAAGGCGGGCAGGTCGAGCGCCTCGAGCCCCTCGACCACCTGGTCGTTGAGCCCGACGTGCGACACGCGCACCCGGCCGTAGCGACCGCCGTCGTACGGGGCCGTCGACTCGCCGTCGAGCGGGGCGTCGACCGCGAAGCCGTGGTTGTGCGCCGTGACCTCGACCCGGCCCGTCGTGCGGTCCATCACGGGCTGGTTGATGCCGCGGTGCCCGTAGGCCAGCTTGTAGGTGCCGTAGCCGAGCGCCCGGCCGAAGATCTGGTTGCCGTAGCAGATCCCGAAGTACGGGATCTTCCGGTCCAGGACCGCGCGCAGCAGCTCGACCTCGGTCGTCGCGGCACCCGGGTCGCCGGGCCCGTTCGAGAAGAACACGCCGTCGGGGTGCAGCGCCTCGATCTCCTCGATCGTGGCGGTCGCCGGGACGACGTGCACGCGCATGCCACGCTCCGCCATCCGGTGCGGCGTCATCGACTTGATGCCGAGGTCGACCGCGACGACCGTCGCGACGGGCTCCTGCCCGGCGTGCTCGCCCAGCGGCTCGATCGTGTACGCCTCGGCCACCGAGACCTCGGCCGCCAGCGCCGCGCCCTCCATCGCGGGCGCCGAGCGGACCTCGTCGACGAGCTCCGCGACCGGGCGCACGCGCCCGCCGCGGACGAGGTCGTCGCCCGAGAAGATCGCCGCGCGCATCACGCCGAGCTCGCGCAGGTGGCGCGTCAGGGCGCGCGTGTCCACGTCGCTGATCCCGACGACGCCCTGCGCCGCGAGCTCCTCGTCCAGCGAGCGGTCCGCCCGCCAGTTCGAGTACCGGCGCGCGGGGTCGCGCACCACGTACCCGGAGACCCAGATCCGGCCCGACTCGGGGTCCTCGTCGTTGACGCCCGTGTTCCCGATGTGCGGCGCCGTCATGACGACGATCTGCCGGTGGTAGGAGGGGTCGGTGAGCGTCTCCTGGTAGCCGGTCATGCCGGTGTTGAAGACGATCTCGCCGACGGTCGTGCCGCGCGCGCCGTACGCACGGCCGACGCTCGTGCGGCCGTCCTCGAGGACCAGCACCGCGGCGTCGGGGCCGAGGTCGGTGGGCAGCTCGGCCGGCGCCGCGCTGGGGGTGGCAGGTGCGTTCACTTGTTCTCCTCCGTCGTCTCCTGCGCGGCGTCGTCCCGCGCGCCGGTCTGCGCCGCGCCGGCACCGGGCGTGCCGGCACCGTCCCGCAGCGCGTTGACCGCGTCGACCAGCAGCGGCCTGTCGGCCGCGTGCCTGGTCCTCAGTCCTGTGTCGAGCGTGACCGGGCCGTCGGCGCCCGGGGCGGTCAGCCGCCAGGTCACCACGACGAGCCCGTCCTTGCCCACGAACTTCCCCGCCATGCCCGGCGCCGTCTTCGCCTCCACGACGTCCGCCGCGGGGACGAACACGTCCTCCGCGCCCTCGCGCTCGACGACCACGCCGCCCGCGAACACCCGGACGGTCGCGTTCGACCGGAACCCGAGGTCGTGCGACGCGACCCGGTCCAACCAGTCTCCCGCGGTCGTGCTCGACACGTACACCGCGTCCACGGGCTGGGTACGCGCCTCGCCGAGCGTGGCGTCGTCGGGCCGGGCGGGCAGCGCCGGCACGAGCGCGCGGCTGCGGCGCGACCGGCCGCGCCAGCCGAACCACATGATCGCGAGCAGCGCGGCGGCGAGGACGATCCAGATCCCGACCGCGACGGGCATCGGGAGGTTCATCGCGCACCCCCGACCGTCACGGGCGCCTCGACGGGCGAGCCGTCGAGCACCGTGGGCCGCCCCCGCAGGAACGTCGCGACGACCCGGCCCGGGAGCTCGCGCCCCGCGAACGGGGTGTTGGCGCTCGCGGTCTGCTGGGCGCGCCCGTCGACGACGCGGCGCGCGGCCGGGTCGACGAGCACGAGGTTCGCGGGCTCGCCGACGGCGACCGGGCGTCCCTGGGCGAGCTCGCCGGTGTCGATGCGCCCGATCCGCGCCGGGTTCGTCGACATGACGCGCGCCACGTCGGCCCAGGTGAGCCGGCCGGTGTCGACCATGGTCGCCTGGACGACGCTCAGCGCGGTCTCGAGGCCGGTCATGCCGAACGCGGCGGCCGCCCACTCGCAGTCCTTGTCCTCGCGGGCGTGCGGCGCGTGGTCGGTCGCGACGATGTCGATCGTCCCGTCGGCGAGGCCCTCCCGGACCGCGTCGACGTCGGCCTGGGTGCGCAGCGGCGGGTTGACCTTGAACGTCGGGTCGTAGCCGCGCGCCTCCTCGTCGGTCAGGACGAGGTGGTGAGGCGTGACCTCGGCGGTCACGTCGATGCCGCGGCCCTTGGCCCAGCGCACGATCTCGACCGAGCCCGCGGTGGACAGGTGGCACACGTGCAGGCGCGAGCCGACGTGCTCGGCGAGCAGCACGTCGCGGGCGATGATCGCCTCCTCGGCGACCGCGGGCCAGCCGGCGAGGCCGAGCTCGGCCGAGACGACGCCCTCGTTCATCTGGGCGCCCTCGGTCAGGCGCGGCTCCTGCGCGTGCTGGGCGACGACGCCGTCGAACGCCTTGACGTACTCGAGCGCGCGGCGCATGAGGACCGGGTCCCCGACGCACTTGCCGTCGTCGGAGAAGACCCGGACCCGCGCGGCGGACTGCGCCATGGCGCCGAGCTCGGCGAGCTGCTCCCCCGCCAGGCCGACGCTCACCGCGCCGACGGGGTGCACGTCGACCCAGCCGGCGTCGCGGCCGATGCGCCAGACCTGCTCGACGACGCCCGCGGTGTCCGCGACGGGCGTCGTGTTGGCCATCGCGTGGACGGCGGTGAAGCCGCCCGCCGCGGCGGCGCGGGTGCCGGACTCGATGGTCTCGGTGTCCTCGCGGCCGGGCTCGCGCAGGTGCGTGTGCAGGTCGACGAGGCCGGGGAGCGCGACGAGGTCGGTGGCGTCGACGACCGTCACGTCCTCGTCCGCGGGGGGACGGTCGGCGTCGTGGGGCTCGATCGCGGCGATCACGCCGTCGCGCAGGAGCACGTCCGCACGCTCGCCCCCGAGCGGCCGCACCCCGCGCAGCAGGTACGAAGCGGCCTCGGTGGTGGTCGGTGCGTGGCTCATGCGTGGGCCTCCTCGGTCCGGGCTGTGGTCGTGGGCGCGGGGGCCGGCACCGCGTCGTGCTGCCCCGTGAGGAGCAGGTAGAGCACCGCCATGCGGACGGCGACGCCGTTCGCGACCTGCTCGACGATGACCGCGCGCGGCGAGTCGGCCGCCTCCGCGGAGATCTCGAGGCCGCGGTTCATCGGGCCGGGGTGCATGACGATCGTGTGGTCGGGCAGGGTCGCCAGGCGCCGCGCGTCGAGGCCGTACGCGCGCGAGTACTCGAGCGGGCTCGGGAAGAACCCGCCCCCCGCGGAGCTCATCCGCTCGCGCTGGACGCGGAGCATCATGACCGCGTCGGGCTTGCCGTCGCCGAGCGTCGCGTCGAGGTCGTACGAGACGTCGCACGGCCAGGTCTCGACGCCCACCGGCACGAGCGTGGGCGGCGCGACGAGCGTGACGTGCGCGCCCAGCGTCGTCAGGAGCGCGACGTTCGACCGCGCGACCCGCGAGTGCAGGACGTCGCCGACGATCGCGACGTGCAGGCCGTCGAGGTCGGCGCCCACACCGGACGTGGCGCCCAGCGACGGGTCGCCCGCGAGGTGGCGGCGCAGCGTGAACGCGTCGAGCAGCGCCTGCGTCGGGTGCTGGTGCGTGCCGTCGCCCGCGTTCACGACGGCGGCGTCGAGCCACCCGGCGTGCGCGAGCAGGTGCGGCGCACCCGAGGCCTGGTGGCGGACCACCACGGCGTCGGCGCCCATCGCCTGCAGCGTGAGGGCGGTGTCCTTGAGGGACTCGCCCTTGGAGACGCTCGAGCCCTTCGCGGAGAAGTTGATGACGTCGGCGGACAGCCGCTTGGCGGCGGTCTCGAACGAGATCCGCGTGCGCGTCGAGTCCTCGAAGAAGAGGTTCACGACGGTGCGGCCGCGCAGCGTCGGCAGCTTCTTGATCTCGCGGGACTGCGTGGCGGCCATCTCCGCGGCGGTGTCGAGGACGTGCACCGCCTCGGCACGCGTGAGGTCGGCTGCGGACAGCAGGTGCTTCATCGGGCGTCCTCCGTGGTCCGGGCCGCGGGCTCGGGTGCGCCCTGGATGACGACGGCGTCCTCGCCGTCGAGCTCAGCGAGCCGCACGCGCACACGCTCGGCGTGCGACGTGGGCAGGTTCTTGCCGACGAAGTCGGGGCGGATCGGGAGCTCGCGGTGGCCCCGGTCGACGAGCGCGGCGAGCTGCACCGCGCGGGGCCGGCCGAGGTCGCTGATGGCGTCGAGCGCGGCACGGATGGTGCGGCCCGAGTAGAGGACGTCGTCGACCAGGACGACGACCTTGCCGTCGATGCCGCCGGCCGGCAGCTGCGTGCGGCCGATGGTGCGGGTGGGGTGGTCGCGCAGGTCGTCCCGGTACATCGTGACGTCGAGCTCGCCGGCGGGCGCGATGGGCTCCGCGCTGGCGGGGTCGGTCGCCGCGATGGTGGTGAGCCGCTCGACGAGGCGGTGCGCGAGGGGGACGCCCCGCGTGGGGATCCCGAGGAGCACCACGTCGTGGGTGCCCTTGTTGCGCTCGACGATCTCGTGCGCGATGCGGGTCAGCGCCCGCTGGATCTCGGTCGGGCCGAGGACCACGGTGCCCGCGGCCGCCGTGGCGGGCGCGGTCGCACTGCCAGGAATCTGGCCATGACTCATCAAGACCTCCTTCCCCGCCTCCCGGACGGGTGTTAAAGGAACGTCGGTTCTGTTCGTGTTGTGGGCGCGGACGCCCAGGCGAGTCTACCGGAGCGCGGGCCGGCGCCCCCCGGCCGGGCCGGGGCGCGGGCCCGTGAGTCTCGTCACGGCGAGGCCGCGGCGGCGGGCCCGAGCCGCCGACGACGCGGCGGAGCCCCGGGCGCCGCGGTGGGCGCCCGGGGCTCCGGGACGGGTGGTGCCGTCGTCAGGCCCGCAGGGTGGGCCCGAGCTCGGCGACGCGGGCGAGGAGCCCGTTCACGAACGACGGCGAGTCGTCCGTCGACAGGGACGTCGCGAGCGAGACGGCCTCGTCGAGCGCGACGCCGTCGGGGACGTCGTCGTTGTAGACGATCTCCCAGACGCCGACCCGGAGGATCGCCCGGTCGACCACGGGCATGCGCTCGATCGTCCAGCCGTGCGAGTAGGTCGCGAGGATCTCGTCGATGCGCTCGCGGTTGGCGTCCACGCCCTCGACGATCTCGACGGCGTACTCGGGCAGGGACGCCTGCGTGCCGGGCTGGGCGAGCCGCTCCGAGAGCATCGTGACCGGCGCGATGCCGCGCGAGTCCGCCTCGTAGAGGACGTCGACCGCGCGCTTGCGTGCCTTGCTGCGCGCCGCCACGTCAGTCGTTCACGCGGCCGAGGTACGACCCGTCGCGGGTGTCGACCTTGACCTTCGTGCCGGCCTCGAGGAAGAGCGGGACCTGGATGCTGGCGCCGGTCTCGAGCGTGGCGGGCTTGGTGCCGCCCGTCGAGCGGTCGCCCTGGAGGCCGGGCTCCGTGTAGGTGACCTCGAGGACCACGGAGGCGGGGAGCTCGACGAACAGCGGGGCGCCGTCGTGCGTGGCAACGATCGCGTTCTGGTTCTCGAGCATGTAGTCCGACGCCGAGCCGACCGTCGCGGCCGCGACGGGCAGCTGGTCGTAGGTCACGGTGTCCATGAAGATGAAGTCGTCGCCGTCGCGGTACAGGTACTGCATGTCGCGCTTGTCGACGTTGGCGGTCTCGATCTTCGTGCCGGCGTTGAACGTCTTGTCGACCACCTTGCCCGAGAGCACGTTCTTGAGCTTCGTGCGGACGAACGCGCCGCCCTTGCCGGGCTTGACGTGCTGGAACTCGATGACGGTCCAGAGCTGGCCGTCCAAGTTGAGCACGGTGCCGTTCTTGATGTCGTTGGTGGTCGCCACGTTCTGCTTCCTGAGGTCGGGGAGAGGTCCGGGTGCGTGAGGCGCGGGACCGCACTGGGCGGAGCCCGCGAAAAAGCCCAGGCGATTCTACCTGACGAGCCCGTTCAGCCACAGGCCGAGCAGCCCGGCGGCCGCCGCCCACACGAGCGAGGCGAGCGTGCCGATGACGAACCGCTCGGAGACGCCCGGGTTGTCGCGGATTTCGGGGTACCGGCCGAGCCCCTTCACGGCGACCACGACGGCCACCCCGGCGGGGAACCCCGCGAGGAGGCAGCCGGTGACCGCGAGCCGCTCCAGGATGCCGATCCAGGTCCCCCCGCGAAGCACCGCGGCGGGATCCGGGGCATCGGCCGGCTCGGCCGGCGCCTCCACGGCCGACGTCCGGCCGGCCGCCCGCAGCACGGCGGGCACCACGACGAGACCACCCACGACGCTGACGACGACCAGTAGCACGGAGATCCCGGTGACGGCCAGCACCTGTCCGACGCTCATGCGCTCACGTCCGCGTCAGCCTCCTCGAGCAGCCGGACCGCGAGCGGGCGCGCCGCGGCCTCGTCGGGCCACATGCTAGCCCGCACCCGCTGGCTCACGGCCTGACCCGACACGCCCAGCCGCTCGGCCGTCGCACGCTGGGTCAGGCCGGCCCGGAGCAGGTCGACGACCTCCCAGCCGGCGTCCGTGCGGCGTTCCGCCACGCCCGCGAGCAGCCGCAGGACCGCCTCGGCCTCGGCGGCCCGGTCGGCCGACGGTCCCCGGTCGGCCCCGACGACGGCGACCGGTGCGTCCCCCGCGCGCCGCTTGGCCCGCTCCACCGCCTCGCGCGCCCGGACGAACGCCGCCCCCGAGCCCTCGCGCGTGCTCGCCGGCAACGGCTCCGCGACCGGCCCGACCCCGATGCCGACGCTCCACTCCCCCAGTCGCGCCGCGGTCTGGACGACGTCGAGGACGGTCGTCGCGTCGTCGAGCACGCCCTGGACCTCGTCGCCGACCGTGCGGTCGAACGGCAGCACCACGCCGGGGTCACCGCGCCGCGGCAGTGCGTCGAGCAGCTCGGGCACCCGGTCGCCGCGACGGCGGCTGGCACGCTGGTCGATCGTCAGGACCCACATGCGACAAGCCTACGAGCTTGATATCGAAGAATCAAGGTATCCGCCTTGATTGGTGCATCCCCAGGCTCAGGCCTTGGCAGCGACCGCCAGCAGCGCCAGCCGGTACGAGTCGAAACCGAACCCCGCCACCGTGCCCGTCGCCACCGGCCCGATCACCGACGTGTGCCGGAACTCCTCCCGCGCCATCGGGTTCGAGATGTGCACCTCGACCAGCACCAGGCCCGCCTTCGTCACCTGCGCCGCCGCGTCCCGCAACGAGTACGAGTAGTGCGTGAACGCCGCCGGGTTCAGCACCACGTGCGCCCCCGCGTCCACCGCCTCGTACAACCAGTGCACCAGCTCGGCCTCGTCGTCCGTCTGCCGCACCTCCGCGACCAGCCCCAGCTCACCCGACCACCCGGCCACCGACTCCCCCAGGTCCGCGAGAGTCAGCGCCCCGTACACATCGGGCTCCCGCACCCCCAGCCGACCGAGGTTCGGACCGTTCAGCACCAGCACGCGCGTCATGTGCCCGAGCGTATCGGGCCGTAGCATGCGCACGTGCCCGCACGCAGCGCCGCCCGGACCCCCCGCCCCTCGCCCGACGACACGAGCGGCGCCCCCGCACCACGCCACCTGCGCCGCCAGATCACCGCCTGGTCCCTGTGGGACTGGGGCGGGGCCGCGTTCAACGCCGTCGTCACCACCTTCGTCTTCACCCCCTGGCTCACCAGCGACACCTTCGTCGAGCAGGGCGCCGACGCCGACGCCGTCACCGCCCAGCACTCCGCGTGGCTCGGCTGGGGTCTCACCGTCGCCGGCGTCCTCATCGCCGTCCTCGCCCCCGCGCTCGGGGCGCTCGCGGACCGGTCCGGGCGGCGCAAGCTCTGGCTCGGCGCCAACTCGGCGGTCGTCTTCGCGACGATGCTCGCGCTCTGGTTCGTCGAGCCGGTTCCCGGGCACCTGTCGCGCGCCGTCGTGCTGGGCGTCGTCCTGCTCTCGCTCGGCAACGTCTTCTACGAGCTCGCCGGTGTCGCGTACAACGCCCTGCTCCTGCAGATCTCGACGCCCCGGACCATCGGACGGATCAGCGGGATCGGCTGGGGCGCGGGCTACGTCGGCGGCATCGTGCTGCTGCTCGTCCTGTTCGTGGGCTTCATCAACCCCGACGTCGGCTGGTTCGGCGTCACGGACGCGCACGGGCTGGACTTCCGCGTGTCCATGGTGGTCGCGGCGCTCTGGTTCGGGATCTTCGCGATCCCCGTGCTCGTCGTCGTGGACGAGCGGCGGAGGCCGCCGTTCGGCGGCGAGGTGACCGAACCCGCCGCCGCGGCGGTCGCCCGGCAGGCGCACGCGGACGACGGCGCCCGCGGGCTCCGCGCCGTCGCCGCCGCCTACCGGCAGCTCTTCCGCGACCTCGCCCGGTTGTGGCGCACGAGCCGCTCGACGCTCGGGTTCCTCGTCGCCAGCGCGGTCTTCCGCGACGGGCTCGCCGGGGTCTTCACCTTCGGCGCGGTCATCGCGTCCGGCACGTTCGGGTTCAGCTCGAGCGAGGTCATCGTGTTCGCGATCGCCGCGAACGTCGTCGCCGGGGTCTGCACCGTCAGCGCCGGCTGGCTCGACGACCGGATCGGGCCCCGGCGCGTCGTGATCGGGTCGCTGGTCGGGCTCGTCGTCGCGGGCACCGCCGTGTTCGCCCTGCACGACGCCGGGCAGGCACCCTTCTGGGTCTTCGGCCTCCTGCTGTCGGCGTTCGTCGGGCCCGCGCAGTCGGCCAGCCGGGCGCTCCTCGGGCGGCTGGCCGAGCCCGGCCGCGAGACCGAGATCTTCGGCCTCTACGCGACCACCGGGCGGGCCGCGAGCTTCCTCGCGCCCTTCGCCTTCTCGACCCTCGTCTCGGTCACCGGCCACCAGTACTGGGGCATCCTCGGGATCGTCGGCGTCCTGCTCGTCGGGCTCGTCCTGCTCCTGCTCGTGCGGTTCCCGAGCGGGCGCGGGATCGGGGGTCTCCACGACACCCCGGCCGTGGAGGCGGCCGCGTGAGCGACACCGTCGCGTGGCGGCCCGACGCCGAACTCGGCGACGCCTTCGCCGTGGCGACGCTGCCGGCGCCCGGGACCGGCGGCAGCAGCCGGAGCCACGGCGGCGCGGTCCCCCCGCGCGTCACGCTCGTGCGCGCCTCGGCCGGACGTCTGGGCGGCGAGGACGGCACCCGGCCGCGCGCCGTCGTCCTGCACGTGCACGGGTACAACGACTACTTCTTCCAGGCGCACCTGGCCGCCGCGCTGACGGGCGCGGGGTACGGCTTCGTCGCGGTCGACCTGCGGCGGGCGGGCCGCTCGTGGCGTCCCGGCGAGGTGCCCCACTACGTCGACGACCTGCACGAGCACGCCGCCGACCTCGCCCTCGCCGCGTCGGCGGCGCGAGCGATGCACCCCGGGGTACCGCTCGTCGTCCATGCCCACTCCACGGGCGGGCTGACCGCCTCGCTGTGGGCGCACTCGACCCGCCGCGGGCCGGACGGACCGGACCTGCTCGTCCTCGACAGCCCGTTCCTCGACCTGCGGTCGTCCTGGTTCAACCGGACGGTCGGGACGCGGCTCCTCGACGCCGTCGGGCCCTACGCCCCGCTGCGGCCCATGACCAGCGCACCCTCGGTCTACGCGACCCACCAGCTCGCGAGCAACGGGGGCCGCTGGGAGTTCGACACCACCCTCAAGCGCCCCGAAGGGCTGCCCGTGCGGGCCGGCTGGCTGCGCGCCGTGCGCCGCGGCCAGGCCAGGGTCGAGCGCGGGCTCGACGTCGCGGCGCCGGTGCTCGTGGCGCGGTCGGCACGCTCCGGCCCCGACCGCGAGGACAACCCGGGCCTCGACCGGGAGGACACCGTGCTCGACGTGCGGTCGATCGCACGGCTCGGGCCGCTGCTCGGCCGGGACGTGAGCGAGCTCGTCGTCGACGGTGGGGTGCACGACCTCACGCTCTCGGCCGACGAGCCGCGCGCCGCCTACCTCGACGGCGTCCTCGCGTGGCTCGACGAGCGTCTCGGCGCCCGCGCCGGGAGGTCCGGCCGATGACCCGCACGCCGTACCTCGACGCGCCCTTCGTGGCCCTGGCGCACCGCGGGTTCTCTCCGGGCGGCCTCGAGAACTCCCTGCGCGCGTTCGAGGCGGCGCGCGACCTCGGCTTCCGGTACGTCGAGACCGACGCCCACGGGACGTCCGACGGCGTCGCGGTCGCGCTGCACGACGCGACGCTCGACCGCACGACGGACTCGCGCGGCGTCGTCGCCGACCTCCCGTGGGCCGCGGTGCGGAGAGCCCGGATCGGCGGCGTCGAGCCCGTGCCCCGGCTCGACGACCTCCTGGGCACGTGGCCCGACCTGTGGGTCAACATCGACGTCAAGGGCGAGTCCGGCGTGCGGCCCGTCGCCGAGGCGATCGAACGGACGCGCGCGCACGACCGCGTGTGCGTCACCTCGTTCTCCGTCACCCGGCGGCGTGCGACCGTGGGACTCCTGAGCCGACCCGTCGCGACGTCCGCGGGACAGGGCGAGGTGGTGCGGTTCCTGGTCGGGGCACGGCTGCGGCGGGCGTCCGCCGTGGCCCGGGCGCTGCGGGACGTCGACTGCCTGCAGGTGCCGGTCGCGCAGGGCGCGGTGCGCGTCGTCGACGCGCGGACGGTCGCCGCGGCGCACCGCGCCGGGCGTCAGGTGCATGTCTGGACCGTCGACGACCCGGCGGAGATGCGCCGGCTGATGGACCTCGGCGTCGACGGGATCGTGACCAACCGCGCCGACCTGCTCCGCGACGTCCTCGCCGAGCGAGGCCTCACCCCCTGACCGCGAGGTAGACGGGCCGCCCGTATATCTCGCGAGGTCCGCAGTCACGCCTGTTTCGTCGGGCCACGGGCGAGCGGGGGCCGACGGCGATCTGGTGGATTTCGCTCGGTGTCCACAACCGGAGCGCGAGAGTCACGCGCAAGGCGGTCGACCGTTCATGCTTCCCGCCATGACGAACCACACGGGGAGGCCGCGGAACGCGGGCGTCTCCCTCGACCCGCCCGCCCTGCCCGCCGTCGAGGTCTACACGCGCGAGCGCAGACGCGAGATCGAAGCGAAGGTCCGCGACGGTGAGCTCATCCGACTGCGCGCTGGGGTCTACGGGCCGCGCATCGTCGAGGACAGCGTCGCGAAACGCATCCAGGCGCGCATGTTGCAGCAGGTCCGCGCCGCGGACGTGCGGTTGAGCGGCGCCTTCTGGTTCAGCCACGCGACGGCCGCCGCCCTCTGGGGCTGCTGGACGTGGAAGCACGACGGACTCGTGCACCTGACGCAGCTGCGCAATCCTGCCGTCCGACGCGAGATGGAGCCGACCGTCCGCCGACACTGGACCATCCTTCCGAGGCGCGATCAGACCTCGGTCAGCGGAGTCCAGGTCACATCGCTCGAGCGAACCGCTGTCGACTGTGCTCGAGCCCTCCGTCCTGGGCCCGCCCTGGTCGTACTCGACGCCGCGCTCCGGAAGGGCGCGGACCGTCGCCTCATGGCGCGCATCGTCGAGGAGAGCCGCGGCAAGCGGGGCGTCCGCCAGGCTCGCGAGCTGCTCCCGCTGGCGGTCGCGACATCGGAGTCCCCGGGCGAGAGCATCGTCCGGTGGGTCGCGCTCGACGCCGGGCTCCGGCCGCCGGTGACCGCGATCCCCGTGGTGACCGACATCGGGAAGTTCTGGGTCGATCTCGGCTGGGAAGACTTGAAGATCGGGATCGAGTTCGACGGCGAGGAGAAGTACAGCGGGAAGTACGGTGACCCGGTCGAGGTGCGCCGTCGGGAGCGCGAGCGGCAGGCAGCCCTCGAGCGTGCGGGATGGATCATCCTGCGCTTTCGCTGGGACGACTTCCTCGACCTGGACGCGATCGCCGAAGAGGTCCGCCGCGCCCTGGCCAGACGCCGCTCCCAGACCGCGACGTAGTACGGCCGCCCGTATACCTCGCGAGGAGCGCTCGGACGGGTACCTCCCGAAGTAGACCGGCCGCCCGTATACCTCGCGAGGTATGCGGGCGGCCGTACTACGTCGCGGTGAGGTATCTGCGCCGCCGGGACGGGTCAGCTGCGAGGTGTCAGAGCGAGATCGTGCGCGACGACGGTGCGTCCGCGGAGATCTCCGCGTACGCGGCCTGGAGCAGCGCGGGGTCGGGGCCCTCGAGCCGCGTGGGGCGCGCGACGTCGTCGAGCACGACGAACCGGAGCAGGTCGCCGCGGGTCTTCTTGTCCCGCCGCATCGCGCCGAGGAGCTGGTCCCAGCGGTCGCCGCGGTACGTCGTCGGCAGCCCGAGCGAGGACAGGATCGACCGGTGGCGGTCGACGACGTCGTCGTCGAGCTTGCCCGCGAGCCGCGAGAGCTCGGCCGCGAACACCATCCCGACGGACACGGCGGCACCGTGCCGCCACCCGTAGCGCTCGGCGAGCTCGATCGCGTGCCCGAGGGTGTGCCCGTAGTTGAGGATCTCGCGCAGACCCGACTCCTTGAGGTCCTCCCCCACGACGGCCGCCTTGACGGCGACCGACCGCCGCACGAGCTCCGCCACGACCGCGCGCAGCTCCGCGGACGGCTCGCCGCCCGTCGCCTCCCACGAGCCCCAGTCGCGCAGCTCGGCGGCGTGCGCCTCGACGAGCTCGAGGATGCGCGGGTCCGCGATGAAGCCGGTCTTGACGACCTCGGCGAGCCCGGCGACGAACTCGAACCGCGGCAGCGACTCGAGGGTCGCGAGGTCGGCGAGCACGCCCGCGGGCGGGTAGAACGCGCCGACGAGGTTCTTGCCCTCGGCCGTGTTGATGCCGGTCTTCCCGCCGACGGCCGCGTCGACCATCGCGAGGAGCGTCGTCGGCACGTGCACCACGCGGATCCCGCGCAGCCACGTCGCCGCCACGAAGCCCGCGAGGTCCGTCGTCGCTCCACCGCCGACGCCGACGATCGCGTCCGAGCGCGTGAAGTCCGCCTGCCCGAGCACGCCCCACAGGAACGCGGCGACCTGCGCGGACTTGGCCTCCTCGGCGTCGGGCACCTCGGCCAGGAACGCCTGGTAGCCGCTGGCCTCGAGGTCGTCGCGGACGACCTCCGCCGACGCGGTGAGCGACGGCTGGTGCACCACGAGCACCCGGCGCACGTCCGGGCCGAGCACGCGCGGCAGCTCGCCGAGCAGGTGCCGCCCGATGAGCACGTCGTACGGCGCGTCTCCCCGCACGGTCACGGCCTCGGGCGCGGTGCCCGCCTGGTCCACGAGCGACTCGCTCACACGTCCTCCTCGGTCCGGGGCGGCGCGCTCTGCTGCGCCCGCACGATGTGCTCGACGATCTCCTCGACGACGCGCCGCGGCCCGTGGGCGTCGGTCGTCACGCGCACGGTTGCGACCGCCTCGTAGACGGGTCGGCGCGCGGTCATCAGCTCGTCCCAGCGTGTCATGGCGTCGCCCGCGAGCAGCGGCCGGCTGGTGTCGCCGCGCAGCCGGCGGGCGGCGGCCACGCGGCTCACGTCGAGGAACACGACGACGCCGCCACGCGCCACGTACTCGGCCAGCCGCTCGCGCGTGGCGGGGTCGAGCACCGCGCCTCCGCCGAGCGAGAGCACACCCGGGTGCGAGGCGAGCGCCTCGGCGACGGCGTCGCGCTCGAGCGCCCGGAACGCCGGCTCGCCCTGCTCGGCGAAGATCGTCGCGACGGCGACGCCGGCCGTCTGCTCGACGTCGGCGTCCGTGTCCCGGCCCTCGACGTCGAGCCGGCGAGCCAGGTGCCGCATGACGGTCGACTTGCCGCTCGCGGGCGGTCCGACGAGGACCGCGACGGGCTGGGGCGCCACGGTGGTCAGCGGAGCAGCTCGGGGACGGCGGCGAGGTACGACTCCGCGTTGCGGCGCACCTCGGCGACGGAGTCCCCGCCGAACTTCTCGAGCGCGGCCTGCGCGAGGACCAGCGCGACCTCGGCCTCCGCGACGACGGCCGCGGGCGGCACGGCGCACACGTCCGAGCGCTGGTGCTGTGCGGTCGCGGCCTCACCGGTCACCACGTCGACCGTCGCGAGCGCGCGCGGCACGGTCGAGATCGGCTTCATCGCGCCGCGCACGCGCAGCACCTCGCCGTTGCTCATGCCGCCCTCGACCCCGCCGGCCCGGTTCGACGACCGGTGCAGCACGCCGTCCTCGCCGCGGACGATCTCGTCGTGCGCCTGCGAGCCGCGGCGGTGAGCGGTGCGGAAGCCGTCGCCCACCTCGACGCCCTTGAACGCCTGGATCCCCATGATCGCGCCGGCCAGCCGCGCGTCCAGGCGCCGGTCCGACGACACGTACGACCCGATGCCCGACGGCACCCCGTACGCGAGGACCTCCACGACTCCGCCGAGCGTGTCGCCGTCCTTCTTGGCCTCGTCGATCTCCGCGACCATCGCCTCGGACGACGCGCGGTCGAAGCAGCGCACCGGGTCCGCGTCGAGCGCGGCGACGTCGTCGGGCGTGGGCACCGGAGCGTCGTCGGGCACGTCGACCGAGCCGATCGCGACGACGTGCGAGACCAGCCGCACGCCGAGCGCCTGCTCGAGGAAGGCAGCGGCGGCGCGGCCGAGCACGACCCGGGTCGCGGTCTCGCGGGCGGACGCCCGCTCGAGCACGGGCCGCGCGTCCTCGAACGCGTACTTGCGCATGCCGACGAGGTCGGCGTGGCCCGGGCGGGGGCGGGTGAGGGGGCGGTTGCGCGCGATCTCGCGCTCGTCACCCGTGCCCGCGTCGACCAGGAGCGCCTCCGGTGGCACCGGGTCCGCCGCCATGACGTCGACCCACTTGGGCCACTCGGTGTTGCCGATCTGGATCGCGAGCGGGCCGCCCTGCGTCAGCCCGTGCCGCAGGCCCCCGAGGACCGTCAGCTCGTCCTGCTCGAACTTCTGGCGCGAGCCGCGGCCGTAGCCGAGGCGTCGGCGCGCGAGGGCCGCGCGCAGGTCGTCGGAGACGAGCTCGACGCCGGCCGGCAGGCCCTCGATGATCCCGACGAGTGCCGGGCCGTGCGACTCACCTGCGGTCAACCAACGGAGCATGGCCCCGATTCTTCCACGCGACCGCGGTGCGGACGGTCGCCGTCCGCAGCGCGGACTGCCCTGTGGACGGTCGCGATACGGCATGCGGTGTCTCGGTACAGTGCCGCCGTGCCGACGACGCAGCCCGCCTCCCGCGGCGACCTCACCGACACCCCGCGCGCCGGAGCGTCCGTGGTGCGGTCACCGTGGCGCGTCGTCGCGACCGCGCGGAGCGAGGTCGCCGTGGTCGCTCTGCCCGCGACCGTGGCGACGGCCGTCGCGTTGGTGCTCGTCGGGCTCGCGCTCGGCGGTGCCGCGGCCTCGCGCCACGACGTCATCGGCGGCGGCACCGCCGCTCTCGTGCTCGCTGCCGCCCCGGCGCTCGTCGTGCTGGCGCTGGTCTCCGGGCCGCTCGCCGTCATCGACGCCCGGACGCACCGTCTGCCCGACGCGCTGACCCTCCCCGGCATCGCTCTCTGCGCCGCGGCGCTCGGGGTGGCCGCGCTGGTGCTCGGCGACGGGGCCGCAGCCGTCCGTGCCGCGGTGGGCGCCGCGGTGACCGCGGGCTTCTACGCGCTACTCGCCCGCCTGGGAGGCCTCGGACGCGGGGACGTGAAGCTCGCGTGGCTCGTCAGCCTCCCGCTCGCGTGGGTCGGCTGGGGGACGCTCGCCACGGGCGTCCTGCTGGCGTTCCTGCTCGGCGGCCTGTGGTCGGTCGGGCTGCTCGTCACGCGGCGCGCGACCCGCAAGACCGCCGTCGCGTTCGGGCCGGCCATGATCGCCGGCGCCCTGCTCGCGGTCCTCCTCGCGACCGCCGCCGCTCCGGCGGTCACCGTCTGACCGGGGCGGTCAGCGACCGGCGAGGGCCGCCCCGAGCGCCGCGTCCATCGCGGCGACGGGCGCCTGGCGGCCCGTCATGAGCCGGACCTGCTCGGCCGCCTGGTGGAGGAGCATGCGCTCGCCGCCGACCGTGTCGCCCCCGGCGCGCCGCCACGCGGCGGCGAGGGCCGTGGGCCGCGGGTCGTACGCGACGTCGAGCAGGAGGCCCTGGACCGGCCCGGCGAGCTCCGCGGCCAGCCCGTCGGCGGCGTGCGGAGGCAGCGTGGACACGATCACGGGGTGGCCCGGGAGGGTGCGTGCGGCTTCGCTCAGGACGACGAAGCGCGGACGCACCCCGAGGCCCTCCGCGACGCCCGCCAGGTCGGACGTGCGAGCGAGCGAGCGCGCGTACACGACGGGCTCGGTGCAGCCGAGCTCCCGCAGGGCTGCCAGCGTCGACGCCGCCGTCGCACCCGCTCCGAGCACGGCCGCCGAGCCGACGGGCGACGGCATCGACAGCGCGCCGCGGGCGTCCGACTCGCCGACGAGCCCCTCGCGGAGCGCCGCGACCAGGCCGTGCACGTCGGTGTTGGAACCGTGCCGACCTCCTCCGTCCAGGACGACCGTGTTGACCGCCCGGACGTGGAGCGCGAGCGGCGTCACGTCGTCGAGCAGCTCGATCACGGCCTGCTTGAGCGGCATCGTGAGGCTGAGCCCGGCCCACGTGTCGTCGAGGCCGTCGAGGAATGCGGGCAGCGCGTCCTCCGTGACGTCGTGGGCCGTGTAGGACCAGTCGTCGAGGCCCAGCGCGGCGTAGGCGGCACGGTGGAGCACCGGGGACAGCGAGTGCGAGATCGGGTGGCCGAGGACGGCCGCTCGGCGGGTCACGAGCGCGGCGTCACTTCTTCGCGTGCGCGGCCTGCCACGCACGGAACTCCGCGATGTTCTTCTGCGCGTCCTGCCACGTGGTGGCGAACTTCGTCTCGCCGGTGTCCAGGTTGACCGTGACCCAGTACACCCACGATCCGTCGGCAGGGTGCAGCACGGCCTTGACCGACGCCGCGCTCGGGCTCGCGATGGGGCCCGGCGGCAGCCCCGGGTGCTCGTAGGTGGAGTAGGCGTTCTTCGCGTCGTGGTTCTGCGCCTGCGTGGGCGGGACCGTCGGGGTGCCGAGGCCGTAGGCCGTCGTCGAGTCCGCCTGGATCGTCCCGCCGGTCGGCCCGTTCGGCGCGAGCCGGTTCTCGATCGCCCGCGCGACCTTCGGCCGGTCCTTGTCCCGTGAGACCTCGCGCTCGACGATCGACGCCTTGATCAAGACCTCTTCCTGGTCCGCGGACGGGACCTTGAGCTTCTTCAGCTCGGCCTTGGTCTGCGCCACCATCTGGTTGAGGATCTCGGTCGCGGTCACGTCGGGGTCGAACGAGTACGTGGCCGGGTACAGCCAGCCCTCGTAGTTGCCCTTCGCGACGGCCGGCAGGCCCGTGGCCTTCGTGTTCTTCTTGGCCTTCTCGAACTGCGCCGCCGAGATGCCCGTGACGCTGCTGGCCCGCGTGATCGCCTGGTCCGCCGTGTAGCCCTCGGGGATCGTGACCTGGTACTCGACGCGGCCGTTGTTCGAGGCGAGGAGCGCGACGGCGTCGGCGGCCTTCATCTCCTTGCGGACGGTGTAGACGCCGGGCTGGATGCCCGCGGCGTTGACGTTGGCGCTGTAGGCGTTGGTGAACGCCTTGACGCTCTTCACCACACCGGCCTCGACGAGCGTCTCGCCGATCGCGGTGCCGGAGTCGCCCGGGTTGACCGTGATCTCGACCGAGCCGGTCCCCGGCCCGGCGTAGTCCTCGGCCTTGGGGTGGAGGCTCCCGATCGACAGGCCGGGAAGCACGTGGTTGTACACGTACCAGCCGGCGCCGCCGACGACCACGAGCGCCAGGAAGAGCACGACGATCCGGCGACGACGACGCCGACGACGGGCCGCGGCAGACGCCTTCTGGTTGCGCCGCTGCGCGCTGCGAGAAGGAACGGGTGCGGGGCCGGTCGTCGTCGGCGGTGGTGCCGAGAACAGGTCCGTCATGCCGTCCAACCTCTTTCTCGTCGTCGTCTGGTCGTGCTCCCCCTGCGTGTGCCTCGACGGGCTCATCCGGTGACGAGCTCGCCCGCCCGCTCCCCGACGCGACGCTCGGCGTCGAGGGCGGTCTGGAGGATGATAACCGCCGCCACCTGGTCGACCACGGACCGCTGCTTCCGGCCGGGACGACCCGCCTCCTGCATGGAACGGTGGGCGCTCACGGACGACATGCGCTCGTCCACGAGGTGGACGGGCACCGGGTCGATCGCTCGCGCGATCGTTCCAGCGTACGCGCGAGCGGCCTGTGCGGAAGCACCCTCGGCCCCGGAGAGGTGTCGAGGCAGGCCGACGTACACGACACGTGCACCTCGCTCGACCACCTCGTCCACGATGCGCCGGACGTCGGAACGCCCCGCCTCGTCCCGTCGGAGGGTCTCCACCGGGGTCGCGACGAGACCGTCCGGGTCGCTCGTGGCGAGCCCGACCCGGACGGTCCCCACGTCGATCGCGAGGCGCGGGCCACGTTCGAGAGTCACGACGCCTGCGCGGCCACCGCGTCACGGACGGCGTCGAGCGCCGCGGGCACCGCCGCGGCGTCCTGGCCGCCGCCCTGGGCGACGTCGTCCTTGCCGCCACCGCCA
>Ga0180221_1000666_pt1 | contig 27360 bp, 21 predicted proteins | sample eDN5th37CKraftMG_FD_151339 | JGI IMG/M metagenome (GOLD analysis project Ga0180221, IMG submission 151339) | Enriched Miracle-Growth compost microbial communities from Emeryville, California, USA - eDNA 5th pass 37_C Kraft MG (version 2) (version 2) ...
GGCGAGCGCCGGATGGTCCGGCGCGAGATCGAACGCCGCCGTCACCTGCCCCTGCGCCGCGCCGTGGCGCACCAAGCCGGCGTCGCCGCGCGCGCCGAGCGCCAGGGCGAAGGCGTCGAGCAGGATCGACTTGCCGGCGCCGGTCTCGCCGGTCAGCACCGACAGGCCGGCGGCGAAGTCGATGTCGAGCCGGTCGATCAGAACGATGTCGCGGATCGAAAGCCGTGTCAGCATGGTCCTGCCCGCGGGGTGGCCTTCCTCTGCGACCGCACCCGATTCGCGTCAAACATTAAAGACGCGCGGGGCCGGCACAACAGGCCTTGCGCCGCCCCGATCGGCGGCCCGGCTCACGGCGGAGGCGTCGAAGCGGGACAGGCCGTCAGCCCAGGCCGACCTTCTTGAAGGCCTTGCTGATCCAGGAGTCGCTCTTTTCCCTGGGCTCGCCGCCGCCATTCTTCACGAGGTTATAGGCGTCCTTGTACCAGGGGCTTTCCGGGAAATTGTGGCCGAGCACGGCGGCGGCGGTCTGCGCCTCCTCGACGATGCCGAGCGCCATGTAGCACTCGGTGAGGCGCATCAGCGCCTCCTCGACATGGCGCGTGGTCTGGTATTGGGTGACGACCACCTTGAAGCGGTTGATGGCGCCGATGAAGTTCTTCTTGTCCTCGTTGGCGCGGCCGATCGCCATTTCCTTGGCGGCGAGCTGGTCGCGCCCGACGTCGATCTTGCGCTTGGCGGACAGCGCGTATTCGGAGTTGGGATACTTGCGGACGATCTCCTCCAGCGCCTCGATGGCCTTCTCGGTGCGGCCCTGGTCGCGCGAGACGTCGGGGATCTGATCGTAGTAGGAGGCGCCGATCAGGTATTGCGCGTAGGGCGCCTCGTCGGTGCCGGGGTGCAGGGTGATGTAGCGCTTGGCGGCGGTGATGGCGTCGTCGTATTCGTGCGCCTCGTAATAGGCGTAGGCCGACATCAGCAGCGCCTTGCGCGCCCATTCCGAATAGGGGTGCTGGCGATCCACCTCCTCGAACTTCTTGGCGGCCTGGTGATAGCTCTGCTTCTCGTTGAGCAGGAACACGCCCTCGTTATAGAGCTTGTCGGCGGGCTCGTCGGGCGCGACCTCGTCCTTCTCGGCGAAGATGTTCCAGTTGCCGAGGTTGTTGAGGTCCATGCTGGAGCAGGCGCCCAGCGTCGAGGCCATTAGCGCGAGCGCCGCCACCCGCGCCAAGCCGCCGCCGCGGACACCTGGCCTGCCCGTCCGTTCGTTACGCCACTGCATGCGAAATCGGTCCCCTCGCCGCTGCCCCGCGTCAGCCCGAGGTTCTAACCTGTCGGGCGCGGCAAACGTAAGCCGAATAGTGGTTTAATCGGCCCGGAATATGGCGAATCGTTAAGAGTCCGACGCCGAATTTTCCGGAAACGCCGGTTTTCAGGACACGTCCGGCCGCAGGGCGGCGGGCGCGAGCGCCGGCGCGCGTTCCGCGGACCCGCGGCGGCGCGGCGCGGCGGCCGGCGCCGACACCAGGGTCCAGGCCGCCGGATCGGCCATCAGCGCCGACAGCACCGCGTGGTTGAGCTTGTGACCGCCGCGGACCGACCGGTAGGTCGCGAGCAGCGGCGCGCCGGCGAGCGCCAGGTCGCCGATGGCGTCCAGCGCCTTGTGGCGCACGAACTCGTCGGCGAAGCGCACGCCGTCCGGGTTGAGCACCCGCTCGTCGCTGATGACCAGCGTGTTTTCGAAAGTCGCGCCAAGGGCATAGCCGGCGCTCCAGAGCTTCGACACGTCCTTCATGAAGCCGAAGGTGCGGGCCCGGGCGAGCTCGCGGCGGAAGCTCGCGGGCGTGACGTCGATGCCGCAGGATTGATGGCCCACCAGCGGGTGGTCGAAATCGATCTCGACCTCGACTCGGAACCCGCGGGCATTGGGCCGCAGCTCGCCGAGCGAATCGGCGCTGGCGACGCGCACCGGCCGCAGCACCTTGATGTACTGCCGCGGCGCGTCGAGCGTGACGATGCCGGCGCGGTCGATCGCCTGCACGAAGGCGTCGGCGCTGCCGTCCATGATCGGCACTTCGGGGCCGTCGATCTCGATGATCGCGTTGTCGACGCCGAGCGCGCTTAGCGCGGCCAGGACATGCTCGGCGGTGGAGCAGATCGGGCCGCCTGTATCGCCGATGACGGTGGCGAATTCCGTGGCGGTGACGGCGCGGACGTCGGCGCGCACTTCGCGCGGCGCGCCATCGAGCCCGGTGCGGATGAAGACGATGCCGGTGCCGGCTTCGGCGGGACGCAGCGTCAGCGTCGCGGGCTGGCCGGAATGCACGCCGATGCCCTTCACCGTGGCGTCGTCGCGCAGGGTCGTTTGCTTGTTTGTTTTCATGCCCCTCGTCGCTTCAAGCCGGTCGGCGATGCCATGTCCAGCCTGACCCCAACTTCGTTCAAATCTCGGATCGCCTTTTCGCCCCATTCCCCCGGAGCGGGACTTCCCTTAAGGAAAGCGTTGCGACCTGTCATCCGCAGAGCGAAAAACTCGTTACTGACGGGACTTTAGCCGGGATTGGGCAGCGCACCAATTCACGCTTTTTTACCGAGTGTTACCGCTGAACCGGCGGCTTTTTGCCAGGATTCCGCCACCGGACGGCGCGCGCGGCAAGACTCGGGGCCGATACGATTATCTGAAACAATACAAATGGTTACTCGGACCTGGCGGAGTGCGGGAACCGGGCCGGCCGGAGCCGGCCCGGTTCTTCGGCCGTAACCGACCGTCAGGTGGCCTGCCGGCGCAGGAACGCCGGGATTTCCAACTGTTCGTCCTCGGGCATGGCCGGCGCCGCAGCGGCCGGGCGGCCGTGCACGTCGAGTCCCTGGGGCGCCTGACGCTTGGCGAATTCCGACACCGGTCCATGCTGAGGCTGGGGCTGCTGCGGGGCGACCCGCGCGGCCGGCCGCGGCATCGGCCGGGTGGGCGCCGGGCGCGGCGCCTCCTCCTGCTCCTCGTCACGACGGCCGAGACCAACCGAGGCGAGCCGCTGCAGGAGCGACATCCGCGGCTTCTCCAGCGGGTCGGCGTGCTGCTCGCCCTGGGCGCGGGCGCGGAGCTGGTTCTGGGCCGGCAGCGGAAGCTCGTCGATGCGCGGCATCCGCGGCGTGCGGACCGCCCGTTCCGGCTGCGGCGGGATGAACGCCTGCGGCGCCGGCGGCTCGATCGGGGTTTCCTGCACGATCGGCTCGATGAACAGCGACGGCTTCTGCTGGATCGGACGGATGGTCAGGTCTTCCGCCGGCTTCTGCATCAGCGCGGCGGCGACGGCGGCCGTGGCCTGGGCGTCGATGGCGGCGCGATTCGTCTGGACCGGGGCAGCCGGAGCGGGCTCGGCGGGGCGCGCCGGCTCGGCGGCCGGACGGGCCGCCTGCGGCGCCGGCTTGGCCTCGCGAGCCGGGGCGGCCGGCTTGCTCTCGGCCACCTGATCGACGCCGGTCGCCACCACCGACACGCGGATGATGCCGTTGAGGCTCTCGTCGAAGGTCGCTCCGACGATGATGTTGGCCTCCGTATCCACCTCCTCGCGGATGCGGGTCGCGGCTTCGTCGACCTCGTAAAGCGTGAGGTCGTTGCCGCCGGTGATGGACACGAGCAGGCCCTTGGCGCCGCGCATCGACACGTCGTCGATCAGCGGGTTGGAGATCGCGGCCTCGGCGGCGCGCAGCGCGCGCTTCTCGCCGTCGGCCTCGCCGGTGCCCATCATCGCCTTGCCCATCTCGCGCATCACGGCGCGCACGTCGGCGAAGTCGAGGTTGATCAGGCCTTCCTTCACCATCAGGTCGGTGATGCAGGCGACGCCCGAATACAGCACCTGGTCGGCCATGGCGAAGGCGTCTGCGAAAGTGGTCTTCTCGTTCGCCACCCGGAACAGGTTCTGGTTCGGGATGATGATGAGCGTATCGACGCATTTCTGCAGGTCGGCGATGCCGGTCTCGGCGCAACGCATGCGCCGCATGCCTTCGAAGTGGAACGGCTTGGTGACGACGCCGACGGTGAGGATGTTGAGCTCGCGCGCCACCCGCGCGATCACCGGCGCGGCTCCGGTTCCGGTGCCGCCGCCCATGCCGGCGGTGACGAACACCATGTGCGCGCCCGAGAGGTGGTCGCGGATCTCGTCGATGACTTCCTCGGCGGCGGCGCGGCCGACCTCCGGCTGCGAGCCGGCGCCGAGCCCTTCCGTGACCTGCACGCCCATCTGGATGATGCGGTCGGCCTTGGACATGGTGAGCGCCTGGGCGTCGGTGTTGGCGACGACGAAATCGACGCCCTGAAGCCCCAGCGTGATCATGTTGTTGACGGCGTTGCCGCCGGCTCCGCCCACGCCGAACACGGTGATCCGCGGCTTTAGCTCCCGGATGTCCGGAATCTTCAGGTTGATGCTCATTGTCCTAGCCTCTCGTTCACGCGGACGTTCCGAACGCCGCCGGTTGCTGCCGGTCCGCCACCGGCGTTGGAGTTCAAGGTCAGAAGCTCTCGCGCAGCCATCGTCCGACCCGATTGATGTATCCGCCTGTTCCTGTCAGCAGTTGCCGCGTATGCCGCGGTTCGAAATGTTCGAGGTGGGCGACTTGGGGATAGACCAGGAGGCCCGCGGCGACGGCGAAGGCCGCGCCCTTGGCCTGCTCCGGCAGCCCGGCAATGCCGAGCGGCCGCCCCGTCACCACCGGGCGGCCGAGGATGCGTCCCGCCAGATCCACGATGCCGGTCAGGCCGCTGGCGCCGCCGGTGAGAATGACCCGGCCCCGCGGCTCCGCCGCAAACGGCGACGCCGCCAGCCGGTCGCGCACCATCTCGAGGATTTCCTCGACGCGCGGCTTGATGATGTGCGTGAGCGTCGCGCGCGACACGAATTGGGGCGCCTCCCGGTCGCTGCCGGCCGTATTCGGCAGGGCGATCATGTCCCTCTCGTCCAGACCTCCTGCCAGCAGACTGCCATAGAGCGTCTTGATTCGCTCTGCGTCGTAGAGATTCGCGGGCAGGCCGCGGGCGAGATCCATGGTGATGTGATTGCCGCCGAGCGCGAAGCCGTCGGCGTGGACGCAGCGGCCGCCGGAGAATACCGCCATGGTGGTGGTGCCGGCGCCCATATCCACCACGGCCGCGCCGACGTCCGCGTCGTCGTCGGCGAGGACCGACAGCGCCGCCGCGTAGGGGCTCGCCACCATGGCCTCGATGTCGAGGTGGCAGCGCTCGATCACCAGCATCAGGTTGCGGCAGGCCGTGAGATCCGCGCTCATCAGGTGCATGTCGGCGCCGAACCGCTGCGCCAGCATCCCGCGCGGGTCGCGCACGCCCTTGGCGTTGTCGATGTGATAGCCGATCGGCAGCGTGTGCAGCAGCACGCGGCCCGGCTTGAGCGAGGACTTGCCGCCGGCGTCGAGCACGCGGGCGATCTCGCGGTCGGTGACGGCGGCGCCGCGCACGTCGATGGTGGCGGCGAGAAGCTCGCTGCCGATGCGGCCCGCTGACATGGAGACCAGCACCGCATCGACCTGCACCCTGGCGGCGCGCTCGGCGAGGTCGACCGCATGACGCACGGCTTCCTCGGCGTCGATCAGGTCGGCGACGGCGCCGGCCTTCATGCCGCGCGCGCCGGTGTGGGCGAAGCCGATCACTTCGATGGCGTGGCTGCGGCGGCGCAGCGCGTCGCCCTGCGCGCTGGGCGTGAGCCGCGCGATCAGGCAGGCGATCTTGCTGGTGCCGATGTCGAGGGCGACGACGAGCGCCGAGCGCCGCGGCGACAGCGGCTTCATCTTCGGCGTCAGGCCGTAGTGGAGAGGGCTCATGCGCTCCCTCCCTTCTTCGCCTTGGCCTTTTCCTTGTTCGCCGCTTCGCGGGCCTGCGCGGCGGCATCGGAGAGCCGCACCACGACGCGGTCGGACAGCCGCAGATCGAGCGCGACGATGTCGCGGGTGGTGAGTTTCATCTGGCGGTCGAGATCGTCGAGCTTGGCAAGCGCGGCATCGACGCCGGTCTCCGGCAATTTCACGTCCAGCCCGTTGTCGAGACGCAGGTTCCACCGCCGCTCCGCCACGAGGATCGAGGCGCGCACCCTGGCGCGGACCTCCGGATATTTGTCGAGCAGCGCCAGGAACTCCTTCGCCCGCTTCTCCGCGCCCGCGCCCACCACCAGCGGCAGCTTGACGAACGGTCGGGTGACGTAGGGCTGGAGCACCGAGCCGTCGTCCGCAATCACGCTGATGCGCCCGTCCTTCTGCCACAGGGCAAAGGGCACGCGCTCCGTGATCGCGATCTGCAGCCGGTCGGGATAGAGCTTGAGAATGGTGGCGTCCGCGATGCGGGGGTCCGTCATCAGGCGCGCGCGGGCATCGGCCACGTCGAGGAACAGCAGCGACGTGGTGCCGCTGATGCCGGCGCGGGCCAGGATCTCCTCGCGGCCGATATGCTTCTGGCCGGTGAAGGCGACATTGGCGATGCGGAAGCCCGCGGCATTGGCGGCGAGGTCACGGGCATCCTTGAACGCGGCGATCAACGGCTGCACGTGCCCTCCGGCGATGGCGCCGTAGCCGACGCCCGCGGCGACGACCATGGCGGCAACAGCGATGCCGCTCCCGCCCGTGAGCCGGCGCAGCCATGTCCGATGCCGGCCGATGCGGCCGACGCGCACGGGCGTCCGCAGCCTGAATTGCCGGCCGGGCGCTGCAGCCGCTGGCCTGGCCGGCACACCGGAGCCCTTCAGCGGTTGAGCGAGGCGTCCTCGACCATCCATCTCACCAGCTCTTCAAACGTGATCCCCGCGTGCGCCGCGAGTTCCGGCACAAGCGACGTCTCGGTCATTCCGGGCTGGGTGTTGACTTCCAGGCAGAACAGTCCCCGCGTCCCCTCCATGCGGTCGTCGAAACGAAAGTCCGCACGGCTGACACCCCTGCACCCGAGCGCCTGATGCGCTTGAAGGGTCAGTCTTCGGACCTCTTGGTAAACATTTGGTTTAAGAATTGCGGGCAATACATGCCGCGACCCCCCCGGCGCATATTTGGCCTCGTAGTCGTAGAATCTTACCGCCGGCACGATCTCGATGACATCCAGGGCCCGGTCGCCCATGACCGCGCAAGTCAGCTCCTTGCCGGCAATGAACCGTTCGGCCAGCACCAACTCGCCGAATGTCCAGTCCTCGCGGGTCAGTTCCTGGGGAGGATGGGCATGGTCCTCGGTGACGATGAAGACGCCGACGCTCGATCCCTCCGCGATCGGCTTGATCACATAGGGCCGCGGCAGGACGTGGGCTTTCGCCGCCTCGAACCGCGACACCACGCGGCCATCCGGCACCGGCACGCCCGCCGCGGCCAGCACCACCTTGGCGCGGTCCTTCTGCATGGCGAGCGCGGAGGCGAGCACGCCCGAGTGGCTGTAGGGAATGCCGAGGATTTCCAGGAGGCCCTGGATAGTGCCGTCCTCGCCGGGGGTCCCGTGCAGCACGTTGAGCGCCACGTCCGGCTTGCAGGACTTCAGCGCCGCGGCCACGTCGCGGTCCACGTCGATGCGGGAGACGGTGAATCCCAGCCGCTCCAGCGCATCGGCGCAGGCCTTGCCCGAGCGCAGCGAAATCTCGCGCTCCGCTGACCAGCCCCCCATCAGCACAGCGACATGCTTGGCCATTCCATTCTCCCGGCTCAACGCTTCGACCTGTCAGCGAGACGGTAACCGTTCGCTGCTAAAGATCGCGTGAAGGACTGTTTCGCCCATGCTCGCGCTCTGGTTCAACCTCCCGCTCGGCTGGCTGATGCCGGTGACCGCCGCCATCTACGGCGCCGTCGCCGCGCTGATCTGGTGGATCACATTCCGCTCGCCGCTGCGGACCGCCATCCAGAGCCTCACCGGCGTCGTGGCGCCGTTCTTCGGCGCGGTGGCCCTGCTGTTCGGGCTTCTGCTCGGCTTTCTCGCAAGCGACATCAGCGACCGCAACCGCGCGGCAACCCGGGCGCTGATGTCCGAGGCGGACGCGCTGCGCGCGGTGCAGACGCTGAGCGTCGCCGCGGCCACCGACATGTCGGGCATCCGCGACGCGCTGCGTGCCTACACGCAATCCATGCTGAAGGACGAGTGGCCGACCATGGTCGAGGACGGCCGCTCCGCGACGACGGAGGCGGCCTTCGGCGAACTGCTGAGGCGGGTCTCGGACCCCGCCATCGGGCGCGACGCCGGTCAGGCCGTCGCTGCCGCGCTGCTTGCCGGCGTTGCGCGGATCGGCAGCGCGCGATCGGACCGGCTGGCGCTGGCCGAAGACCACACCAACGAGCTCAAATGGCTGACCGTGCTCATTCTCGGCATCATCACCCAGGTCGCCATCGCGCTCGTTCATATCGAACGGTCGCGGGCCCAGGCGGCCGCGCTGACCGTGTTCACCGTGGCGCTGGTGGCGGCGCTGAGCCTCGTCGCCGAGCAGGAGCAGCCTTTCGCCGGCGCCGTGCAGGTGTCGCCTGCGCCGATCGCGAGCGTCCTCGCCTTAATCGCGCCGAAGCCCGTGGCGGCGTCACCCTCGCCGTGACGCCGGCCTCCCGAACCCGTCGTAAAGCCAGGCGAGCGAATCCCAGACCTGGTCCCGCGACATGGCGCCGAACCGGCGCTGCACCGGCTCGCGCGCGGCGCCCTCGGCGTGGAACGCGGTCCACATGAAGCGCGACTCGAGGATCACCCGCGCGGCGCGCACCGCCCGCGCCGCCTCGAAGCGCCGGAACGCGGCCGGATAGTCGCCGCCCGAGGCTTCCATCAGGTCGGCGAGGCAGACTGCGTCCTCGACCGCCATGCAGGCCCCCTGCGCCAGCGATTGCAGCGTCGGGTGCGCGGCATCGCCCATCAGCGTGACGCTGCCCCTGCACCAGTGGCGGATCGGATCGCGGTCCGCCACGGCGCCGCGCCAGTCAAGATCGGTGAGGTCGATCAGCTTTTTCATGACCGGATGGGCGCGGGCGTAGGTCTGGCGGAGCTCGGCGCGGAATGTCTCCCGGTCCACCTTCTGGAGATAGGTCGGGGAGCGGAACACGGTGACGATATTGAACAGCGTGCCGTGGCGCAGCGGGTAGTGCACGATGTGGAAGCCTTCGCCGCCCCACAGGCCGACGATGTCCCTGTTCACGCCCTCCGGCACCTGGGCGGTGGGGATGGTGGTGCGGTGCGCGACCCAGCCGATGAAGCGCGGCTCGGTGGCGCCGGTCATCTGCGCGCGCACCTTGGAGCGCAGGCCGTCCGCGCCGATCAGCGCCGCGCCCGCGAAGCGGCCGCCGTCGGCGGTGAGCGCGGCAACGCCGTCGCCGTCCTCCTCGTAGCCGGCCACCGGCGTTCCGGTGGTGAACGCGATGGCATCGACCTTGCGGCAGGCGTCCATCAGCAGGACGTGGAGGTCGCCGCGGTGGATGATGATGTAAGGATAACCGAAGCGCGCCACGATCCCGGGGCCGGCCTCGACGCGCATCACCTCGCGCCCGCTGTAGGCGTCGAACCACACCGCCGCCTCGGGACTGTCGGAGGCGCGGCGGACCGCGTCCGAAAGGCCCAGCCGGTCGAGGGCGTGGAACACGTTCGGCCCGAGCTGGATGCCGTAGCCGATGCCGCCGATCTCCCTGGCCTGCTCGATGACGCGGACACGGAAGCCCTTGCGCGCAAGCGCCAGCGCCGCGGACAAGCCGCCGATGCCTCCTCCCGCGATGACGACGTTATCGTTGGACGCCATAGCGCGATGTTAGCGCGGAAGCCGGCGTCATGCGATGCCGATGCGCTTGATTTCCCACTCCAGTTCGACCCCGGAGCTGTCCTTCACGCGCCGCCGCACGGTCTCGCCCAGGGCCTCGATGTCGGCGGCGGTAGCGCCGCCGCGATTGATGAGGAAGTTGCAGTGCAGGTCCGAGACCTGCGCCGCGCCGACCGCGAGGCCGCGGCAGCCGGCGGCGTCGATCAGCTGCCACGCCTTGCGGCCCGGCGGGTTCTTGAAGGTCGAGCCGCCGGTGCGGCTCTTGATCGGCTGCGTCGCCTCGCGCGACTCGGTGATCTTCTCCATCTCCGCGGCGATGGCCTGCGGATCGCCGGGCGCGCCCTCGTAGAGCGCCTCGGTGAAGATGATGTCGTCGGGCAGGCCGCAATGCCGGTAGGTATAGCGCATCTCGGCGTTCTTGTAGATGCGGATGGCGCCGGCGCGGTCCACGCCGCGCGCCTCGACGAGCGCGTCCCTGGTCTCGCGGCCGTAGGCGCCGCCGTTCATGCGCAGCGCGCCGCCGATCGCGCCCGGAATGCCGCGGTAGAACGCGAGCCCCGCGAGCCCCGCTTCCTGCGCGGCCCGCGCCACCTTCACGTCGGGCACGGCCGCGCCGGCGCGCAGCCGCGTGCCTTCGACCGTCACGTCGGAGAAGCCGCGGCCGAGGCGGATCACCACCCCCGGCACGCCCCCGTCGCGCACAATGAGGTTGGAGCCGAGCCCGATCACGGTGACGGGAATATCGGGCGCAAGATCGGCCAGAAATGCGGCGAGGTCGGCCTCGTCCTCCGGCATGAACAACACCTGCGCCGGCCCGCCGACGCGGAACCATGTCAGGTCCGCCAGCGGCTGGTTTGCGATGAGGCGGCCGCGCGCTTTCGGCAGGCCGGCCGTGATGTCGGGAAAGCTCACGCCGCGGCCCCGGCCAGTTCGTTCGGCAGCGCGTAGGCCCAGGTGGTGATCGAGCCCGCGCCGAGGCAGACCACGTAATCGCCGGGCTTGGCCTGCGCCCGCACGATGGCGGCGAGCTGCTCCGGCCCGTCGAGCGGGATCACGCGGCGATGGCCCCGCGCGCGCAGACCGGCGACGAGGCTGTCGCGGTCGATGCCGGGGATCGGCGCCTCGCCCGCGGGATAGACCGGCGCCACGATCACCGCGTCGGCGTCGTTGAAGCAGGTGCAGAACGGCTCAAACAGCGCCTGCAGCCGCGTATAGCGATGCGGCTGGACCACGGCGATGACCTGGCCCTTGGTGGATTCGCGCGCCGCCTTGAGCACCGCGGCGATCTCCACCGGATGGTGGCCGTAATCGTCGATGACGGTCACGCCGTTCCAGGCGCCGGTGCGGGTGAAGCGGCGCCTCACGCCGCCGAAGCCTGCGAGCGCCGCGCGGATCTTTTCATCGGGCACGCCGAGCTCGCGCGCCACAGCAATAGCCGCCGTGGCGTTGAGCGCGTTGTGGCGGCCCGGCATCGGCAGCACGAGGTCGCCGACGCGGTGCTCGCCCGCGCCCGCGCGGCTGCGGAACACCACGGCGAAACGAGACTGCCCTTCGGCGTTGTCGAGGTCGATGAGCCGCACGTCGGCCTGAGGGTTCGCGCCATAGGTGATAACGCGGCGATCCTCGATGCGGCCGACGAGCTGCTGCACCACGGGATGGTCGATGCACATGACGGCGAAGCCGTAGAACGGCACGTTGCCGACGAAGTCCTGGAACGCGGCCTGCACCGCCTCGAACGTCTTGAAGTGGTCGAGGTGCTCGGGATCGATGTTGGTGACGATGGCGACGTCCGCCGGCAGCTTGAGGAAGGTGCCGTCGGACTCGTCGGCCTCCACCACCATCCAGTCGCCGCCGCCGATGCGCGCGTTGGTGCCGTAGGCATTGATGATGCCGCCGTTGATGACGGTGGGGTCGAGGCCGCCGGCGTCGAGCAACGCCGCAACCATGGACGTGGTGGTGGTCTTGCCGTGGGTGCCGGCCACGGCAACGCAGCTCTTGAGCCGCATCAGCTCCGCCAGCATCTCGGCGCGGCGCACCACTGGCACGCGGTTGGCGCGCGCCGCCATGAGCTCGGGGTTGTCGCGCTTGATGGCCGAGGACACCACGACCACGGCGGCTTCGCCGATGTTCTCGGCGCGGTGGCCGATGGAAATCCTGATGCCCTTGTCGCGCAGCCGCTTGACGTTGGCGCTGTCGGCCACGTCGGAGCCGGTGACCACGTAGCCGAACGTCGCCAGCACCTCGGCGATGCCGCTCATGCCGATGCCGCCGATCCCGACGAAATGGATCGGTCCGATGTCGCGCGGTAATTTCATGAGACTGGCCCGGAGCTCACCCACCCGGATTGAATCGTCCGAGCATCCTATCGCTTTGATTTTCGTGCCTATCTTGTCCGAAAAGTCTGCAGCTTTTCGGAATCATGCACTAGCGCGAAGCGCCGGCCACCCGCAAGACCAGGTCGGCGAGCCGGTCCGCAGCGTCGATGGCCCCGCAGCGTTTCGCCGCTGCAGCCATGGCGGCGAGCCGCGCCGGCTCCGACACCAGGGCCGTGATCTCGGTCGCGAGGCGCTTGGGCGTGAACGCCGGCTGGTCGATCCGGATGGCGCCGCCTGCCTCTTCCAGTACCCGGGCGTTGGCCAACTGGTCCTGATCGAGCGCGTGCGGCAGGGGCACCAGGATGCCGGGACGGCCGATGGCGGCCAGTTCCGCCACCGTCGATGCGCCCGAGCGCGACACCACGAGATGGCTCGCGGCGATCCGCGCCGGCAGGTCGGAAAAGAAGGAATCCACTTCGACGGCGACGCGCGCCCGCGCGTAGCTTTCCTGCACCCGGGCCGTGTCCTCCGGCCGCGCCTGCTGCGTGACGACGAGCCGCGCGCGGACGACGCCGGACAGGAGCTCGATCGCGGGAGGCACCACGTCCGCCATCACCCGCGCGCCCTGGCTGCCGCCGAACACCAGCAGGTGCACGGGACCGAGCTCCGGGGCGGTGTAGCGCACCCTCGCCGCCTCGATCACCGCAGGACGCACGGGATTGCCGGTGTGGGTCGCCTTGGCGGCCAGCCGAGGCCGCGAGGCCAGCACATTGGGAAAGCTCGTGGCGATGGCATCGACCCACGGCGCGAGCAGCCGGTTGGCGCGGCCGAGCACGCCGTTCTGCTCGTGGATCAGCGTCGGGATGCCGCGCAGCCGCGCCGCGAGCACCGGCGGCACCGTCGGATAGCCGCCGAAACCGATCACCGCCGCCGGCTTGAGCCGGCCCATCAGCGCGTGGGCCTGTGCGATACCCCCCAGCAGCCGCGCCGGCCCGGTGACGAGCGTGTGCGGGCGGCTCCTGCTCCAGGTCGCGCTGGGAATGACGTGGGTCTGCCGCGCCGGGAACGCTGCGCCGTAGCGGGTCGCGCGTTCGTCGGTGGCGAGATCGACGACGGCGCCGCGCGCGACAAGCGCCGTCGCCAGAGCCTCCGCCGGGAATAGATGGCCGGCGGTGCCGCCCGCGGCGACGACGATCAGGGGCGCGGCGCGCGCCTCGCTCAAGCCGGACTCCCCATCATCATCAGATCGCGCGGCGAGGACAGTTGCTCCGCGCTCGGCCGGTCGCGGGAGAGCGCCAGCAGCATGCCCATGCCGTAGGCGAGCGAGATCATGGACGAGCCGCCGTAGGAGATGAACGGCAGGGTCATGCCCTTGGCCGGGATCAGCGCGAGGTTCACCGCCATGTTGATGGCCGACTGCGTGCCGAACAGGATGGCGAGGCCGGCGAGCGCGAACCGCGTGAACGGCTCATCGTTGCGGAACGCGCAGGCGAGCGACCGCAGCACGATGAAAGCGTAGATGAGCACGATGACGAGGCACAGCACGACGCCGAACTCCTCCGCCGCCACCGCGAACACGAAGTCGGCGTGGGCGTCCGGCAGGATGCGTTTCATCGTGCCCTCGCCCGGCCCGACGCCGAACCAGCCGCCATGCAGGAACGAATCGACCGCGGTGTCGACCTGGAACGTATCGCCCGACGCCGGATCGAGGAAACGCCGGATGCGCTTGGCGACATGGGGCACGGTATAGTAGGCGCCGGCCAGTCCGCCGAGGCCCATGGCCGCCAGCGCGAACACCCATATCATGCGCATCCCGGACATGAAGAACAGCGCTCCCCAGACCAGCAGGATCAGCATGGTCTGACCGAAGTCCGGCTGAAGCACCAGCGCCGCCACGGTGACGACGAGGAGCGACAGCGCCATGGTGTTGGCGGGCACGTCCGGCCGCCGCGCCGATTCCGCGAACAGCCATGCGATCAGGATCACGAAGGCAGGCTTGGCGAATTCCGACGGCTGGATGTTGATGCCGAACAGCACGATCCAGCGCCGCGCGCCCTTCACCTCGGCGCCGACGAACAGCGTGGCGATCATCAGCACGAAGCTGACCGCGAACACGACCAGCGCCGCGCGGCGGATCTGCCGCGGCGTCATGAACGAGACGGCGATCATCGTCGCCATCGCCGGGATGAGATAGAGGATATGGCGGTGGACGAAATAGAACGGGTCGAGCCCGATGCGGGTCGCCACCGGCGGACTCGCGGCGAGCGACAGCACGATACCGCCGAGCATCACCATGACGAGCGCGCCGAGCAGCAGGCGGTCGATCGTCCACCACCAGGATGCAAAGGGGCTGCGGTGGGCACGCGAGACCATAGCCGGCGACTCCCAGGAAACGACGCCAGACTATGGTTGCCGGAATGTTAAGGAAGGCTTATGGCGCGCGGGCCGCCGCCGGCGCGAGCCCCGGCAGCGCCTTCACCAGGGCGCGGAAAGCGTCGCCGCGCACCTCGAAATTACGGTACTGGTCGAACGAAGCGCAGGCCGGCGACAGCAGCACGACGGCATCCTTGAGGCCGGAGGCTTCCGCCTCGCGGGCGGCCGCGGCCACGGCCCGGCCGAGGGTTCCCACCTTGTCGTAGGCCACCTTGCCGTCGAGCGTTAAGGCGAACTCGTCGGCGGCCTCGCCGATCAGGAACGCCTTGCGGATGCGCGGAAAGAACGGCGCCAGCGATGCAATGCCGCCGGTCTTGGGCTTGCCGCCGGCGATCCAGAAAATGTCCGCGAAACAGGCCAGCGCCTGCGCCGCCGAGTCGGCGTTCGTCGCCTTGGAATCGTTGACGAACAGCACGTTGGCCTTGCGGCCGACCTGCTCCATGCGGTGCGCGAGGCCGGGGAACGAGCGCAAGCCGTCCTGGATGGCGCCGGCATCGAGCCCGAGCGCGAGCGCGGCGGCGGCGGCGCAGGCGGCGTTCTGCGCGTTGTGGCGGCCGCGCAACGAGCCGATGCCGTCAAGGCGGGCGACGACGGAGTCCTTGCCGCCGGACGCGCGGACGATCCCGCCGTCGCGGGCGTAAATCCCGTCCGCGAGCGTCCGCTGGACGGAGATGCGCACCACGCGCTTGCCGATGCGCTCCATGCGGTCCGCGATGGCGGAGCACCACGGGTCGTCCACGCCGATCACCGCGGTGCCGTCCGGCGGCACGCCGGCGACAAGGCGTTCCTTCACCGCGGCGTAATTCTCCATCGTGCCGTGACGGTCGAGGTGATCCTCGCTCAGGTTGATGAGGATGCCCGCGGTCGGATCGATGCTCGGCGCGAGATCGATCTGATAAGACGAGCACTCGATTACGTAGGGCCGCGCGTCCGCGAGCGGCGCCAGCGACAGCACCGCGGTGCCGATGTTGCCGCCCATCTGGGCGTCGCGGCCGGCCGACCTGAGAAGATGGGCCATGAGCGCGGTGGTGGTGGACTTGCCGTTCGTGCCGGTGATGGCGACGAGCGGGGCGAGCGGCGCCACCGCGCGGCGCTCGCGGCAGAACAGCTCGATGTCGCCGATGATCGGCACACCGGCCGCGTGGGCCAGCTCGACCGCCCAGTGCGGCTTGGGATGGGTGAGCGGCACGCCCGGCGCGAGCACCAGGGCGGCGACCGTCGACCAGTCGATGGCGCGCAAGTCGCCCACGGATATGCCGGCGTCGCGCGCTGCCGCGAGACTCGACGCGTTGTCGTCGCCGGCGACGACGTCGGCGCCGCCGGCGCGCAGCGCGCGCGCGCTGGCGAGCCCGGAGCCGCCGAGGCCGAACAGCGCGACCGTCCTGCCGGCGAAGGTGGTGACCGGGATCATTGCGCGCAGCGTCCGGTCAGCGCAGCTTGAGCGTGGAGAGGCCGGCGAGCGCGAGCACGATGGAGATGATCCAGAACCGGATCACGATCTGCGGCTCGGTCCAGCCGAGCTGCTCGAAATGATGATGGATCGGCGCCATGCGGAACACGCGCTTGCCGGTGAGCTTGAACGACGCCACCTGGACGATCACCGAGACCGCCTCGAGCACGAACAGGCCGCCCACGATGGCGAGCTCGATCTCATGCTTGGTGGCGACGGCGATGGAGCCCAGGAGCCCGCCGAGCGCCAGCGAGCCGGTATCGCCCATGAAGATCGAGGCCGGCGGCGCGTTGAACCAGAGGAAGCCCAGCCCCGCGCCGAACACCGCGCCGCACAGCACGGCAAGCTCGCCGGTGCCGGCCACGTGATGGATCTGCAGGTAGTCCGAGAGCACGGCGTTGCCCGACAGGTAGGCGAAGGCAGCGAAGGAGAACGCCGCGATCATCACCGGGCCGATGGCGAGGCCGTCGAGGCCGTCGGTAAGGTTCACGGCATTGGCCGCGCCGACCACGATGAAGGTGCCGAACACCAGGAAGAACCAGCCAAGGTTGACGGTCATGTCCTTGAAGAACGGGAACGACAGGCTGGTGCCGATCGGCACGCGCGAGAGCGAGGCGACCGCGAAGCAGGCGAGGAGCGCGATCGCGGCCTCGATCATCAGCCGCGTGCGGCCGGAGACGCCCCGGTGGCTCTGCTTGGTCACCTTCAGATAGTCGTCATAGAAGCCGACCAGACCGAAGCCGATCGTCACCGCCAGCACGATCCAGACGTAGCCGTTGGTGAGATTGGCCCACAGCAGCGTCGAGACGATGAGCCCGGCGAGGATCATCAGCCCGCCCATGGTGGGCGTGCCGATCTTGGTGATGAGATGGGACTGCGGCCCGTCGGCGCGGATCGGCTGGCCCTTGCCCTGGCGCACCCGCAGGGCATCGATGATCGCCGGGCCGAACAGGAACACGAACAGGAATCCGGTCGCGATCGCGCCGCCGGTGCGGAAGGTGATGTAGCGGAACACATTGAGGAACGAGAGCTTGTCGGACAGGTCGGCCAGCCAATAGAACATCGTGTCAGCCTTCGGCGCGCGCTTCGTGCCGCTCCGCGTCGCGCCCGTAACGCGTTGCCAGTGATGTGACGATCGGCGCCATCTTCGAGCCCGCCGAGCCCTTGATCATGACGGCATCGCCGCCGCGCACGGCGGCGATCACCATCGGCTCCAGCGCCGCAGCGTCCTTCGCATAGCCTCCCCGCCGTTCGGGGGGAAGAGCCAGCCACAGCGCCTCCATCAGCGGGCCGGCGCAGAACACGAGATCGATGGCGTTGCCGGTAACGGCCTCCGCCAGGCCGGCGTGCAGGTCGGCGGCCGCCGGACCGAGCTCCAGCATGTCGCCGAGCACGGCGATGCGCCGCCCCGGCGGCTCGACCGGCGCCTGGCCGAGCAGCGCCAGCGCGGCCCGCATGGAGGTCGGGTTGGCGTTGTAGCTTTCGTCGATCAGCAGGGCCTCGCCGGCGGGAAGCTCCAGCGCGATGCGGGTGCCGCGGCCCTTGGCCGGCGCGAACTCGGCCAGCGCCAGCGCCGCGAGCGCGAGGTCCGCCCCGGCGAGGCTGGCCGCGGCGAGCACGGCGAGCGAGTTGAGCGCATGGTGCCGGCCCGGCGCGCCGAGCTTGTAGGCGACGCGGTGACCCAGGATGTCGGCCTCGATGGCCGAGCCTTCGCTCTGCAGGACCAGCTTGAGCAGCCGCGCATCGGCTTCCATATGCTCGCCGAACGAGACGATGCGCGCCACGCCGGCATCGGCGGCGTGCGCCGCGAGCCGCGCGAACTGCGCATTGTCGCGGTTGAGGACGGCGGCGCCGCCGGGCTCGACCCCGAGGAAGATTTCGGCCTTGGCGTCGGCGATGGCCTCGACGCCGGAGAAGAACTCGAGGTGCACCGGAGCGATGGTGGTGATGATGGCGACGTGCGGGCGAACGAGCTTCGTCAGCGGCGTGATCTCGCCGGCGTGGTTCATGCCGATCTCGAATATACCGTAGCTCGCCGCTTCGGGCATCCGCGCCAGCGACAGCGGCACGCCCCAGTGATTGTTGAAAGACGCGGCGGAGGCATGGGTCTCGCCGTTTCGCCCGAGCGCGAGTCGCAGCGCCTCCTTGGTGGAGGTCTTGCCAACCGAGCCGGTCACCGCGACGATCCGCCCCCGCGACCGGGCGCGCGCGGCACCGGCGAGATCGACGAGCCCCGCGAGCACGTCGGGCACGACCAGCAGCGGCGCATCGGCCGGCATGGCAGCGCGCTGCGCCTGCGCCACCACGGCGAGCCCCGCGCCGGCCGCCAGCGCCTTGCCGACGAAGGCGTGGCCGTCGTGGGTGTCGCCCTTGATGGCGAAGAAGGCTTCGTCGGGCTTGAGGGAACGGCTGTCGATGGAAATGCCTGTGACGCCATCCGGCAGAGCGCCCGCGCGCTCTGCCTTCATGGCCGCGGCCATGGCCCCGGTCTTCCACAGCGGCGCGGTCACGACATCACCCCCTTGAGCGCGGCGGCGACCGCCTCGTGGTCCGAGAACGGCAGCACCTTGTCGCCGACGATCTGGCCGCTCTCGTGCCCTTTTCCGGCGATGAGCAGCACGTCGCCGGCCTGAAGATCGCCGACGGCCTGCGTGATCGCCGCGCGGCGGTCGGCGATCTCGATCGCGCCGGGCGCGGCCGCGCGGATGGCGCGGCGTATCGCGGCCGGGTCCTCGCTGCGCGGATTGTCGTCGGTGATGAAGACGCGGTCGGCCTTCCCGGCGGCGATGGCGCCCATTAGCGGACGCTTGCCTGTGTCGCGGTCGCCGCCGGCGCCGAACACCACGACGAGCCTCCGCTTCGCGTAGGGACGCAGCGCATCGAGCGCCTTGGCCAGCGCGTCGGGCTTGTGCGCGTAGTCCACGAAGATCGGCGCCCCGTGCTTCTGCCCGACCAGTTCGAGGCGGCCTTTGGCGCCTTTCAATCCTTCGAGCGCGGCGAGCGCGTCGCCCGGCGCGCCGCCGGTGGCGATGACGAGGCCCGCCGCCACCAGCGCGTTCTCCACCTGGAACGCGCCGACCAGCGGCAGGCGGATGCGCCGGTCGTTGCCGCCGTGGCGGACCGTCAGCGTCTGCGAAAAGCCGTCGACCACGGCGTCGACGAGCCTCAGATCGTCACCGTTGCGGCCGACCGTGACGAGCCGCAGCCCGCGCTGGCGCGCCGCGGCGATCACGGCGGCCGACGGCTCGTGGTCGGCCGAGACCACCGCCGCGCCGCCATCCACGATCAGCCGCTCGAACAGGATCAGCTTGGCCGCGAGATAGGCTTCGAGGCTCGGATGATAGTCGAGATGGTCGCGCGACAGGTTGGTGAAGCCGCCGGCGGCGACGCGCACGCCGTCGAGCCGGTGCTGGTCGAGGCCGTGGGACGAGGCTTCGAGCGCCAGATGGGTGATGCCCTCGCCGGCAAGCTCGGCCAGCATCCGGTGCAAATCGATCGGGTCCGGCGTGGTGAGCGAACCGTAAACCTCGCGCGTCGGCGTGACGACGCCGACGGTGCCGATGCTCGCGGCTCTGTGCCCGAGCGCCGCCCAGATCTGCCGGGTGAAGGCGGCGACCGAGGTCTTGCCGCTGGTGCCGGTGACGGCGGCGATCGTTTGCGGCTGGCGGACGTAGAACCGGGCCGCGGCGAGCGCCAGCGCCCGGCGCGCGTTCGGCACCACGATGAAAGCGACGCCCTCCGGCACCTCGGCCTCGCGCTCCGCCATCACGGCGACGGCACCGGCGGCAAGCGCCTGAGGCAGGAACGTCAGCCCGTCCGCCCTGGTGCCGGGCACCGCCACGAACAGGAAGCCCGGCTTCACCGCACGGCTGTCCGAGGCAAGGCCGGTTATGCCGAGCGCGCCAAAGCGCGCTTCGCAGTAGGCATCCTTGGGAAGGAGATCGCGCAGGATCATGGCGACCGATTCGGGCTCCGGCGGTGCAATGGCGGCCGGTTTACCGCGTATTCTTGGCGGAAGCGAGAATCTGCGTGTCGGCCGGGGCCGCCTGGGCGCTCCGGCCCGCGCCGAGAATCTGCACGTCCGCGGGCGGCAGGTTGAACCGCGGCTCCAGGTCGAGCAGCGGCGCCATGCGCGAGATCACCCGGGCCGAGGCCACGCCGGCGTTCCATGCCGCGGTAGCATAGCCGTGGGTTTCCGGCAGCGGCTGCGGCTCGTCGAGCATGACGAACACCAGGTAGCGCGGATTGTCGGAGGGCAGGATGGCCATGAAATCGGTCAGGAGCTTGTTCTTGGCGTAGCGGCCGTTGATGACCTTCTCCGCCGTGCCGGTCTTGCCGCCGACGTAGTAACCAGGGACGTTGGCCTTGGTGGCGCTGCCCTTCTCGGCATTGAGCCGCATCAGGTAGCGCATCGCAACGCTGGTCTCCGGCTTGATAACCCGGGTGGCGACCTTCTGGGCTTCCGCTTCGCTGCGCTTGAGGAAGGTCGGCGGGATGAGCAGGCCGCCGTTGACCAGCGCCGCAACGCCCATGATCGCCTGCAGCGGCGCGACCGAAAGGCCGTGGCCGAAGGCGATGGTCACGGTGTTCAGCTCGCCCCAGTGCTTCGGCACGATCGGCTCGGCGCTTTCCGGCAACTCGGTGCGCAGCCGGTCGAGCTGTCCGAGCTTGCGCAGGAACGCCTTGTGTTCATCGACGCCGACCCGGAGCGCGACGCGCGCGGCGCCGATGTTCGAGGAATAGGTGAATATCTCCGGCACCGAGAGCACGCGATTCTGCGCGTGGTAGTCGTGGATGCTGAAGCGGCCGTAGCGCAGCGGCATGCGCGCGTCGAAGGTCGAGTTCAGCGTGACCTTGCCGGAATCGAGGCCCATGGCCAGCGTCAGCGCCTTGAACGTCGAGCCCATCTCGTAGACGCCGGTGGTGAGCCGGTTGATGCGGTTGGGCTCGAGCGCCTGGCGCGGGCTGTTGGGATCGTAGTCGGGGATCGACACCATGGCGATGACTTCGCCGGTGCGCACATTGAGCACGAGGCCGGCGCCCGCCAGCGCCTTGAAATGTTCGCGCGCCGCCGCGACCTCGTCGTGCAGCACGTGCTGCACCCGCAGGTCGAGCGAAAGCTGAACCGGCTCCTGGTCACGGTCGGAGGCGAGGCCGGCGCGGTGCAGGTCGGCGAGCCCGCTGTTGTCGAGCCATTTCTCGATGCCGGCGATGCCCTGATTGTCCACGTTGACGTGGCCAATGACGTGCGACACCTCGTTGCCGTCGGGATAGACGCGCTTGTTCTCGGTGAGGAAGCCGACGCCCGGCAGGCCGAGGTGATAGATTTCCGCCTGCTGCTTGGCGGAGATTTCGCGCTTCAGCCAGACGAAGCCGCGATGGGACGACAGTCGCTCGCGCAAATCCGAGTGGTCAAGGTCCGGCATGACGCCGGTCAGCAGCTCGCTCGCCTCGTCCGCGTCGATCAGGCGGCGCGGCTCGGCGTAGAGCGAGGGCGTCTTCACGTCGATAGCCAGGATCTCGCCGCGGCGGTCGATGATGTCGGGGCGCGCGGTCGCCACGGCATCGCCGGTGGCACCGCGGCGAGAAACGTGTGGATCGGAGGCCGCCGCGTAAAGCACGAGACGGCCGGCGATGATGATGTAGACCAGCGAAAACGCGACGATCGCGAGGCCGAGCCGCGCCCGCGCCTTGCGCGGACGATCGACGTTGCGCCCGTACAGCAGCGCCTGCGCCATGCGGCGATGCCAAGCCTCGGCGGGCTTTCGCACATCCTGATGGTGGGGCGCGTTCATGCTCATTGTCCCGGCGCCGGCACGCTGCCGGTGGTGGGAGTATCCGTATTCTCGATGATGACGGCGATCGGGTCGGCGCTGTCCGGCGGCACGAGCGGCTTGGGCCTTTCCGGGAGGTTGTCGAGCGGATCGAACTGCGAGACATCCAGCTCTTTCAGGGCGAGATGGCGCTGCGCCAGGCCCTGGATCCGCGCCGGGCTGTCGAGCTTGGCCCATTCCGCGCGCAGCCCCGCGATGGCGTCGTGCTCGCGCTTGATCTCGGCACGGATGTCGGCCAGCCGCTCGGCCTGCACCGTGGCGTCGAACTTGATTTTGTAGACATAGATCGCCGCGGCGACGAAGGCGCAGACCACGACGAGATGGATCATGCGGATCATCGCCGGCCTCCCCGCATCACGTCGTCGAGCGACGGCAGGTCGGGCAGCAGCGGACCGTCGCCCGAATGCGCAGGCGCGGCGGTGCGCTCGGCGGCGCGCAGCTTGGCGGAGCGCGCGCGGGGGTTGGCGGCGATCTCGCCGTGATCCGCCGTCACCGGGCGCTTGGTCAGGATCGCGAACGATGCCGGAACGGCCGAGACCGCAGGCCGGTGACGCGAGCCGGCGCGGGGTCCGGAGCGCGCGGCCAGAAACGCCTTGACCATGCGGTCTTCGAGCGAATGGAACGACACCACGACGAGCCGGCCGCCGGGCCTGAGCACCCGCTCCGCGGCAACGAGCGCCCGCGCCAGTTCGCCGAGCTCGTCGTTGACGAACAGCCGCAGCGCCTGGAAGGTCCGGGTCGCGGGATGGATGTCGCCGGGCTTCGCGTGCACCACCGAGGCGACGATGTCCGCCAACTGCTTCGTCGTGGCGACGGGCCTTGCCCCGACGATGGCGCGGGCGACGGCGCGGGCGCGGCGTTCCTCGCCCAGCAGATAGATGATGTCGGCGAGGTCGCGCTCCGACACCCGCGCGATGACATCGGCCGCGGTCGGGCCGGCCCCGCCCATGCGCATGTCCAGCGGGCCGTCGAGCCGGAACGAGAAGCCGCGCGCCGCCGTATCGAGCTGCATCGACGACACGCCGAGGTCGAGCACCACGCCATCCACCGCCTGACCGCCGGCGGCCTGCTCCAGCGCGGAGAACTCGTCCTCGATGAGCGTGAGCCGGCCTCCGAACTCCGCTACCATGTCCATGCCGCGCGCGATGGCGGTCTGGTCGCGGTCGATGCCGATGACCCGGCAATTGGCGCGCGCCAGGATTAGGCGCGTGTAGCCGCCGGCGCCGAACGTGCCGTCGATATAGAGTCCATCGTCTCTGACGTTGAGATAATCGACCGCCGCGGCGGCGAGCACGGGAATGTGACGGACCAGTCCGCCAGCGGCGCCCGGCATGCCGGGGCCGCTGTCCGCCGTCATTCCCGTGCCCCTTGGGGATTTCGCCCCGCCGCCTGGGAGCCGCGCGCCGCGCGCACCGTCGCGGTGGCCGTCGCTAAATGCGCGCGAAATCGCTGCGGTTCCCAGATCTGAAACTTGTGTCCGAGGCCGACGAAGGTCACGGCATCGACGATGCCGGCATGCGCCTTCAGGTCCTCGCTCAGCACCACCCTGCCCTCGCCATCCACCTTCAGCGTCTCGCTCGTGCCGTAGAGCGCGACCGAGAAATGCTCCCGCTCCTGCGTGTAGGGCGGGAAGCGGTCGATCAGGCGCTCGATCTCCGACAGCAACGCGTTGCCGCCGACGTCGATCGCCGCTTGGTCGAGCGTGGGATAGCAGTAGAGGCCATCGAAGCCGTCGCGGGCGAGCACCGCGCGATACGCAGCCGGAATCGAGACGCGCCCCTTGGCATCGAGCCGCAACGTGTAGCTGGACACGAAGCGATCCATCCGCACACCACGCCAACCCGTTACGCGCCCCTGCCCGCGAAACCGGGCCTGTGGTTCTTGATGGGCAAATATGGGATAACATGGGCATGTATGGGCGTCAACGGGATTACCGCGCTGACGCGGCCGCCGCGCCGCGGATCGGATGGCATCCATTAACGGCCGGTAGGCTTAAAAAAGCGTTGCCGGAGCGCCGGGCGTCGCTCGCGCTTTATGTTGAAACCACTATGGTCTGACCCATGGACTCGCTCACGCCGGATTCCCCCGTAGCGGCCCGCGTCGCGCCCTCGCCCAACCACGAGGAGCGGCGGGGTCCCATCGACATGATCCTGCTGCACTACACGGGCATGCCCAGCGCGGAGGCCGCGGAAAAGCGCCTGTGCGACCAGGCCGCGAAGGTCTCGGCGCATTACCTGATCTTCGAGAACGGCGCGGTCTGCCAGATGGTGCCGGAGGAGCGGCGCGCCTGGCACGCCGGCGTGTCGTCGTGGCAGGGCGAGACCGACATCAATTCCCGCTCCATCGGCATCGAGATCGCCAACCCTGGCCACGACTTCGGCTACCCGGACTTTCCGGCGGCGCAGATCAACGCCGTGATCGCGCTCTGCCGCGACATCGTCGCGCGGCGGTGCATTGTACCGGCGCGCGTGCTCGCCCATTCCGACGTGGCTCCCGCGCGCAAGCGCGATCCCGGCGAGAAATTCCCCTGGGACAGGCTGGCCGCGGCCGGCGTCGGTCTCTGGGTTGAGCCGACGGCCATCGTGGCGGGGCCGGAGCTCGATCCCGGCGACCGCAGCGGGGTGATCCGCGACCTGCAGGGCTGGCTCAGCGATTTCGGCTACGACGTTGCGCCGACCGGCGAGTACGACGAGGGCACGCAGGTCGTGGTCTCGGCCTTCCAGCGCCATTACCGGCCAGCGCGGGTGGACGGCATCGCCGACCATTCGACCATCGACACGCTCAAGCGGCTGTTGTTCGTGCGCGACGCCGTGGCTTGACGTTTGACGCCGCAGCCGCCATCCCTTCCGGGTCAGTCGGCCGGACGGCCGCCCGCGCCAAGGCCGAAAGGCGGCGCAGGAGGAAAGTCCGGGCTCCATGGGCATGAGGTGCCGGATAACATCCGGCGGGGGTGACCCCAGGGACAGTGCCACAGAGAACAGACCGCCGCGGCGCGTTGCGTTTGCCGCGGCAAGGGTGAAACGGTGCGGTAAGAGCGCACCGCGTCTTCGGCAACGAAGGCGGCACGGCAAACCCCACCTGGAGCAAAACCGAATAGGGATGGCGCGGACCGGCGTGAGCCGGTCCAGGTTGGTGTCTAAGCCCTGCCATCCGGGTAGGTTGCTCGAGGCGCCCGGCAACGGGCGTCCCAGAGGAATGGTCGTCACGCGCGGGAAACCGCGCCATACAGAACCCGGCTTACAGGCCGTCTGATACGTTAAGAGGGCTCGGCGGATTCCCCCGCCGGGCCCTCGCCAATCTCGCGGCAGGATGGCATGGCGCAAGGCTGGCAGTTCTGGATCGACCGCGGCGGCACCTTCACCGACATCATCGGCCGCCGGCCCGATGGCTCGCTCGTCGCCCACAAGCTGCTGTCCGAGAATCCCGAGGCCTATCGCGACGCCGCGGAGCAGGGCATCCGCGACCTGCTCGGCCTCAGGCCCGGCGACGCCATTCCGCCCGGCGCCATCGACGCCATCAAGATGGGCACGACGGTCGCAACCAATGCGCTGCTCGAACGCAAGGGCGAGCGGACGCTGCTGGTGACGACCAGGGGTTTCCGCGACGCGCTGCGCATCGGCTACCAGGCGCGGCCGAAGATTTTCGCCCGGCAGATCATCAAGCCCGAGATGCTTTATACGCGCGTCGTCGAGGTGGACGAGCGCGTGCGCGCCGACGGCAGCGTGGAGCGCGCGCCCGATCTCGACGCCGTCCGCGCCGATCTCGACGTGGCGCGGCGCGACGGCATCATGTCGGTCGCGGTCGTCTTCATGCACGCCTATCGCTATCCCGCGCACGAGCGGCAGGTCGCCGCGCTGGCGCGGCAGATGGGGTTCGCCCAGGTGTCGGCGAGCCACGAGGTGTCGCCGCTCATCAAGCTCGTCGGGCGCGGCGACACGACGGTGGTCGACGCCTATCTCTCGTCGATCCTGCGCCGCTACGTGGCGCAGGTGGTCGACGAGCTCGGCACGTCCGACGTGCCGCTGATGTTCATGATGTCGTCCGGCGGACTGACGGCGGCGGACCTGTTCCAAGGCAAGGACGCAATCCTCTCCGGCCCCGCCGGCGGCGTGGTCGGCATGGCGCAGACCGGGCGCTCCGCCGGCTTCGACCGGCTCATCGGCTTCGACATGGGCGGCACGTCGACCGACGTGTCGCATTTCGACGGCGAGTACGAGCGCGCGTTCGAGACCGAGGTCGCGGGCGTGCGCATGCGCGCGCCGATGATGCTCATTCACACGGTCGCCGCCGGCGGCGGCTCGATCCTGCATTACGACGGCGCGCGCATGCGCGTCGGCCCGGCCTCCGCCGGCGCCAATCCGGGACCGACGTGCTACCGCCGCGGCGGTCCGCTCGCCGTCACCGACGCCAACGTGATGGTCGGCAAGCTGATCCCCGACTTGTTTCCGAAGATCTTCGGGCCGCGCCAGGACCTGCCTTTGGATGACACCGGCGTGCGCGCTGCGTTCGCGGCGCTGGCGCGCGACATCGGCAAGGCTCCCGAGGAGGTGGCGGACGGCTTCATCAGGATCGCCGTCGAGAACATGGCCAACGCCATCAAAAAGATTTCCGTGCAGCGCGGCTACGACGTGACGCGCTATGCCCTCAACTGCTTCGGCGGCGCCGGCGGCCAGCACGCCTGCCTCGTCGCCGACGCGCTCGGCATGACCACCGTCCTGATCCATCCCTACTCGTCGCTGCTGTCGGCCTATGGCATGGGCCTCGCCGACATCCGCGCCACGCGCCAGCAGGCCATCGAGCAGCCGTTCGGCGAGGCGGCGCAAGCCGCGCTCCAGGCCGCAGCGGAGAGTCTGGCAAGCGAGGTGCGCCAGGAAGTGGCGAGCCAGGGCGTCGCGGCGGACGCGATCGCCATCCATGCGCGCGCCCATATCCGCTATGGTGGCACCGACACCGCGCTGATCGTGCCGGCGGCCGACCTGACCGCTATGAAGGCGGCGTTCGAGGCCGCGCACAAGGCGCGCTTCGGCTTCATCGACGAGACCAAATCGCTGGTGATCGAAGCCGTCTCCGTCGAGGCCGTCGGCGGTGGCGCTCCCTTCAGCGAACCGGAAGCGCTCCCGGCACAGTCGCCCCTTCCCGCGCCGGCGCGCGTCACGCGCTTCTTCTCCGGCGGCGCGTGGCACGACGCCATTGTCTATACCCGCGAGCAGCTCAGGCCCGGCCACGCCGTGGCCGGCCCTGCCATCGTCGTGGAGCCGCACCAGACCGTCGTGGTCGAACCGGGCTGGCGCGCCGACATCACTCCCAAGAACCACCTCGTGCTCACGCGCGCCGTGCCCCTCGAGCGCACCCACGCCGTCGGCACGCAGGCCGATCCGGTGATGCTCGAAATCTTCAACAACCTGTTCATGTCGATCGCCGAACAGATGGGCGTATCGCTGCAGAACACGGCCTATTCGGTGAACATCAAGGAGCGGCTCGATTTCTCCTGCGCCGTGTTCGCGGCCGACGGCACGCTGGTCGCCAACGCGCCGCACATGCCGGTGCACCTCGGCTCCATGGACCGCGCGGTGGAGACG
>Ga0180221_1000667_pt1 | contig 27240 bp, 25 predicted proteins | sample eDN5th37CKraftMG_FD_151339 | JGI IMG/M metagenome (GOLD analysis project Ga0180221, IMG submission 151339) | Enriched Miracle-Growth compost microbial communities from Emeryville, California, USA - eDNA 5th pass 37_C Kraft MG (version 2) (version 2) ...
ATCTGGTAACTGCCGGACATGCTGCCCACCTTGGTGGCCAGCACGGTGCCGCTGGTGTAGGTATGGCTGGTGCCCGGCTCGATCAGCGGCTTCTCGCCCACCACGCCGGCGCCGCGTACTTCCTGCACGTGGCCGTCGCCGTCGGTGATGATCCAGTGGCGGCTGAGCAGCTTAGCCGCCTGCTCGCCCTGGTTGTGGATGGTCACCGTGTAGGCGAAGACGTAGCGCTGCTGCTCCGGCTGCGATTGCTCGGGCAGGTGGCGGGTGGTGACGCTGACGGAAATCTGGTATCGGGGATCGCTCATGCTCGGCTCGGGCGTCTCGTCGAGGGTTTCACTGCTCGGGGGCCAGTTCCGCCAGGCGGTTGGCCAGGCGCACGAAGTCGGCCACGTCCAGCTGTTCCGGGCGCAGGCTGGGGTCGACGCCGGCGGCCTCGATGTCCTCGATGGACATCAGGCTGCGCAGGGTGTTGCGCAGGGTCTTGCGGCGCTGGTTGAAGGCTTCGCGGACGATGCGTTCGAGCAGGCGGTGGTCCTTGGCCGGGTGCGGCGGCTCGGCGTAGGGCGCCAGGCGGACGATGGCCGACTCCACCTTGGGCGGCGGGTTGAAGGCGCCGGGGCCGACGGTGAACAGGTAGTCCACCTTGCAGAAGTACTGGACCATGATCGACAGCCGGCCCCAGTCGCCGCCGCCGGGCTCGGCGGCCAGGCGCTCGACCACTTCCTTCTGCAGCATGAAGTGCATGTCCTGGATGATCCCGGCGTGCTCCAGCAGGTGGAAGATCAGCGGCGTGGAGATGTTGTAGGGCAGGTTGCCGACCACCCGCAGCTTCTCGCCGGCCTGGGGCAGGGTGGCGAAGTCGAACTTCAGGGCGTCGCCCTGGTGCAGGCGGAAGTTCGGCTTCAGGCCGAAGCGCCACTTCAGCTGCGGGATCAGGTCGAGGTCGAGCTCGATCACGTCCAGCTGCGCGCCGCTGTCCACCAGGCCTTCGGTCAGGGCGCCCTGGCCCGGGCCGATCTCCAGCAGGTGCTGGCCTTCCTTGGGCGCGATGGCGCGCAGGATGCGGTGGATCACCCCGGCGTCGTGCAGGAAGTTCTGGCCGAAGCGCTTGCGCGCGCGATGTTGGAAAAGCTCGGAAGACATAGGGAGTTCCAGGGAGCAGCTAGAAGCCTGAAGCTAGAAGCTGGAAGAGAAAGACGCGTACGCCGATGTTACCAGCCTGGCGCTGGTACGAAAAATGCGCTTTCGTCCTGGCTTCCAGCTTCCAGCTTCCAGCTTCCAGCTTCCAGCTTCCAGCTTTCAACTATCAATCCGACTAGCCGCCATCTGGTAAGCCGTCTCCAGCGCCACCTGCAGGCTGCCGCCGTCGATGCGGCCGGTGCCGGCCAGGTCCAGGGCGGTGCCATGGTCCACCGAGGTGCGGATGATCGGCAGGCCCAGGGTGACGTTCACCGCCGCGCCGAAGCCCTTGTACTTGAGCACCGGCAGGCCCTGGTCGTGGTACATGGCCAGCACCGCGTCGCAGTGCTCCAGGTGCTTGGGGGTGAACAGGGTGTCGGCCGGCAGCGGGCCGATCAGCTGCATGCCTTCGCCGCGCAGGCGCTCCAGGGTGGGCTCGATGACGTCGATTTCCTCGTGGCCCAGGTGGCCGCCCTCGCCGGCGTGGGGGTTGAGGCCGCAGACCAGGATGCGCGGCTTGGCCAGGCCGAACTTGTCGCGCAGGTCGGCATGCAGGATGCGGGTGACGCGCGCCAGGCGCTCGGGCGTGATGGCGTCGGCCACCTCGCGCAGCGGCAGGTGGGTGGTCACCAGCGCCACGCGCAGGCCGCGGGTGGCGAGCATCATCACCACCTGCGGGGTGTGGGTCAGCTCGGCGAGGAACTCGGTGTGCCCGGAGAAGGCCACGCCGCCTTCGTTGATCACGCCCTTGTGCACCGGCGCGGTGATCATCCCGGCGAAGCTGCCGTCCAGGCAGCCCTGGCCGGCGCGGGTCAGTGTCTGCAGCACGTAGCCGGCATTGGCCGGGTCGAGCTGGCCGGCTTTTACCGGCGCGCCCAGCGGGGTGTCCCAGACATAGAGCGAGCCTGCCGGGGCGGGCGCCTGCGGCCACTGGCCGGGGCCGGCTTCCAGCAACTGGATGTCCAGGCCCAGCAGGGCGGCGCGCTCGGCCAGCAGTTGCCGGCTGGCGATGGCCACCAGCGGCTGGGGCTGGGCCTGGCGGGACAGCAGCAGGCACAGGTCCGGGCCGATGCCGGCCGGCTCTCCGGGGGTGAGGGCGAATGGCTTGGAGGCTTGCATGGCGGGTGTCTCTAAGGCATCGGCCGCGCCGGCGGCCGGGGTTGTTCGGGATGGGCCCACTCTACGCCCAAGTGGGGCGCGGATAAAAAGAAACCCGGCCTTGGGGCCGGGTTCCTGTGTTGCGCGTGGGGCTTACAGCTTGATCTCGACGTAGGCTTCGTCGCGGATCTGCCGCAGCCAGGCCTGCAGTTCCTCGTCGTACTTGCGGTTGCGCAGGACCTGGGCGGCCTGCTGCTCGCGGAACTTGTCGCTGCTGTCGGTGGCGCGGCGACCGAGGACTTCCAGGATGTGCCAGCCGAACGGCGAGCGGAACGGCTTGGACAGCTGGTTCTGCGGGATGCTGTTCATCACGTCGCGGAATTCCGGCACCAGGGATTCCGGATCGACCCAGTTGAGGTCGCCGCCGTGCAGCGCCGAGCCCGGGTCTTCGGAGAACTGCTTGGCCAGCTTGCCGAAGTCTTCGCCGCTCTGGATGCGCTCGTAGAGCTTCTGCGCCAGCTTCTGGGTTTCCTCGTCGCTGCGGATTTCGCTGGGCTTGAGCAGGATGTGGCGGACATGCACCTCGTCACGCACCATCTTGCTGCCGCCGCGCTTCTCTTCCAGCTTGAGGATGATGAAGCCGCCGGGGGTGCGCACCGGCTCGGTGACGTCGCCCACGGCCAGGCTGCCGATCATGCCGTCGAACGGCGAGGGCAGCTGGGCGGCCTTGCGCCAGCCGATCTCGCCGCCTTCCAGGGCGTTGTCGCCGGCCGAGCGGGAAATCGCCAACTGGTTGAAGTCGGCGCCCTGCTTGAGCTGCTGGTAGATCTCCTGGGCCTGCCTGCCGGCGGCCTGGAGGGTTTCCGGCGAAGCGCCGTCCGGCACCGGGATGAGGATGTTGGCCAGGCGGTACTCTTCGGAGAGCTGGATCTTGCCCAGGTCGGAGGCCAGGAAGTTCTGCACTTCCTGGTCGCTGACCTGGATGCGCTCGGCCACGCGGCGCTGGCGCACGCGGCTGATGATCATCTCGCGGCGCACCTGCTCGCGGGCGTCGTCGTAGGACAGGCCGTCGCGGGCGAGGGCGGCGCGGAACTGGTCCAGGCTCAGGTTGTTGCGCTGGGCGATGGTGCCCATGGCCTGGTTCAGCTCCTCGTCGGTGATGCGGATGCCGGAGCGCTCGCCGATCTGCAGCTGGATGTCCTCGATGATCAGGCGCTCCAGTACCTGCTGGGTCAGCACGTGCTCGGGCGGCAGCGGCGCACCGCGCTTCTCGATGGTCTGGCGGACTTCGCGCAGGCGTTGGTCGAGCTGGCTCTGCATGACCACGTCGTTGTCGACGATGGCCACGACACGGTCCAGCGGGGTGACTTCGGCGTGGGCTGCGGAACAGACCAGCAGGGCGCCCAGCATCAGCGGGCGCAGGGCATTACATAGAGCTGTCTTCACGTTGACGATAACCTTGGATGCCTTGGTCGAGGAAGCCTTCGACTTGGTTGCCTACAACGCCGCCAAGGCCCTTGAGGATGATTTGCAGGAAGATGCCGCGGTCGGCCTTGGAGTCGGACGTGTAGAAGTTGTCGTCGTCGTACTTCAGCCAGTAGCGGTTGACCAGTCGCAGTTTCCAGCAGCAGCTGTCGTATTCGAAGCCGCCGAGGGCCTCGAGGGTGCGGTTCTGGTTGTAGTCGTACTGCCAGCGGGCGATCGCGCTCCACTGCGGGACGATCGGCCAGATGACCGAGAAGTCGTGCTGCTCGATCTTGTACTCGTCGCTGTTGTAGCTGAAGCGGCCGAGGTTCGGGTCGAACGACTTGCTGTCCGCGCGGTAGCGGTAGCCGGCGTTGAACACCTTCTGCGGCTCGGCTTCGGGCTGGTAGTGGAACATCACGCTGCCGCTGTCGGTGTGGTGCGTGTTGGGGTTCCAGTTGTAGTCCGAGCTCAGGCGCCAGTCGTGGTTGAAGCGATAGACGCCCTGCAGGGCATAGGGCGAGCGCCAGGTGTCCGCGTCGGGGTTGTCGATCGGGTTGTTCGGGTTCGCCAGGTTGTAGTTGCGGATGTACTTCTCGGTCAGGCCCGGCAGTTGCACGCGGCGGTCGGAGAAGTAGTAGATCTGGCCGGCGCTGACGGAGGCGCGCTCGAAGCCGTTGTCCTCGATGAAGCGCGAGGTGGCGCCCAGGGACAACTGGTTGGCGTCGCCGATGCGGTCCTTGCCGGTGAAGCGGTTCTCGCGCCACAGCGAGTCGTAGCTGAAGTTGAACTCGCCGGTGTCGAAGCTCGGCAGGTTGTCCTGGTTGCGGTACGGCACGTACAGGTACATGGCGCGCGGCTCCAGTGTCTGGCGGAACTTGGTGCCGCCGAACGTGGTGTCGCGGTCGAAGTACAGGCCGCCGTCGAGCTTGGCCAGCGGCAGCGAGCGGTCGGGGCTGCTGTCGTAGCTGACTTCGCCGTAGTTGGTCGAGCTGTTCAGCTGCGCCTTGCCGGTGCCGTCCAGGTCCAGGTCGTACTTGGTGTACATCGCCTTCAGCGTCGGCGTCAGGAAGCCCCAGCTGCTGGCCAGCGGCAGGCTGACACCCGGCTCGAAGTGCGCACGGTCGCCGGTGGCGCGGGCCAGGCCGGAGATGTTCACGTCCGGGCGCTGACCGAGCACGTTGCCGTCGGTATCGAAGTAGACGTCCTCGTCCAGGTCGCGGTCGAAGCGCACCAGTTCGCTGCCGTAGGTGAACTCCAGGCCGCCCGGGTGGTAGGGCAGGCGACCGTCGAGGGTCAGCTGCGGCAGGCGGTCGTACGGCGTCACGTCGGTCACGGTGGCCAACTGGTAGGCCTGGGCGTTGAGGCGCGCGGTGAAGTCGTCGCCGCGGTAGGTCAGGGCGCCCTGCTGGTTCACGTAGGTCGGCGAGCCCAGGCCCAGGGAGGTGTCCAGGTCCTGGAAGTAGTACGGGTCGCTGATCTTGGTGTAGTCCACCTGCGCCAGCCAGCGCGAATCCAGGCCGCTGGTGTTCTTCCAGCCGTACATCCAGCGCTGGTCGGTGAAGTGCGGCTGGCCTTCGCGGTCGTCGTCCTTGTCGTTCAGGTAGGCGGCGGTGACCTGGCCCTCGCTGCTGTGGGTCAGGTAGCGGAACTCGCCTTCCATCATCAGGCCGCGCTTGGCCATGTAGCGCGGGAACAGCGTGGCGTCGTAGTTCGGCGCCAGGTTGAAGTAGTACGGGGTGACCACGAACATGCCGGTGTCGCTGGTGCTGCCCAGGGTGGGCGGCAGGAAGCCGGACTGGCGGCGATCGTCGATCGGGAAATAGATGTAGGGGGTGTAGAACACCGGAATGTCCTTCACCCGCAGGGTCGCGTTGGTCGCGGTGCCGAAGCCGGTGGCCGGGTTCAGCTTGATGTTGTTGCCCTTGACGTACCAGGAGTTGCTGCCCGGCTCGCAACGGGTATAGGTGCCGTCCTTGAGCTGGATGATGGCGTCTTCCTGGCGCTTGGCGTAGAGCGCGCTGCCGCGGACCTGGGCCTGGTGCATGACGTACTCGGCGTTGTCGATCTTCGCCTCGCCGTTGTCCAGCTGCAGGTCGGCGTGGTCGCCGACGATCAGCGCGCCGTTGTCGCGCAGGCGCACGTTGCCGGCCAGCTCGCCGCGGTTCTCGGCCTGGTGCAGGTTGGCCTCGTCGGCCTCCACCTGCATGCTGCCCTGGCGCAGGACCACGTTGCCGGCCAGGGTCGCGACCTGCGACTCCTGCTCGTAGCGCGAGACCTTCGCCGAGACGTAGGTCGGGGCCTCGTCGCGCGGGGTCTTGTCGTTCATGCCCGGGCGGGCCGGTTCGATGTAGGCGCCGCTGCAGTACGGGCCGACTTCCGCCAGCTGGGCGGCGGTGAGTTTCTCCCGCGGGACCCAGTCGAGGTGGCTGTAGTCGGCGCTGCGCGACTTGAGGCCTTTGCCGCCGCTCTCGGTGACCAGCTTCTGCCTGGGCTCTTCGGCGCCGGCAGCCGCACCTGCGACGGCTGCGCCTTCAGCGCCGCCGCTGGCGGGGGTGCTGACCGAGCTTTCGGTATGCTCCGGACGCGGCGGCAGGGCGCTGGCCGGCTGCTGCGCGGAGCAGTCCCAGCTGCCGCCGGAGGGGGTGCAGTTGAACTGTTCGGCCGCCGTGGCGGTCGAGGAAGCGAGCGGCTGCATAGCCAGCAGGCCACCGGTCACCAGTAAGGGGAACTTTCTACGGAACACGGGGAGAATCACTGCCATCTTGTTAATCCGGGCTTCCTGCGAGCCATCGGCCAGATTCGGCCATAGCCACTCGATGGGCTCAAAAAGATGCTGGATAATAAAGCATGACCCGCGCAACGGCTAGGGCCGTGGAGAACCCCCAAAGATGTCTGAGGATGCCCGTTACCAGCTCCTGAATCGCTGGTTGGACTCTTGTTTACCCGTAGTGTTCAGTGCCGAGGGATGGGGGCCGGTGCCGCCCGCCGAGCTCACCCCGGCCAGCAGCGACGCCAGCTTCCGCCGCTATTTCCGCTGGCAGGGCGAGGGCCGCACGCTGATCGTCATGGACGCGCCGCCGCCCCAGGAGGACTGCCGCCCCTTCGTCAAGGTGGCCGGCATGCTCGCCGAGGCCGGCGTGCACGTGCCGCGGATTCTTGCCCAGGACCTGGAGCAGGGCTTGCTGCTGCTCGACGACCTGGGCCGCCAGACCTACCTGGACGTGCTCAACCCGCAGAACGCCGAGGAACTCTTCGAGGATGCCCTGGATGCCCTGGTGGCCTTCCAGCAGGTGCCGGCCGAAGGCCGTCTGCCGGCCTACGACGAGGCGCTGCTGCGCCGCGAGCTGGGCCTGTTCCCCGAGTGGTACCTGGGCCGTCACCTGAACATCGAGCTGCAAGGCGAGCAACTGGCGCGCTGGCAGCGCACCTGCGACCGCCTGGTGAGCAGCGCGCTGGAGCAGCCGCGGGTGCTGGTGCACCGTGACTACATGCCGCGCAACCTGATGCTCAGCGAGCCGAACCCCGGCATCCTCGATTTTCAGGATGCGGTGTACGGCCCGGTGACCTACGACGTCACCTGCCTTTATAAGGACGCCTTCCTCAGTTGGCCCGAGCCGCGCGTGCACGACGGCCTCAGCCGCTACTGGCGCAAGGCCCAGGCCGCCGGCATTCCGTTGCCGCCGACCTTCGAGGAGTTCTTCCGCGCCAGCGACCTGATGGGCGTGCAGCGCCACCTGAAGGTGATCGGCATCTTCGCGCGCATCTGCCACCGCGACGGCAAGCCGCGCTACCTGGGCGACGTGCCGCGCTTCTTCCGCTACCTCGACAGCGTCGTCGCCCGCCGCCCCGAGCTGGCCGACCTGGGTGCGCTGCTCGCCGAGCTGCCGCAACCGGTGGCGCCATGAAGGCGATGCTCCTCGCCGCCGGCAAGGGCGAGCGCATGCGCCCGCTGACCCTGCACACGCCCAAGCCGCTGGTGCCGGCCGGCGGCCGGCCGCTGATCGAGCACCAGCTGCTGGCCCTGCGCCGCGCCGGCTTCCATGACCTGGTGATCAACCACGCCTGGCTGGGGCAGCAGATCGAGGACTACCTCGGTGACGGCTCGCGCTTCGGTGTCGCCATCCGCTACTCCGCCGAAGGCGAGCCGCTGGAGACCGGCGGCGGCATCTTCCGCGCCCTGCCGCTGCTCGGCGAAGCGCCCTTCGCCCTGGTCAACGGCGACATCTGGACCGACTTCGACTACGCGCGCCTGCAGGGCGCGCTGGCCGAGGGCGACCTGGCGCACCTGGTGCTGGTGGACAACCCCGGGCACAACACCCGCGGCGACTTCCGCCTGGAGGGTGAACGCGTCGGCGACTATCGCGAAGGCGAGCCCAGCTACACCTACAGCGGCATCGCCGTACTGCACCCGGCGCTGTTCGCCGCCTGCACGGGCGGCGCCTTCAGGCTGGCGCCGCTGCTGCGCGAGGCCATGGCCGCCGGCCGTGTCAGCGGCGAGCTGCACCGCGGGCGCTGGGTGGACGTCGGCACCCACGAGCGCCTGGCCGAAGTCGAACGTCTGCTGGCGGCCGGCTGAATGTTCTGGCCGGGCACCCTGATAGGCATAGTCGCCGGCTGGGCGCTGGCGAGCATCCCCGGGGCCATGCTCGGCGGCCTGCTCGGCCAGGTGCTGGACCGTCGCCTGCGCCGGCGCAGCTGGCGCGAACTGCTCGATGAACTGCGCGGCGACGCGCGGGTGCCGGAGGAGGAACTGCTGTTCCTCCTGCTCGGCCGGGTGGCCAAGAGCCGTGGCCGCGTGCAGGACGCGCACATCCAGCAGGCGCGGGCGGAAATGTTGCGCCTGGGCCTGGACGAGTCCGGCCGCCTGCGCGCCATCGATGCCTTCAACCGCGGCAAGCAGGGCGGTTCGCGCCTGGAGGAGGGCGTGCAGCAGTGCCGGGGCCAGCGGCCCAGCGTCGACGGCCTGCTGCAAGCCTGCTGGCGCATGGCCTGGGCGGCTGGCGCGCCGAGCGCGGCGGAGAAGGCGCTGATCCTGCGCTGGGGCGAGAGCTTCGGCCTGCCGCGCGCCACCGTGCTGTCCCTGGCCGCCGGCGCCGAGGCCCTGCGCGCGCCGCCGAGCCGGGCGGAAAGCTATCGCCAGGCGCTGCGTTTATTGGGCGTGGAGGACGACAGCCCGGTGGAGGAGATCAAGCGCGCCTACCGCCGGCTGATCAGCCAGCACCACCCGGACAAGCTGGCCGGCGCCGGCGAGGCGCGCATCGCCGCCGCTACCGAGAAGACCCGCGAGATCCAGCAGGCCTATGCCCTGGTGCGCGAGCGCCGCGGCTTCCGCTAGGGCTCGGGGCCGGTTTACTCGGCGGGCGCCTGCTTGATGTGCAGCGACAGCCAGCCGCGGATGCGCCGGTAGAGCTGGTCCTGCTCGGTGGCGCGGTCGGCCGGCAGGGCGTTCATGCCGATCTGCACGTAGGTCTTGCCGGTCTCGCGCCGGCTCGCCTGCAGGCGGGCCTTGGCGGCTTCGCGGTCGACGCGCCTGTCCTTGTAATAGAAGTCGCCGGTGGCCAACTGCAGGCGCGGCACCATGTCTTCCAGCGCCGGGCGGAAGTCCCGCGGCACTTCGGCGTCGACGATCAGCAGGTTGTGGATTTCGCCGGGTTCGCGCTCGGCCAGGTAGCGTGCCGCCCAGTAGGCGCCGGTGCCGTGGCCGAGGAGGACGATGCTCCTGGGCTTGCCTTGCAGGGCGAAGTCGAGGCCGGCCTGGATGCGCGCCATGACCCGCTCGGCATAGGCCTTGCGCCGCTCGATGGCCGCATCCGGCGCCGGCGGCGCCTCGCTGCTGGCCTGGGCCGGTTCGCCGCTGCCGGCCTCGGCGGTGCTTTCCGGCGTGGGCGTGGCGGCGCCGGATTCGCCCTGGACGTCCTTGCTGCTGGCGCCGGCGTCGCTGTCGGCGGCGGCCTTGTCCGCGCTTTCCTTGCGCGGCACCGGCTGGCTGTCCTGCGGGTCGGGCAGGCCGAGGGCGATGGTCTGCCAGCCGGCGTCGGGCAGCTTGCGCCGCAGCGGGCCCACCGTCACCGGCCAGTCGGGGTTCTCGCCGTCGCCGGGGACGATGATCACCACGCCTTCGGCCTGCGGCGCGTTGGCCGGCAGCCACAGGGCGAGGAAGCTTTCCTCGCCGGCCTGCAGCGTCTGTTGCTGCTTCTGCGGCAGGCGCTGCTGCAGGGCGCTGGCTTCGTCCTGGCTGCGTTCCTCCAGGGCCGGGCGCGCGGGCGCTGCCGGCGCCACCGCCGGGCCGGGCGGGCTGGCCGGTGTGTCTTCGGCCCAGCCCGGCACCAGGGGCGCCAGGCTCAGGGCCAGGCAGAGGGCGAGGCGGGTAGGCTGTGCGGGACGGGACATGGGGCGGGTTCCTTGCGTGGCTCGGGCTGGCCTGGCAAAACGGCCAGACTAATCCCTTGTTTCTGCTTTGTCAGGCGCCGGCCTTTCCGGGTTCCCCCCGCCATGGGGTAATGTAGGCGCGCTTTTTTCTCGGGGAGCGGGCATGGGACGACTGTGCTGGAACGCCGTGGCGGCGTTCCTGTTGTGCATTCCATTGTGGGGCGCCGCGCAGGACGCGCCGCCCGGCGTGCCCCTGGACGCCGCCCAGCGCGCCTGGCTGCAGGCGCACCCGCAGCTGCGCGTCGGCGTGGTCCTGGATGCGCCCTACGCCCAGCAGGACCGGCGCCTGCAGCAGCTCTCCGGCGCCCACGTCGAGCTGCTCGACTGGATCGCCAATGCGCTGCAGGTGAGCCTGCAGTGGCGCGTCTATGCCGACCAGGACGAACTGGAGCGTGCCGCCCGCGCCGGCGAAATCGACCTGGCGCCGGGGCTCGGCCAGACCCCTTCCAGCCTGCGCGACTGGCTGTTCTCCGACCCCTACCTGCGGGTGCCGCGGCTGCTCATCGGCTTCCGCGACGGCCCCGGCTCCGTGGAGCTGGAGCGCCTGGGTGTGCTCGAACCCGTGGCGCTGCGCGGCCCGGGCGCGGTATCCGACTACCTGCGCGGCACCTACCCGGCCCTGGAGCTGCAGCTCACCGACAGCGACCGCGAAGCCCTGCGCCGGGTGCTCGGCCAGGAGGCCAGCTACGCGGTGGTCGACGAGGCGCACCTGGCCCGCCTCAGCCGCGAGGTCGAGTTCTCCGGCTTCCGCGTGCTGGCCGACATCGGTTATCCACAACTGCTGCGCCTGGCCACCCGCCGCGACCTGCCCGAGCTGGCCGGCATCCTCGACGCCAGCCTGCGCGCGCTGCCGGCCAAGCAGCTGGACCAGTTGCACGAGCGCTGGCTGCAGCCGCAATACCCGCGCCTGGGACAGTCCCCCGGCTTTTGGCAGAACCTCTGCATCCTCCTCGGCCTGTTGCTGCTCATGGCCCTGGCCACCGCGCTGTGGCTGCGCCACCAGCGCAACGTGCTGGAGCAGCGCCTGCTCGCCGCGCGCCGCGACATGGAGCTGCGCCAGGCGGCCGAGGAAGCCCTGCGCCTGACGCAGTTCGCCATCGACAGCAGCACCGTGGGCATCCTCTGGGTCAACTGGGACAGCCACGTGCGCTACGCCAACCGCGCCGCCGAGGACATGCTCGGCTACGCCCCCGGCGAGGTGATCGAGCGGCCCCTGGCGGACTTCGAGCCCGGCCTGGACATGGACGCCTGGCTCGACCTCTGGCGCCGCGCGCGCAACAGCGAAGAAGGCCCGCTGAGCTTCGAAAGCCACCTGCGCCGCGCCGACGGCCAGTGGCTGCCGGCGGAAGTGTCGCTGAGCTTCCTGCGCTTTGGCGGCTCGGAATACCTGCTGGTGTTCCTCAACGACGCCACCGAGCGGCGCCGCGCCCGCGCCGCCCTGGAAGAGAGCGAGGCGCGCCTGCAGGGCATCGCCGCCAACGTCCCCGGCCTGGTGTTCCGCCTGGAGCCCAGCGCCCCGGGCGGCTCCGACTTCGCCCACCTCAGCTTCATCAGCGGCGGCAGCGAGGCCTCGCTGGGCTATTCCCCCGGCTACCTGCGCGAAAGCGGCCTGGGCATCCTCGGCCTGGTGCACCCGGGCGACCGCGACGGCTACCTCGCGAGACAACTGGAAGCGGTGGCCGGCGGCAAGAACTGGCACTGGCAGGGGCGCATCCTGACCCGTTCCGGCGAGCCGCGCTGGGTGGACATCAAGGCCACCGCGCGGCGCCTGGACGATGGCCGCCTGGCCTGGGACGGCGTGGTCTGGGACATCAGCGAGAACAAGCAGATCGAGCTGGAGCTGGCGCAATCGCGGGCGCAGCTGCGCGAGCTGTCGGCGCACCTGGAGAGCGTGCGCGAGGAAGAGAAGGCGCGCATCGCCCGGGAAGTGCACGACGAGCTGGGCCAGGTGCTGACCGTGCTCAAGCTGGAGACTTCCATGTGCGAGCTGGGCTACGGCGAGCTGGACCCCGGCCTGAGCGAGCGCCTGGGCAACATGAAGAAGCTCATCGCCCAGCTGTTCCAGCTGGTGCGCGACGTGGCCTCGGCCCTGCGCCCGCCGATCCTCGACGCCGGTATCGGCTCGGCGCTGGAGTGGCAGGCGCGGCGCTTCGAGACGCGCACCGGCATCCCCTGCCTGGTGGAGGTGCCGGAGAACCCGCCGCGCCTGGGCGACGCCAAGGCCATCGGGCTGTTCCGCATCCTCCAGGAGGCGCTGACCAATGTCATGCGCCACGCGCAGGCGCATACTGTGGAACTGGCCCTGCGGGTGGAGGGCGACGAACTCTGCCTGAGCATCAGCGACGATGGCCGCGGCTTCGACACCGCGGCGGCCTGGGGCGGCAGCTCCTTCGGCCTGGTCGGCATGCGCGAGCGCGTGCTGATGCTCGGCGGCGAGCTGGAGATCGACAGCCAGCCGGGGGAGGGCAGCAGCCTGCGGGTGCGCGTGCCGCTGGATGCGGGGGAATTGCCGGAGCCGGGGCCGTAACGGGGCCGGCGCGGTTTTGTCTGTTCGGGGAGGGCAGCGTGATTCGAGTACTGGTGGCCGAAGACCACACCATCGTCCGTGAGGGCATCAAGCAACTGATCGGCATGGCCAAGGACCTGCAGGTGGTGGGCGAGGCCACCAACGGCGAGCAGTTGCTCGAAACCCTGCGCCATGTGCCCTGCGAGGTGGTCCTGCTGGACATCTCCATGCCCGGCGTCAACGGCCTGGAGGCCATCCCGCGGATCCGCGCGCTGAACGATCCGCCGGCGATCCTCATGCTGTCCATGCACGACGAGGTGCAGATGGCCGCCCGCGCGCTGAAGATCGGCGCCGCCGGCTACGCCACCAAGGACAGCGACCCGGCGCTGCTGCTCACCGCCATCCGCAAGGTCGCCAGCGGCGGCCGCTACATCGACCCGGAACTGGCCGACCGCATGGTCTTCGAGGTCGGCCTGACCGACTCGCGGCCGCCCCACGCGCTGCTCTCCGAGCGCGAGTTCTCGGTGTTCGAACGCCTGGTCAAGGGCGAGGGCGTCAACGAGATCGCCCAGCACCTGGCGGTCAGCAGCAAGACCATCAGCACCCACAAGGCGCGGCTGATGCAGAAGCTCGGCGCGCATTCGGTGGCCGACCTGGTCAAGTATGCCGTGGAGCACAAGCTGGTCTGAGCCGGTGCGCGGCGGGGCGATTCGCCGATGCTTATGTGAGTCCCTTCCGGTTTTTGCAACGCCCGGCTACCTCGCCGGCTGGCGAAAGGGAATCATTGCCCGCTCAGTGGGGTACTTCATCAGAACAAGGAGAAGAAGGATGTTGTTGCGAGCGGTACGGGGCGGGCTGCTGGCCGGCCTGCTGGGGACTGTCGCCACGCCGGCGCTGGCGGACTACGTGACAGTGATTTCCTTCGGTGGGGCCAACAAGGCGGCCCAGGAGAAGGCCTTCTACGAACCCTTCAAGGCGGCCACCGGCACGGCGGTGGTGCATGGTTCCTACAATGGCGACCTGGACAAGCTCAGGCAGATGGTGGAGATCAGCCATGTGTCCTGGGACGTGGTCGAGGTGGAGGCGCCGGAGCTGGCGCGCGGCTGCCAGGAGGGCCTGTTCCAGAAGCTCGACCAGCGCCTGATCGGCGACCCCGCCGACTTCGTGCCCGGCGCGGTGCAGCCCTGCGGCGTCGGCATCTTCGTCTGGACCACCCTGCTGGCCTACAACCAGGACAAGCTGCAGGGCAAGCCCCAGGGCTGGGCCGATTTCTGGGACCTGAAGAAATTCCCCGGCAAGCGCGGCCTGCGCTGGGGCGCCAAGTACAGCCTGGAGTTCGCCCTGATGGCCGACGGCGTGGCGCCCAAGGACGTCTACCAGGTGCTGGGCACCCCGGGCGGCGTCGACCGCGCCTTCCGCAAGCTCGACGAGATCAAGCCGAGCATCCACTGGTGGAAGTCCGGCCAGGACCCGGTGCGCGACCTGTCCGACGGCACCGTGGTCATGAGCTCGGCCTACAACGGCCGCATCGCCGCGGCCCAGCCCGAGCAGAAGGGCCTGCGCATGGCCTGGGCCGGCGGCATCTACGACTTCGACTTCTGGGCGTTGCCGTCCGGGGCGTGGAAGAAGGAGCTGGCGGAGAAGTTCATCGCCTTCGCCAGCCAGCCCGAGCAGCAGAAGGTCTATGCGCAGAACATCGCCTACGGCCCGACCAACCGCAAGGCGGTGGAGCAGCTCGACCCGCAGGTGGCCGCCAACCTGCCCACCGCGCCGCGCAACATGGCCGACGCCCTGGGCATGAACGTGGCCTTCTGGGCCGAGCATGGCGATGCCCTGGAGAAGCGCTTCCAGGACTGGGCCAAACGCTGAGAACCTGCCTACGATCTGCTGCGCGTCGGCATGACTGCGTTAAGAACAGGCGAGCGATGCTCATTTAGCGGCCTGAACTCCGCTCACTCGCCTGTTCCCGCCTTGTCCTGCTCTAGCTCGCGAGATCGTAGACAGGCTCCAGGTCGCTTTCGGATATGCCGGTGTCGCAGTCAATGCGACGCCGGCTTTCTGCGACTGATAGCCACACTTTTCGTGTAGGGATCGCCCTACAGACGATCCTCTTCTACCCTTATAGCAAGTTCTCTTCCCGCCCGATTTGCGCGCGCTGCAGGCTTCTCTAGTCTTGCTTCACGGCAACTTCTTACAAATACAAAAGGTGCGGTTATGGCCGAGACTCAGGCGAACGATGTGCTGGTGAGCTTCCGTGGCGTCCAGAAGAGCTACGACGGCGAGACGCTCATCGTCAAAGACCTCAACCTGGATATTCGCAAAGGCGAATTCCTCACCCTGCTGGGGCCGTCCGGTTCCGGCAAGACCACCAGCCTGATGATGCTGGCCGGTTTCGAAACCCCCACCTCCGGCGAGATCCAGCTGGCCGGCCGCTCCATCAACAACGTCCCCCCGCACAAGCGCGACATCGGCATGGTGTTCCAGAACTATGCCCTGTTCCCGCACATGACCGTGGCGGAGAACCTGGCCTTCCCGCTTTCCGTGCGCGGCATGAGCAAGACCGACGTGGCCGAGCGCGTCAAGCGCGCGCTGTCCATGGTCCAGCTCGACGCCTTCGGCGGGCGCTACCCGGCGCAGCTCTCCGGCGGCCAGCAGCAGCGCGTGGCCCTGGCCCGGGCGCTGGTCTTCGAGCCGCAGCTGGTGCTGATGGACGAACCCCTGGGTGCGCTCGACAAGCAGCTGCGCGAGCACATGCAGATGGAGATCAAGCACATCCACCAGCGCCTGGGCGTGACCGTGGTCTACGTGACCCACGACCAGGGCGAGGCGCTGACCATGTCCGACCGCGTGGCGGTGTTCCACCAGGGCGAGATCCAGCAGATCGCCCCGCCCCACGAACTCTACGAACACCCGCGCAACTCCTTCGTGGCCAACTTCATCGGCGAGAACAACCGCATCGCCGGGCAACTGGCGAGCCACGAGGGCGAGCGCTGCGTGGTGACCCTGGCGCGTGGCGAGAAGGTCGAGGCGCTGGCGGTGAACGTCGGCCAGCCCGGCGACCCCGTCAGCCTGTCGATCCGTCCCGAGCGGGTGCGCCTGAACGGGCACAGCGAAAGCTGCGTGAACCGCTTCTCCGGCCGTGTGGCCGAGTTCATCTATCTTGGCGACCACGTGCGCATCCGCCTGGAGGTTTGCGGCCGCACCGATTTCTTCGTCAAGCAGCCGATCGCCGAGCTCGACCCTGCGCTGAGCGTGGGTGATGTGGTACCGCTGGGCTGGGCCGTGGAGCACGTGCGTGCCCTCGACCCGCTGTCGGCGGCCTGATTCGAAGAAAAACAAACCAGCACACTGTGGAGAGAAGAATAATGTCGAAGTCCCCGTTCCACCCGTCGAAGGCCGGCCTCAAGCTCGCCGCGCTGACCCTCGGCCTGGCTTGCGCCGCGCAGTCCATGGCGGCCACCGATCTGACCGTGATCTCCTTCGGCGGCGCCAACAAGGACGCCCAGACCAAGGCCTTCTACCAGCCCTTCGAGAAGGCCACCGGCAACAAGATCGTCGCCGGCGAGTACAACGGCGAGATGGCCAAGGTGAAGGCCATGGTCGACACCAACAGCGTGACCTGGGACCTGGTCGAGGTGGAATCGCCGGAACTGGCCCGCGGCTGTGACGAAGGCATGTTCGAGGAAATCGACCCGGCCATCCTCGGCAAGGCCGAGGACTACGTCCCGGGCGCCGTGAGCAACTGCGGCGTCGGCTTCTTCGTGTGGTCCACCGTGCTGGCCTACAACGCCGACAAGCTCAAGACCGCCCCCACCGGCTGGGCCGACTTCTGGGACCTGAAGAAGTACCCGGGCAAGCGCGGCCTGCGCAAGGGCGCCAAGTACACCCTGGAATTCGCCCTGATGGCCGACGGCGTCGCGCCCAAGGACGTGTACAAGGTGCTGGCCACCAAGGAAGGCCAGGACCGCGCCTTCAAGAAGCTCGACGAGATCAAGCCGAGCATCCAGTGGTGGGAAGCCGGCGCCCAGCCGCCGCAGTACCTCGCCTCCGGTGACGTGGTGATGAGCTCGGCCTACAACGGCCGCATCGCCTCGGTGCAGAAGGAAAGCAACCTGAAGGTCGTGTGGAACGGCGGCATCTACGACTTCGATGCCTGGGCCATCCCGAAAGGCGACAAGAAGAAAGAAGAAGCCCTGAAGTTCATCGCCTTCTCGGTCAAGCCCGAGCAGCAGAAGATCTACGCCGAGAACATCGCCTACGGCCCGGTGAACAAGAACACCGTGAGCCTGCTGGACAAGAGCGTGCAGGCCAACATGCCGACCACCCCGGAAAACATCGCCAACCAGGTGGGCATGGACGTGACCTTCTGGGCCGACTACGGCGAGCAGCTGGAACAGCGCTTCAACGCCTGGGCCGCCAAGTAAGGCAGGCCCCGCCGCCCGCCCGGGCGGCAACCGCGGCAGCGATGCCACGGCCCGCAGGCCCTGCGGGCCGTTCCCGCCGGGAAAAGCTCCCGGCGCGGCGGCGCTCGCCGTGACACACCCGATACACCACACCTTGGCCGCCCTCGCGGGCGGCCCGTTTTACCGGAGTTCGCTATGGCCACCGCTGTGTCCTTGAACGAGGTCGCCGGCCCCACCCTGAAGCAGCGCCTGGCGCGTGCGGAGCGGATGAATCGCCTGAAATCCCAGGCGTTGGTCCTGCCGCTGCTGCTGTTCCTCCTGCTGACCTTCCTGGTGCCGATCGCCGCGCTGCTCTACAAGAGCGTGTACAACCCCGAAGTGGTCGGCTCGCTGCCCAAGACGGTCAACGCCATCACCACCTGGGACGGCAAGTCGCTGCCGCCGGACGCGGTCTACCAGGCCCTGAGCGAAGACCTCTACGCCGCGCGCAAGAACCAGACCATCGGTGACCTCTCCAAGCGCCTGAACATGGAACTGGCCGGCTACCGCAGCCTGATGGCCAAGACCGCCCGCGCCCTGCCGTTCAAGGAGCAACCGGCTTCCTACAAGGACGCCATGGAGACCATCGACGAGCGCTGGGGCGATCCGGCCTACTGGCAGGTGATCCGCCGCAACGCCAGCAGCATCACCCCCTATTACCTGCTCGCGGCCCTCGACCACCGCATCGACGACCTCGGCGAGCTGGCCCCGGCCACCCCGGACCAGTCCATCTACCTGGACATCTTCGCCCGCACCTTCTGGATGGGCGCGGTGATCACCGTCATCTGCCTGCTGCTGGCCTACCCGCTGGCCTACTTGCTGGCCAACCTGCCGACGCGCAAGAGCAACCTGCTGATGATCCTGGTGCTGCTGCCGTTCTGGACCTCCATCCTGGTGCGCGTGGCGGCCTGGATCGTGCTGCTGCAGTCCGGCGGGCTGATCAACGGCGCGCTGCTCAAGCTGGGCCTGATCGACCAGCCGCTGCAACTGGTGTTCAACCGCACCGGCGTGTACATCGCCATGGTGCACATCATGCTGCCGTTCATGATCCTGCCGATCTTCAGCGTGATGAAGAGCATCTCGCCCAGCTACATGCGCGCGGCCATCTCCCTGGGCAGCCACCCGTTCGGCGCCTTCTGGAAGGTCTACTTCCCGCAGACCGTGGCCGGCGTCGGGGCCGGTTGCCTGCTGGTGTTCATCCTGTCGATCGGCTACTACATCACCCCGGCCCTGCTGGGCAGCCCGAACGACCAGATGGTCAGCTACTTCGTCGCCTTCTACACCAACACCACCATCAACTGGGGCATGGCCACGGCCCTGGGCGGCCTGCTGCTGTTCGCCACCCTGGTGCTGTACGTGATCTACGGCTGGCTGGTGGGCGCGAGCCGCCTGCGCCTGAGCTGAGGAGAGAAAGACGATGCTGAGTCCCTACATGTCCCCGGTCGAGCGCCTGTGGTTCTACACCCTGCGCATCCTCTGCGGCCTGGTGCTGCTGTTCCTGGTGCTGCCGGTGCTGGTGATAGTGCCGCTGTCGTTCAACTCCGGCACCTTCCTGGTCTACCCGCTGCAGGGCTTCTCGCTGCGCTGGTACGCCGACTTCTTCCACAGCGCCGAATGGATGCGCTCGCTGACCAACAGCATGATCGTGGCCCCGGCGGCCACCTTCCTGGCGATGGTCTTCGGCACCCTGGCGTCGATCGGCCTGACCCGCGGCGAGTTCCGCGGCAAGGCCCTGGTGATGAGCCTGGTGATCTCGCCGATGGTGGTCCCGGTGGTGATCATCGGTGTGGCCGCCTACCTGTTCTTCGCCCCGCTGGGCCTGGGCAACAGCTACATCTCGCTGATCATCGTGCACGCGGTGCTGGGCGTGCCCTTCGTCATCATCACGGTGTCGGCGACCCTGCAGGGCTTCAACCAGAACCTGGTGCGCGCCGCCGCCAGCCTGGGCGCGCCGCCGCTGCTGACGTTCTTCAAGGTGACCCTGCCGCTGATCGCCCCCGGGGTGATCTCCGGCGCGCTGTTCGCCTTCGCCACCTCGTTCGACGAAGTGGTGGTGACGCTGTTCCTCGCCGGCCCCGAGCAGGCCACCCTGCCGCGGCAGATGTTCAGCGGCATCCGCGAGAACCTCAGCCCGACCATCGCCGCCGCGGCGACCCTGCTGATCGGCTTCTCGGTCCTGCTGCTGCTGACCCTGGAATGGCTGCGCGGCCGCAGCGAGAAACTGCGTACCGCCCCCTCCACCTGATCCGCCGCTCCTACGCCGCAGGCGGGGACGGCTTTTCGTAGGATGGCGTTGAGCGAAGCGATACCCATCACTGCAACCGCATGGGTTTCGCAAGCTCAACCCATCCTACGAAAAGCGCCTCGGCGCAGCTTGCAAGACAGTTGCTCCTACAACCATCGCCTCGATCCCCCTCGCTCGCTCCGAGCGGCTACAATGCGCGCCATCCGTGATTCCGCCCACAGAGGTGCGCCATGCAAGCCTACGCCATCGCCCCGTCGATTCTCTCCGCCGACTTCGCCCGCCTGGGCGAGGACGTGGACAAGGTGCTCGCCGCCGGCGCCGACATCGTCCACTTCGACGTGATGGACAACCACTACGTGCCGAACCTGACCATCGGCCCGATGGTCTGCTCGGCGCTGCGCAAGTACGGTGTCACCGCGCCCATCGACGTGCACCTGATGGTTTCCCCGGTGGACCGCATCATCGGCGACTTCATCGAGGCCGGCGCCACCTACATCACCTTCCACCCCGAAGCCTCGCAGCACATCGACCGTTCCCTGCAACTGATCAGGGACGGCGGCTGCAAGGCTGGCCTGGTGTTCAACCCGGCCACCTCGCTGGACGCGCTCAAGTACGTGATGGACAAGATCGACATGGTCCTCCTGATGAGCGTGAACCCCGGCTTCGGCGGGCAGAAGTTCATCCCCGGCACCCTCGACAAGCTGCGCGAGGCGCGCGCGCTGATCGACGCCTCCGGCCGCGACATCCGCCTGGAGATCGACGGCGGGGTGAACGTGAAGAACATCCGCGAGATCGCCGCGGCGGGCGCCGACACCTTCGTCGCCGGCTCGGCCATCTTCAACGCCCCCGACTACGCCGAGGTCATCCGCGCCATGCATGCCGAGCTGGCGCAGGTCGGCAAGTGATGAGCGCTGCCCAAGCGCTGTTCGCCGGGCGCCTGCCGCGCCTGGTGATGTTCGACCTGGACGGCACCCTGGTGGACTCGGTGCCGGACCTGGCCGCCGCGGTGGACAAGGCCCTGATCGGTATGGGCCGCGCGCCCGCCGGGCTGGAGCAGGTGCGCCACTGGGTCGGCAACGGCGCCCGGGTGCTGGTGCGCCGCGCCCTGGCCGGCGGCATCGAGCATGAAGGCGTTAGCGAGGAAGATACCGAGCGCGCCCTGGCGCTGTTCATGGACGCCTACGCCGACAGCCACGCGCTCACCGAGGTCTACCCCGGTGTGGTGGACACCCTGAAATGGCTGAAGAAACAGGGCGTGGAACTGGCGCTGATCACCAACAAGCCCGAGCGCTTCGTCGCTCCGCTGCTGGACGAGATGGGCCTGGGCAAGTTCTTCCGCTGGATCGTCGGCGGCGACACCCTGCCGCAGCAGAAGCCCGACCCGGCCGCGCTGCTGTTCGTGATGAAAGCCGCGGGCGTTGCGCCCGGCGAGGCGCTGTTCGTCGGCGACTCGCGCAACGACGTGCTGGCCGCCAAGGCCGCCGGGGTGCGCAGCGTCGGCCTGACCTACGGCTACAACCACGGCCGGCCGATCGCCGAGGAGCAGCCGAGCCTGGTGCTGGACGACCTGCGCCAACTGCTGCCTTGCTTCGACCCGGGCAAAGCGATAGTGTTGCCGGACGACGGTTCCAACCCCGCCCATCGAGACTCCAACGTGCTGGACACGGCTCCCCGCAAACTCTGGATGAAAGTCATCAAGGCCCTGGCCCGCTGGCGCTGGCGCGCCTGACATTCCTCCGGCCGGATCTCCCGGCGCCCGTTTGCCACTGCCCGTTCCACCTCCTCGCACGAGACCGCTCATGAACCGCGACGCATTCCAGCGGCTGGCCGCCGAAGGCTACAACCGCATCCCCCTGACCTGCGAAACCCTCGCCGACTTCGACACCCCGCTGTCGATCTACCTGAAGCTCGCCGACGGCGCCAACAGCTACCTGCTGGAATCGGTGCAGGGCGGCGAGAAGTGGGGCCGCTACTCCATCATCGGCCTGCCGTGCCGCACCGTGCTGCGGGTGTACGGCCACAACGTGAGCATCAGCGTCGACGGCGTGGAAAGCGAGCGCTTCGACTGCGAGGACCCGCTGGCCTTCGTCGAGCAGTTCAAGGAGCGCTACCGCGTACCGACCCTGCCGGGCCTGCCGCGCTTCAACGGCGGCCTGGTCGGTTACTTCGGCTACGACTGCGTGCGCTACGTCGAGCCGCGCCTGGCGCAGTGCCCGAACCCGGACCCGCTGGGCAACCCGGACATCCTGCTGATGGTCTCCGACGCCGTGGTCGTCTTCGACAACCTGGCCGGCAAGCTGCACGCCATCGTCCTCGCCGACCCGGCCGAGGCGGACGCCTACGACAAGGGCCAGGCGCGTCTGGAGGAACTGCTGCAGCGCCTGCGCCAGCCGATCACTCCGCGCCGGGGCCTGGATTTCGCCGCGGTCAACGCGCCCGAGCCGCAGTTCCGCGCCAGCTTCACCCGCGAGGACTACGAGCGCGCGGTGGACACCGTCAAGGAATACATCCTGGCCGGCGACTGCATGCAGGTGGTGCCCTCGCAACGCATGTCCATCGACTTCAAGGCCGCGCCCATCGACCTGTACCGCGCGCTGCGCTGCTTCAACCCGACGCCCTACATGTACTTCTTCAACTTCGGCGACTTCCACGTGGTGGGCAGCTCGCCGGAAGTGCTGGTGCGCGTGGAGGACGGCGAGGTCACGGTGCGCCCGATCGCCGGCACCCGCCCGCGCGGCGCCACCGAGGAAGCCGACCGCGCCCTGGAGCAGGACCTGCTGTCCGACGCCAAGGAAATCGCCGAGCACCTGATGCTCATCGACCTGGGCCGCAACGACGTCGGCCGCGTGTCGCAAACCGGCTCGGTGAAGGTCACCGAGCAGATGGTCATCGAGCGCTACTCCAACGTCATGCACATCGTTTCCAACGTCAACGGCCAGCTCAAGCCCGAGCTGAGCGCCATGGACGCCCTGCGCGCGATCCTGCCGGCCGGCACCCTGTCCGGCGCGCCGAAGATCCGCGCCATGGAAATCATCGACGAGCTGGAGCCGGTCAAGCGTGGCGTCTACGGCGGCGCGGTGGGCTACCTGGCGTGGAACGGCAACATGGACACCGCCATCGCCATCCGCACCGCGGTGATCAAGAACGGCGAACTGCACGTGCAGGCCGGCGGCGGCATCGTCGCCGACTCGGTGCCGGCGCTGGAGTGGGAAGAAACCATCAACAAGCGCCGCGCGATGTTCCGCGCGGTGGCCCTGGCCGAACACACCGCGCGCCTCGAAGACTGAGCGCTGCTGCCGTAATGCAGAACGCCGTTTCTCCGGGAGGGGAAACGGCGTTTTCGTTGGTGCCCGCAGTTTTCCCGTAGGAGCGGACCTTGTCCGCGATGGTTGAGCCCGTGCCGGGCAATCGCGGATAAATCCGCTCAGGAAGCACGGCTTTTCGTAGGATGGCGTTGAGCGAAGCGATACCCATCACCACGACAGCATGGGTATCGCAAGCTCAACCCATCCTACGGAGGGCACCTCGGCGCAAGACTGTTGCTCCTACGATGCGAGCGCGGCATTTCGCTCACCCCATCACGCCTGCTGTCCCGCCCGGCGCCGGGCCAGGGCGGCATCCGCCAGGCTGGCGCGCTGCTCGACGTAGGCCGCCAGGTGATCCACCGCCACGTACTGCATGGCCTTGTGGCTGTCGTCCAGGGTGGTCACCGGCAGGGCGATGCGTCCGCAGGCCAGGGCCTTGCCGAAGTTCTCCCGGTTGAGGTTGCGGAACCAGCGCTCGCGCACCTGCTCCAGGGGCACCAGCACGTCGCCGAAGATCTGGTAGACCAGCGCCACGGTTTCCTGGCGTGGCGCCGGTTGGGTGTCGGAGTTCGACGGCAGCATGGCTTCCTCCTGCTTGCGGTTGTCGTTCGATGGAGGAAATATAGCTTTTGTTGTTTTTTCTGGCAATCGCTGTTCGCCCGGCTTTCCTTCGCGCAGAAGAAACCCCGCGGCGGCGGGGTTGGGGAGGGCTCAGCGAACCAGCGTGGGCGCGCGGCGATGGCGCACCGTCGACCACCAGAACACCCAGCCGATGATGCTCAGCTGGCTGGCCTGGATGGCCTGGGCGTCGTATTCCTCGTCGCCGTACTCGTCGCGGTTGAAGCTGCGCAGGCGGATGCCGCCGCCGGGCAGGCGGTAGAGGAACTTCACCCGCAGCATGCCCTCGTGCTCCAGGGCGTAGATCTCGCCGTCGGTGATGTGCGTCGTCGCCGTATCGATGCCGATGGTGGAGCCATCCATGATCAGCGGCTCCATGCTGTTGCCGGTGAGCTGGGCGCAGATGGCCGCGTCCGGGTCGACCCCGGCGGCGCGCAGGGTGGCGTAGGAGAAGCGCAGCTTGCGCCCCTCGATCTGGCGCACCGCGGTGCGCCCGGCGCCGGCGGACATTTCCACTTCCTTGTACAAGGGCAGTTCCACCTCGTCTTCGTCCAGCGGCGTGCTGCTGTCCCAGGGATGCAGCGGTTCCAGGCGCAGCGGGCTGCCGTCGGCCGGTGGCGTGGCGGCCTGCGGCGAGCCCTCGCCGGTGCCCAGCCAGACCGGCGAGACGCCCAGGGCCGCGGCGATCTCGATCAGCTTGCGGGTGCTCTGGGCCTTGCCGGCGGTCAGCTTGTGGATGGTGTTCTGCGAGACCCCGGCCGCTTCGGCGAGGCTCTCCTGCTTGAGGTTGCGCGCGGCCATGGCCTGCTTGAGGCGCTCGGCGAGCGTGGAGGGGCGGGCTGTGCTGTTCATGGCGGCACTCTACCGCCCGTCCCGGGGAAGTGTAAATAGCTTTGGTGTTGACTATAAATAGCTTTGGTTGTAGTTTTTTCCTTCGCCGGCCTTCTGAAGGTTGTTTCCGAGCCGGCGGCGGACGCGATCCGACACGAGGGTGCCGGCGCCTCCGTCTTCCGCGGCAGGGAAGCCGTGGGTTGCCTGCGGCCCGTGCGTCACGGGGCAGGCTGACGGCGGAAGCGGGCGAGGAGCGCACCGCTTCCGCGCGGCGAGTGGCGTCCACCTGGGCGCCACGCATCGACAAACAGCACGCGAATGACCTGGCAGCGCGGCCGCGGGATGGCACGCGCAGGGCGGGTCGTCGCCCGGAGAAAAGCATGAACGCACCAGCGCAACACCACGGGGAGGTCGCCCATGGCTGATCTCGCCGATTACGCCAACGACCTGGCCCTGGAACGCCTCGACGCCCTGCTGGCGGCACGGCGCGGCAACGAGCCGGAGCCAGCCGCCGCCGACTGCCAGGTCTGCGGCGAGCCCATCCCCGAGGCCCGCCGCCTGGCGGTGCCCGGCTGCAACCGCTGCCTGGACTGCCAGGCCCTGGACGAACTGGAACGGCGCCGCTGAAGGCGCGGGAGGCAAACGTGATCAAGCCGATCGATGAAATGCTCAGGCTCTGGGCCGAGGAAATGCACAGCCCGGGCGTGGCCGGTGGCGGCTATGCCGGCGGCAACCTGCTGGCGCTGATGATCGCCAACAAGGGCGAGATGATCCGCGGCACCCGCGGCAGCCGGGTACTGCTCGACCGCGTCGCCGAGCTGGACCTGATCGTCAACGGCCTGCCCGAGCAGCAGAAGCAGGTGGTCAGCGAACACTACCTGAACCGCGACAGCGAACCCGAGCAGAAGTACCGCCACTGCCGCTGCAGCCGCAACACCTTCTACCTGCGCCTGCACGTGGCGCACCAGAGCATCCAGGCCCGCCTGCTGCGCCGCGTGGCCTGACCCCGCCAAGCCCGGCCCCCGCGCCGGGCTTTCTCCACCCATGCGCCGCTGCGCTATGCTCGCGGCCATGGACAGCACCTCCCTCACCCTGCGCCCCGCGAGCCCGGCCGATACCGAGGCGATCCTGCGGATACTCGGCGAAACCTACGAAACCACCTGGAAACCCCAACTGACCGCCGAGGCGCGAGCGCGCTTCGAAGCGGCAGGGCGCACCCGCGCCTACGTCCAGGCGCGCCTCGGGCATTTCCACCTGGCCTGCCTGGGCGGCGAGGTCGTCGGCCTGGTCGACTGGCGCGACGACTTCATCGATGCCCTGCATGTCTCGCCCCGCGCCCAGCGCGCCGGCGCCGGCAGCGCCCTGCTGCGCTTCGCCGAACGGCGGATGGCCGTGGCCGGCCATGCGCAGGCGCGCCTGGAGACCGACACCTTCAACAGTCAGAGCCGCGCCTTCTACGCCAGGCACGGCTACGCCGAAATCGACTTCTACCCCGACGAGGAATGGCACAGCGGCTTCACCACGGTGCTGCTGAGCAAGCCCCTGGGCTGAATCGCGGTGCATCGCCGGTGCGTTGCCGGTGCATTGCCCACCTATTGTGGTGCCAGGGCGGAAATGCCTTGTCCGGCCGGGAATCGGGGGGTACAAAGTCATCAATCTTGCAAAGGTGCGTCCCCAGGGAGCACCGCTGAAAACCTCGTCGAGCCCGGCCCCAGCGCCGGGCTTTTTCGTTTCCGCTGCCCGCTTCCGCGGCCTGCGGCCGTAATCCCCGGCTGGCTGATAGCCGCCGGTTCCGCCCGCCGGCGCGGGCGTTTGTCTTCAAGGTGAACCCATGGGCAATGAACCCGAGATGCCGCTGTGGGTATCGATCCTGCTGGCCGCCGTGGGCGGCATCAGCGGTGAGATGTGGCGGGCCGACAAGGCCGGCCTGGGCGGCTGGGGGCTGCTGCGGCGCCTGGCGTTGCGCTCCGGCGCCTCGATCGTCTGCGGCGTGGCGGTGATGTTCCTGGCCCTGGCCTGCGGCGCCTCGCTGCTGCTCAGCGCCGCCGTCGGCAGCCTGACCGCGGCGGCCGGCGCCGAGATCGCCGTCGGCCTCTACGAACGCTGGGCGGCCCGCCGCCTGGGTGTCTGCCAATTGAGCGACAGCGACCACGAGCGTCGCTGAACGAATCCATCGGAAACAGGGAGGCGCCATGCCTGACCAGGAGTTGACCCTCGAAAGCCTGCTGGCCGCCGTCGAACAGCGGCTGCGCGCGGTACTGCCGGAGGCCGTGCAGATACTGCGCGGCCCACTGGGCACGGCCACCCCGCAGCTACCCGCGCTGCTGCTGGAATACGCCGCGCTGGCGCCGGGCCGCGACCCCGGCACCGGCGAGACGGCGCTGCTGTGCCGGCTGCAGGCACGCCTGCTGCTGCAGCGCGACGACGCCGAGGCGGAAGTGCTGGCGCTGCAGCTGGCTTCGCTGATCGCCGTCCTGCTGCGTGCGCAGACCTGGGACCTGCCGCTGGAGCCGGCCGGCTTCGTCCAGGCCCGGCCCGAGGCCAGCGAGGCCTACCGCGTCTGGCTGCTGGAGTGGGACCAGCCGCTGCTGCTGGGTACGCCGGAATGGCCCTGGGAGGACCAGCCGCCGGGCTCGCTGCTGCTGGGCATCGAGCCGCAGACCGGCCCCGGCCACGAGGCCGACTACTTCGCCCCGGAGGACCTGGCATGAATCCGACCTACGTGAGCGCCGAGCACGACCGCATGCTCGCCTCGCTGATCGTGCCCTGCGTGGTGGTGGCCGTGGACCTGGCCGCCGCCAAGGTGCGGGTGCGCAATGGCGACTGGACCAGCGCCTGGGTGCGCTGGCACGCCCAGGGAGCAGGCCCGGCGCGGCACTGGCGGGCGCCGGGCATCGGCGAACAGGGCGTATTGCTCAGCCCGTCCGGGGTGCTGGCCATGGGCACCTTCGTGCCCGGCCTGTACGGCGACGCCGGCACCCCGGCGGACAGCCGCGACCACGTCGAGACCTGGCGCTTCGCCGACGGCGGCAGCCTGAGCTACGACTGGGCGGCGCACAGCTACAGCATCGAGCTGCCCAGCGGCAGCGTCACGGTGAAGGTGGGTGGGGCGCAGGTACT